>Ga0182005_1000080_pt1 | contig 76011 bp, 73 predicted proteins | sample Sormic07211103_1_FD_123021 | JGI IMG/M metagenome (GOLD analysis project Ga0182005, IMG submission 123021) | Rhizosphere microbial communities from Sorghum bicolor, Mead, Nebraska, USA - 072115-103_1 MetaG | ecosystem: Host-associated > Plants > Roots > Rhizosphere | place: USA: Nebraska... | reverse complement strand
CCCTCGCGTCCGGTAGCCGCAGGCGAGGGCTCCGACTGGAAGAGGCCCGCAGGGGGCCGGTCAGGGATGACCGGCCGTTTTCGGGGAGGCAGGGACAGCCGACTCGAAAACCCCCAGTCGGAGCCCGACCCGGCCGAAGGCCATTGAAATACGGCCGCGGAGCGGCCTTTCCCTGAGGGGTCGCCGCAGGCGTGGACGCGAGGGTGGCACCCGCCGGCTCTCCAACGCGACACCACACGCCGCGACAAAGCCAAGGTGCGATGGCGCAAGCCGAGCCCGCCAAGGACATCCTCCCGCCAGAAGAACCGCTTCCACTATCCTAGACATATGCCTCGCCCTCCTGTCAGAACGCCGACGCCGCTGCGCGCCAGACGGCCATCTCAGCCCACCTTCGGGGTCGCGCGCGTGTTGTCCAAACGCGGTGTCTGCTCGCGTAGCCAGGCGGAAAAGGCCGCGCGCGAGGGGCGGGTCAAAGTGGATGGAAAGATCGTGCGCGATCCCGAGTTCCGGATCACGGGGAGCGAGCGGATCGAGCTGGATGGTGCGGGGGCGGTCGCCGCCGCGCCCGTGTATCTCGTCATGAACAAGCCCCGAGGCGTGGTGGTCTCCGCGTCCGACGATCGCGGGCGGGATACGGTCTATGGGCTGCTCGAAGGTGCCGGGTTGCCCTGGGTCGGGCCGGTGGGTCGGCTCGACAAGGCGAGCGAAGGCTTGCTGCTGCTGTCGAACGACACCGTCTGGGCGGCTGGGATCACCGAGCCGGCGACGCACGTGCCGAAGACCTATCACGTGCAGGTGGCGGGACAACCGGACGAGTCGACCATCGCGGCGATGCTCGGCGGAGTCATCGATGAAGGCGAGCCGCTGCGTGCGGGTGCGGCGGCGTTGTTGCGGCAGGGCGAGAAGACGGCCTGGCTCGAGGTCACGCTCGACGAGGGACGCAACCGGCATATCCGCCGGTTGATGGCGGCGCTGGGGTTCGAGGTCCAGCGACTGGTGCGCGTGGCGATCGGTGACTTGCCCCTTGGCGAACTGGCCAAGGGGCAGTGGCGGCATTTGACTGAGGCTGAGGTGTCCGGCCTGCGGAGGCGGTGAGGCCAGCGCCCATCGTGAGCGGGCTGGCTATCACCGGTTGAGGAAGACCCTCAGCCCTTCAACACGCCCAGCTTCTTTCCCACCCGGGTGAACGCCGTGATCGCGTGATCCAGATGTTCCCGTGTATGCGCCGCGCTCATCTGGGTGCGGATACGTGCCTTGCCTTGCGGCACGACGGGGAAGAAGAAGCCCGTGACGTAGATGCCTTCCTCGAGCAACTCGGTAGCCATGGCCTGCGCCTGCTTCGCGTCGTAAATCATCACCGGCACGATCGGGTGCTGACCCGGACGGATGTCGAAACCGGCTTCGGTCATCTTCTCGCGGAAATAGCGGGTGTTTTCCTTCACCTTCTCGCGCAGGTCGCCGGCGGCATCCAGCATGTCGAAGACCTTGGTACCGGCGGCGACGACGTGCGGCGGCAACGAGTTGGAGAACAGGTACGGACGCGAGCGCTGGCGCAGCAGTTCGATGACTTCACGGCGGCCGGTGGTGAAACCGCCCAGGGCGCCACCGAGTGCCTTGCCCAGCGTGCCGGTGATGATGTCGATCTTGTCGAGCACGCCGTGCAGTTCGGCCGAGCCGCGGCCGGTATCGCCCAGGAAGCCGGTGCAGTGGCACTCGTCGATGTGGACCAGCGCGTCGTACTTCTTCGCCAGGGCGGTGATCTCGGCCAGCGGGGCGACGAAGCCGTCCATCGAAAACGCGCCGTCGGTAGTGATCAGCTTGGTGCGTGCGCCCGCCGCATCGGCGGCCTGCAGCTGGGCTTCGAGATCGGCCATGTCACAGTTGGCGTAGCGGAAACGCTTTGCCTTGCACAGGCGGATGCCATCGATGATCGAGGCGTGGTTGAGCGAGTCGGAAATGACCGCGTCTTCCTCGCCCAGCAGCGGCTCGAACAGACCGCCGTTGGCGTCGAAGCAGGCGGCATACAGGATCGTGTCCTCCTTGCCGAAGAACGTGGCGATCTTCGCCTCCAGTTCCTTGTGCAGATCCTGCGTGCCGCAGATGAAGCGCACACTGGCCATGCCGAAGCCGTGCGTGTCGAGCGCGTCCTTGGCCGCCTGGATCACGTCGGGGTGATCGGCGAGGCCGAGGTAGTTGTTCGCACAGAAGTTGAGGACCTTGCGGCCGCCTTCCAGTTCGATCTCGGCCGACTGCGGCGAGACGATGATGCGCTCCTTCTTGAACAGACCCTGTTCGCGGATGGCGTCGAGCTCGCTGGCGAAACGGGTCTGGCCGGGGTAGGTCAGGTCCATGAGCAGACCACCTTGCCGCAGTGACCGGCGTCCATCAGGTCGAAGCCCTTCTGGAAATCGTCGATCGCGATCTGATGCGTCAGCACCTTCTGCAACGGGAAGCCCGTGAGCACCATCTGGGTCATCTTGTACCAGGTCTCGTACATCTTCCGGCCGTAGATGCCCTGCAGGGTGAGCCCCTTGAAGATGACCTTGTCCCAGTCGATACCGGCGCCACGCGGCATGATGCCGAGCATGGCGATCTTGCCGCCGTGGTACATGCAATCGAGCATGTCGCCGAAGGCGCGGGGGTTGCCGCTCATCTCCAGACCTACGTCGAAGCCTTCGATGTGCAGGTCCTTTACGGTGTCCTTGAGCGACTGCTTGGACACGTTGACCACGCGCGTGGCGCCCATGTCGGCGGCGAGCTTCAGGCGGTAGTCGTTGACATCGGTGACGACCACGTTGCGCGCACCGACGTGCTTGGCGATGCCTGCGGCGATGATGCCGATCGGACCGGCGCCGGTGATCAGGACATCTTCACCGATCAGGTCGAACTCGAGTGCGCAGTGCGCGGCGTTGCCATACGGGTCGAAGAAGGCGGCCAGCTCGGACGGGATCTGATCCGGGATCGGCCACAGATTGGACGCCGGCATGGTCATGTATTCGGCGAAGGCACCGTTGCGGTTCACGCCGATGCCCGTGGTGTTCGGGCACAGGTGCTGACGGCCGGCGCGACAGTTGCGGCAATGGCCGCAGACGATGTGGCCTTCGGCCGAGACGCGGTCGCCGATGTTGTAGCCGGTGACGCCCGGGCCGATCTCGGCGATGCGACCGACGAACTCGTGGCCGATGGTGAGGCCCGGCGTGATGGTGCGCTGGGACCACTCGTCCCACTTGTAGATGTGCAGGTCCGTTCCGCAGATGGCTGTCTTTTCGATCTTGATCAGGACTTCGTTCGGGCCGACCTGCGGCACCGGCACTTCTTCCATCCAGATGCCTTGCTCGGGCTTGCGCTTCACGAGCGCTTTCATCGTCTGCTGCATGGGCTCAAAGGTTCCGTGCGGGGAAGGTCCGGGGCTGGACCCAAACCGCCATTATAGGCCCGTCCATCCCCCGTTCGTGATGCGGCGCGGCATTGCCAGCGAGGGCCCGGGGCCTCTATGGTCGGGACCGCTTTGCAAGACCGACAGGGGCAACGAAAATGCGAATCCGATCGATGATGCTGGGAGCCGCCATGGCGCTGGCGCTGGATGCGAAGGCCGACGAAGGCATGTGGCTGCCGTCGCAGCTGCCTTCGATTGCGAAGAATCTCAAGGATGCCGGCTTTAGGGGCGATCCCAAGGACCTGGCCGACCTGACGAAAGCGCCCCTGAATGCGGTCGTCCGCATTGGCGGTGGCACGGGCTCGTTCGTGTCATCCGATGGTCTCGTGGTGACCAATCACCACGTCGCCTTCGGTGTCATCCAGTACAACACCCGGCCGGACCGCGATCTCATCAACGAGGGCTTCGTGGCGCCGGACCGCGCTGGCGAGCTGCCGGCCAACCCGGATTACCGCCTGCGCGTGACCGTAGGTTTCGACAAGGTCACCGACCGCATCCTGGCGGACGCGAGGGGCAAGACGGGAAGGGCTTACTACGATGCCGTCGATGCGGCGAGCAAGGCACTGGTCGCGGAGTGCGAGAAGGAGCCCGGCATCCGGTGCAGTGTCGCCAACATGTTCTACGGTCGCGACTTCTACCTGGTGCGTCAGCTGGAACTGCGCGACATCCGTCTGGTGTATGCACCGCCCCGGGCGATCGGTAACTACGGCGACGAAATCGACAACTTCGTCTGGCCGCGCCACGCGGGTGACTTCACCATCCTTCGCGCCTATGTCGGCAAGGACGGCAAGCCGGCCGACTTCTCACCGGACAACGTGCCCTATCACCCGCCTTCGCATCTGAAGCTGGCGACGGAAGGCGTGGCCGAGGGCGACTTCGTCATGTTGGCCGGTTACCCGGGCACCACCTACCGTCATCGCACGGCGGCGGAGTTCGCCGACCAGATCGAGTGGCGCCTGCCGACGTCGGTCGCCGTGCTCAAGGGCTTGCAGGACGTGATCGAGGCCCAGGGCAAGGCGGACAAGGAAGCCGGCATCCGCTACGCCTCGCAGCTGCAGTCGCTCAAAAACAACATCAAACGGTTCAGCGGTGAGCTGGAAGGTCTGAAGCGCAGCGACGCCGTGGCGGTTCGCCGTGAGGACGAGGCAGCAATGCTGGCGTGGCTGGCGACCCAGTCCGACGCCGCTGCGCTCAAGCCGTCGATCGATCAGGCCATGGCACTCATCGCGCAGGGCAAGGACGTGCGCGACCGCGACCTGCTCGTGGGCCTCCTGACGTCGCAGACCCAGCTGATGCGCGGCGCGCTGTCGATCGATCGTCTGTCGGTGGAACGCCTGAAGGCCGACGCCGAGCGCGAATCCGGCTACCAGAAACGTGACGAGGAACTGATCCAGAGTCAGCTGAAACAGATTCAGCGCCGCTACGACCCGCGCGTGGAGAAAGCGCTGGTGACCTCGGTGCTCACGCGCTACCAGCAGTTGCCGGACGCGCAGCGTCTGCCGGAAGTCGACAAGGTGTTCGGTCGTACACCGGCCGAGCTGACCAGGGCGCTCGACGGCATCTACGGCGCGACGACGTTCGCCGGGGAGGCGGAACGCACGCGTCTGTTCGCCGCCGCGCCTGCCGACGTTGCGAAAAGCAACGACGCCCTGCTGGTCGCCGCCCGCATGCTTCGGCCTGCGCTGCTGCGCATCGAGGAAGAAAAGAAGGCGCGGGAAGGCGATCTCCTTCGCCTGCGCCCGGCTTACATGCAGGCGCTGATCGCTTACCGCGAAAAGCAGGGTAAGGCGGTCTATCCCGACGCGAACTCCACGCTGCGTGTCAGCTACGGCAAGGTCACGCCACTGGCCGCACGCGACGCGGTCAGCTACGCGCCACTGACCACGGTGCAGGGCATCGTCGAGAAGAACACGGGGGCGTTCCCGTTCGATGCGCCCGTACCGCTGATCGATGCGATCCACAAAGGCGACTTCGCGGGCTACACCGACGCGAAGACCGGCGCGATGCCGGTCGACTTCCTCAGCAACCTGGATACGACCGGCGGTAACTCGGGCTCGCCGGTGCTTAACGCCAGGGGCGAACTCGTCGGCCTCAACTTCGACAGCAACTGGGAGGCCGTCAGCGCCAGCTGGATGTACGACCCCCGCTACAAGCGGGCCATCCATGTGGACATGCGCTACATGCGCTGGCTGATGGACAAGGTCTATCCGTCGCACGCCCTGCTGCTGGAACTCGGCGTTCCCGCAAAGTAAGGCGTTCCATGACCTCCGGCACATACCGCCGGAGGTCGCCTCGGTCATTGTTACTTTATAACATCTTTAGGGAGCATCACCTCATGCGTCGTCTCGCCCTTGCTGCCGCTCTCGCGGCCGGTCTCGTCCCCGCCGCCCACGCCGTCGAAGGCATGTGGCAGCCGGCCCAGCTGCCGAAGATCGCAGGCACCCTCAAGCAGCACGGGCTCAAGCTCGATCCGGCCTCGCTGACGGATCTGACCGCTTATCCGATGGGCGCCATCGTCAGTCTCGGCGGCTGCACGGCGTCATTCGTGTCGACGGACGGCCTGGTCGTGACCAACCACCACTGTGGTTACGGCGCGCTCCAGTACAACTCGACCAAGGACAAGAACCTCATCGAGCAGGGCTTCCTGGCGAAGAACTTCGGCGAAGAGCTGCCGGGCTCGCCCGACATGCGCGTCTTCGTCACCGAGGAGATCCGGGATGTCACGAAGGACGTCACCGGCAAGCTGACGGCGACGATGACGGGCCAGCAGCGCTACGACGCGATCGACCGCGCGAAGAAGGAACTGGTGAAGGCGTGCGAGACCGACGGCTACCGCTGCGACGTCTACACCTTCCACGGCGGCTACAGCTATCAGCTGATCCGACAGCTCGAGATCAAGGACGTACGTCTGGTCTATGCCCCGCCCGAGTCCATCGGCAAGTTCGGCGGTGACGTCGACAACTGGATGTGGCCGCGCCACACCGGCGACTTCAGCTACCTGCGTGCGTATGTGTCGAAGGACGGTAAGTCGGCCACGTATTCCAAGGACAACGTGCCGTATCACCCGAAGCACGTGATCAAGGTGAATCCGCAGGGTGTGGAGGAGGGCGACTACGTGATGGTCGTCGGCTACCCGGGTCGTACCAACCGTTATCGGCTGGCCCAGGAGGTGCAGAGTGCCATCGACTGGAGCTACCCGACGCAGATCAAGCTTTACCAGGAGCAGCTCGACACGATCGCCACCAACGGCAAGCGCGATCCCGAGGTCACGGTGAAGTACGCCAGTCTCGTCGCCGGCCTCAACAATTATCTGAAGAACTTCGGCGGCCAGCTCGAAGGGCTGCGTCGTGCGGACGCGGTAGCGGTGAAGCAGAAGCAGGAAGCCGATCTCACCGCCTGGCTCGCTAAGCAGGGCGGTTCGGAAAATCAGGCGCTGGCCGGAGACATCGCCCAGCTCAAAGCAAAGCTCGCCGAATACCAGGCCACGCGCGAGCGCGATCTCGACCTGATGCTGATCCAGCGGACACAGCTGTTTTCCGCAGGCGTGCGTCTTGCGCGCCTCGCCGAGGAGCGCGCCAAGCCGGACATGGAGCGTGAGACTGGCTTCCAGCAGCGTGACGAGGTGCGTATCGAAGGCGCGCTGAAGCAGATGGAGCGTCGCTACGACGCGCAGACCGATCAGGATCTGCTGACGAACGCCCTCGTCCGTTATGCCGCGCTGCCGAAGGACCAGCATCTCGCCGGTCTCGACACCTGGCTCGCTGGCGCGAACACGCGACCGGCCATCCAGGCGAAGGTCGCTTCGCTCTACAAGGGCAGCAAGCTGGGCGACACCGCAGAGCGGATGAAATGGTTCAAGGCCGATGCGAAGGCCGTCGCCGCCAGCGACGACAGTATGCTCAAGCTGGCGCATGCCCTGCTGCCGGAACTGAAGGCGATTCAGGATCAGGACGATGCCCGCGACGGTGAACTGGCGAAGCTTCGTCCGCGCTACATGCAGGCGATCATCGCGTGGAAGGAATCGCAGGGCCTGCCGGTGTATCCCGATGCCAACAGCTCGCTTCGCGTCACCTTCGGCAATGTGCAGGGCGTCGCGCCGCGCGACGGCGTGAGCTACGCGCCGTTCACCACCGCCGAGGGCATCGTGCAGAAGGATACGGGTATCGAGCCGTTCAATGCGCCCAAGGCTGAGACCGACGCGATCAGGGCAAAGGCCTACGACGGCTACGCGTCGAAGAAGCTGGGTACGTTGCCAGTCGACTTTCTCGCCGATCTCGACATCACCGGTGGCAATTCGGGTTCACCGGCACTGGATGCGAAGGGCCAGCTCGTGGGCCTCGCGTTCGACGGTAACTGGGAGTCGGTGAGTGGCGACTGGCTGTTCAACCCGAAACTCAATCGCTCCATCCAGGTGGATGTGCGCTACATGCTGTGGGTGATGCATCACCTGGACCATGCCGACAATCTGCTCAAGGAGATGGGCGTGCCGACGAAGTGATGTCGGCGGTTCGTCGCCTCAGGTGAGAAGCTTCAGCAGGCCGAGAGCCGCTGCGAAGAGACCCGCCGCTGTAACGAAGGGATACCACCGTGCCTCAGCGTCGATCTTCGCGGTCTCGGCCATGAGCTTGCCGATTTCGGCGCGGACTTTTTCCAGCTCGTCGGGTGACATGCTTCCGGTCTCGGCTTTCTTTGGGGACGGGGGCGGCATGGGTTGTCCACAGGGTATGTGGATACGGGTTGCATAACCGTGTGGATAAGTCGGCATATCGCTTTGCCGACAAACACTTCGGTTTGTCTGATCACTTAATGATCAGCGCGGTGCTCAGTGCTCCACCAGAGTCCATGCTGCTTTTTCGTCTGAGGTGCTGATGCCCGGTTGAAGAGCCTAGCCGACCCTGCGAAGAAAGCCAGGTCGGTTGTTCCCGATTCTCAATGCGGTCTTATCCACACCCTGTGTGGATACCGACTGCATAACCGTGTGGACAAGTCCGATTCAGGCTTACATAGCAACGACTTGGGTTGTACTGGTCAATCGTTGCTCACCGCCGCCGGAAGCCACTCGCGATATCCACAGCCAATGTGGATACCGCATGCATAACCGTGTGGATAAGTCGGGTTTGGTGTTGCGCGACAGTCACTTGTCTTGCGCTGGTCAATAAACAGCCGGTGGCGACGCCTTGCATCGCCCGATGCACTCGAGCCATGCGGTTCTGTTGCCGTAGTCCAGGGTCATGCGAAACGGCGAGAGCGCGTTTCCGCCGAGTGCGCCATGAACGGGCCTGTCCATCATGTCGGACATCCACGTGAACGCGCTGTCCGGGCGTTCCGTGAACCAGATGGGGCCTACGATAAAGGAGCCGATCGTGATCTCGGGGACGCGGATGGCGCGCGTGGTTTGCTTGGGGCCGAACAGATCATCGGCGCCGGCGACGACTGGCCAGTCAGGGTGGCTATCGTGCCAGGCCTCGAAAACCAGATGATCGACGTAGCTGGTCACCCCTTCGCCATTGACGACAGGCGTGTGCATTTCCGCAAGACCTTTCTTTGTCGGGTGGGCTGTAGCTCCCGTATCGAGGAGCAGATCGACGGTTTCGCCCGGGACACCGATGGTCACTCGCGGGAAGGCCTGGTAGACGGCGCCCTTCCTTCGGGCAGGCAGTCCCATGACTAACGGGTGTGCGTCCCGGGCGGGCTTCCAGTCAGCTCCCTGGATCGTCAGCGTTTCTGCCGGGTAGTCGAATGTCCACACGTATTCGGGGAAGAACGATGAGCCGATCATGCCGTCGTACCCGAGGCGGCCCTCCTCTGGAGCGATGGCCCCCACGCCGCCACAATACCTGGTGGGCCGGGGAAGGCCGTGCCCTGGCGCATAGACTGGAGGCGTCACCAGCGCCGCGTCTGGGGCCGATGGACAACTGATGGGTTTCAGGCCCAGGCGGGTGGTGACGTCCTTGAGCAACCAATAACTGACGCCGCCGCCGCCCGTGTCCACCAGCAAGCGCAGCTTTGTTCCGTCGGCCAGCGTGGGTGTGGCAACAAAATGGCCGGCTTCATATGTTGTGGGCACAACCGTCGCGGCATCCGCCGCAGTGATAACCCCCATCATGGCGGCAAGCGCCAGCGCAACACGCAACATGCTTCCGTTCTCCCTTTGAGTGCCCGCCGATCTTACCGGCTGCGGTACCCTTGCGATCGTTTGCTTCGTCGTACCCTGGCATGACCCTCGATCACCGACCTCTCGCCGTTTTTCTGATGGGCCCGACCGCCTCGGGCAAGACGGCGCTTGCCTGTTCGCTGGCCGACCGCTACCCGATGGGCCTGGTCAGCGTCGATTCGGCCCTCGTCTACCGCGGGCTGGATATCGGTTCGGCGAAACCCGACGCGGCGACGCTGGCGCGTTACCCGCACGAGCTCGTCGACATTCGCGATCCGGCTCAGCCGTATTCCGCGGCAGACTTTCGCTCCGACGCCCTGGCGGCGATGGACCGGGTGCGAAAGGCGGGCAGGGTGCCGCTGCTCGTCGGCGGCACGGGCCTTTACTTCCGGGCGCTGCAGCAGGGGCTGTCGGATCTGCCCGAGGCCGATCCGGCCGTGCGGGAGCGGATCGGCGCCGAGGCGGCGCGGGTCGGCTGGGCCACCATGCACGAGCGGATGGCCGAACGCGACCCGGTGGCCGGTGCACGTATCCGGCCGGGCGATGCCCAGCGCGTCCAGCGCGCCCTCGAGGTCATGGAGCTGACCGGCCGGACACTCACCGAGCTCCAGCAGGGCGGTAGCCGCGAGCCGTTTCCCTGGCGGGTGCTCAAGCTGGCGTTGCTGCCGGATGACCGCAAGCTGCTTCACGAGCGGATAGCCGCCCGCTTCGACACCATGATCGCCGGTGGTTTTCTCGATGAAGTGAAGCGACTCCGCGCCCGCGGCGACCTGCATGCCGAGCTTCCGGCCATCCGTGCGGTGGGTTACCGCCAGGCCTGGGAGTACCTCGATGGTCAGGGAGACGCCACGAACTTCCGCGACCGTGGTATCTATGCAACGCGGCAACTCGCCAAGCGCCAGATCACCTGGTTGCGCGGCGAGCTCGACGCACGCACGTTCGACCCGGACCGGGGGGATCCGCTGCCGGGGGCCGACGTGGCACTTCAGCAGTTCCTTGGGGTGCCGCGGGCTTCACGCACGGCGCTTCCAGCCGGTATTTAAAAGCAGTTAAGATTCAAATCACTTGGACCGGGGCGCCGTCAGGCGTTCTTTTTACCCGGTCCCGTACGAAGGCGTAGGGGAGAAGAAGAAATGTCCAAAGGGCAATCGTTGCAGGATCCGTTTCTCAATGCGCTTCGTCGCGAACGCGTGCCGGTCGCCATCTATCTGGTGAACGGCATCAAGCTGCAGGGCACGATCGAGTCCTTCGACCAGTTCGTGGTGCTGCTGCGCAATCAGGTGAGCCAGATGGTGTACAAGCACGCCATCTCCACGGTCGTGCCCAGCCGCAACGTGCGGGTCGGTGGCCACGAGAACCACGCGGAAGCCGGTGCGGGCGACGTCGAGGGTTGAGGGGCCCCCGTCGGCGACCCATATGTAAAAGAGCGGGTGCGCGTATCCTTGGGGTACGCGCACCCCTTCCTTTTTTGATGAGGTCATCCCCCTAAGTGTTCGACAGGCAAAAGAAAGGCGATCGCGCGGTGCTGGTGCTGCCGCATTCCCGCGGCGAAGGCGACGCCATTCGTCGCGGCGAGGAATTCGCCGAGCTGGTGGCTTCCGCGGGTGCCGAGGTCCTTGCGACCATCTCCGCCCGCGTGGAGAAGCCCAACCCCCGTTTCTATATCGGTACCGGTAAGGCCGAAGAGGTCGCCGAAGCCGTGCGCGCGCTGGAGGCGGACGTGGTCCTCGTCGACCACGAGCTGACCCCTGTGCAGGAGCGCAACCTCGAAAAGCAGCTGCAGACCCGCGTGGTCGACCGCGCCGGCCTGATCCTGGACATCTTCGCCCAGCGTGCCCGCTCCCACGAAGGCAAGCTCGAGGTCGAGCTGGCTCAGCTCAAGCATCTGGCGACCCGGCTGGTCCGGGGCTGGACCCATCTTGACGCCCAGCGTGGCGGTGCCATCGGCAACCGCGGCCCGGGTGAAACCCAGCTCGAGACCGATCGCCGGCTGCTGGCCGAGCGCGTGAAGATGCTGAGCAAGCGTCTCGAGAAAGTAGGGACCCAGCGCGACCAGCAGCGCCGCTCGCGGCTGCGAAATACGGTGCCCCGGGTCGCCCTGGTGGGCTATACCAACGCCGGCAAATCCACGCTGTTCAACGCGCTGACCACCGGGGGCGTCTACGCGGCGGATCAGCTGTTCGCCACGCTGGACCCCACGGTGCGCAAGATCGACGGCCTCGCGTGCGGGCCCGCGGTGATCGCCGACACGGTGGGTTTCATCCGCGAGCTCCCGCATGACCTCGTGGCGGCTTTCCGCGCCACGCTGGCCGAGGCGCGCGACGCCGACCTGCTCATTCACCTCAGCGACGCCGCGGACGAAGAGCGCGAGCTGCTCCGTCGCGTCGTCGACGAGGTGCTGGACGAGATCGGGGCGGGGGATGTGCCCCAGCTCTCGGTGATGAACAAGGTCGACCTGATCGACGTCGAGCCACGGGTTGATCGCGGGGACGACGGCAAGCCGCGTCAGGTCTGGCTCTCCGCCGCCACGGGACAGGGTATCGAAGGGCTGCGCGAGGCGTTGGGCGAACTGCTCGGCGGCGACCGCATCCGCACGGGTCTTGAGCTTCCGCTCACGGCGGGCCGGCTGCATGCCCGCCTCAAGGCGGCGGGCGCGATTGCCGGCGAGGCCATCGACGAGCATGGCTGGCATCTGGATATCGACGCGCCGCGATCCGTTCTGGCGCCGTTGCTGGGCGACGATGTGCATGCCGGGCCGCTCCGCGAGCTGATCGATCCGCCGCATCCCGCGTTCTGAGCGAGCACCCGCCTTACCCTATCTGATAGAATTCACGTCGTTTGCGTGCCCGATCGGCGTGGCGACGGGCCTTCGCGTGCCCGGCGCCGCTTCCCCGCCGCCCGGGCCACCTCATGGCTTGCCAGCCGCCCACCCTCGGTCCCCGAAGGAGACTGTCGCCCATGGCTTGGAACGAACCCGGTAACGGCCAGAAGGATCCCTGGAACCGCAACCGGTCGAGCGGGCGGAAGCCCGATCTCGACGGTGCGCTGAAGAGCCTGAAGGCACGCTTTGGCAAGTTCGGCGCCGGCAGCGGCGGCGTGACCGCCATCGTGCTGGTGTTCATCGTGGCCTGGCTGCTGGTCAGCAGCTACACGGTCATCGATGCGCGTCAGGTCGGCGTGGTGCTGCGCTTCGGCCAGTTCTCGCGCATTCTGCCGCCCGGCTTTCATCTGAAGGCGCCCAGCCCGGTCGAGACGGTGACCAAGGTCGAGACGACCCAGATCCGCTCGGTCTCGGACAACGTGTCGATGCTGACGCGGGACGAGAACATCATCGCGATCGACTTCAACGTGCAGTATCAGGTCTCCGATGCGCGCAAGTTCCTGTATTCGAACGCGGATCGCGAAGAAAACACCATCCACAACGCGGCCGAGGCGGCCGTGCGTTCCGTGGTCGGCGCCAACATCATGGATAACATCCTGACCACGCCGGGCGTCGACACGCCGGCGCCGGATCAGGCGCCGGCCGCCGGTGTCGCGCCCGCCGCGAAGGAGACGCTGCAGCAGCAGACCCGCGACATCCTCCAGGCCACGCTCGACAAGTACGACGCCGGCATACTGGTGACGGGGGTCAGCTTCCAGAACGTTTCGCCGCCCAAGGAAGTGAAGGACGCCTTCGACGACGTCAACGCCGCGCGCGAAGACAAGCAGAGCGAAGAGAACAACGCCCGCGCCTACGAGAGCCGCGTCGTGCCACTGGCCCGTGGCGACGCCGGTCGTATCTCGGCCGTCGCGGAAGGCGATCGCGTGGAGCGCATCGCACGCGCCAACGGCGAGGCCGAGCGCTTCAATCTGTTGCTCAAGGAATACCGCGCCGCTCCCGAAGTGACGCGCCGCCGCCTGTGGCTGGAAACCGTCGAAGAGGTCATGGCCGGCAATCCCAAGATCGTCGACGGCAGCAACGGCAAGAACATCATCCAGTTGCCGGTGGAAGCGCCGAACAGCTCGATTCGCAACGTACCCGGTGTCGGTACTGTCGTGCAGTCGGCCACCACCGACGCCAACCCGACGCCGAACCAGCCGCAGCAGGGGAGCGCCCAGTGAAGATCGTTTCCGGCCTCATCGTCGTCCTCATCGTCCTGCTGGGCTTCAACAGCGCCTTTGTCGTCAGGGAAGGCGAAAACGCCTTGCTGTTGCAGTTCGGCCGTATCGTCCGCGCGGATTACCAGCCGGGTCTGCACTTCAAGATTCCCGTCGTGCAGCAGGTCATGCGTTTCGATAACCGCATCCTGGGGCTCGATGCCCAGCCCGAGCGTTATTTCACGCTCGAGAAGAAGAGCGTCAACGTCGACTTCTACGTGAAGTGGCGCATCGCCGATAACGCGGCGTATTACCGCGCCACGTCGGGCGACGACACCCAGGCGATCCAGCGCCTCACGCCCATCGTGAAGGACGCCCTGCGTCACGAGTTCAACTCGCGCAAGCTGGAAGACCTGATCGCCGGCGGCCGTGAAGACATCACTGGCCAGGTGCGTAAGGACACCGACGCCGCCGCACGCCAGAACCTCGGCATTTCGGTGGTCGACGTACGCATCAAGCGCATCGACCTTCCCGACGAAGTCAGTGGCTCGGTCTACAAGCGTATGCGCGCCGAGCGCCTGCAGCTGGCCAACGAGCTCCGTTATACGGGCCAGGAAAGCGCGGCGAAGATCCGCGCCGACGCCGACCGCCAGAAGTCGGTCCTGGTGGCCGATGCGGAGCGTGACGCGACCAAGGTCAGGGGTGATGGCGACGCTCAGGCAGCCGCCATCTACGCCCAGGCGTACAGCCAGGATCCCGAGTTCTTCGCTTTCTATCGCAGCCTGGCGGCTTATCGTAAGTCGTTCGCCGATGGCAAGGGCGTGCTCGTCCTCAAGCCCGATTCCGAATTCCTGCGCTATCTCAACGACGGCCCCGGCCGTCAGCGCTGATCCCTATACACATCGCCCATCCGGGCAACGTCACTTAGAGAGAACCGTCAACATGGGTAAGTCAGTCGTTATTCTGGGCGCGCAATGGGGCGACGAGGGCAAGGGCAAGATCGTCGATCTTCTCACCGAGCGCGTCGGTGCCGTCGCACGTTTCCAGGGTGGCCACAACGCCGGCCATACGCTGGTGATCAAGGGCAAGAAGACCGTCCTTCACCTGATCCCCTCGGGCATTCTGCGCGACGACGCGCTCTGCCTGATCGGTAACGGCGTCGTGCTGTCGCCGGCCGCGCTGATGAGCGAAGTCGCCGAGCTCGAGGCTCAGGGCGTCGACGTGCGTCCGCGCCTGAAGATCTCGCCGGCGACCCCGCTGATCATGCCGTACCACATCGCCGTCGATAAGGCGCGCGAAGTCGCCTCCGGCGCCAAGGCCATCGGCACGACCGGTCGTGGCATCGGCCCCGCGTACGAGGACAAGGTCGCGCGTCGCTCCATCCGCGTCGCCGATCTGATGTACCCGCACGAGCTGCCGGAGAAAGTGCAGGCCGCCGTCGAGTATCACAACTTCGTGCTGACCCAGTGGCTGAAGGCCGAGCCGGTCGACTATCAGACCGTCCTCGACGAAGCCCTGACGTGGGGCGAATACCTGCGTCCGATGGTCGACGACGTCGCCACCATCCTGCACGACGTGCGCAAGGAAGGCGGCAATATCCTGTTCGAAGGTGCGCAGGGCGCGTTGCTCGACATCGACCATGGCACCTATCCGTACGTCACTTCGTCGAACACGACGGTGGGCGGCGCGCTCGCCGGCACCGGCGTCGGCGCACGTGACATCGATTACGTGCTCGGTATCTGCAAGGCCTACGCCACCCGCGTAGGCGGCGGTCCGTTCCCGACCGAGCTCAACGACGAGATGGGCGAGCTGCTGCGCAAGAAGGGCAACGAGTTCGGCGCCAGCACGGGTCGTCCGCGTCGCTGCGGCTGGATCGATCTGGTCGCGCTCAAGCGCGCCGTGCAGATCAACGGCATCGACGGCCTGGCGATCACCAAGCTCGACGTGCTCGACGGCCTGGAAAGCATCAAGGTGTGCATCGCGTACGAGTACCGCGGCAAGCGTCGCGAACTCGCTCCGCTGGACGCCGACGGCTGGGCCGAGTGCAAGCCGGTCTACCTCGAGTTCCCGGGCTGGGAAGAGTCCACCGCGGGCATCCGCGACTGGAACAAGCTGCCGCCCGCCGCTCGCGCCTACCTGCGCGCGGTCGAGGAACTCTCGGGCTGCAAGCTGGCGCTGGTCGCCACGGGCGCCGATCGCGATGACACGATCATCCTCGACGACCCGTTCGGCGGTGCCGACAACTGCTGATCCGATGCAGTGATGCGATACGAAAAACGCCAGCCGTGAGGCTGGCGTTTTTCGTGGACGGCTACGGATGCTCGCCCGGGCGCCCTGCTTCCAGGGTATGCAGATCGATGTCCTTCACCGACACCGGCCGATACCGCTCATCGAACGCCACATCGCCCAGCGTCCATCCGGCCTTGCAGCGCACCGCGCCCCAGAACCGCCGGAACGCGTTCCAGTGCAGCCCCACGAGGCCCTTCCCGTTATCGGCATCCACCATCGGATCGCCCACGCCGGTCGGCCGGATCGGCTCGCCGTACAGGGCCGTGCCAAACACCACGTCCCACACTGAAAACACCTGCCCGAAATTGCAGTTATGCAGCGTCGGCCGATCCGGATCCACCAGCATGTGATGCAGGCGATGGAACACCGGTGACACGAACACCCGGTCGAACACCGGCCCGAAGCGCACGCGCACATTCGCATGCGAAAAATTCTGCACGAGCTCACCCAGCAGCATCAGCCAGGCGAAATCGGTCGGCGCCACGCCGATCACCAGGCCGACACCGGCCAGTACCATCGACTGCAGAAAACCGTCGACGAGGCTGCCGCGATCGTTGGTCCAGCAGCTCATCTGTCGGGTGCTGTGGTGCATGCTGTGCAGCGCCCACCACCAGGGCAGCGCGTGCTGCAGGCGATGCATCCAGTAATAGACCAGGTCGTAGATGACGTAATAGACCAGGAACAGCGCCAGCGGATGTCCGTCGAGTGCCGGGATCCAGTGCGTGATGCCCAGCAGTGAGTCGTCGCCTGCCTGGCCGTTGTCCGGACCGCCGAAGGCATTGCCGATCGGTGTCAGCACCAGATAGCTGAACATCGGGAAGATGCCGAGCAGCATCATCAGCGTGTACTGCCGGTCGACCCGTGTCAGCCTGCGGTCCGTCCAGCGCTCGGCCGGAATCACCGACTCCAGCGGACGGAACAGGAAGCCGATGATCGCCACTTGCAGGATGGAGATGAGGATGGCCTCGGCGATCTCACGCGGGTCGCCGGCCAGGCCGTTCAGATGGAGAAAGGTCAGGAACGGGACGATGGCGTGGAGACTCGTCCAGTCGACCAGTGAGGACCAAAGCGCGAACATGCCGCCTACCTTCGCCGGTGCCGCGGAGGTGCACGCGGCCGATCGGGCCATTAAGCTTCACGCCTCTTTCGTCGGGCTTTCCGCATGCGTGACATTCCCGGTATCCGTCTCGACGTCCATGTGGGGCAGGGCATCCTGCCAGTCGTGGACGAGCTGGCCGGCCTCCGTATCGCCGTGTTTCGTGACTGGCCCTATCTGTACGAGGGCGACCGCGATTACGAGCGTGGCTACCTTGCCTCGTACGCCGCGTCGCCGCGCAGTGTGTGCGTCGTGGCTCGCGAGGCGTCGGGGCGGGTGATCGGTGCGTCAACCGGGGTGCCGCTCGCCGATGATGGCGAAGCGTTTCATTCGGCTTTCCTGGCGCGTGGCATTCCGCTCGACGATGTTTTCTATTTCGGTGAGTCCGTTTTGCTGTCACCGTGGCGCGGGCGTGGGATCGGGCACGCCTTCTTCGACGCTCGTGAGGCGCATGCCCGGACCGTCGGCGAATTTCGCTGGACGGCCTTCTGTTCGGTCCGGCGCGAGGCGACCGATCCGCGTGCGCCGGATGACCACCGCGGCAATGAGGCGTTCTGGCGGGGTCGCGGCTACGCGCCTGTGGACGCTATGTTCTGCACGCTCTCGTGGAAGGAGCGGGGCGATGACGTCGCGACACCGCACACTCTCGACTTCTGGATGCGCGAACTCGATCGTGCAAAGGTTTCCCAATGACTCGTTCGCTCGCCGACTGGCTCACCTATCAGGAAAGCACGCACCCGCGTGACATCGCACTGGGACTCGATCGCGTCCGCGCCGTCTGGACCGCGATGGGCTCGCCGCGCCCCGCGCCGAAGGTGATCACCGTGGGCGGCACCAACGGCAAAGGCTCGACGGTCGCACTCATCGAGGGCATGCTCCGGGCCGCCGGCTATCGCGTGGGTTGCTACACGTCGCCGCATCTCATCCGCTACAACGAGCGCATCCGCATCGATGGCATCGACGCCGGCGACGAGGCCATCGTCGCATCTTTCGAGCGGATCGAACGCGCGCGAGGCACCATCCCGCAGACGTACTTCGAGTTCGGCACGCTGGCGGCGATCGACCTGATGTCCCGCGCGTCGCTGGATGTCGCGGTGCTCGAAGTCGGGCTCGGCGGGCGACTGGATGCCGTGAACATCATCGACGCCGATGTGGCGGTGATCACCACGATCGATCTCGATCACCAGGACTGGCTGGGCGGGGACCGCGACAGCATCGGCCGCGAAAAGGCGGGGATCGCCCGCGCCGGGCGCCCGGCGATCGTGGGCGAGCGCGCACCTCCCGAGGGCCTGCTCACCGCCCTGGCAGGCCTCGGTGCGCGCGTGATGCGCGCCGGCGACAGCTTCCGGGTCAGCCGGCACCCGGGCGCCGGGACACGCGGCTGGACCTGGACCCACGCCGACGGCACCGTCCTCGATCTGCCGCCTCCCGCACTGGATGCGCCCGTCCAGATCGATAACGCGGCCACCGCCATCGCGGCCATTCACGCCCTCGGCCCCGAGCGGGATGTCCCGCCCGGAGCGATGCGTCACGCGCTGGCCAGTGTGCGGGTACCGGGGCGCTTGCAGAAAATCGCCGACCGACCTGCGACGCTGGTCGACGTCGGACACAATCCACAGGCGGCCAGGGCGCTGGCCGAGTGGATCGACGCGCAGCCGGGTCGCGTGAGGGTGCTCGCTGTCTACGGCGCGCTGTCGGACAAGGACACCCATGGGGTGATCGCTGCACTGGGGGATCGCGTCAATCGTTGGTACGTCGCCGGACTGGACCGCGATACGCCTCGCGGGCTGACAGCCGACGCACTGGCGGCGAGCCTTGTCGCGACTTTGCCGGGCGCGGTACATGCCAGTTTCGCCAGCGTGGAAGCGGCCTGGGCCGCGGCGCGCGCCGATGCGGGTGAAGACGACATCGTGCTGTTATTCGGCTCGTTCTTCGTCGCGAGCGTCGCCCTGGCCGCCGCGAGGTGAACGCCACGCGGGGAAGGGCGTCGGGGGCACCCCTTTGCCGGTTATAATCGCCGCGATTCGCTTTGCGCCGGTCGTATGGAGCCTTCCTTGAAAACACGCCTGCTGGGTGCCGCGGTACTGATCGCGTTGCTGGTCCTGTTCGTGCCGATGATGTTCTCCAGCGCGCCGCCGAAGTCCGACGCCGACCAGACGGTCAGCCTCGAGATTCCGCCGGCCCCGGATCGCGAGCTGCAGACCCGTACGCTCGATGTGGCGCCGAATGGCTCGCCGGCGTCCGCCAGCGGCTCGCAGCCCGCCGCCGGCGCCCCGGCCTCGGGCACGCCGTCGGCTGTCGCTGCTCCCGCGCCCGCGCCCAGCCCCGCCGCGGTCACTCCGGGTAGCGGAAGCAAGCTGGCTTCGGTGGACATCGCCTCGCGCAAGCCTGCCGATGCACTGCCCGAAGACTTCGCGCCAGCGAGCAAGCCCGCGAACACCCCGGCCGCTCCCGCGCCGGCCGCCCGGCCACCGAAGCCGGTGGCCGCGACCGCGCCGCCTGCCGCCGAGGCCCTGCCCGCCGGTACGGCCGGGCGTGGCAGCTACACGATCAACCTCAGTGCCTACGCCGATCATGCCAAGGCCGACGCCCTGGTCCAGAAGGTGAAGGCCCTGGGTTACCCGGTCAGCACATCCGCGTCGAATCAGGCGGGCAAGGCGCTGACGCGCGTCTCCGCCGGCCCGTTCGAGACGCGCGCCGCCGCCGAGGCCGCTCGTCTCAAGATCACGGCCGCCGTACCGGGCGCTCCCGCGTCGCTGTCCTCCAGGCCGGAGACGCAGACGGCTGACGCACCCGCCCCGGTGCGGGCTGCCGCCGCTCCCACGCCCGCCGCACCCGCCGCCGTGCCGGCCGCTGTGCCGACCCCGTCGCCACGAGCCGGCGGTTTCGCCGTTCAGGTCGCCGCGGTCAGCAGCGAGGCGGAAGCCACGCGACTGCGCGACAAGCTGCGTGGCGCGGGCATCGCCGGCTACATCGACAGCGTCGCCTCCAGCTCGGGTGCGAAGCTCTGGCGCGTGCGCGCTGGCCCGCAGACGCAGCGTGACGATGCGGCGCGTCTCAAAGATCAGATCAAGGCCAAGGTCGGCCTCGATGGCGTCATCGTACCGGCCCCGTAACGGGCACTCCCGGATGACAACGACAGCAGGGGGCGGCCGGTGAGCTGGGTGGACTACGTCATCATCGGCGTGCTGTTCATCTCGGCCTTGATCGGCCTGGTGCGCGGCCTCATTTCCGAGGTGTTGTCACTCGTGGTGTGGGTTTGCGCGTTCTGGGCGGCGTGGACGTTCGGGCCGCTTATCGCACAGCGGCTCGAAAGCAGCATTTCGCTGCCGATGGCGCGGATCGGCATCGGTTACGGCGTGTGTTTCATGGGGGTCCTGCTCGTGGGCGGGATCTTTCGCTTCATGATTTCCCGACTGGTCGCCAGCACCGGCGTGGGTGGACCGGATCGGCTGTTCGGCATGGTGTTCGGCGCCGTGCGCGGCGTGCTGATTGTCAGCCTGGTGGTGTTCGCGCTCGGTTTCACGCCGCTGCCGAACGAACCCATCTGGCGGGAATCGGCCCTGCTGCCGCAGTTCGCCGCGCCTGCCGCATGGCTCGGTCAGCAGGTGCCGGCCAATGTCCGTCAGTACCTGCATCCGCCAGCGGCGCTGCAGGACATGAAAATGCCCAACGTCTCCTTGCCGAGCAAGGATGAACTGATGAAACTTCGCGACCTGACGATGCCAGGGCAGGCCTCGAAGAACGATAATGCTCACCCTGCCGCCGCGACCACGACGGCCACTCAGTAGAAGGCAACACCATGTGCGGAATCATCGGCATCGTCGGTACCACGGAAGTGGCATCGGCCCTGTATGACGGCCTGACCGTCCTGCAACATCGCGGGCAGGATGCCGCCGGTATCGCCACCGTGGACGGCGCGCGCCTGCGCCTGCACAAGGGCAACGGCCTGGTGCGCGATGTCTTCAACTCCGCCGGCGTCAGCAAGCTGCGCGGCCGTATCGGGATCGGCCACTGCCGTTACCCCACCGCCGGCTCCGAAGGCACGGAGGAGGCGCAGCCTTTCTACGTGAATTCGCCTTACGGCATCGCCTTCGCGCACAACGGTAACCTCGTCAACACCGAGGCGCTGCGCAAGGAAATGTTCGAAGACGACCGCCGTCACATCGACACGGACTCCGACTCCGAGGTTCTGCTCAACGTCCTCGCCCACGAGCTGCAGGTCGACGACCGCGGCGCGCTCACGCCGGAGCATGTGTTCAAGGCGATCACCAACGTGCACGCCCGTGCGCGCGGTGGTTATGCCTGCATCGCGCTGGTGCTGGGCTACGGCCTGATCGCCTTCCGCGACCCCAACGGCATCCGTCCGCTCGTTCTCGGCGAGCGCGTCTCGGCGGAAGGTCGCGAATACGCGGTCGCTTCCGAGTCGGTCGCGCTCGACGTGCTCGGTTTCAAGCGCGTGCGCGATATCGAGCCGGGCGAAGCCGTCATCATCACCGAGGGCGGTGAACTCCACGCCCAGCGTTGCGCCGAGGGCGCGGTGCATGCCCCGTGCATCTTCGAGTACGTCTATCTGGCCCGTCCGGACTCGATGATCGAAGACGTCTCGGTCTACAAGGCGCGCCTGCGCATGGGCGAGAAACTCGCCGAGAAGATCCTGCGCGAGCGCGGCCCGGATCACGGCATCGACGCGGTCATCCCGATTCCCGACACCTCGCGCACGGCGGCCAGCTCGCTGGCGCAGGCGCTGGGCGTGCCGATGCGCGAAGGCCTGGTCAAGAACCACTATATCGGCCGCACCTTCATCATGCCGGGCCAGGGCGAGCGCGTGAAATCCGTGCGCCGCAAGCTCAATACGGTCGAGCTCGAATTCCGCAAGAAGAACGTGCTGCTGGTGGATGACTCGATCGTCCGCGGTACGACCTCGCGCCAGATCATCCAGATGGCGCGCGACGCCGGGGCGAAGAACGTCTATTTCGCGTCCGCCGCGCCGCCCGTGCGTTACCCGAACATCTATGGCATCGACATGCCGGCCGCTTCCGAGCTGGTCGCCGCCGGCCGTACGGTGGAGGAAGTCGAGAAGGCACTGGGTGCCGACTGGCTGATCTATCAGGACCTCGAAGACCTCGTCTGGGCGGTCAACGACGGCAACGAAGACCTCAAGCAGTTCGACACGTCGTGCTTCTCGGGCGAGTACGTGACCGGTGTGGACGAGGGCTTCCTCGAGCAGCAGGAAGCGATGCGCTCTGACTCGGCCAAGAACGAACGCCGTACCGCCTGACGACTGATGGCGGCACGGGATCGTGCCGCCAGTCCCGCGATGAACGACGCCCACGATCTGCACGCGGCCGCGCGGCGCTGCCTTGACGCCGCCGCCCCCGCGGAAAAGTTGCGACTCAGCTTCGAGACGTTCGCCGCGCTCGATCGCGGTGAACTGCGTCCTGATGCGGGATCGCCGCCGCCGCTGCCCATCGGCCTGCCCGGGCGTCCCGAGCGTCCGCGCCTCGTCCCGTCGCGCGAGCTTTCACAGCGTGGCCTGGGTTCCGCGGAAGGGCGCGCCGCGCTGGTTCATGCCATCGCGCACATCGAGTTCAATGCGATCGATCTCGCCTGGGACGCGGTCTATCGCTTTCGTGGCAAGCCTGAGGCCTACTACCGCGACTGGGCGTCCTGCGCCAACGACGAGGCACGTCATTTCACGATGCTGTCGGGTCGTCTGGCCGAACTCGGCTACGCCTACGGCGATTTCGACGCGCACAACGGTTTGTGGGAAATGGCGGAGAAGACCGCGCACAGCGATACGGCGCGCATGGCTCTCGTACCGCGTGTGCTCGAGGCGCGTGGGCTCGACGTCACGCCGGGGATGATGGAGCGTCTTCGTCGGCAGCAGGATGAACGCACCGTCGCCATCCTCGAGGTCATCCTTCGTGAGGAAGTGGCGCATGTCGCTGCCGGCACGCGTTGGTTTCACTGGTGCTGCGAGCGCGACGGTATCGAGCCGGAGGCGACGTTCGCCCGGTTGCTCGATGACTACATGAACGGGTCGCTGCGCGGGCCGTTCAATCTGGATGCGCGGCGAGCGGCGGGGTTTTCCGAGAGCGAGCTGGTCTGGCTGGCGACGCTGGGCTGACCGATTTTCGGCAGTCAGCCCCCTTGGCGATTCAACCCGCCGACAAGCCGCGGAGTTCGACGCGATCGCCATCGATCGCCAGCACCGACCCATGGTCGTACCAGTCGCCCAGCACAATCCGCTGCGCGGCGTCGCCGTCGAGCGTGAAGTCGTGAACGGCGGGACGATGCGTATGCCCATGCACGAGCCGACGCACGGCGGCGTCGCGCATCGCGCTTTCGACGGCGTTCTGATTCACGTCCATGATCGTCTCGTCGATACGCCCCGTGCGTGACTTGCTGTCGCTGCGCGCCTCCGCGGCGAACGCACGGCGTGCGGTAAGCGGCATCGACAGCACCTGGGCTTTCCACGCCTCCGTACGAACCTGCGCACGCACCGTCTGGTATTCGACGTCGTCGGTGCACAGCACGTCACCGTGCATCAGCAGCGTCCGCGTACCTTCGATGTCGTGAACGGTGCCATCCTCGAGCAGGGTCATGCCTGCACGCGTGGCGAAGGTCTCTCCCAGCAGGAAATCGCGATTGCCCGCCATGAAATAGACGGGCACACCGGCGTCGCGCAGCGCGCGGGTGGCGTTGGCGATGCGGTCCGGGAGCTCGGCATCGTCGTCGTCGCCGATCCACGCCTCGACCAGATCCCCGAGGATGTAGAAGGCCGACGCCGATCGCGCTTCGTCCGACGCCAGAAACTGTTCGAAAAGGGTGGTGATACCGGGGCGTGCATCGTCCAGATGCAGGTCGGCGATGAACAGCGTGCTCATGCGGCCTTCGGCGTTGCGGACTTCTTTTCGGTTTTCTTCGTCGCGGGCCTGGCCGACTCAGCGGCGGCAGGCTTGGCTGCCGGCGCGGCGGGAGCCGATGACGACGCGGCCGGGGCGGCTTTCTCCTCGCCCACCACGCTGGCCGTATCGATGATCACCAGCGGGTTGGGCACGTCGCCGACGAAGGGGCCCTGCGCGCGGGTAGGCAGTGCGGCGATCTTGTCGACGACGTCCATGCCGCTCACGATCTTGCCGAACACGGCGAAGCCCCAGGTCAGGCCGCTCTGGTTGCTGACGTAGTCGAGCCGGCGGTTGTCGACCAGGTTGACGAAGAACTGCGACGTACCCGAATTGGCGTCCGCACCGCGGGCGACCGCGACGGTGCCGCGCAGATTGGACAGACCGTTGTCGGCCTCGCTGGGAATGGCCGCGCGCGTGCGACGCTGGGTCAGGTCGCGGCTGTAAAGGCCGCCCTGGACCAGATAGCCGTTGACCACGCGATGGAAGACGGTGCCGTCGTAGAAGCCGTCACGGACGTACTGCAGAAAGTTGGCGACGCTCTTGGGCGCCTTTTCCGGGTACAGCTCGAGTGTGAAGTCACCTTGCGTCGTGTGCATCACGACCCTGGGATGCTCCGCCGAGCCGGTGGGCGGAGCCGACGGTTTGGCAGGCTGCTGGGCCAGCGCCGCGACGGGCAGGGCGAGAAGGACGCTGGCGAGGACGGCTTTGAGCATGGGTGACCGGTCGTGGCGGTGGAACAGGCTGGTCATGATACGCCCCTTGGTCATTCCGTCACGATTTCCAGTTCGAGGCCGAGCTCGGCCAGCGGCTCCCGCTCCTGGTCGAGATCGGCCTCGGTCAGTGGATGCTGGTCCAGCCAGTCGGCGGGCAGGGTGAGACGAAGGCGCTGGCGCGTGGCGACGGCGCGGATGCGCGGCAGGGCCTCGGCACGCCGGGCGCGTCGGAACAGCACGCCCAGGCGGAGGATGGCGGTGATGTGCCGCGCGAGAACCCGGTAACGCACCGGAAGCGCCGTGATGACGGACTTCTCCGGCTTGCGCCGGTGCGATTCGACGATGGCCGCCAGCAACTGCTGCTCCTGGCGCGAGAAACCCGCCAGGTCGGCATGGCGCAGGATGTAGGCGCCGTGGCGCTGATGCTGGCTGTGGGCGATGGCGAGACCCAGCTCGTGCACACGGGCCGCCCAGGACAGCCATTCGCGGGCATCGTCGTCCAGCTTCCAGACCTTGGCCAGCTGATCGAACAGGCTCAGCGCGGTGGTTTCCACGCGACGCGACTGCGCCTTGTCGACTCCATAGCGCGCGGCCAGCGAATCGATGCTCGCCATGCGGGGATCGGTACCCGCCGAACGGCCGATCAGGTCCCAGAGCAGGCCTTCGCGCATCGAGCTTTCCGATACGCGCAGGCGTTCGATACCCAGAGCCTCGAAGGCGGCTTCGAAGATGGCGACGCCGCCGGCGAACACTTCCGCACGGTCGTCTGCCAGGCCAGGCAGCTTGAGCGTGGCCGAGGAGCCTTGCTCGATGATCGCCTCGCGCACGGCGGCCAGGGCCTCCGGCGTGACGCCGTCGTCGGAGAGTTTCATCGCGCGCACGACGGAACCGATGGCTTTGGAGGTGCCCGACGAGCCATAGGCGTCGGCCCAGCCGGCTTCGCGGTAATCCTCGGAAAACTGCTGAAGGAGTACGCCGATTTCACGGCGTGCCTTCTGCCAGCGCTTGCGGGTGATCTTGCCGCCGGGGAAAAACCGCAGCGTGCTCGCGATACAGCCGACCTGCACGCTCTCGGTCAGCAGCGGCGCGTTGCCCCGGCCGATGATGAACTCCGTACTTCCGCCGCCGATATCGATCACCAGCCGGTGGTCGCGCGATGCCGGCAGATCGTGGGAGGCGCCAAGAAAAATCAGGCGACCTTCTTCACGGCCCGAAACGATCTCCACCGGATGCCCGAGTGCGGCTTCCGCCGCCGACAGGAACGCGTGCGGCGACGCGAGACGACGCACGGTGTTGGTGGCGACCGCGCGCACATGCAGCGCCGGAATGCCGGCGATGCGCTGACCGAAGCGCGCCAGGCTGGCGAGCGCGGCGGCGCGGTGTCCCGCGTCGAGCGTGCCGTCCGGACGCAGGCCGATCGCCATGCGCACGGAATCGCGCAGGCGGTCGATCACGCGGGGCTCACCGTGTTCGTACCGCGCTACCACCATGTGGAAGCTGTTGGAGCCCAGGTCGACGGCGGCAAGCAGTTCACCGTCGTTGATCTGCGATATACCTGTAGAGGCCAAAGGTGCATTCCGCAGTGGCGTATCGGTGGATTCTGGCATGGTGCTGCGCGCGAGGGTAGGAGCGCGCCCTGTGCGCGACATGGAAATCGCGCGCAGGCGCGCTCCTACGCGGTTTTCGCCTCACGCGATTTCGGCAGCGCGGAGAGGATGAACAGCACGATGCAGAGAAAACCGAACACCCAGTAGTCGGTTGGCGCGGGGCCCCACCAGTGCCGGTGCCACGGCACGTCCACGGGGTCGAAGCGCGCCAGACCGAACGCGGGGTTCAGCACGAACCAGAGGCCGTCCTCGGCCACCCAGAACAGCATCACACAGGCGATCGTCCGCACCTGCGCACGCCAGCTCCAGTACCCCTGGAAGACCATCGGAAAATGAAAGAACAGCGCGATGAACGGAAACACGTAAGCGTGGTAACCCGTCATCGCGCGGCCGCCCCAGAACAGGTCGAGCAACCAGTGGTTCTCGATGCGCCACGTGGGCAGGCTGGTCGCCCAGCCATGCGAGCCCTCGATTTCGATCTCGACATGGGCGAACAGAAAGGCGAGCAGAAGGGTAAACAGCGCGGTCGTCAGCACGGCGACGACGCGACGGCGGGGCGAATGACTCATGGACCGTCCGGATGGGAGAGCACGGCGGCGATCACGTCGCGCGCCGCATGCGGGCGTCCGATGGCGCGTGCGGAAGCCGCCATGGCGGCGAGACGCTCTGGCTCGTCACTCAGCAGGCGGACACGCCACGCAAGCGCGACGGCGTCGATCGCCTTCCACGCGGCGCCCTGTTCGAGCAGGTAATCGGCATTGCGTTCTTCCTGACCGGGGATGGGCGCATTCACGATCATCGGCAGGCCCATGGCGAGGCACTCCGAGCTGGTCAGTCCCCCGGGTTTGGTAATCGCGAGATCGCAGCAGGCCATGACGTCCTCGACCTGACGCGTGAAACCCAGCGGAATGAGGCGCCCGGCGTGCTTCGATGCCGCGAGGCCGCGCAGCCGCTCCAGTGTCACGGCGTTGCGGCCGGCGAGCACCACCAGCTGGAAGTCGCCACCGGTGGACAGCAGCGTGTCGGCCAGCTGGTCCAGATCGCCGACTCCGGCACCGCCACCCATCACCAGGTAGGCCGGCCGGTCGGGATCGATACCGAGCGTGGCGCTCAGGGCCTGCCGGTCGTGCGCGCGCGCAAAGGCGGGCATGATCGGGATACCGGTCGTATGCACGCGCGACGCCGGCAGACCGACAGCGCGCATGCGGTGCGCGATTTCGGGACTGGCGGCGAAATAGCCGGCCATACCCTGCACGACCCAGAGCCGGTGCAGGTCGAAGTCGGTCACCTGCAGCCAGACGGGCACTGTGACGCGACCCTTGCGGATCTGTCGTGCCAGCATCTCGGCCGGGAGGAAATGCGTACACACGATGGCGTCGGGCGCGAATGCCGCGATGGCCGCACGCAGCCGTCGCGTATTCAGGCGCTCGATCGTACGCCGCATGCGCTCGGTCACCGCGTCGGGATGCGTGTCGTCGGTGATGCGATAGAGCATGCCCCACAGCCGCGGGTAGCGCGTGATCAGGCTGAGATAGAAGTCCGCGTAGATCCGCCGGAACGTGGACGGCACGTAGTTCATGACATCGAGGTGCTTCGCCTCGACATCGTGTCCCTCGGCGGCGAACGCGGCCACCGTGGCTTCGAGCGCCTCCGCGGCGCGCACATGTCCCGCTCCCGCGGATACCGACAGGAGCAGGACGCGCCGTGTCACCCGCAATACGCCGAGAGCAGCGCCTGCTGCGCGCTGTGCGGCGCTTCGCCCTGCGACGGGTGGCTGCGCGTGTAGCGGCCATCGGTGCCGAGCAGCCACGCCTGCGTGTTGTCGCGCAGATAATTGTCCAGCGTCTCGGCATAGACACGCGAGGCGAGGTCGGGTTCCATGATCGGCACGGCGACTTCGATGCGGCGCATGAGGTTGCGTTCCATCCAGTCCGCGCTGGCGCAGTAGAGCTCCGGCTCGCCATCGTTAGCGAACCAGTACACGCGGCTGTGCTCGAGGAAACGCCCGATGATCGAGCGCACGCGGATGTTCTCCGATACGCCCGGGATGCCCGGACGCAACGTGCAGGCGCCGCGGATGATCAGGTCGATGCTGACGCCGGCGATCGAGGCGCGATACAGCGCCTCGACCACATGCGCTTCGTTGAGCGCGTTGAGTTTGGCGACGATGCGTGCGGGACGGCCGTTGCGCGCGTGCTCGATTTCGCGCTCGATCTTGCCCATGACGCTGCTGTACAGCGTGAACGGCGAATGCAGCAGACGCTTCAGCTGGATCATCGGCCCCAGACCGGACAACTGCTGGAAGACCTTGTGGATGTCTTCGCCGATGTCCGCGTTCGAGGTCATCAGGCCGATGTCGGTGTAGCCGCGGCTGTTGCCCTGGTGGTAGTTACCGGTGGAAAGATGCACGTAACGACGCAGGCCGCCGGCTTCGCGCCGCACGATCAACAGCATCTTGGCGTGCGTCTTGTAGCCGACCACGCCGTAAACGACCTGCACACCCGCTTCCTGAAGACGCGTCGCCAGGCCGATGTTGGCTTCCTCGTCGAAACGCGCGCGGAGCTCGATCACCACGGTGACGTCCTTGCCGTTGCGCGCCGCCTCGACCAGCAGGTCGACCAGCGGGGAATCCTTGCCGGCCCGGTAAAGCGTCTGCTTGATCGCCAGCACGCCCGCATCCTGCGAGGCGCGGCGAAGCAGTTCGACCACGGCGGCGAACGATTCGTACGGGTGATGCAGCAGCACGTCGCGCACACCGAGGACGTCGAATTCGTTGACGCCCTTGCCGAAGGCCGGCGAAAGGCGCGGTGTGAAGCGCGGAAATTTCAGCTCCGGACGGTCGACCTGATCGTAGATCAGGCCCGAGCGGATGATGTTGACCGGACCATCGCAACGGTACACGTCGGCATCCTCGAGCTGGAAGTTCGCGATCAGCATTTCCGTGATCGCGCGCGGACAGTCCGCGCCGACTTCGAGACGCACGGGCCGGGCATAACCGCGACCGACCAGCTCTTCGCTCAGGGCGCGGGCGAGGTTCTCGACCTCCGCTTCCTCGACCACCAGCTCGCTGTTGCGGGTGACGCGGAACTGATACGCCGCACACACGCGAAAGCCCGGGAAGATCTCGTCCGCGAAGGCCTGGAGTACCTCGGCCAGGAAGACGAAGTCGCCCTCGGTGCCGTCCACCTCGCCCGGGATATGGATGATGCGCGGCAGGGAACGGGGCGCACGCACCAGCGCCATGTGGCCTTCGCGACCGAAGGCGTCGCGGCCTTCGAGCACGACGGCGAGGTTGAGGGTCTTGTTGAGGATGCGCGGGAAGGGGTGCGCGGGGTCGAGACCCAGCGGTGACAGCACCGGCATGATCTCGTTCTGGAAATACCCCTGCAGCCAGCGTCGCTGGCGATCGCTCCAGGCGCCGCGGGTCAGGAAGCGGATGCCTTCGGCTTCCAGCGATGGCAGCAGTTCTTCGTGCCAGATGGCGTAGAGCTCGCTGACCAGCTCGAGCGTGCGCTGGCGGATCCGCGCGAGGATCTCGGTCGACGACAGCCCATCGGCGCCCGGCATCGCCGCGCCCAGCGCGTGCTTATGCTTGAGCACGGCGACGCGAACCTCGAAGTATTCGTCGAGGTTGTTGCTGACGATGGTCAGGTAGCGCAGTCGCTCGAGGGCCGGAACGTCCGGGTCGCGGGCCTGGGCGAGCACGCGGAAGTTGAACTCCAGCGCCGCCAGCTCGCGGTTGATGTAAAGGTCGGGGTTGCCGAGGTCGACGGGCTCGCTCATTCGTTCCGGTAATCCTTTCATGACGTCCGATGGTGGCGCATGGACGATCATGCCGGAAAGCGGCGTCGCAGCAACCCGTCTACGCTTGCCTGCCATCGATCAGCCGTGCAGGCCGGCCGTTTCGTGCACGCGGGTGCTGTCCAGCAGCCGGTCGCTGACGAACACACACGCGAACACGGAGCCCTTGCCCGTCTCACTCTCGATCACCAGGCGCGCCTGGTGCAGGTTGAGCACGTGCTTGACGATCGACAGGCCCAGGCCGGTGCCGCCGGAGTCGCGCGAGCGGCTCGACGATACGCGGTAGAAGCGTTCGGTCAGCCGTGCGATGTGCGCGGCGGGAATACCGAAGCCGGAGTCGTGCACCGAGAAGCGCGCGCCGTCTTCCGTGTCGGCCCAGCGGATGGCGATCTTGCCGCCCGTGGGCGTATAGCGAACCGCGTTGCTGACCAGATTGGAGAACGCGCTGTGCAGATCCTTGGGCGAGCCCAGCAGGTCGTGTGCCGTGGCGACGTCCAGGGAGATGGTATGGCGACCCTGGCTCAGGGCCTCGGCTTCCTTGCGCAGGCTGGCGAGCAGCGGGGCCATCTGCACCTGCTCGTCGGCCACATGCTCCTGGGTTTCCAGGCGCGACAGGGTCAGCAGGTCTTCCACGATCTGGCCCATGCGCTTGGACTGCGCTCGCATCTCGTCCAGCACCGGCGCGAGTTCGGGCACATCTTCCGGATCGAGCAATTCGAGGTAGCCGTGGATCACCGTCAGCGGCGTGCGCAACTCGTGCGAGACGTTGGCCACGAAATCGCGACGGATCTGTTCGAGGCGGGTGAGGTGGCTGGTGTCGCGGGCCAGCAGCAGGCGCTGGCGGCTGCCGAACGGCAGCAGCGTCGCCGTGACATGGCGGTTAGGGTGGCCCGGTGCGGTCACGTCGTTAAGCGGCTCGCGGGCGCCTTCGGCCAGCCAGTCCGACAGGTCGGTGTTGCGCATCAGATCGGCCAGCACGCGGCCACGATCGCGCGGTCGCTTCAGACCGAGCAGATCCTCCGCCGCGTGATTGAACCAGCGCACATGGTGCGAGTGATCCAGCAGGACCACGGCGTCGGGCAGGGTTCCCGCCGCGCTGCGCAGGTCACGCAGGCGGGAGGCGATTCGGCGGGTGCGAGTCATGAGACGGTCATGGTCAGGATGGGGCGTGGCGGACGATTGCAACATTGGCCCCGACTTGTGACGGAACAGCGACAGCAGCACGACGGTTTCGCCCAGCGCGACCACCGTCACGCAAGGCCATACCGCGCCCGTCAGCCAGCCCACCGCGCCACCCAGCAGAAGCAGGGCGGCGCAGCTGACAGGCAATCGCCAGGAAGTCAGGAAGCGTTGTGGCATGGCGGGCACGGCCGGTGTCGGTCTCAGGAAGGGACCATAGCGCGGCTACCCGCGCACGCCTAGGTGTTCGCGGAGAAGCGGTAGCCCGCGCCGCGCACGGTCTGCACCATGTCGTCGAGCTTCCACGGCTCCAGTGTCTTGCGCAGGCGGCGGATATGCACGTCGACCGTGCGCTCCTCCACGTACACGCTGCCGCCCCAGACATGGTCCAGCAGCTGGGCGCGCGAGTAGACGCGCTCAGGATGGGTCATGAAGAAGAACAGCAGGCGGTATTCGGTCGGGCCGATCGGCACGGCTTCCTCGCCGGCGAACACGCGATGCGCGGGCCCATCGATGCGCAGGCCGCCGAGTTCCACCACGCCGGAGCCGTCGTCGCCCTGACTGCGGCGGAGCACCGCCTTGATCCGGGCGATCAGCTCACGGGTGGAGAACGGCTTGATGACGTAGTCGTCGACGCCGGCCTCGAGTCCGTTCACCCGGTCCATCTCCTCACCGCGCGCGGTGAGCATGATGATCGGGATCTCGCGCGAGAGTTCTTCCCGGCGGAGGCGACGGGCCAGCTCCAGTCCACTGGTGCCCGGGAGCATCCAGTCGAGCAGGATCAAGTCCGGTACCCGCTCCGAGATCGCCATCTGTGCGGCGCGGGCGTCGGCGGCGTGAGCCGCGTCCATACCCGCCTTACGAAGCGCGAATGCGACCATGTCGCGGATCGATGCTTCGTCTTCTACGATGAGAATGCGCTTATGCACGCGTGGGCCGCTCGTTGGCTATGACGGTCATATTGCAGCCATGCTGTGTTACACGCTAATGACAACGGTCACAATCCGGTTCTCAGACCGAACTGAGACCTCACGTATTGACTGCGTCCGTCCGGATTGTCGTCGGTCGTGATGCGTCGTTTACGCAGTTCCAGCAGCAGTGGGGTGAGGTCGCCGATCCGGGCCTGGATGCGCGACCGCTGGTAATAATCGAGGTCGTCCCGTTTCAGCAGCCGCTTGAGCTGCTCCATGGCGTCGAACGGCCGGCCGGCGAGGTAGGCGCTGTCCGCATACGCCTCCGCGGCCCGGATCCCGTCGCCGGACCGCTCGCTGGCCCGTGCGAAGGTGAGGAAGATGTCCGGGTCGTCGCTGTCGTCGAGCATCGGCTTCAACATGGTCGACGCCATCCGGGCGTCCTCCACGCGCCCACTGTTGGCCAGCGCCCGCGCGTAGCCCAGAGCCACGGCGCGGTTGCGCGGCGAGTTGTCGTGCAGGGCCTTGTAGATCGCCATGGCGTCGCCGTGACGGCCGGCGTTCTCGTAGGCATCGGCCATGGCCAGGCGCAGCACCACGCTGGAGGGCAGGCTGGCCAGCAGGGGCTGAAGTTGCTCGACCGCCTGGGCACCGTGGTCCGTGCGCAGCAGGCACAGCGCGTAGCCGTACCGGTTGGCCGCGGTGTCGAAATCCTTGCGCTTGAGGTTCGTGGCATAGAAGGACGTCAGCTGACGGGCATCCCCGGAGAGGACGCGCACCCGTTCGCGCATCAGCGCATAGGTGTCGTTGACGCTGTCCTTAGCGACCTTGCCGGCGGGGGTGATCAGCGCGGTGGGGTCCTTCACGTAGAGCACCGGCGCCGTGCTCTTCTCCCAGCTGGCTTTGTCCAGCGTGGGCTGGCGCGGCTTGTTGGCCTGGGCCTCCTCAAGCGTACGGGCGCGCGCCTTGGCCTCGCTGATGCGGGCCAGGGTCACGGGGTGGGTCTGCAGGAGGGCGGGCAGCGCCTCTTCGCCCTGGCCGACGCGCAGCGTGTCCTGCATGCGGCCGAAGAAATCGCCCATCGCCTCGGGGTCGTAACCGGCCCGCGACAGGGTCTGGATGCCGACGCGGTCGGCTTCGACCTCGTCCTTACGGGTGAAGTTGATCTGCCGCTGCATGAGCAGCCCCTGGCCACCCATGAGCACGGCGGGCGCGGCGTCGCCCGCGCCGCCACCGGCACCGGCGGCGATCGCGCCCAGCAGCACGAGCGCCATCAGCGGGGCGTTCTTCTTCGAATCCTCGAAGGCACGGTACAGGTGGTTCTGGGTGATGTGGCCGATCTCGTGGGCCATGACGCCCGCGAGTTCGCTCTCGTTGTCGGTGATGTTGATCAGGCCGGCGTTGACGCCGATGTAGCCGCCGGGGGCCGCGAACGCGTTGATCTGCGTGTCGCGCACGATGAAGAACTGGAAGTGGTCCTTCGGCCGGTCGCTGGCCGCCACCAGGCGGTAGCCGAGGTCGTTGATGTACTGGTCCAGCAGGGCGTCGTCCACCGTGAGGTCGAGCGCATGCATCTGGCGCAGCATCATGGCCCCGTACTCATCGGCCTCTCGCGGGCTGATCAGGGCGTTGGCCGAGCTGCCCAGATCCGGCAGGCGGACGTTGTCCTGCGCGCCCACGGCGAAGGTGGCGAGGGCGCTGGCGGCGATCAGGGACAGGCGGAGAAATGGGATGCGCATAAGTGCGAGGACGATACCATCACCAAACGACGAAGGACCCGCCACGCCGCGCGCGGTGGGGCCGGTTTGACCCCGGAGACCGCGCGGGGTTCGATTGCCTTGTAAAATAGGCACCAGATCGCCATTTTGTAGTCATTCCGGTTCGGAGCCCAACCTCCCATGTCCACCCCCGATATCACCATCTATTCGACCGCCGTCTGCCCGTACTGCGTCGCCGCCAAGAACCTGCTCAAGGCCAAGGGCCTGGCGTGGGACGAGGTGCGCATCGACACCGATCCGGCGCAGCGCGACATCATGCTGGAGAAGAGCGGCGGTCGCCGCACGGTCCCGCAGATCTTCATCAACGGCACCCACGTGGGTGGTTTCGACGACCTCGCCGCCGCCGACCGCAGCGGCCGGCTGGCCGACATCCTCGGGGCGACGAACTGATGTCCGGCACGCCGACCGAAGGTAACCGCGTCGAGGAGTTCACCGCGTTCCGCAAGCGGATGAACGAGCGCATCCTCGGCGAGGACAACCAGGTCGTCCGTCGCTTTTTCGCGCTGGACACCCAGACCTACCGGGCTGGCGCGCTGGATGTGAAGACCAAGGAGATGCTTGGCCTGGTCGCCTCGATGGTGCTGCGCTGCGACGACTGCATCAGCTATCACGTCGCCCAGTGCAAGGAAGCCGGGGTCAATCGCGACGAGTTCTTCGAGGTCTTCAGCGTCGGCCTCGTCGTCGGCGGCTCCATCGTGATTCCGCACCTGCGCCGCGCCGTGGACTTCCTCGACTCGCTCGAGACCGAGGCCCCGGCCGAGGCGGAGGCCTGCGCGGACCATCCGGCGGCCTGACGAAGGCAGGGCGCCCCGCCCGGGGCGCCAAACTTGAAGGAAGAGGGCGAGATCGCCGATAATTGGGCGATTTTTCTCCCCACACGCGCCCTTGTGCGTGTGTCATGCGACGCATCCTTCAGGAGTAACCCCATGAGCAAGACGATTGCCGTGATCCCCGGCGACGGCATCGGCCCCGAGATCATGGACGCGACCATCCGCGTCCTCGATGCTCTCGACTGCGGTCTGTCCTACGACTACGTGGACGCGGGCGTGGTCGCGCTCGAGAAGCACGGCGATCTGCTCCCGCAGGCCACGCTGGATGCGATCGAGAAGCACAAGGTCGCTCTGAAGGGTCCGCTGACCACCCCGATCGGCGGTGGCTTCACCTCGATCAACGTCACCCTGCGTCGCAAGTTCGACCTGTACGCCAACGTGCGTCCGGCGATCAGCTTCCCGGGCACCAAGGCGCGCTTCGAGAACATCGACATCATCACGGTGCGTGAAAACACCATGGGTGCGTACATGGCCGAAGGCCAGACGCGCGAAGGCACCGGCGAGAACGAGGTCGCTGTCTCGGTCATCCGCAACACGCGTCCGGGCATGGAGCGGATCTGCCGCTACGGCTTCGAGATGGCGAAGCAGAAGGGCCGCAAGAAGGTCACGGCCGTGCACAAGGCCAACATCATGAAGACCTCGTCGGGCCTGTTCCTGGACGTGGCGCGTGAAGTCGCGAAGGATTACCCGGAGCTCGAATTCCAGGAAATGATCGTCGACAACGCCTGCATGCAGCTGGTGATGAACCCGTACCAGTTCGATGTGATCGTCACCACCAATCTCTTCGGTGACATCCTGTCCGACCTGTGCGCCGGCCTTGTCGGCGGCCTAGGCCTCGCCCCGGGTGCGAACATCGGCAAGGACGCGGCGATCTTCGAAGCCGTCCACGGTTCGGCGCCGGATATCGCGGGTCAGAAGAAGGCCAACCCGTGTGCGCTGCTGCTGGCTGCCGCCGACATGCTCGATCACCTCGACATGGTCGCCAAGGCGACGCGTCTGCGCGCCGCCATCAGCGACGTGATGAACGCGCGCGATCGTACGACGCCGGATGTTGGTGGTACGGGCACGACGGATACCTTCGGCGATGCGATCGTCGAGCGGATTCGCGCTACGGCGTAAGCGTTACGGTTCGATCGGATTGTCGCTTTTGGAAAAGGCCTCGCGAGTGATCGTGGGGTCTTTTTTTTGATCGCGTTGGAGGGCTCGGCTGCGCCATCGCTTTTGTTCTTGCGCGCTGTAGAGAGGGAGCCGTCGGCTGCCATGCCTGTCGCTAGGTCCTCCTACGGCCTTCGCCTTCGTGCGGAAGCGCTCCAGGCACGGCAGCCGACGGCTCCCTTCGGACGGTGCGGTTCGTTGTGTGGAGAGCGGAGAGCAGAGCGGGAGCGGCGTCTGGGTAAGCTTGCGGTGACGCGCGAATGGGTCGCGAATTGACGCAGATTCTCATGACACGACGTCGCGTTTTTTTCTAGCTTGTGTTCGTAGCCTGCGGGATCGCATTCCACGCATCGCAGGCAACCATCGCTCAGAGCGGTGAGCGCGGACCCAGGGTGTACCACCACCACAAGGTCCGCTGACCCTAATCAACGACGAAGGTTGACCATGGCTATGCCAAATACTAAGGCATTCTCACGCGTGCCGCTTCCCGGCGGCACTTCCCTCAACGGTTACCGGGCCGTCTGCCGATCTCGCAGACACGGTTGAAGAACCGCGGCGCTGGCCGTTGTCAGTTGAGTTTTTTCTTGCCGTAGCTATCCGGCGCGTTGCCGTGTGGCCGCAAGACAGCGACTGGCGCTGCGAACCACTTCTTGAACACACCGCCCGGCGTCCGGTCACGGACAGGCCGATGAGGCTCATCGTGCGAGCGATGGTGGCACGCCTTTGCGTTTTGGCGTGCCACAACTCGGGGCTACGTGCGGCACGCATGGAGATGACTATGGAAAAGTTTGGAACGGTTGGCGAAGGAAGTTTTTGTATCGACCCCGAGGCGAGCTTCAACGCGCTGTTGAACGATGCTACCGAGTTGTTGCAGTACGCGCGGGGCATCACCGATTTGCTCGTGGAGTCGCTGCAGGAAGACGAAATTCCCGAGCGTCAGCGCACGTTGCTTGCGCTGGGAGGTGTCGGTGCATTGATTAGGATGGGTGTGCAGTGCGCGGCGCGGGCGCACGCGAAGATGGAGTGGGACAAGGTTTGATGTTGGAACCGCCGGCGCGGGTGGATGCAACGCTTTGTTCGCCATGTTGAGCGCTGACGGTTCGCGAGCGGGCTCGCTCCTACAACGAGCCGGGGTGCGTCAGCGTTCGGAGGGGCGTCGGCGTCTGGCGTTCCTGGAGCGATTCCGCACGGAGGCGAAGGCCGGAGGAGGACTTAGCGACAGGAATGGCAGGCGGCGACGCCCCCTGCCGCGAGGCCGGGCTTTGAAGCGAACGCGAAGGCGGAGCCGAGCCCGGACGCGGCGCTTTGACCTGAGCAGCGAACGCCGTCGATTAGTCGCGTGAGCCACTCCGGCAAACCGAAGCCTGCGCCGGATAATGATCGACACACCACGCCACCCACTTGCGTGTGTTCTTCTCACGCTGACTCGGCAACAGATGCCCGTTCTGCGGACCGAACGCACGTCCCGTCACCACCTTCAGTACGAACTCGAGCCCGTCATGGACGTACCAAGGCTGCCCTTGCCGATCGCGTGAGCCCTGACGGCGCACCCAGATCGACTGCTCGGGAAGGCGACGACCGTCGCCCAGGTGACTGACGATATACGGCACGCCCGCGCTGCCGAGATTCATCAGCGCATCAAACGCACGACGTTCGCTGTCCGAATCCCTTGCCGTGTCGTCCACCAGACTGGAGACCAGAGGCGCCAGATCGGGCGCGGGCGGTGGCGCGGCAGAGGCCGCCGCAGCGATGGGCATCAATAACGCAAGGCAGAACACTCGCTGGCTCATAACCTGTACTCCGTTCAGGCTCACCCCGCCCGGAGTATCGCGCCACGCGCGCGGCGCGATGTTAAGACCCGATCAGCGGTAGAACGGGTAGGGCGCCAGGAAGATCAGCCAAATCATCAGCACGATGCCGATGTACTTGATCAGGCGGAACAGCTTCGGGTTCGCCTTCTTGAATTTGCGCGTGCGCTCGCGGCCACGCTTGTTCAGGGCGAACATGCGATTGACGAAGCCGACCTGCTCGTTGCCGTCGTCGCTGTTGGGCGAGGCGGTGATCGAACCCATGAAAGCGCCGACGCGCTTGTTGATGCCCGTCATCAGGCGGCTCTTCAGCGGACGCTCGACGTCGGCGAAGAGGATCACGCGGGTCTGGTCCGTGCGGTTCTCGGCCCAGTGCACGTAAGTCTCGTCGAAGACGACGTCTTTCCCGTCGCGCCAGGCGTGCATTTCACCGTCGACGAAGATGCGGCAGTCGTCGGAGTTGGGCGTGATCAGGCCGAGGTGGTAGCGCAGCGAACCCGCGAACGGGTCGCGGTGCGCATTGAGCTTGCTGCCCGGCGGGAGCAGGGCGAACATCGCGGCCTTGACGCTCGGGATCGAGTTGAGCAGCTTGACCGTCTCGGGGCAGAGCGCCTCGGCCGAGGACAGCGGTTCGCCGTACCACTTGAGGTAGAAACGCTTCCAGCCCTGCTTGAAGAACGAGTTGAACGACGCGTCGTTGTGCTTCTCCGCCGAGCGGATGAAGCCCTCGTCGAACAGATGCATCGCCTCCGCGCGGATCGCCTGCCAGTTGTTCTGCAGCAGGTCGAGCTGCGGAAAGCCGCGACGATCGAGGATCGGTCGCGCCGGCACTGCCGAGAAGGCGTACATCAGCAGGTTGTACGGCGCGAAGATCGCCGAGTGATCCACCAGCTGGCGATCGAAGCGCAGGCGCGAACGGCCGCGCAGATGCACCAGCAGCACGCACAGCGTGAACAGGATCAGGAGGTACAGGACGATGAAGCGTGGCCCGAGGAAATTCATGCGCGTGGACTCGACAAGGACGAGCGATACATGCGGCCGGAGCGGCCCGTATCAACGCGCATAGGATACTCCGCCCTCAGTGCCCCAGCACGTGGACCGTGCCCCGGCCCGGTCGCCAGGACCGCTGGAAGGCCTTGTTTACCCATGCAATCGCCTCGCGGACAGCCGATTGCGGCGATTTGCCCCGAGCCAGCCCCGCCGCCACCGCCGACGCCAGCGTGCAGCCGCTCCCATGCCCCTCGACGGGGAGGCGCGGATTCCGGACCTCGATAACCCCACTGGCGTCGTAATAGCGATCGACGACTTCGCGGCCCTTGCCGTGGCCGCCTTTGAGCAGCACCCCAGCAGCTCCCAGGGCCAACAAGTCGGCCCCCGCGGCATCCAGATCGCGTCCCAGAGGACGGCCCAGCAACGCCTCGGCCTCAGGAAGATTGGGCGTCAGCATGTCGGCAAGAGGAATCAGCCGCGTCACCAGCGCCTCAAGCGCATCCTCATCCAGCAGTCGTGCCCCGCTGGTGGCGATCATCACCGGATCCACCACCAGCCACGCCGGCTGACGCCGCTGCATCTCCTTTGCCACCAGCCGTGTCACGGCCGCACTACCCAGCATCCCGGTCTTCACCGCCGCGATGTCAAAGTCGTCGAACACCGCATCGATCTGGCTACGCACATGCGCCAACGGCAACGTGTGCACCGCCGTCACCCCACGCGTGTTCTGCGACGTCACCGCGGTAATCGCCGTCAGGCCGTGCGTACCCCGCGCGTGGAATGTCTTCAGGTCAGCCTGAATGCCAGCGCCACCCCCGGAGTCGGAGCCAGCAATGGTGAGAGTGTTAGGACGCATCGTCATAACCGAAGGATAGCGGCGCATCCAGGCTTGCGGGTATCGCTCGGCCCACAACCCGACGTCACGTTCGTGGGGAGCCGCCGGTTGCCATTATTGGAGCGCTTCCGCACGTAGGCGACGGCCGAAGGAGGACTTAGCGACAAGAATGGCAACCGGCGGCCCCCCTGCCGAAACGCGGCAAGAGCCCGCGATGGCGAAGCCGAGCCCACCACCAGGCCCAAACGAAAAAAGGCGCGGTACAAGCCCGCGCCTTCTCTTCATAGCAGCGCGCTTAAAGCGCTTCAGAAGCGAAGTCAGCCAACCTCGACCTCTCACCGCGTTTCAGCGTGATGTGCCCCGAATGAGCCCACATCTTGAACCGATCCACCGCGTAAGTAAGTCCCGACGTCGTCTCCGTCAGATACGGCGTATCGATCTGCTCGACGTTACCCAGGCAGACGATCTTCGTCCCCGGCCCCGCACGCGTAATCAACGTCTTCATTTGCTTCGGCGTCAGATTCTGCGCCTCGTCGATGATCAGATAGCGGCTGAGGAACGTACGACCGCGCATGAAGTTCAGCGAGCGGATCTTCACCCGCGACGCGAGCAGATCGTTAGTGGCCTGACGTCCCCACGACCCACCCTCCTCAGGATTGGCCAGCACCTCGAGGTTATCTGTTAGTGCACCCATCCACGGGGTCATCTTCTCCTCCTCCGTACCGGGAAGGAAGCCGATGTCCTCGCCGACGGAAACCGTCGCGCGGGTCATGATGATCTCGCGGTAGCGCTGCTGGTCCATGACCTGGGCCAAGCCGGCGGCAAGCGCGAGCAGCGTCTTACCCGTACCGGCGGTGCCGAGCAGGGTGACGAAGTCGACGTCCGGATCCATCAGCAGGTTGAGCGCGAAGTTCTGCTCACGGTTGCGGGCCGCGATGCCCCAGACGCCATGCGCGGCATGCGTGTGGTCGTCCAGCAGTACGAGCTTTGCCTTGCGATCGTCCTCGTCGCCGGTGATTTCCAGGACGCGCAGTTCGACGTCGTTCTCACCCGGCATGTAGAGGCATTCGTTGGCGTACCACGCCTCGTCCTCGTGCATGCTCACTTCGTAGAACGTGCGACCGCGCTCGTTCCACGAACGAAGCTCCGGGTGCCGGCTCCAGAAGTCTTCCGGCAGTGCGTCGGAGCCCGTGAAGAGCAGGGCGAAATCGTCCAGCGCACGGTCGTTCTCGTAGTCTTCCGCGTCGATCCCATAGATCGACGCCTTGATCCGGAGGTTGATGTCCTTGCTGACGAGAATGACCGGGCGATCGGGGTACTGATCGCGCAGGTCGAGCACCGCGGCGAGGATCTGGTTGTCGGCCTTGCCGTTCCCGTGCCCGGCGCGCTGCTGGAAGAACAGCCGGCCGACCGCGGTGCGCTTGAGCTTGACGCCCTGAGGATTGGAAAGCTCGATGCCTCCGCGGATGCCTTCGCCGCCGCCGCGTTCAATGAGCTCGTTGATGAATCGACTGACCTGCCGTCCGTTACGCGAGACTTCCGAACCGCCTTTCTTTTTCTCGTCCAGTTCCTCCAGCACCGTCATCGGTATGAAGACATCGTGTTCCTCGAAGCGGAACAGCGAGGTTGGATCGTGCAGCAGCACGTTGGTGTCGAGGGCGTAGATGCGCTTGCTTCCGGTCATACGGAAGTCACCTCATGTGGAGGTTGCGAAGACCGGCCGCACGGCGACGGCCGGGGATGGGAGCCGCGTGACGCGGAATCCGTCACGCGGTGGGAACACGCTCTAGCACGGCCTGCGCATGACCCGGGATTTTCACCCCGCGCCACTCGGCCGCGATCTTGCCGTTGGGATCGATCAGGAAGGTGCTGCGGACCACGCCGAGATAGCGCTTACCGTAAAGCACCTTTTCGTGGATGACGTCGAACGCGTTGCACCAGGTTTCGTCGGCGTCGGAAACGAGGGGGTAGGGCAGTTCCTGCCTGGCCGCGAAGTTCGCGTGCGAGCGCACCGAGTCGCGGGATACGCCGATCACTTCGGCACCGCGCGCCTGGAATTCGCTGTAAAGGTCGCGGAAGTCTTTCGCTTCGTTGGTGCAGCCGGGCGTGCTGTCCTTCGGGTAGAAGAACACCACGACCCACTTGCCTTTCAACGAGGCCAGCGAGAGCGACGAGCCGTCGCCGAGGGTGCCTTCGAGTCTGGGAAGTTTCGTGGTCTTGCCAGTCATGCGTGGGTCTTCAATCCTTCGGTCAGAACTTCACGGGATCCATGATGGCGTCGAGATTGAGGCCATCGCACAACTCGAGGAAGTCGTCGCGCAGGGCGGCGATGTGGGTTTCGGACGGAATGCCGATGGTGATCTGCGCCTGGAACATCTCGGCGCCGGTCTGCATCGCCTGGTAGCGCATGGAGGACAGCTGCTCGACGCTGATGTCGCGCCGGGAGAAGAACTCGATGATCTTGACCAGGATGCCCGGACGATCGGCGGCGATCACTTCGACCAGGTAGGGCAGCAGGTGCGCCGTCGGTTCGCGCGGCGTGGTGCGGTAATGGACAATCTGCAGTTCTTCGTCGCGGGCCAGCTTGCCCAGCGAGGTCTCCAGCTTGGCCACGGCGTCCCAGGCGCCCGAAGCCAGCAGCATGACGGAGGTGTCGTTGCCGATCGTGGAGACGCGGGCGTCGGCGAGATTGCAGCCGGAATCCGCGATGCGCTTGGCCAGCGCGAGGATCGGGGCGCGGTGCGCCGGCGACAGCGTCGAGATGAGGAGCTGGTTATCGGTGGTGGCGCTACGTGCTGCGGAACGATTCAAGGCGGAATTTACCCGTGGCGCGTCCCGCGGGGCGCGGAACCATCGCTTTGGGAGCAGCTTACTTGGCCCTGTCGCACGCTAGCAAGACACGCTGCGTCGTTCAGGCGGGGATTGGCTGAATGGACTCGCCGGAAACGCCCCGGTAACATGCGAAGGGCTGATTACTCAACGGGTTCCACCTTGGACATCTCAGGAAGCATCACCGCGCTGGCAACGCCCTTTGCCGCCGACGGTTCCCTCGACCTCGACGCTTTCGGTCGCCTGCTCGACCAGCAGATCGCGGGCGGCACGCAGGGCGTGGTCGTGGCCGGCTCCACGGGCGAGTCGCATTTCCTCGAGCATGACGAATTCGAGCGCCTGCTCGCCTTCGCGGTGAAACACGTCGACAAACGCATCCCCGTCATCGCCGGCACCGGGGAAGCGGGAACGGCCAGAACCATCGCCACCACGCGCCGCGCGAAGGCGCTGGGCGCGGACGCGGCGCTGGTCGTGGCGCCGTTCTACGTGCGGCCCACCCAGGAAGGCCTCCGTCAGCATTTCCTTGCGGTAGCCGATCAGGGCGGCCTGCCGGTCATCCTTTACAACGTGCCGCCGCGCACCGGCTGCGATATCGCGCCGGCCACCGTGGCGGTGCTGCGCGACCACCCGGGCATCATCGGGATCAAGGAAGCCCGGGGCGATGCGGAACGCATTCGCGCGCTGGCGGAACTTATCCGCCCGGATTTCGTCTACCTCAGCGGCGACGACGGTTCGGCTCACGAGGCCATGCTGGCGGGCGCCGCGGGGACGATCTCGGTCGTGGCCAACCTCGTGCCGGACGCTTTCCGTGCCTTCTGCGACGCCGCCCGTTCGGGCGATGCCACGCGGGCCGCGAAAGAAACCGCGCGTCTGGCACCACTGATCGACGCGCTTAACTGCGCACCGAACCCGATCCCGGTCAAGGCGGGGCTGAGCGCGCTGGGGCTCGGTTCCGCCGCGCCGCGGCTGCCGCTGGTCGAGCTGGAATCCGGCCCCGAACTGGCGAAGCTGCGCGAAACGCTCTCCGCTCTGGCACCATTGGCGTCTGCCGCCTGAAGCATCTCATTTCAACGGAACCCCGATTCATGAAGAAAACCTCGTACGCGCTGGTCGTCCCGGCACTGCTCCTGTCCGCCCTGCTGGTATCGGGCTGTGGCGCGTTCCGCTCCACCAAGGAGTGGCAGAAGGCCCAGCAGGAAGCCCCGCTCGAGATCCCGCCGGGTCTCGATACGCCGTCGACGAGCGCTGCGCTGGTTGTGCCGGACGTCGGTTCGGGCGCTGCGGATGCCAAGGCGGCCGCGATCGCCGCACCGGTCTCCGACGGCTTCATCCTCTCGGATGATCCGGAAGCCGCCTACCGCCGCATCGGCGAGCTGCTGAGCGTGGGTGACCTGGGCAAGGTCGTGTCGCATGACGATGCGAACCACACCTATCAGATCGCCGCGACCACCAGCGCTCCGGAGAACCGCCCGGGCCTCTTCAAGCGCATGTTCGGTGGTGGCAAGAAGGACGACGCGCAGGACGCTCCGGCGTCGGCGCAGGGTGGTAACCACACGGTCGTGCTGGCGGTGACCGCCAGCGGCACCGGCAGCGAAGTCCGCGCGCAGGGCGACGCCGGTGGCGTTCGCCGCGTGGTCGACGCACTGAAATCGCGGATGGGCAGCAAATAATCTCGCTCATCAGCGTATTCCGCAAAACGCCGCCTTAGGGCGGCGTTTTGCGTTGGGGCGGCACCTGTTATCCGTCGACGTGCCGAAAATGGCCTCACCGCGCCTACAGCGAAAGGCGGATGGCCCCGGATCGACACCCGCATTAGCGTATCGGGTGAGGGCGAGGCAGCCCGCCACGATGGCGATCGATCCAGGGAAGGACGGGGACATGAAGCACGGGAAAACGTTGCTGCGTACAGCTTTGGTGACGAGTTGGCTGGTCCTGCTCCTCGCGTGTGCACCGGCCGTGCGGCAGCCTCCGTCGCCGGAGGCGTCCCGGACCCGTGCGGGCATGGTGGTCCAGGGAGCGCATGACAGCGACGGGCAGGCCGTCGCGCGCCACCTGCAAGACCGCTACGACGACACGGCGGCGGACTGCCGCAAAAATGCGAGCGATCCCAATCCGCTTCCAGCGGTGCTCTGCTCGGGCATTCTGCTGCGCACCACCGTGCGCGGGAACTACGATGTCTGGAATCCCAACCCCGGGTCGCCCCTGAAGTACGGGGTATCGTTCTCCTGGCTACGCAGGGACTCCGCGTTCGGCGGCCTGGTTTTCAACTACGACAACGGCTTCATCATCCTGCCGCACTTCTTCGCGGATTCGCCGTCGGATGGTTATACCCAGCTCGCCGTGTTGTGCATCTTTCCTTTTGACGCGGATACGCTGAATCGGATAGGGGATAAAAACGACGGCTGCGGTCAGCATGGGACGACGGCGGGTACGGGTCCCTGCCAGGCGCAGAAGATTGAAACAGCGGCCCAATGGCTGGCTAAGTTTGGCGCGGCGGCAAACCGCTATCGCGATCAATGCGGGTTCACGCTGACGGCCGGGACGCCTGGCGCTTCTCTCTCGTTTCAGGCGCAGGCGAGCATTCGGACACAACTGACGCAGTTCTTCGGGATACACAACGAAGTCATGGTGGAGAAGTGGGCGCAAAACGATGCACACATCCCTCTTGAGGCCTTCTTTTACGACGACCGGGGCGCAGGGCTGGCCAGTGCGCGACTGAATCAATGGGACTTCCAGGCCGCCACTCGTCGGTGGGTGCCGATCATCAAGGTAACGATGCCGACGACCGTCAATGGGCCGGCTGCATTCACGTACGTGGTTGCCGATCAGCAGATTCCCTGAGCCTTGAGGGCGCAGTCAAAACGAGGCGGAGCGAGTCGGCCGCCATGGATAACGGATCGTCGGGAAGGAGACCGTCATGACCCAAGGAAGCGATGCGACCGAGCGGTTGCGGGTAGCGCTGTTAGGCCTGCTCGATGAGCTGGATGCGCGAACGGATGTGGGTGGCGCGCATGTCAGTGCTGCCGGACCGGTAAACGACGAAGTGCGGGAGGACGCCGATGCGGAATCGCATCCGGAGGTCAGTGCCGCCCGTTGGGGGCAGTATCTTCTGAAAAGGCAGCACGATCTGCTCGCCACGTCGCGGGACCGGAACGTGGTCGATGAGGCTCGCGGCCCGCTTGCGCGGCGGCATGCCTTGTTGGCATCGGAATACCTCCAGACGATCCTGGAGGGGCAGATCGAGCATTTTTCCGGTGGCATCTCGACCAATCAGGTCTGGATCCCGTGTCCGTGTTTTGGGACGGTGCCGCCTCCGCCTCCGCCACCGCCACCGCCACCGCCACCGCCACCGCCACCGCCACCGCCACCGCCACCGCCATCGCCACCGCCACCGCCACCGCCTCCTCCTGTGCCGGTGCCGCCGCCCCCGGGGCCGTATCCTCCGCCTCCGTCACCGCCGCCACCGCCGCCGGGAGGTGGGAGCGCCTGCAGGACGTGTGGGAGCACGGTGAATCCTCAGGGTGCGCGTTACTGCATGGACTGCGGTAACGCGTTATGAGGTAGCGCGGCACCGCACAGCGATCCGCGGTTTTTGCGGTTTGTGCGGTGTCGCCTTTAGCGGTTCCGGGTTGTCAGGGAAGGATTCGTCATGGAGCGGCGTGTTTCGGAAGGGTTGCGTGCCGGTGGGCTGGGGCTGTGTTGCCTCCTGGCCTCCTGTAGTCACACCGTTCGCCATCCTGCGCCGATGGCGCATGACGGCGACGGTCTCAGGGTCGCCCGCGCTATCCAGGCCAGGTACGACGACTCGACGAATGTCCGCTGCAACGGTTCGGCCACCGCTCCCTCGTTTCTCTGCTCCGGCGTCATGCTCCGCAGTACGAGCTACCCGGCCAGCGGTCACGCCTGGGACCCCAAGGGCGCAACGAATCCCAAGCCGGGGGGTATCTCGTTCTCCTGGATGCGACGTGACGCGCAGTTCAACAAAGTGGCACACGGGTACACGCAGGGTTTCGTGCTGATTCCCGTGCTGCTTTATGACGGACGGCCATTCCGGAATATGGAAGTCCTCTGTGCGTATGCCATCGACGGTGCGTCCGATGAGCGCGCCAGTCGCGGGTGTGGGGCCCACCGCAAGTACCTTTCCGACAGTGGACCGTGCCAGTCGCAAGGCATCGTGACGGCAGCGGCGTGGCTGCTTCACTACGTCAAGGTGTCGGGCGAATACGAGCAGCGCAACCATCAATGCGGCTTTGCCGTGATGTCCGCCACACCGAACTCGTCGGCCATCTTTCAGGAAGTTCTCGGCGCCATGCGTGTCATCAAGCAGCAGTCGTTCCGTGAGCAGAACGAACTGGTTGTGGAGGAGTGGTCGTTTGGCGATGACGCCCGGTTGCCGATCGAGGCGTTCTTTTACATCTCGGGGCAGGACGGTCCGCGCGGGGCGATGGCCTACCAGCGTGATTTTCAGGCAGTCGCGGGCCGTTGGGTGCCAGTGATTCGCCTGACGCTGGCGGCGTCGGCGGGAGACCGAGCCACGTTCACGTATCGCCCGCAGGATCAGGCCATTCCCTGATCGGAGCTATTCAGCCAAGGAAGGTGAGTCATGAAGCATGTATGGATTCGACGCTACCACGCGTGGGGTGTGGCTTTCGCGATCGCGATGTTGGCCGCCTGCTCCAGTGTCCCCAGCACTCGTCCGGCCTCCCCTGAGCAGGCGACAGTGGTCGCGTCACGTCCGGCGGACGTCTCGCCGCTGGGTGCTCATGACAATCAGGGAGCCGGGCCCGGGACGACGTACTCCGTCGGTGTCCAGGACGCTGACGGACCCTCGGTGGCGGCGGCCCTGCAGGCGCGCTACGCCAGCGCCGTCACGGCGTGTCCTGGCGGCCTGCCGGCCGTGTCATGTTCCGGTGTGCTGATGCGGGCGACGGTGCGCGGTGCCTATCGCGTCTGGAATCCCAATCCGGTAAGCCGCACGCCGCGGGGAGTGCCTTTCTCATGGCTGCGCCGGGACGCGGCGTTCAGCGGGATGGTCTTCAATTACACCAACGGCTTCATCGTGGTGCCCTATCAGACGGCCCTGGGTTTGCCTGGCCGATACACGGCACTGGAAGTGCAGTGCGTCTATGCCTATGACGCCGATACGTACAACCGCACAACCGGCCTGCGCGACGGCTGCTCTCCCCATGACACCGAGACAAGCACCAACACGGCGCCGTGCCAGTCGCAGGACATTTTCAATGCCGACCAGTGGCTCCGCCGGTTTGAATACGCCGCCAATCGCTACACCATGCAATGCGGCTTCCGGGTCAGCGCCGGCACGCCGAACGCGGCTGCCGTTTTCATGGCGCTGCCAGCGATACGAGCGAAGCTGCCGAACGAGATGTGGCTGCATGACGAGCTGATGGTCGCCACGTGGGGTCAGAACGACCCCCGCGTTCCTGTCGAAGCGTTCTTCTTTCTTGCTGGCAGCGCGGCCGGTCTGGCGGAGGCGCGCGCGAATCAGGCCGACTTCCAGGCCGCCACCGGGCATTGGGTGCCGGTCATTCAGTTGACCCTGCCGACCAGTCCGAATGGTCCGGCCTCATTCGTCTACACGCCCTGAGGCGGGCGTGGGATCACTGCGACGGAGGTCTCATCGGGAGACTCCGCGCATCAACGCGGGAGAGCGGATATGAGTGATCGATGGAGCGAGCTGGCGACGAAGCTGGCAGAGGTGGTGAAGCTGATCGAGCTGCTTCAGCAGCCGGTTGCGTCGGAGGGTGGCATTGAGCCTCTTCGTGTCATCCCTCCAGGGCCTGGGGGAGGGACGCCCCCGCCTCCGCCGCCGCCACCGCCAGGTCCGGCACCGACCCCGCCAGGAGGTGGCGGAATCTACTGCAAGGCATGCGGAACGTATAACGTCTTCTGACAGTTCTGGCGGGGCGGGACGGACACTTTCGCCCGTCCCTTGCCAGGAGGCTCAGCGCTCGATCAGATCGATCTTGCCCGGCTTACCTTCCCAGTCCTTCGCGTCGGGGAGGCCGTCCTTGCGTTCGGTGATCACCTTCCACTCTTTCGAGAGTTCGGCATTCAGCGCCACGAACGCTTCCTGACCCGCGGGGACGTCGTCCTCGGGGTAGATGGCGTTGATCGGGCATTCCGGCTCGCACAGGGTGCAGTCGATGCACTCGTCCGGATTGATCACGAGGAAATTCGGGCCCTCATGGAAGGCATCCACGGGGCAGACTTCGACGCAGTCCGTATACTTGCACTTGATGCAGTTGTCGGTAACGACAAAGGTCATGCGGACTATTTATGCGCCGAAGAGGAAAGTGGTGCTCCCTACGAGGTTCGAACTCGTGTTCCCGCCTTGAGAGGGCAGTGTCCTAGACCACTAGACGAAGGGAGCAGGTCGTACCCGGGGTACGAAGCGCGCTAGTATAGCCAAAATCCGGTGTCCAGCAACGCTTTTTTTGCCCGCTCGTCGGATCGGGTCAGATTCGTTACATTTGACCCATTCATCCCGACACCGGCTGCCGGTGGGGGCAGCCACTTGAACGGACGCGGACGCGCCCGCCAGGACCAAGACCGCTTGAATCCCGAAACCAGGAATGAGGTTCCGCCGACGCTCCGCGTCATCCCGCGCGAACAGCACTCCATTTCCCGCAAGAACATCAGTAAAGCCGCCCTGCGCGTGCTGTACCGGCTGCACGACGCCGGCTTCGCCGCCTATCTGGTCGGAGGCGCGGTACGCGACCTGCTGCTGGGCGGCCATCCCAAGGACTTCGACGTAGCGACGGACGCCACCCCCGACGAGGTCAAGGGGCTGTTCCGCAACTGCCGCCTGATCGGCCGACGCTTCCGTCTGGCCCACGTCGTGTTCGGCCCCGAGATCATCGAGGTAGCGACCTTCCGTGGCACGGGCGAGGAAGGCGGCGAGGGCGACAGGCACATCGCCACCGACGGCCGCATCGTCCGAGACAACATATGGGGCACGATCGAGGAAGACGCCGTGCGCCGCGACTTCAGGGTCAACGCGCTTTACTACGACATCGCCGATTTCAGCGTGCGCGATTTCGTCGGCGGCATGCAGGACCTCGAAGACCGTACCATGCGGCTGATCGGCGACCCCGATCAGCGCTATCGCGAAGACCCGGTGCGCATGCTGCGCGCCGCCCGCCTTGCCGCGAAGCTCGGCTTCACCATCGATGCCGCCGCGTCCGCGCCCTTCGCGACGCTGGGCCATCTGCTGACCGAGGCGGCACCCGCCCGCCTGTTCGACGAGTCGCTCAAGCTTTTCCTGGGCGGTCACGGCCTGAAGAGCTTCAAGATGCTCGAGGCGTGCGGCCTGCTGAAATTCCTCTTTCCCGCCACGGCGCGGGCGCTCGAGCGGGGCGACAACGCCCTGCGTGCGCTCGTCGAGCAGGGGCTCGCGAACACCGATGCACGCATCGCCGAGGGTAAGTCGGTTACGCCGGCCTTCCTGTACGCGGTGCTGTTGTGGGGCGAAGTGCGCGACCAGGCCCAGGGCTGGATCGCCCAGGGCTATGACGTCAACGAAGCGTGGCAGCACGCCGCGGTGCGTGTCGTCGGCGAGCAGTGCCAGCGCGTAGCGATCCCGCGCCGCTTCACCTTCACGATGGAAGAGATCTGGTCGCTGCAGCCGCGGTTCGAGCAGATCCACCGCAAGCGCGTGTTCCGTCTGATGTCGCACCCGCGCTTCCGGGCCGCGTTCGATTTCCTTCTCCTGCGTGCCCCGGAATCGGATGGCATGCGCGAGCTGGGCGAGTGGTGGGCGCATGCCCAGCAGTTGCCGCCCGAGATGCTCGCCGCCGCCCTCGGTGGCGGTGGCGTGCCGGTGCACGAGCCTTCCACCTCGTCGTCGGCCCCCGCGCGCAAGCGTCGCCGTCGCCGCAAGCCGACGGGTCGCGGTAAGGGCGGTTCGGGCGACGCGTGAGCGTGACCGCGCTGATCGGCCTGGGTGGCAACCTGGGTGACGTGCGTGCGCGGCTCGCGGCCGCCATCGACGCGCTCGGCCGGGTGCCGGGCGTTTCGGTGGGGGCTCGCTCGCGGTTTTACCGTACGCCGCCCTGGGGCAACGTCGACCAGCCAGACTTCGTCAACGCGGCGGTCGCGGTCGATACCGCCATGGGCCCGCATGACCTCCTCGATGTCCTGCTTGCCACCGAGCGCGACTTCGGGCGTGTTCGCGATGGCGAGCGCTGGGGGCCGCGCACGCTCGATCTGGACCTGCTGGCTTACGGCGATCGCACGATCGACGACGAGCGGCTTACCGTGCCACATCCCCGCATCGCTGAACGAGCCTTCGTGCTGTTGCCCCTCGCGGACATCGCTCCCACGCTGACCCTGCCCGGGATCGGACGGGTCGACGCGTTGCTTGGTCACGTCGACGCGACCGGCTGCGTCTTGCTGGGCTGATGTCATCTCCTTGAGATGCCGCTCGTGTAGGCGGACAATTCCCGTTTCACCCAATCTGGCGAGAAGAGCGTGTACGTCGAAAAAACGAGTGCGCCGGCGCGTAAGCCGGTGACCGTGCCGGGCCTCAAGGCGATGAAAGCCGACGGCCGGAAGATCGTGATGCTCACCGCCTACGATGCGAGTTTCGCCGCGCAGCTGGAGTTCGCCGGGGTAGATATCGCCCTGGTCGGCGATTCGCTGGGCATGGTGGTACAGGGTCGTTCCAGCACGCTGCCGGTCACGGTCGACGAGATGGTCTATCACACCGCCGCGACCGCGCGCGGGCTGTCGGCGACCCTGCTGGTGGCCGACCTGCCGTTCATGAGCGATCGCGACGTGGCGACCGCCATGGACGCCGCCGCGCGACTGGTGGGGCAGGCGGGTGCCGCCATGGTCAAGATCGAGGGCGCCGGGCGTATCTGCGAGGTCATCGCCGCGCTGGCCGAACGCGACATTCCGGTCTGCAGCCATCTGGGTCTGACGCCGCAATCGGTGAACAAGTTCGGCGGCTACAAGGTGCAGGGCAAGACGCAGGACGCCGCCGACAAGCTGCTGGCCGACGCGAGGGCGGTGGAAGCCGCCGGTGCCGACCTGCTGGTGCTCGAGTGCGTGCCGTCCGCGCTGGCAAAACGCATCACCGCCGAGCTGTCCATTCCCGTGATCGGGATCGGCGCGGGCGTCGATTGCGACGGTCAGGTACTGGTCGTGTACGACCTGCTCGGCCTCACCCCCGGCAAGCGCCCGAAGTTCTCGAAGGACTTCCTCGCCGGCCGCGATTCCATTCAGGGCGCGATCGCCGCCTATGTCGAGGACGTGCGCGAACAGCGCTTCCCCGGCGCCGAACACAGCTTCACCTGAGGACCACCCGATGCAGACCGTTACCGATGCCGCCGCGCTCCGCGCCACCGTCCGTGGCTGGCGCGCCGCCGGCCACAACGTCGGCTTCGTGCCCACGATGGGCAACCTGCACGCCGGCCACCATTCGCTGCTGAAGCTGGCGCGTGCCCGCGCTGACCGCGTGGTCGCCAGCGTGTTCGTCAACCCGACCCAGTTCGGTCCGGGCGAGGACTTCGAGCGCTACCCGCGTACCCTGGCTCAGGATCAGGCTGGCCTGGCCGAGGCAGGGTGCGACATCCTCTTCGCCCCCGAGGTGTCGACGATGTATCCGTTCGGCCCGGCCGCCAGTGTCAGCATCCACGTGCCGGTCATCACCGACACGCTCGAGGGTGCGCATCGCCCGGGGCACTTCGACGGCGTCGCCACCGTGGTAGCCAAGCTGTTCAGCCTGGTCCAGCCGGATCTCGCCGTGTTCGGCCAGAAAGACTTTCAGCAGCTCAAGGTGATCGAGCGGATGGTCGCCGACCTCTCGCTGTCGGTGAAGGTCATGTCCGCGCCGACCCTGCGTGACGAGGACGGTCTGGCCAAGAGCTCGCGCAACCAGTATCTGTCGACCCAGGAGCGCGCCCGCGCGCCGCAGATCTACGCCACCCTGACCCAGATGCGCGATCTGTTCGGTCAGGGTCACAGCTGGCAGGCGCTGGAACAAGCCGCCAGGGCGCGTCTGGAGCGGGCCGGCTTCGTGCCCGACTACGTGGCGATTCGCCGTGCGGACGACCTTACGGAGCCGACGGCGGAGCAGCGCGACGGCCTCGTCGCTCTCGTGGCTGCCCGGCTGGGCAATACCCGCCTGATCGACAACCTGCCGTTCGACTGAATCCCTTCACAAACGGGGACTTGCGTTTCGAGGCGCTGTCCCCCATAAAGCGCACCGACAGAGGAAGCCCACGCGACGGACGGGCAACCCTCCGTTAGAATGGGCGTTTTTGTAACCGCCAATACCCAGAGACCGCCATGCAGCTCAACATGCTCAAGTGCAAGATCCACCGCGCCACGGTGACTCACGCCGAGCTGAACTACGAAGGTTCGATCGCCATCGACGGCAACCTGCTCGACGCCGCGGGTATCCGCGAGTACGAGCAGATCCATGCCTGGAACATCAGCAACGGCGAACGCTTCGTCACCTACGCGCTGCGCGCGGATGAGGGCTCGGGCATCATTTCCGTCAACGGCAGCGCCGCCCGTCGCGTCTCCGTGGGCGACCTCGTGATCATCGCCGCGTTCGCCACCCTCTCCGAGGCCGAGATGGCCAAGTATCAGCCGGACCTGGTGTACGTCGACGCGAACAACCGCATCACGCATACGAATCATTCGATTCCGAAGCAGGCGGCGTAGCCGCCTGCTGTGTAGGAGCGCGCCCTGCGCGCGAAAAGCCTACAGGGCGATGATGAGGTGCCGCTTCATCGCCTTGTCGGCTTTTCGCGCGCAGGGCGCGCTCCTACATCAGCGGGGCGGCCACATCATCGGGCTGGCCACACGATCCCGCGAGTCCCCGGAGCGACATCCATACAATCCACTTACGCTGCACTGCGGTAACATCGGGATTCCCTATCCGTTGCAGCCAAGTGGAAGCCATGGAATCACAGCACGACCGTCTGCCCTCGTTCGAGGAGCACGCCTCCCGCCTTGCCAGGACCACGCTTCGCGAACTCGTCCAGGACGATGCCCGCGGTGAGCGCCTGCGTCGCCGCATGGGCCCCATCCTTCTCGACGTGTCCCGCCAGAAGCTCGACGTCGCGGCGCTCGACGCCGTCGGCGAGTACATCGAAAGCACCGGCTGGAAAGCCGCGCGCGACGCGATGTACGAAGGCAAACACATCAACACCTCCGAAGACCGCGCGGTGCTGCATACCGCGTTGCGCGGCGGTGCCTCGCGACATCCTGCGGCGCCCGCCGACGTGCGCAAGGAAGTCGCCGACGCGCTCGACAAGATGGAAACCCTGGTCAATGCCGTCCACAAGGGCGAAGGCGAGTCGGTCGGCCTGATCGGTCGCGTCACCGACGTGGTCAACATCGGTATCGGCGGTTCGGACCTCGGTCCCCGTCTGGCCGTGCACGCGCTGGAGCAGTTCCATGTCGACGGCATCCGCAGCCACTTCCTGACCAATGTCGACGGCCAGGCAGCGACGGACCTGATGAAGGTGCTGGACCCGGCGCACACGCTGGTGATTCTCGTCTCCAAGAGCTTCAACACGCAGGAGACGCTGCTCAACGGTGGCGTGTTCCGCAACTGGATTCTCAAGGCCAACAACGGCGACGAGGCGAAGACCACCAGGCACTTCATCGCCGTGAGTTCCAACGACGAAGCCGTGCACAAGTGGGGTGCCTCGCAGGTGCTCCCGATGTGGGACTACGTCGGCGGCCGTTTCTCGCTGTGGTCTGCGGTCGGCGCGTCGATTGCCTTCGCCATCGGCATGAAGGGCTTCCGCGATTTGCTCGCGGGCGCTGCCGAGGCCGACGATCATTTCCGCAGCGCGGAGTGGAAGGACAACCTTCCGGTCCTGCTGACCATCGCCGAAGTCTGGAACCGCAACGTCCTCGGCCGCAGCAGCCGTGCCGTCGTGCCGTACGTGGATTCCCTCGCCGACCTGCCGTCCTACCTGCAGCAGCTCGAGATGGAAAGCCTCGGCAAGCACGTGCATCCGGGCGACGGCAGCGAAGTGACGGGCAAGACCGTTCCGGTGGTCTGGGGCAGCATCGGTACCAACGCGCAGCACGCCTATTTTCAGGCGCTGCACCAGGGCACCGATATCGTGCCGCTGGAGTTCATCGGTCTGGTCAAGCCGGCGCACCCGCTGCGCGAGAACCACGACGTGCTGCTGTCCAATCTGCTGGCGCAGGCCGCTGCGTTGTCGCTGGGCAAGACCTTCGAAGAGGCCCTGGCCGAAGCGAAGACCGGCACGGAAGAAGAGCGTCGCGCGCTGGCTGCGCAGCGCACCTTCAAGGGAGACCGTCCGAGCACCGTGTTCATGCTCGACTCGCTCACCCCGCATTCGCTGGGTGCGCTGATCGCGCTGTACGAGCACAAGGTGTTCCTGCTCGGCCACCTGTGGGGCGTCAACGCGTTCGACCAGTGGGGCGTGGAGCTGGGCAAGGTGATTGCGAAGCAGATCTATCCGTCGCTCGCCAGCGATAAGGACGTCGGCGATCTGTCGCAGTTCGATGGCGCGACACGTGCATTGATCGGGGCGATTCGCGGGCGTCGGTAACGAGCATCGCCAGCACACGAAGAGCCCGGCATATGCCGGGCTTTTCGTTTTTATATGCCGGAAAAACACAGGTCGCGCCTACAGCCAATGGCCTATCGCGGTGCTGTTGCCATCGGGCGCACAGTGAGCGCGAAGTTCCCAGGGATGGAGACGCGTCATGACGACACGACACACTGGAATGTGGAAGGTTTTCGCCCTTCTGCTGTTGCTTGCCGGCTGCGCCACGGAGTCGCCCCGCCGACTCACGCCACATGCCTCGACGCAGGAAGACGGTGCCACGGTGGCGCAGCACATCCAGGATCGGTACGACCAGCTCTACACGGAATGTCGGCCCAGCTATACGCCCGCGGTGCTGTGCACGGGCGTCCTGATGCGTGGGACGGTATGGTCCACGGGCTACCATTCGTGGATTCCGAACCCGGCAAACGCGAATGGTGGCGTGTCCTTCTCGTGGCTGCGGCAGGACTCGAATTTCGGCCTCTCGGCCTATCCGAACGGGTTTATCGTGTACCCGCATTTCTACTCGGACACACCCAACTTCTACCAGCTGACGGTGAACTGCGGCTACGTCATCAACGCGGGAACGAACGGCCTCTCCGACAAGTGCCGGTCGCCGTGTCACGCGCAAAAGGTGTACACCGCCGCCCAGTGGCAGGCAAAGTACGGCGCGGGGTCTTATGGCTGTGCATTCAAGATCGCCCCCGGGGACGCCGCTCCGGATGCCGCCGTCGCATGGATGCAGATCGTCGAGGTCCGCAAGGCGCTGAGCATCTTTACGTGGAACGAAATCCTGGTGGAGGCATGGCCCCAGAACACCTACGCAAACATGCCGCTCGAGGCGTTTTTCTATATCTCAGGGAATGCATCCGGCCTCTCCAGCGCGAAGCTGGATCAGCAGGATTTCAGGACGACAGCGGGTCGCTGGGTTCCGGTGATCCGGTGGACACCCGCGACGTCGATCGGTGGCCGCGCCACCTTTGCGTACAACGCGGCCGATCAGGCCATCCTCAACTGAAGCAAGGCGACGCTCAAACCTCGAGCGTCGCCATATCACCCTTTTCTTCCAGCCACTGCTTGCGATCGCTCGCACGCTTCTTGGCCAGCAGCATATCCATCAGCTTCGCCGTCCCGTCTTCCGCTTCGATGGTCAGCTGCACCAGACGACGCGTATCGGGATGCACGGTCGACTCGCGCAGCTGCGCCGGGTTCATCTCGCCCAGGCCCTTGAAGCGCGTCACGCTGACGGCACCCTTCATCTTCTCGCGCTCGACCTTCTCCAGCATCAGACGCTTCTCTTCCTCGTCCAGGCAATAGAACACCTGCTTGCCCACGTCGACACGGAACAGCGGCGGCATGGCGACGAAGACGTGGCCCTGGCTGACAAGGGTCGGGAAGTGACGCAGGAACAGGGCGGCGAGCAGGGTGGCGATGTGCAGGCCATCGGAATCCGCGTCGGCCAGGATCACCACCTTGCCGTAGCGCAGACCGGACAGGTCGTCCTTGCCGGGATCGCAACCGATGGCGACCGCCAGGTCATGCACTTCCTGCGAGGCGAGCACGGCGGTGGACTCGACTTCCCAGGTGTTCAGGATCTTGCCGCGCAACGGCATGATCGCCTGGAAATCCTTGTCGCGCGCCTGCTTGGCCGAGCCGCCCGCCGAATCGCCCTCGACGAGAAAAATCTCGGTACGGGTGAGGTCGGTGGACGCGCAGTCGGCCAGCTTGCCGGGCAGGGCGGGACCTGCGGTGATCTTCTTGCGGACGACCTGCTTGGCCGCCTTGAGACGCGCGCTGGCGCGTTCGATGGCGAGCTGGGCGATCTTCTCGCCGAGGTCCACATGCTGGTTCAGCCAGAGACTGAAAGCGTCGTGCACCACGCCTTCGACGATGCCGGCGGCCGCACGCGAGGACAGGCGCTCCTTGGTCTGGCCGGCGAACTGGGCGTCCTGCAGCTTGACGCTGAGCACGAAGGCCAGCCGCTCCCAGACGTCTTCCGGTGCCAGCTTGACGCCACGCGGCAGCAGGTTGCGCAGGTCGCAGAACTCGCGGATGGCGTTGGTCAGGCCCGAACGCAGACCGTTGACGTGCGTGCCGCCCTGCGCGGTCGGAATCAGGTTGACGTAGCTTTCCTGCACGAGGTCGCCTTCCGGCAGCCAGGCCAGGGCGACGTCGAGTGCGTCGGTCTCGCGTGAGAAATGCTTGACGAACAGCTCCGACGGCAGCGCTTCGGCGCCCTGCAGTTCGGCGCGCAGGTAATCGGACAGGCCATCCTCGAAGTACCACTCGGTGGTTTCGCCGGAGCTTTCGTCGGTCAGGCGAACGGTGAGGCCGGCGCACAGCACCGCCTTGGCGCGCAGCAGGTGCTTGAGCTTGGAAACGAGGATCTTCGGCGTGTCGAAGTACTTCGGGTCGGGCCAGAAGCGCAGCGTGGTGCCGGTCTTCTTCTTGGGCACCGTGCCGATGACTTCGAGGTCGCTCGCACGGTCGCCGTCGGCGAAGCTCATGCGGTATTCCTGACCCTCGCGGCGGATCGTGACGTCCACGCGCGTCGACAGCGCATTGACCACCGACACGCCCACGCCATGCAGGCCGCCCGAGAACGCGTAATTCTTGTTCGAGAACTTGCCGCCCGCATGGAGGCGGGTAAGGATCAGTTCGATACCCGGCACCTTCTCTTCCGGGTGGATGTCCACGGGCATACCGCGGCCGTCGTCGGTGACTTCGACCGAGCCGTCCTCGAAGACGGTGACATCGATGGTTTTCGCATGGCCGGCGAGGGCTTCGTCGACCGAGTTGTCGATGACTTCCTGGGCCAGATGATTCGGCCGCGAGGTGTCGGTGTACATGCCGGGACGGCGCTTGACGGGATCGAGACCGCTGAGGACTTCGATGTCTGAGGCGTTGTAGCGAGTATTCATTAGGTATCGAGGCCGTTCGTAGCCGGGCAGGATGGGGTGAGTGCCCCGGAATGGTCAAGCGTGGGACCGCCGTGTATCGGAGGATGAGATCGGCCTTGCGAAAGCACACGCTGTGGGCGATGACTCACAACGGCGCGCAATGCCACTCCAGCCATTCGCGATCCGCCCCGTCCAGCAACGGTGACAGCGCCGCGCGTACGGTGGCGTGATAGTCGTCGAGCCAGGCGCGCTCCGAGGGCTCCAGCAGGCGCGGTTCCAGTCCCCGACGATCGAACGGACAGAGTGTCAGCGTCTCGAAGGCGAAGAATTCGCCGAACTCGGTGCTGTCCGCCTGCGTCACCACCGCCAGGTTTTCGTGGCGGATGCCGTAACGGCCGGGCTTGTAAAGGCCCGGCTCGATCGAGGTGATCATCCCGGTCTCCAGCGGTACCAGCGCGCCACCGGTCACCGGTGGGCGGATACCGTGCGGGCCCTCGTGCACATTCAGGAAATACCCGACGCCGTGGCCGGTGCCGTGCCCGAAGTCCATGCCGGCTGCCCACAGCGGCGCACGGGCGAGTGCGTCCAGCTGCGGGCCGCTGGCGCCTTTGGGGAAACGGGCGCGGGACAGGCCGATCATGCCCTTGAGCACGAGGGTCGAGTCGCGGCGCTGCTCGTCGGTCACGGGGCCGAGGGCGAGGACGCGGGTGATGTCGGTCGTGCCGCCCAGGTACTGGCCGCCGGAATCGATCAGCAGCAGGCCTTTGGCGGCCAGCGGGCTGAACTGGCCTTCGGTGGCCCGGTAATGGGGCAGGGCGCCGTTGGCCTGATACCCGGCGATGGTCGAGAAGCTCTCGCCGACGAAGCCGGTCTGGGCGCTGCGTGCGTCGCGGACGATCGTGTCGACATCGAGTTCGGTCAGCGGCTCACCCGCGACGAGACCGGTCTCGATACGGCGGAAGGCACGGGCCAGCGCGGCACCGTCGCGACGCATGACGTCGCGGATGTGGTCGAGTTCCTCGGGCGTCTTGCGCGCTTTCTGCGCCGTGGACGGCGCGGCGGCATGAACCTGCTTCACCGTCGGGGGCAGACCCTCCAGAACGGAGACGACGACACGGGCCGGATCGATCAGCAGCACGGCCTCGTCGGGCAGGGCGGCCAGCGCCGAGGCGGCCGTGGCGTAATCGGCGATTGAGATGCCATCCGCGGCGAGCGCCGCTTTGACCTCGCCCGGCACCTTGGCCGCATCGACGAACAGGGTGGCCCGATCCTCGGCGATCAGCAGATGCGCCAGGAACACCGGGTTGTAGTCGACGTCCGCACCGCGGAGGTTGGTCAGCCAGGCGATGTCGTCCAGGCTGGACAGGAAGTGGTGCGTGGCGCCCGCGCGGCGCATCGCCGTGCGCACATGGCGCAGCTTGTCCGCGCGATCGACCGCGGCAAACGGAGCCAGATGGGCGAACACCGGTGCATCGGGCCTGCCCGGACGATCAGGCCAGGCGGCAGCGGGAAGGTCGAGGTCGGTGCGCAGCGAGGCGCCGGCGGCGGCCAGCCGTTTGCCCAGGCTTTCGGCACCCGAGAGCGACACGCTGTCGCCGGCGACGGCGACGGTATCGCCTTCACCGACCTGGCCGACCAGCCAGCTGACGTGCTCCGCCGTGTGCGCCACGTTCAGTTTCATCAGGGGCAGGCCACTGCCCGCGAGCTCGGTTTCCGCCTGCGAGAAGTAGCGGGAATCGGTCCACAGCCCGCCGCCGGTCGCCGTCACGATCAGCGTGCCGGACGAGCCGGTGAAGCCGGAAAACCACTCGCGGCCCTGCCAGCGGGGCGGCAGGTACTCGGAAAGGTGGGGATCGGCCGTGGGAACGACGACGGCGGCGATGCCTTCGCGGGCCATGGCGGCGCGAAGGGCCTGGAGACGGGCGGGGATGGAGGTAGCGGTCATTTCACCATGGTAAAACGAAGGCGCCCGTCCGGCACGTTCATCATGCCCCTCGCGAGTAGGGATGCACTCGGGTAAAATACCGATTTCCAGCACTGGCTGCTCGCATGACTCCCCTGATTTTCGTCACCGGCGGTGTGGTGTCTTCCCTCGGGAAGGGCATCGCAGCGGCGTCGCTCGCGTCCATTCTCGAGGCGCGGGGTCTCTCCGTCACCATGATGAAGCTCGATCCGTATATCAACGTGGATCCGGGCACCATGAGTCCCTTCCAGCACGGCGAGGTCTACGTCACCGACGACGGTGCCGAGACCGACCTCGACCTGGGCCATTACGAGCGCTTCGTCCGCACGCGCCTCACCGGCAAGAATTCGATCACCGCCGGCAAGATCTACGAGTCGGTGATCCGCAAGGAGCGCCGCGGCGACTACCTCGGCGCCACCGTGCAGGTCATCCCGCACATCACCGACGAGATCAAGCACTCCATTCACGAAGCGACGCGCGGTTACGACGTGGCGCTCGTGGAAGTCGGTGGCACCGTGGGCGATATCGAGTCCCTGCCGTTCCTCGAGGCCATCCGCCAGCTGCGTATCGAGCACGGCGCCGAAAAGTGCATGTTCGTGCATCTCACGCTGGTGCCGTATATCAAGGCCGCGGGCGAGATCAAAACCAAGCCGACCCAGCACTCGGTGAAGGAGCTTCGCTCCATCGGTATCCAGGCCGACGTGCTGCTCTGCCGCTGCGAGGAGCCCCTTCCGGACGCCGAGCGCCACAAGATCGCCCTGTTCACCAACGTGCCGAAGAACGCCGTCATCAGCACGATCGACGTCGACGTCATCTACAAGCTGCCGATGTGGCTGCACGAGCAGGGTCTGGACGAACTGGTCATCAAGCGCCTCGGCCTCGACGCCGGTCCGGCGGACCTCTCCAGCTGGGTGCGCACGGTCGAAGCCGTCGAGCACCCGCGCGACGAGATCAACATCGCCATCGTCGGCAAGTACGTCGAGCACAAGGACGCCTACAAGTCCCTGGCCGAAGCGCTGCGTCACGGCGGCATCAACCAGTCCACGCGGGTCAACCTGCACTGGGTCGATTCCGAAGACGTGGAAGCGCGTGGCGCGCGCACCGTGCTGGGCGACTCGGACGCCATCCTCGTGCCCGGCGGCTTCGGCAAGCGCGGGTTCGAGGGCAAGATCCTGGCCGCGCAGTTCGCCCGCGAAGCCGGTGTGCCGTACTTCGGCATCTGCTACGGCATGCATGCGGCGGTGGTCGAGTTCGCCCGTAATACGGCGGGCCTCACCCAGGCCGACTCCAGCGAGAACGACCGCAACACGCCGGATCCGGTCATCGGGCTGATCACCGAGTGGACCACCGCCACCGGCGAAATCGAGCAGCGCAGCGAGCGCTCCGACCTGGGCGGCACCATGCGCCTGGGCGCGCAGGAGTGCCGCCTCAAGGCCGGAACGCTGGCCCGCGAACTCTATGGCGAAGACGTGGTGCGCGAGCGCCATCGTCACCGTTACGAGTTCAACAACCGCTACCGCCAGTCGTTCGAAGACCTCGGTCTGGTGATCTCGGGCAAGTCGATGGACGATCTCCTGGTCGAAATCGTCGAGCTTCCGCGCCATGTGCATCCGTGGTTCCTGGGTTGCCAGGCGCATCCGGAATTCACCTCGACGCCGCGCGAAGGCCATCCGCTGTTCATCGGATTCGTCCGTGCCGCCCGCGAGTACAAGGCTGTCCGTGAGGGTGAAAAGCTTGCCGTCCGTTCCGAGGCGCCGGCGGCATCGAGCCACGCCTGATCGTTTCCCTGAAACGGTATGATTGACGGGATGCCGGCGCGAGGTGCGCCGGCGATGCCAACGCTGGGGCCGCAAAGGGTCCGGGGAGACAGGCTGGATGACTGAGGACAACGGGATCCCTACCGCCGGTGAAGGTCGCCAGCGTGCGGCACGTCTGCCGCAGTCGGGTCACGGCATCGCCTCGTTCGTCCTAGCCATCGTCTCCGGTCTCGCCATCGCTTTCGGCATCTCGCTCGCCGCCTCCCTGATGATGGCCGGTAACCCGGAAGAGCACCTCGCGGTGTTAGGCACCATCGGCTTCATCCTCATCGCCTTTCTCGTCCTCGCCCTCGTCGGCGTCGTGCTCGGCTTCATCGCCTTGCGCCGCCAGGACCGCCGCCGCACGTTCGGCGCGATCGGGCTCGGACTCAACGTTTTCATCCTGATCGGTACCGGCGGCCTCATGCTGCTCGGTACTGTCCTGCGTCATTCCAACTCGTAACGGGAACAGCATGAGCACTTCGATCACCAAAATTCACGCCCGCGAAATCCTCGACTCCCGCGGCAACCCGACCCTCGAAGCCGAAGTCACCCTGGCCGACGGTTCGTTCGGCCGCGCGGCCGTGCCCAGCGGCGCCTCCACCGGCACCCGCGAAGCCGTGGAACTGCGTGACGGCGACACCTCCCGTTACGGCGGCAAAGGCGTCACGAAGGCCGTCGCCAACGTCAATGGCGACATCGCCAGGGCGCTGGCTGGCTACGACGCGCTCGACCAGAAAGGTCTCGACGACAAGCTGATCGCACTCGACGGTACCGACAACAAGGGCAAGCTGGGCGCCAACGCGCTGCTCGGCGTTTCCATGGCCGCCGCTCACGCCGCTGCCGCCTCGAAGAAGCAGGCCCTGTGGCAGTACCTGATGGTCGACGGCGGCGGCACGCTGCCGGTGCCGATGATGAACATCATCAACGGTGGCGCCCACGCCGACAACAACGTCGATGTGCAGGAGTTCATGGTTCTGCCGGTCGGCGCGCCCAGCTTCGCCGAAGCCCTGCGTTACGGCGCCGAGATCTTCCACGCGCTGAAGTCGGTGCTGAAGGGTCGCGGCCTGAACACGTCGGTGGGCGACGAGGGTGGCTTCGCGCCGAACCTCAAGTCCAACGTCGAAGCGCTCGACACGATCCTGGAAGCCGTCAACAAGACCGGCTTCAAGGTCGGCAGCGAGATCCTCCTCGGCCTCGACGTCGCCAGCTCGGAGTTCTTCAAGAACGGCAAATACGACCTCGAAGGCGAAGGCAAGGTGTTCACGCCGGAGCAGTGGGTCGACACGCTGGCCTCGTGGTCGAAGCAGTACCCGATCGTCACCATCGAAGACGGCATGGGTGAAGGCGACTGGGAAGGCTGGGCACACCTGACTCGCGCGATCGGCGAGGGCATCCAGCTGGTCGGTGACGACCTGTTCGTGACCAACCCGAAGATCTTCCAGGAAGGCATCGACAAGAAGATCGCCAACGCCATCCTGATCAAGGTCAATCAGATCGGTACGCTGTCCGAGACGCTCGAAGCCATCGCCATGGCCGACCGCGCGAAGTACGCGGCCATCGTCTCGCACCGCTCGGGTGAAACCGAAGACACCACGATCTCCGACATTGCCGTGGCCACCACGGCGACGCAGATCAAGACCGGTTCGCTGTGCCGCACGGATCGCGTGGCCAAGTACAACCAGCTGCTGCGTATCGAGGAAGCCCTTGGCGCATCGGCGAAGTACGCGGGTCGCCATGCGTTCCCGAGCCTGTCCAAGCTGCCGGGCTGAGTCGTCACTTGAGCAATGCGGCAATCCTGCGGTGGATCGGCCTGATCCTCGTCATCATCCTCATCGCGCTGCAGCTGAAGCTGTGGGTCGGCGGTGGGGGGATGGCCGAGGTCGATTCACTGCGCGCGTCGGTCGCCAAACAGACCGAAGACAATGCCGCCTTGCAGAAGCGCAACCAGGCGCTGGCGGCGGACGTGGAAGACCTCAAGCACGGCGAGCAGGCCACCGAGGCGCGTGCGCGTCAGGAACTGGGTCTGGTCAAGCCGGGCGAAACGTTCTACCAGGTCGTCGAGCCGGGGGCCGCGACCAGCGCGCCGCCGGCTCCGCCGCCCGTCGCGCCTGGCGGCCAGTAATGGACGCGCTGTGGTGTGTGATTCCCGCCGCCGGTAAGGGCGTCCGGGCCGGCGGTGATCGACCCAAGCAATACCAGCCGATCGCCGGCAGACCGATGCTCGACCGCACCCTCGAACGCCTCGCTGCGCATCCGCGCATCGCTGGCTTCGTGGTGGTCATCGCGGCCGACGATGGGCACTTTTCTTCCGTGGACACGGTGGGCGGCAAGCCGCTGATCGTGGCCAGGGGTGGTGGCGAACGCAGCGATTCCGTCCTCGCGGGCCTGCTGGCCTTGCCGCCGTCGGTCGGTGAGGGTGACTTCGTGCTCGTGCATGACGCGGCCCGGCCGTGCGTGCGCGCCACCGACATCTCCCGCCTGATCGAGCTCGCCTCGACGGGTGAGGGTGGCCTGCTTGCGGCCCCCCTGCGTGACACGCTGAAACGGGCGGATGGACAGGATCGCAGCGTGGCGACCGAACCGCGCGACGGCCGCTGGCGTGCGTTCACCCCCCAGATGTTCCGCCGCGGCGCGCTGGCGCGTGCACTTCGCCTTGCCGCCGACGCGGGTATCGTCGTCAGCGATGAGGCGATGGCGATGGAGCGGACCGGTGTTTCGCCGCTGTTGGTCGAAGGTTCGGAAGACAATATCAAGGTAACGACGCCGGCCGACTTCGCCCTGGCGGAATTCCTGTCAGGGAGAACTCGGTGATGCGTATTGGCCAGGGCTTCGACGTCCACGCGTTTGGCGACGGCGACCATGTGATGCTCGGTGGCGTGCGCGTGCCGCATAGCCAGGGCGTGCTCGCGCATTCCGATGGCGACGTCGTGCTGCATGCGCTCTGCGATGCCTTGCTCGGTGCGCTGGCGCTCGGCGATATCGGTAAGCATTTTCCGCCGTCCGACGAGAAGTGGCGGGGCGCGGACAGCCGTTCGTTCGTCCGCGCCGTACGCGATCTTCTCGCCGAGCGCGGCTACGAGCTCGGGAACGCCGACATGACCGTGATCTGCGAGGCGCCGAAGGTCGGTCCGCACGCGCAGGCCATGCGGGCGATCATCGCCGAGGATCTCGGTGTCGACATCGACCGCATCAGCATCAAGGCGACGACGACGGAAACCCTCGGTTTCACCGGTCGTCGCGAAGGCATCGCGGCGCTGGCCACCGTGCTGGTGCTGCGCGCATGAGCGAGGCCGAACCGCGCACCTCGACGCCGCGCCTGCACGACAGGCTCGAGGCGATCACCGAGTTGCTGCGGCGCCGGGAAGGCCTGCTCGAGTACGCGGGTGCGGCACCCAACGACGACGAGACCGCGCTCGGCGCGACCGATGCGGAGCTCCAGTCACGCCTGGATGAACTGCATCCGGCGGATCTCGCCGACGTGCTCGAATCGCTGCCGCTGGAAGATCGCCTCGCGGTCTGGCAGCGCGTGCGTTCGGACCGGGACGGCGAGATCCTGCTGGAAGTCTCCGACTCGGTGCGCGAAGCGCTGATCGCGGACATGGACGACAGCGAGATTCTCGCCGCTGTCGAGCCGCTCGACGCGGACGAGCTCGCCGACCTCGTCGACGACCTGCCGACCGACGTGCTGCCCGAGCTCATGGCCAGCCTCGACGCGCAGGAGCGCGAACGCGTGCAGGCTGCCATGTCCTTCGAGGACGACCAGGTCGGCGCGTTGATGGACTTCGACATGGTCACCATCCGCGAGGACATCAGCCTCGAGGTGGTGCTGCGCTACCTGCGTCGGTTCGAAGAACTGCCCGCGCAGACGGACAAGCTGTTCGTCGTCAATTCGGAGAACGTGCTCACCGGCGTGCTGCCCTTGCACTGGCTGCTGGTGAACTCGCCGGACAAGATGGTTCACGAGATCATGGCGCCCGACGTCAATACGTTCCGTCCGGAAGACGATGCGTACGACGTCGCCCAGGCGTTCGAACGCTACGACCTCGTCACGGCGCCCGTGATCGATCACCAGCAGCGCCTGATCGGCCGTATCGCCGTGGACGCGATGCTCGACTTCATCCGCGAGGAAAGCGAGACCGAAGCCCTGTCGCGTGGCGGTCTGCGCGAAGAAGAAGACATCTTCGCCTCGGTATGGAAGTCCGTGCGCAATCGCTGGGCGTGGCTGGCGATCAACCTGATCACGGCCTTCATCGCCTCCCGGGTGATCGGCCTGTTCGAACACTCGATCGAAAAGCTCGTCGCGCTCGCGGCACTGATGCCGATCGTCGCGGGCATCGGCGGCAATTCCGGCAACCAGACCATCACCATGATCGTCCGCGCCATGGCGCTGGAGCAGGTGGGTCCGTCGCAGGCCAAGCGTCTGTGGCGCAAGGAGCTCGGTGTCTCGCTGATCAATGGTGTCGTCTGGGGCGGTTGCATCGGCGTGGTCGCATGGCTGCTCTACGGCAGCGTGTCGCTCGGTCTGGTGATGACCTCGGCCATGACACTCAATCTTCTTCTCGCCGCGTTCATGGGAGTCGGTATTCCGATGCTCATGACCAAGCTCGGCCGCGATCCGGCGCTGGGCTCCAGCGTGCTGATCACGGCGGTGACCGACAGCGGCGGCTTTTTCATTTTCCTGGGGCTGGCGACGATTTTCCTGCTCTGAAGGCCCGAACATGACAGACCATAACGAACTTCCCTACGCCTTCGGCGAACCGCCGTTGCGCGGTCGCCTGCGCTCCGCGCCCGAGGATTTCTTCGTCGAGGAAATCCTCGGTTACGAAGCCGACGGTGCGGGCGAGCATGCGTTTCTCGTCGTCGAGAAACGCGGTCAGAACACCGAGTGGGTGGCCCGCGAGCTGGCGAAGTTCGCCGGTATCCAGGCGATGAACGTCGGCTATGCGGGCATGAAGGACCGTCACGCCGTGACGCGCCAGGTGTTCACGGCACATCTGCCGGGCAAGGCCGATCCGGACTGGTCGGCGTTTCCGCACGAGGACGTGACGATCGTCTCGGCCGCGCGTCACTCGCGCAAGATCAAGCGCGGTGCCCTGCGTGGAAACCGCTTCGTCCTGGTGCTGCGCGAGATCGAGGGCGATCGCGCCGCCGCCGATGCGCGTCTGACGGAGATCGCCGCGCGTGGTGTGCCTAACTATTTCGGTGAGCAGCGTTTCGGCCTGGGTGGCAACAACGTCGAGCAGGCGAAGGCGATGTTCGGCGGTCGCCGCGTGGATCGCGACAAACGGTCGATCCTGCTTTCCGCCGCACGCTCGCACATCTATAACGGCGTGCTCGCCGAGCGTGTCCGCAACGGGCAGTGGGACACGCCGATGGACGGCGAGATCTGGTCCCTCGATGGCTCGCGCTCGTGGTTCGGGCCGGAGCCGTTCAACGAGACGCTGGCCGAGCGGTTGGGCCGTTTCGACATCCATCCGTCCGGACCGTTGTGGGGCGATGGTGAGCCGCCGACCACCGAGGCGGTCGGTGAGCTGGAGCGTTCGGTCGCCGCGCGGGATGACGTCCTCGTCAGGGGACTTGCGGGTGCGCGCATGGACCAGGAGCGCCGGGCGCTGCGTCTGATGCCGCGCGACCTGGCGTGGCGCTGGCTGGACGACGGCGCGCTGGAAGTGTCGTTCGGGCTGCCGGCCGGGGCATATGCGACCACCGTGCTTCGGGAAGTGGCGGTGACCTCGTAACCCGGGTCACCCCTTCAACAGCACCACCACCGCGCCGGTCCCGCCCTGTGCCGGCCTCGCCGAAGCGAACGCCACCACATCGTCCCGTCGCCGCAGCAGCCGGTCGGTCAGCCCTTTGAGCACCGGCCCCGCCGCCTTCGACCGCAGTCCCTTCCCATGAATGATCCGCACACAGCGGATTCCGTCGTGCCGGCACTCGGCCAGAAACTCGGCAATGGTCAGCTGCGCGGCGGCGGCGTTCATCTGGTGCAGGTCCACCTCCGCCTGGATGCTGAATTGCCCGCGCTTCAGCTGCTTCAGCAGTTTCGGCGGATAGCCGTCGCGAAGGTAGGAGAGTTCCTCACCCACCTCCAGGTCCGCCGGGTCGTAATCGAACAGCATCGAATCCGCGGGCACCGCGGCTTCGTCCGCGTCGCGCATGTGCGGATGCGGCGCCGGCCGGGGGCGCTCTGGCACGGGCTCGACGGGCGCCATGGGCCGAACGTCGCCGATCGCCTCGCGAAACAGCTGGCTGTCGTCCTCATTGACCGTGGGCGAGCGTCGCTTCATGTCTCACATCCTAGCGGCCTTTCGTGAATCCCGCTGCCCGGTCCGGTAGACTTGGGCGGTCGGGCGGCTCTCGTTTCAGCTGTGGCCGCCGTACCCGTTTTTCGATCTGGATCAGCATGCAAGTTCTGGTTAGCAACGACGACGGCGTGGAGGCTCCGGGCATCCGGGTCCTCGCCGGGCGTCTGGGCGAGTTCGGCGCGGTGACGGTCGTCGCGCCCGACCGCGATCGCTCCGGGGCGAGCAATTCGCTCACCCTCGATGCGCCGATCCGTGCGCAGCGTCTCGAAAATGGCTTCTACCGTGTCTCCGGCACGCCGACCGATTGCGTGCATCTGGCGCTCTCGGGTCTGCTCGATCATGAGACCGACATCGTCGTCTCGGGCATCAACAACGTCGCCAATCTGGGCGACGACGTCATCTACTCCGGTACCGTCTCCGCGGCGATGGAGGGGCGCTTCCTTGGCTTGCCCGCCATCGCGGTCTCCCTGGTGACGGGCGAGGGCACCGGCCGGCATTTCGATTCGGCCGCGAGCGCCGTGCTCATGCTGATGCAGCGCCTTATCGTCGATCCGCTGCCTGCCGACACCATTCTCAACGTCAACGTCCCCGATCTCCCCTGGGAAGCCATCCGGGGTTTCGAAGTGACCCGCCTCGGCCGTCGCCATCGCGCCGCTCCGGCGATCCGCGGCGAGGATCCGCGTGGGCGCACCCTGTGGTGGATCGGTCCGCCGGGAGAAATCGACGATGCCGGTCCGGGCACCGATTTCGACGCCGTGCGCCGGGGCTTCGTTTCGGTGACTCCGATCCACACCGACCTGACGCGCTTTCAGGCACTGGAGAAAGTGAGCAGCTGGATGCTGTCGCTCTCCTCGGTGATGGACAGCGAGGAGGCGGCCTGATGGTGAACCTGCACGCCCTTCCTCCTTCCGCGCTGCGCGGCGAAGGCATGACCTCGCAACGGGCGCGCGATCGCCTCGTCGCCAGGCTGGTGGAGGAGGGCATTCGCGACGAGCGCGTCCTGGAAGTAATCCGCCAGCTCCCGCGTCATCACTTCATCGATCAGGCCTTGCACTCGCGCGCCTATGAGAACACCGCGCTGCCCATCGGCCACGGCCAGACGATTTCGCAGCCGTGGATCGTCGCGCGCATGACGGAAGCGCTGATCGAGCACGGCGTCCCCGAACGCGTGCTCGAGATCGGCACCGGCTCGGGTTACCAGGCCGCCGTGCTCGCCGGCATCGTGCCGACCGTCTATACCGTCGAGCGGATCGAAGAGCTGCTGCGTCAGGCGCGCCGCCGGTTCCGCCAGCTGGGTATCGAGAACCTCCGCTCGCGCCACGACGACGGCAAGCTGGGCTGGGAGTCCGACGCACCGTTCGACGCCATCATCCTGACCGCCGCGGGCGATCGCGTACCGGCGAAGCTGCTCGATCAGCTCAAGCCGGGCGGGGTACTGGTCGCGCCGGTCGGTAGTCCGAGCCAGCAGCTGCTGCTCCGCCTGCGCAAGGGCGACGACGGTGAGGTCGTGCGCGAAGAACTCGGCGCGGTGAGTTTCGTTCCGCTGCTCGGCGGCATCGGCTGATGCCCTCACACCATAAGGGAAACCGCTGAATGCGGATGTTTTCATCGCTCTACGAGCGCGCCATCGTCTGGGCACGCCATCGTCACGCGGTCCGCTACCTCGCGGGACTTTCGTTCGTCGAGGCCTTCATCTTTCCGGTGATGCCCGAGGTGATGCTCGCGCCGATGATGCTGGCCGAGCCGCGCAAGGCTTTCCGCCTCGCTAACTGGAGCCTGCTGTTTTCGCTGCTGGGTTCGCTGGTCGGCTACATGCTCGGCCACTACGCCTTCGAAGCGCTGAAGCCGCTGCTCGAGTCGATGCACCTCCTGGCGCCCATCATGACGGGCGTGGGCAACCTGCAGAAGGACATGGAGGCGCACTCGTTCGGGCTGTACATCGTGCTCGCCATGGCCGCGTTGCAGCCCGTGGTGCCGATGAAGTTCGTCACCTGGGCCTCGGGCATCGTCGGCGTGCCTCTGCTGCCTTTTCTGCTATGCATGCTGATCGGTCGCGGCAAGCGCGTCTGGCTGCTGGCGCTGCTGATCCGCATCTTCGGCGAGCGTGCCGAAAAGATGCTCCGCAAACACATCGAGTGGATAGGTTGGGCTGTTATCGTGGCGGTCGTCCTCCTGGCCGTCTGGTGGTTCCTGTTGCGATGAGTGACCGAGAAAGGAAATCCGCGATGCTCATGACCCGTCCGCTGGCCCTGGCCGTCGTGCTGGGCATGGCTGTGGCTCTTTCCGCCTGCGCGCCGACCCGTACCGTGGTCGTGACCCGCTCACCGGGTGGTTACGGTCCGGCGCACGCCGCCACGTCGCCGTCGCCGCCTCCGGGTGGGAGCTACCGCGTCGTCAAGGGCGATACGCTTTACAGCATCGCATTCCGGAACAAGGTCGATTTCCGCGATCTGGCCGGCTGGAACGGTATCGCCTCGCCGTACACCATCTGGCCGGGGCAGGATCTTCGCCTGTCGCCGCCAGGCCATGAGAATGCACCGGCTCCGTCGCACGCCGCTCCGCCGGTGGTCGTTGCCGTGCCGCCGCCTGCCGGGCATCCGGCGCCGGCTTCACCGCCACCGCCCGTGCAGCCGACCAGGCCCGCCTTCGAGAATGTGACCGCCGCCGAGTCGGCTCCGCCGTCCGTGCCGGCGCCGGCGACGACCACCAATACGCCGGTGGTCGTGGCGGGTAAGCCTGGTGAGTCGCTCGTGCCTCCGGCGCCGACGCCTTCCGCTCCCGCTGCCGCTCCGGCGCCGGTCGAAAACCCGCCGGCGGCCACGCCGATCGTCACCAGCGGCGCGACGCGCAGTGCGGGCGGCATCAACTGGCGCTGGCCGGCCGACGGTACGCTGATCAAGAAATTCGCGTCGGGCGATGCCATCCCCGGCATCGAGGTCGCCGGCAAGTCGGGCGATCCGGTGCGCGCGGCCGCCGACGGTGTCGTGGTGTATAGCGGCAACGGACTGGTCGGTTACGGCGAGCTCGTCATCATCAAACACAGCGACAGCTTCCTCTCCGCCTATGGGCACAACCGGAAGCGGTTGGTGAAGGAAGGCGAGAAGGTGAAGGCGGGGCAGTCGGTGGCCGAGATGGGCTCGTCGGGTGCGACGCGCGACGAACTGCAGTTCCAGATCCGGCGGGATGGCAATCCGGTCGATCCGTTGCAGTATCTGCCGGCTAAGTAGGGCGCCTTACCTCGTACGCCTGGAGGTGCGCGAACGCCACCTCCAGCATCGGCGCGGCGATACCCGCATCCCGCGCCCGCGTCAGCATGTCGCCGACGATGTGATCGGCTTCCACCCGCTGCCCCGACTCCAGGTCGCGCAGCATCGAGGCCGTCAGCGGAGAGCCCTCCTGCGTGAGCGTCTTCCAGGCGAACGAGCGTGCGGTGTCGGGCACGGCATGGCCCGAGGCGCGCGCCACCATCAGGCACTCCTCGTACATGCGCTCGATCAGCTGGCGGCCGTCGCTGGTGGCGACGATGTCGCCGATGCTTGCGCGGAACAGACAAGTCGCGCCGGCGAGCGTCGTCAGGAAGGAAAACTTCGCCCACATGTCGCGGTGGATGTCCGTCGAGTGAGCGTGGTCGACCCCGGCGGCGGTAAAGGCCTGCGCCAGGGCAGCGCAACGGTTGTCATGCGCCTGGCCGTCACGTTCGCCGAAAGTGACCGAGGCGGCGTTGCCGAAGTGCAGAACCTCGCCGTGCGGACCCTTCGCCGCGCTGATGAAGCAAAGTCCGCCAATGACGGCGTCCGGCCCGAAGCGCCGGTCGAGCGTCGGGTAATGCGCCAGACCGTTCAGGATCGGAAGGAGGGCGGTCCGGGGACCCACGGCCGGATCGATGGCCTCGATGGCGGAATGCAGGTCATACGCTTTGCAGGAAAGCAGGACGATATCGAACGCGCCCGCGTTGCCGACCGTTTCGGCGGTGACCGTTGCGACGTTCACCGTCGCGTCGCCGAGCGGGCTGCGAATCACCAGTCCCTGTTCGCCCAGTATGCGCTCGCGCTCGGGGCGGACGAGAAAAGTGACATCGGCGCCGGCCTGTGCGAGCCGGCCCCCGAAGTAACCGCCGGTCCCGCCGGCGCCGAGGACCAGGAGTCGCATGGGGTTCAGACCTTGGGAAGGATGAAGGCGGCCAGGACCTTGCGGCCCTCGCCAGCCAGCAGGCTGTAAGTGCGGGCGGCCGATCCGTTGGTCATGGCTTCGACGCCGATACCTTTCTTCAGCAGTCCCGCCATGAAGGCGGCCGGCGGAAACACCTGGCGCTCGCCGGTACCGAGCAGGACGAGCTCGGGGCCGAGGGCAACGAAGGTCTCGACATCGTCGGCGGTAAGCTGGCTCGCGTCGCTCACGGCCCAGTCCTCGACCACCCGTTCGGGCGTCAGCAGGAGGCTCGTACGGAAGTCGCGGTCGACCACGGTGACCGTGCCGGGGCCAACCCGGCGCACGAACAGGTACTCACCCGGGTGTTCGAACGAGAGATCCATGGGGTTTACCGGGGCAGGGCGAGCTTCGGATCCTGTTCGTTACGGCGGAACAGGACGACGATGTGGCCGATTTCCTGGACGTTCTCGGCACCGGTCTGGCCCGACAGGAAGGCGATCTGAGCCTGGCGCTCGTCCTTGTCGCCGCCGGAAAGCTTCACTTTCACGAGCTCGTGGATATCCAGGGCCTGGGCGAGCTCCTTGGCGACGGCTTCGGTCGCGCCCTTGTTGCCGAGCAGGATGACCGGCCGCAGGTCGTGGGCGAGGCTACGGAGATATCGGCGCTGTGTAGGGGAAAGCGACATTGCGTTCAGGTTCGATGTGCGGCGGATAGGCGGCAAAGGGTATCATGCAAGGCCCGCTCCTTATTAAGAATCCGGCAAAAGCCCATGGCACGCAGCAAGACCAGCTCCCGTTGGCTTAAAGAGCACTTCGACGATCCTTACGTCAAGAAGGCTCAGGCCGAGGGGGCGCGTTCGCGCGCCATCTACAAGCTCGAAGAGCTGATCGAGCGCGACCGCCTGATCAAGCCCGGCATGACCGTGGTCGATCTGGGCGCCGCCCCGGGCGGCTGGTCGCAGCTGGCCCGCCAGCGCCTGGGCGACACCGGCAAGGTCATCGCTATGGACATCCTGCCGATGGCCAGCCTGGCCGGGGTCGAGTTCATGCAGGGCGATTTCCGTGAGGAATCGGTCCTGCGCGAGCTGGAATCCATGCTTGGCGGCCAGAAGGTCGATCTTGTCCTGTCGGACATGGCCCCCAATATGTCCGGTGTGGCACTGGCGGATCAGATCCGCGCGATGGACCTTTGCGATCTCGCCCGTGAGTTCAGCCTCGAATGGCTGAAGCCGGGCGGGTCGTTTCTCGTGAAGCTGTTCCAGGGCGTGGGATTCGACGAGTACCTCAAGACCTTGCGCGCTGACTTCAGTCGCGTGACGATGCGTAAACCGAAAGCCTCCCGCGCACGTTCGCCGGAGGTGTATGCACTGGCGACCGGACTGAAGTCCGCGACCCGGCAACCAGGCGAGAACCGCGCATGAATGAGATGGCAAAAAATCTGTTGCTCTGGCTGATCATCGCGGTGGTCCTCCTGACCGTGTTCCAGACCTTCAACCCGCACGGCGGATCGTCGCAGGACATGTCCTACACGACCTTCGCCCAGCAGGTCGATAACGGGAACGTCGCCAGCGGCACCATTACGTCGACGGCACCTCCGACCATCACCGGCAAACTGAAAGACGGCGGTTCCTACCGCACCGTCGTGCCGGTGGTCGGCCTGTCGACCAGCGACCTGGTCAAGCAGATGCGCGACAAGGGCGTCGAGCTGCGCCAGGAGCCGGCCGATAACGGCTTCTCCCTTCTGGGGCTGGTCTTCAACTGGCTGCCCATCATCATCTTCGTCGCCGTCCTGATCTGGTTCATGCGACAGATGCAGGCCGGCTCGGGCGGTCGCGGTGCCATGAGCTTCGGACGCTCCCGCGCCAAGCTTCAGGGTGAGGACCAGGTCAAGGTCAACTTCACCGACGTCGCCGGCTGCGACGAGGCGAAAGAAGAGGTGGGCGAGCTGGTCGAGTTCCTCCGCGACCCCGGCAAGTTCCAGAAGCTGGGCGGCAAGATCCCCCGCGGCGTGCTGATGGTGGGTCCGCCCGGTACCGGTAAGACGTTGCTGGCGAAGGCCATCGCGGGCGAAGCCAAGGTGCCGTTCTTCTCGATTTCCGGTTCGGACTTCGTCGAGATGTTCGTCGGCGTGGGCGCGAGCCGCGTGCGCGACATGTTCGAGCAGGCCAAGAAGCACGCTCCCTGCATCATCTTCATCGACGAAATCGACGCCGTCGGTCGCCATCGCGGCGCCGGCATGGGCGGCGGTCACGACGAGCGCGAGCAGACCCTCAACCAGCTGCTTGTCGAGATGGACGGCTTCGAGGGTACCGAAGGCATCATCGTCATCGCCGCCACCAACCGTCCCGACGTCCTCGATCCCGCGCTGCTGCGTCCGGGCCGTTTCGACCGCCAGGTGGTGGTCGGCCTGCCGGACGTGAAGGGTCGTGAGCAGATCCTCAAGGTCCACATGCGCAAGGTGCCGACAGCGGCCGATGTCGAAGCGATGGTCATCGCGCGCGGCACGCCCGGGTTCTCCGGCGCCGACCTGGCCAACCTGGTCAACGAGGCCGCACTGTTCGCGGCGCGCGAGAATGCCCGCGAAGTCCGCATGAGCCACCTCGATCGTGCGCGCGACAAGATCCTCATGGGCTCCGAGCGTCGCTCGATGGCCATGAACGACGAAGAGAAGAAGCTGACCGCTTACCACGAGGCCGGCCACGCCATCATCGGCCGCCTGGTGCCCGAGCACGATCCTGTCTACAAGGTCACGATCATTCCGCGCGGTCGCGCGCTCGGTGTGACCATGTATCTGCCGGAAGGCGATCGCTACAGCATGAACAAGGTCGCGATCGAATCGCAGCTCTGCTCGCTGTACGGCGGCCGCGTCGCGGAAGAGGTCATCTTCGGCCACGACAAGATCACCACCGGTGCCTCCAACGACATCGAGCGCGCCACCAAGATGGCCCGCAACATGGCCACCAAGTGGGGCTTGTCGGACGAGCTCGGTCCGGTGATGTACGGCGAGGAAGAGGACGAGGTCTTCATCGGTCGCTCCGTCACGCAGCACAAGAGCGTCTCCAACGAGACCGCGCGCAAGATCGACGAAGTGGTCAGGACGATCCTGGATCGCGCTTACGCGCGCAGCAAGGACCTTCTGACGACGAACATCGACAAGCTGCACCGTATGGCCGAAGCACTGTTGCTCTACGAGACCATCGATGCGCGCCAGATCGACGACATCATGAACGGTCGTGAGCCGGGTCCGCCGGCCGACTGGCAGAAGCCGGGTTCGACCCCGCCGCCGCCGCCGCGCGACACGGGTCCGGCACCGGACAAAGTCGGTAAACCGGCGACGCAGCTGTAAAAGAGAAGGGCGGCCCATGGCCGCCCTTCTTCATTCGGACGGCTATTTGAACTGCGTGTTACCGATTCGAGAAAAAAAGATGCAGAAAAGGGTTGACGCACAGCTCCGATATCTGAATAATTCCGCTTCTCGACACGGCGCCAACGCTTCGCAGCGGAAGTCGCCGGGTTAAAGGTTTAAAGTGTGCGCCCGTAGCTCAGTTGGATAGAGTACCAGGCTACGAACTTGGTGGTCGGGAGTTCGAATCTCTCCGGGCGCACCATCTTTAAGCGGTAAGCCGGCGCGGTACATGCGCGACGGTAGCGGTAGTTGAAACTGTGGTGTGTTCATACGGATTGACGGGCTTGAGTTAGACCCGTAACATTTGAAGGCTTCACCCCGGGTCATCGGGATGCAGCTTAGAAGTTCGGGGTATAGCTCAGTCTGGTAGAGCGCCAGCTTTGGGAGCTGGATGTCGGGGGTTCGAATCCCTCTGCCCCGACCAATTGGCGTTCTACGTACAGTGCCTGCGCCTGTAGCTCAACCGGATAGAGCATCGGCCTTCTAAGCCGACGGTTGCAGGTTCGATTCCTGTCGGGCGCGCCAGAT
>Ga0182005_1000079_pt1 | contig 76726 bp, 62 predicted proteins | sample Sormic07211103_1_FD_123021 | JGI IMG/M metagenome (GOLD analysis project Ga0182005, IMG submission 123021) | Rhizosphere microbial communities from Sorghum bicolor, Mead, Nebraska, USA - 072115-103_1 MetaG | ecosystem: Host-associated > Plants > Roots > Rhizosphere | place: USA: Nebraska... | reverse complement strand
CAGCGGCGAGTACACCGCCGACGCGCTGATCATCACCACCGGCGCCACCGCCAAGTACCTGGGCATCGCCTCGGAAGAGAAGTTCAAGGGCCGCGGCGTCTCCGCCTGCGCCACCTGCGACGGATTCTTCTTCCGCGAGCAGGACGTGGTGGTGGTCGGCGGCGGCAACACCGCGGTCGAAGAAGCCCTTTACCTCGCCAACATCGCCCGCAAGGTGTACCTCGTCCACCGCCGCGACAAGTTCCGTGCAGAAAAGATCACGCAGGACAAGGTGTTCGAGAAGGTCGCGGCCGGCAAGATCGAGCTGCTCTGGAACCACCAGATCGACGAAGTGCTGGGTGACGACTCCGGCGTCAATGGCGTCCGCGTCAAGGACGTCAACACCGGCGCGAAGCGCGACCTCGACGTCCAGGGCTTCTTCGTCGCCATCGGCCACACCCCGGCCACCGGCATCTTCGAAGGTCAGCTCGACATGAAGGACGGCTACATCCAGATCCAGTCGGGCACCCACGGCATGGCCACGGCGACCTCGGTCCCGGGCGTGTTCGCGGCGGGCGACGTGGCCGACCACGTCTACCGCCAGGCGATCACCTCGGCCGGCTTCGGCTGCATGGCCGCACTGGATGCCGAGCGCTGGCTCGACCAGCAGCACCTGCTGACGTGATGGCACCGCCCCGCGCCTCCCGACGCGCGGGGCACCGCGCCGCATGAGCGAGATCCGCTTCCTCGACGGACTCGGCGAGATCCCTGCCGCCGACTGGGATGCGCTCGTGCCCGACGGCAACCCTTTCGTGTCGCATGCGTTTCTCAGCGGCATGGAGACCAAGGGCTGCCTGCGTGAGGATTACGGCTGGAAGCCTTACCACCTTGCCATTTTCGACGGCGGCCGGCTGGTCGCCGCCGCCCCGACCTACCTCAAGGGCAACTCGCACGGCGAGTTCGTCTTCGACTGGAGCTGGGCCTCGGCCTGGGAACGCGCCGGTGGGGACTATTATCCCAAGCTGCTGGTCGCCGCGCCCTACTCTCCCGTGCCCGGTCCGCGCCTGCTGGTGCGTGAGGGCCCCGGGGCCGACATCCATCGCAACCGGCTGACCGCCGCGCTGGTGGACGAAGCCGATCGCCTCGGCCTGTCCTCCATCCACGCCAACTTCCTCGCCGAGGCCGATCTTCACGCCTTCGACGACCGCTGGCTGATCCGGGCGGACTATCAGTTTCACTGGCATAACCGCGGTTATGCCGATTTCGACGGCTTCCTCGATGCGCTGGCGCGCAAGAAGCGCAAGAATATACGACAGGAGCGCGCGCATGCGGCGGCCTCCGGCCTGACCCTGGAAATGCGCGGCGGCGACACGCTGTCCGATGCCGAGTGGAGGCAGATCCATGGCCTCTACGAGCTCACCTTCGACATGAAGGGCAACCATGCCGCACTCACGGCGCGGTTCTTCCAATACCTGGGACGTACGCTCGGTTCGAATGTGCAGGTCGCGCTTGCACGCGACGACCGTGACATCGTAGCGATGGCGCTCTTCCTCCGCAGCGCCGACGCGTTGTATGGACGTTACTGGGGCGCCAGCGTGGAGTTGTCCGGCCTGCATTTCGAGCTCTGCTACTACCGCGGTATCGACTACGCGATCCGCGAGGGTCTGGCGCGTTTCGAACCTGGCGCGCAGGGCGAACACAAACTGGCTCGTGGTTTCCTGCCGACGCTGACCCACTCACGGCATTACATTGCGCATGAAGGTTTCCGCCAGGCCGTGGCCGATGCCCTGGTCCACGAAGCGGCTCACCGCGAAGCCTATAAAGACGAACTGATGACTCACTCGCCTTACGCGGACCGATGATCCAGCTGCCACAACTGCATCCCCAGCGCACTGGCCTGTTCCCCGACCCCGAGTCGGCGCTGGCCGAGCCCAACGGCTTGTTGGCGTGGGGTGGCGATCTCTCGGCCGATCGCTTGCTGGCGGCGTATTCGCAGGGCGTCTTCCCCTGGTTCAACGAAGACGAGCCGATCCTCTGGTGGTCGCCCGATCCGCGCTGCGTGTTCCGCACGGACGAAGTCCACATCAGCCGCAGTCTGCGCAAGCAGCTCAACAAGTCGAACTGGCGGATCACCGCGGACACCTCGTTCGCCCGGGTGATGCGTGCGTGCGCGGCGCCGCGTAACGGCCAGCCGGGCACGTGGATCGGACCGGACATGATCGCCGCTTACGAAGAACTGCACCGGCGCGGGCATGCGCATAGCGTCGAAGTGTGGGATCGCGGGTCGCTGGTCGGCGGCATTTACGGTGTGGCCGTGGGGCGCCTGTTTTGCGGCGAGTCGATGTTCAGTGCGCGCACGGGTGGATCGAAGGTAGCGCTGGCGGGCTTATGCGGACTGCTGCATGGCTGGGGGTTTCCGTTTCTCGATGCGCAGGTGACCAACGATCATCTGTTGAGCATGGGAGCGGTGGAGATTCCAAGGCGGCCGTTCATCGCGCAGGCGAGGCGGCTGGCGGCGATGCCGGGGAAAGTGGGGAGCTGGATCAGTGAGGGGATTGCGCTGCCTTGACGGGTCGCGGGTCGCGCGCGAGGCGCGCTCCTACACGTGAGCGACGGCGTTAGCGGCGGCGGTGTCCGCTCATCTCCGCGCCGGCATTCTTCGGCAGCAGCAGACACACGGGCGCGGCCAGCAGCGAGACGAAGGTCACCACCAGGAACGCCACGCTGAAGTCCGGTAGCTGCGCATGCTCGCGGCCGTGCCAGGTCACCGACACGTGCAAGGCCGCGGCGGCCACGCAGATGCCCAGCGACAGCATCAGCTGCTGGAACGTCGTGTAAAAACTGGTCGCGCTGGAAAAACGCTCGCTGGGCACATCCGCATACGCGACGGTGTTGTACGCGCTGAACTGCAGCGACTGGAAGAACCCGCTGAACAGCAGCACCACATAGATGATCCACAGCGGCCACTCGGGCCGGAACGCGGCGCACAAGGCCACGCAGACCATCGACAGGACGCCGTTCCAGACGAGCGTCGCGCGGAAACCCCACCAGCGCAGCACCGGCGCCGCGGTCGCCTTCATCAACATCGCGCCCAGTGCGGACACGAAGGTGATCACGCCGCTGTGCGCCGCCGAAAGACCGAAGCCCAGCTGCATCATCAGCGGCAGCAGGAACGGCACCGAACCGGCCGTGATACGCGTCAGCGAGCCTGCGATCACGGACAGGCGGAAGGTGGTGAAACGCATCAGCGACAGGTCGAGAATCGGGTTGGTCGTCCGCTTCGAATGCCATACGTAGATCGCACCGACGATCAGGCCGCCCACCATCAGCCCCGTGGAACCGGCCATCGACGTCGCGCCCCGGCTGGCCATTTCCAGCCCGAACACCAGGCACGACAGCGAGACACCCGACAGCACGAAACCGAGCTTGTCGAAGCGCACCTTGTCCGGAATGCGGATGTCGGGAATGAATTTCGTCGCCAGCCACATCCCGGCCAGACCGATCGGCACGTTGATGTAGAAAATCCAGCGCCAGGACACCCAGGTGACGATGAAGCCACCCAGCGGCGGCCCGACCACGGGCCCGATCAGTGCAGGGACCAGCAGCCACGACATCGCGCTGACCAGTTCGGACTTGGGCACCGAGCGGAGCAGCACCAGGCGGCCCACCGGCACCATCATGGCGCCGCCGATACCCTGCAGCAGGCGCGACAGCACCAGCAGCGGCAGGTTGCCGGACAGACCGCAGAGAATGGATCCCACCGTGAACAACGCGATGGCGGCGCGGAAGACGTTGCGCGAACCGTAACGATCGGCGATGGCGCCACTGGCCGGGATGAACACGGCGAGGCTGAGCATGTACGAGGTCAGCGCGACACTCATGTGCAGCGGGGAAACGTCGAAGGACTCCGCCATGGCCGGCAGCGCGGTGGCCAGGATGGTGCCGTCCAACTGTTCCATGAACATCGCGCTGGCGATGATCAGGGCAACGGTGCGGAAGCCAGGAGCGGAAGTCATCCGGAAAGGAGCGGCGAGGAAGCGCACAGTTTGCGCCCGCACGCCTCAAAGGTCGAGTGAACGCTTGCTTAGAAACGAGCGGTCCTGTCCGGTGACGGGGTCGACGAAGCGCAGTTCGCGGGCAAGCAGCCGCAGCGGCTCGCTGAAGTCCGCGGGCTCATCGCGCAGTTCGGGATACACGTGATCGCCCAGAATCGGCGCACCCAGCGCGGCCATGTGCAGACGTAACTGGTGCTTGCGTCCGGTCACCGGCTGCAGCCGATAACGCCAGCAGTGTTCGCCCCACTCCAGCACCTCGACGCGGGTGCGCGCATTGGGCTCGCCGTCGGCTTCGCGGACGCGGAAGAAGGGATCACCGCGCTCGATCCGGCTTTCCCGAACGTGCGGAAAGACCAGGCCCGGCAGAGGACCGGCCAGTGCTTCGTAGACCTTGCCGATCCGGCGTTCGCGGAACAGGCGTGTATAGGCGTCCCGACTCTCCGGCCGGGCCGAGAACACGACCAGCCCGGCGGTGCCCCGGTCCAGCCGATGCAGCGCGACCAGCGCCGGGTTATCCAGCCGGCGCATCAGGCGTACGGAAAGGGTCTCCTCGACGAAACGACCGGCCGGCATCGTGGGCAGGAAGTGGGGCTTGTCGGCCACGACGAGGTCGTCGTCGGCATGGACGATGGTTTCCTCGAAGGGAATGGGCGGCTCCGCCAGCACCTCGCGGCGGTAGGCCAGCCTGGTTCCCGGCCGGTAGGGCGCGAGCCGGTCGATCGCCACGCCGTCGATCTCCACCATGCCGCGCTCCATGCGGTCGATCCAGACCGGACGGCCGATCGCCGGGAAGCGGTCGCACAGGAAATCCAGCACCGAAGGCCACGCGCCGGCGGGCAGGACGAGTCGGCTGGGCGGAAGCGGTTCCATCGTAAGATTGTATCCCTCAACTCGTTCGCCTCACGGCCGCCATATACTGTGTCTTCCTCCCTCCCCAGCCTCGAGGCTTCCCCGTGATCGGCCGGTTTTTCAGGAAGTGGTTCGGCGCTCGCGGCGCGACTCCCCCGGCGGCGGCCAGCAACGCATGGCCGCTTGTGCCTGCGCCCGCGCCGGTTGCCGACGAAGGGGTGGAGGCGATCGTCGAGGTGCCCGCCGGCGCGCTGCCGGCCGACGAGGTGGAAGACCGTTTTTACCGGCTGATCCTTTCGGCGGCGCCATCGTTCGAACCCGCCATGACGCCGGCCGAGCAGAGCCTGCTGCGCCGCCTGAAGGACGTCTTCGGCGGCGAACGTTTCGACGTCGGCCTGCTGCCCCGGTTGCCCTCGGTCGTGCCGCAGCTGATGCGCTCACTGCGCAGCGACGACACCGACAGCCGCATGCTGGCCGAACAGGTCTCCCGCGACAGCGTACTGGTCGGCGAAATCATCCGCGTGGCCAACAGCGCTTTCTTCCGTTCGACCAAACCCGTGACGGGCCTGCAGCAGGCGATCACGCTGCTCGGCCAGAACGGCCTGCGCCGGGTCGTCATGCAACTGGTGATGCGGCCGATCCTGCGCACGGGCGAAAACGGCATCCACCATGCCGGCGAACGCCTGTGGGAGCACGCCGAGCGCTGCGCCCGCGCCTGTTCCCATCTGGGCCGTCCGGCCTGCGACCCGTTCGAGGCCTTTCTGGCCGGACTGGTCAGCCATACGGGCTCCCAGGCCATCCTGGCCGAGCTCGAGAAATACGGCGACGCGGTACCGCAGTACAGCCGCTCGTTCATCGCCGCGCTGGCCCAGCAGATGGAGCGCCTGTCGCTGCATGCGGCGCGGCACTGGGACTTCCCATCCCGCGTGGTGCAGGCCCTGTCCGAGCGCGCCGATCCCGCCGACGCGGGCGCGCGCACGCCGCTGGGCCGCGCCCTGATCGCGGCCAGTCGCGTGGCGATGATCGACGTCCTCATCGACCAGGGCGGTGCCGAGGCCGATGCCGTGCTGCTGGCCGTGCCCGGCCAGAGCTTCACCCAGGCTCAGCTGGTGGAATGCCAGGACGCCGTGCGGGCGGCCAATACGGTCGAGGCTTAACGGGTGGTCGCTTTCACGTCCGCCCAGAGCTGATCCGCCAGCTGGGTCGACGCACCGTCGATCAGGCGCGGCACCAGCGTATCCAGGCGCGGCGCGTCCGGCTGTACCGGCAGCGACTGCTGAATGCGATAGGCCTTCGCCGTCACCACGCCGCGATTGACGATCCGGCAGTTCACCGCGAGGGCGAGACTGGCAGTCGGCGGCTCAGCCTCGGCGGCCACCGAGGTGGCTGTGTCCAGCCCACGGCAGTTGATGATCAGGTCGGTGATGTACTTCGGCTGCAGTGTCGTACGCAGGCGGGCCTCGACGGCCGTGGCGATGTCCGGGCTGACCTGAACCTTGGGCTTGCCCTCGAGTCCGGAAACGACGACGACGCTTTCACCGCGGTTTTCGACAGTGAGCCACGGCGACGCCGGGCTGGCGGACACCAGGCGACTCATGTCGCTCTCGATCATCGACTTGCCGCCACAGCCGGACAGCGCCAGGGCCGCGGCGGCGGCCAATACGTGCTTGATCACAGACAAACCCCGAATTCCCCCGATACAACCTCCCAATTTACCGGGCGAAACCACCGTCGGCAACCCGGACAACGCAGGGCGGAGAGCACGGCGGGCGCCATGCCATGGCGGAAATCCGCCGTTGCGGAAATCCGGCGTCCCGTCCGGGTACAATGCCGGTTTGAACCTTGGCAGGGTTTTTTCCGAACGATGTTTGCGGCACGACAGACGCCAGCCCAAGCCGGTGACGCCCTCGCGCGCCTCGCCTGGCAGGATTTCGAGCATCTGCTGGCCGAGCATTATCGTAGCCAGGGTTACCTCGTTGAACACCATACGCCTGCCACGTCACTCAAGACGCTGACGGCTGGCGTCGATCTCCGGCTGCGCCGCGGAAGCGAAACCGTCATCGTCCAGTGCAAGCACTGGGACACCGAGGAAGTGCAGCTGCAGGATGTGAACGAGCTGCTTGGCAACATGCTCAACGAGGCCGCGAGCAAGGGCGTCTTCGTCACCCGTGGGCGCTACAGCAGCGAGGCCAGGGCACTGATGCGCCGCCAGCCACGCCTGCAGCTGGTCGACGGTGACGTCCTGCGCGTGATGCTGAAGCTGCCCGATCATCTCGACATGTCGCTTCCGGGTGCGGCCTCGGCCCCATCCGCCCGGGGCGGCAAAGGCGCGAAGCACGAGAAAACACGCGGCTCGGCGCCCCGTCGCCGGTCGTCCGGTGACGCCTCGCGTCTCGGCCCGGCCTTGCTCGTGATCGCCATCCTGGCGCTGCTCGGGTTATTCGTCTGGCACAGCATGTCGCGCCGGGAAGAGGTGGCCGCCACGGCACCGACGGACGACGCCACACCCTCCCCGTCCACGGCGCCAGTGTCGGCGCAGACGCCGGCCATCGCACCGGCGGTCGCACCCGCCCCGCCTGTCGACCCGGCGGCGTCCGCCGTCGCGCCGGCGACCGGCACGCCTCCGCTCAGTGGTGCATCCGGCATCGTCAGCACGCATGGTGCGCTCGATCCGCCCTCCGCCGCGCGCGAAATCGCGGAGCGCGAACGCCTGCGCCAGCAGTCCGAGGACGCACGCAACGCACGCAGGCACGAAGACGGCATGAAGGTGCTCGAACAGAGCACGCGCGAACTGGGCTCGCACGAGTAACCGATCCGTCATCTGACCGGTTCGTCATCGCGTCGCGGCGTTCCGCCGCACGATTGAACGAAGTCAGGGCCGTTTCGTTCACGCCGGGACAATCCTCGCGCGCTTAGCCTGTTTGGCGACCCCGTCGCCTGGAAGCACTCATGACGCTCGCGCCCGACCTGCTCCGTCGCATGCACGCCTATTGGCGTGCCGCCAACTACCTCACCGTGGGACAGATCTACCTCCGCGACAATCCGATGCTGCAGGAGCCGCTGCGCAAGGAACACATCAAGCACCGGCTGCTTGGACACTGGGGCACGACCACCGGCCTGAACTTCATTTACACGCATCTCAATCGCGCGATCGTCGAACGCGATCTCAACATGATCTACGTCATCGGTCCCGGCCATGGCGGTCCCGGCCTGGTCGCGCATACGTATCTGGAAGGGTCGTACACCGAGATCTATCCGCACATCGACCGCAGCGAAGCGGGCATGCGCGAACTGTTCCGCCAGTTCTCGTGGCCGTATGGCATTCCGAGCCACGTCGCGCCCGAAACGCCGGGTTCGATCCATGAAGGCGGTGAACTCGGCTACTCGCTGTCACATGCGTTCGGCGCGGCGTTCGACAACCCGGACCTCATCGTCGCCTGCGTGGTCGGCGATGGTGAAGCCGAGACCGGCGCACTGGCCACGGGGTGGCATTCGAACAAGTTCCTCAACCCCGCACGCGACGGCGCGGTCCTGCCGATCCTGCACCTCAACGGCTTCAAGATCGCCAATCCCACCGTGCTCGCGCGCATCGAACCGGAGGAACTGCGCGACCTGATGCGCGGCTACGGCTACGAGCCGCACTTCGTCGAAGGCCACGAGTTCGAGCCGATGCATCAGGACTTCGCGGCGGCGCTCGACACCTGCCTCGACGAGATCCGACGCATCCAGGAGGCCGCCCGCAGCGACGATGCCGCCGATGCCGTGCGCCCGCGCTGGCCGATGATCGTGCTGCGCAGCCCCAAGGGCTGGACCGGCCCGAAGGTGGTGGATGGGAAGCCGGTGGAAGGCACCTGGCGCGCTCATCAGGTGCCCATCGCGAAGTTCGAGACCGATGAGCATCTGAAGATCCTCGAAGACTGGATGAAGAGCTACGACGCGCACGAACTCTTCGACGAACACGGCCGTTTCCGGGACGAATTCGCTTCGCTGGCACCCACGGGTCAGCGCCGCATGGGCATGAATCCCCATGCCAATGGCGGCCAGTTGCTGAAGCAGCTGCATATGCCGCACTTCCGCAGTTTCGCGGAAGACGTGAAGACACCGGGTGACCACAAGGCCGAAGCCACGCGCGTGCTCGGCAGGTTCCTGCGCGACGTAATGCGGCAGAACATGCAGACCTTCCGCCTGTTCGGGCCCGACGAGACCGCGTCGAACCGGCTCGAAGCCGTCTACGAAGCCAGCGGCAAGACCTGGCTGGCGGAATACGAAGAGGTGGATGAGAACCTCTCCCCCGCCGGCCGCGTCATGGAGGTACTGAGCGAGCACCAGTGCCAGGGCTGGCTCGAAGGCTATCTGCTCACCGGCCGCCATGGTTTCTTTTCGTGCTACGAGGCCTTCATCCACATCATCGATTCGATGTTCAACCAGCATGCGAAGTGGCTGAAGGTCACCCGGAAGATGTCGTGGCGTCCGCCGATCGCGTCGCTCAACTACCTGCTGAGCTCGCACGTCTGGCACCAGGACCATAACGGGTTCTCGCATCAGGATCCCGGCTTTATCGATCACGTGGCGAACAAGAAGTCCGAGATCGTGCGCATCTATCTTCCACCCGATGCCAACTGCCTGCTCTCCGTCGCCGATCACTGCCTGCGCAGCCGCCACTACGTCAATGTGATCATCGCGGGCAAGCAGCCGGACTGGCAGTGGCTGGATATGGAGAGTGCGATCCGTCACTGTGCCGCCGGGGCGGGGGTCTGGGAATGGGCCGGCCGTGGCGGGGAGGACCCCGACGTGGTCATGGCCTGCGCGGGTGACGCGCCGACCGTGGAGATTCTCGCCGCCGTCATGCTGCTGCGCGAGTACGTGCCGGACATCCGCATCCGCGTGGTCAACGTGGTCGACCTGATGTCGCTGGAACAGCCGGAAGAACATCCGCACGGCATGGACGACGATGTGTTCGACGATCTGTTCACCAAAGATAAGCCGGTGATCTTCGCCTTCCATGGCTATCCCGGCATCATCCACAAGCTGACGTATCGCCGGCACAACCACGACAACATCCATGTGCGCGGCTACAAGGAAGAAGGCACGACCACCACCGCGCTCGACATGATGGTGCTGAACAACATGGACCGCTTCCAGCTGGCCCTCGATGCGATCAACCGCATTCCGCGCCTGGCCGGTGAGCGCGAGAAGGCGACGCAGCGTTACTGGTCGGATATCCAGCGACACAAGCTGTACGTCAGTGAGCACGGGCAGGACCTGCCGGAGGTGCGCGACTGGCAGTGGAAGGCGGAAGAGGCGGCATCGCACGGGAAGGATCCCTCGTGAGTGCCACCTGCCATGTACTGGCCCTCAACACGGGGTCGTCGTCGCTGAAGTACGGCCTGTACCGCGTCGATGGCGACCGGTGCGAGGCGCTGCTTACCGGGCAGACGGACGGCCCCGCCGATGCCGATCCGCTGGCGGGCATCGTCGATGCGTTATCGAAACAGTCCCTGCCCTCCCCCGATGCGATCGGTCACCGCATCGTGCACGGCGGACCTCGTGTGCGGAAGCATGCGCGTATCGACGAGGCGATGATGACGCACCTCGACGAGGCGCGCGCGTTCGCGCCACTGCATGTGCCGCCCGCGGTAGACATGGTGAAACGGTGCAAGGAACGTTTCCCGGACCTGCCGCAGGTGGCGTGTTTCGACACGGCCTTTCACGCGTCGATGCCGCTGGTCGCGAAGACCCTGCCCTTGCCGGCGGATCTGCGTGAGGGTGGTATCGAGCGGTATGGCTTTCACGGGCTCTCGTACGAGTCGATCGTCCGACAGCTGGGCGATGGCATTCCGTCGCGGGTCGTCATTGCCCATCTGGGCAATGGCGCGAGCCTGTGCGCGGTGCGCGACGGGCGGTCGGTCGATACGACCATGGGGCTCACGCCCACCGGCGGCATCGTGATGGGGACCCGACCGGGCGATCTGGACCCGGGCGTGTTGCTCTACCTGATGCGCGAGCGTGGCTATGATGCGGAGCGGCTCGAAAAACTGGTCGATCGGGAGGCCGGCCTGAAGGGGCTTTCCGGCGGTACCAGCGACATGCGCAAGTTGCATGCGATGGATAACGAGGCGTCGACGCTCGCTCAGGATGTGTTCGTGCATGTAGCGCGGAAGCAGATCGCGGCGATGGTCGCGTCGCTCGGCGGCATCGATCTGCTCGTGTTTACCGGCGGTATCGGCGAGAACGATGCGGTAACCCGCGACGCGATTCTCGCCGGCCTGCAGTGGATCGGCGATGTTCCGTCACGGGTGATGGTGACGGAAGAAGATGAGCAAATCGCCCGCCACACATGGCACCTGACTCCTACATGACGACTACGGGAATCTTGCCGATTTTCGACTTCCATTCCTTCGGGCCGGTCTCATGCACCGACGTGCCGGCGCTGTCGACCGCTACCGTCACCGGCATGTCCTTCACCTCGAACTCGTAGATCGCTTCCATCCCGAGGTCTTCGAACGCCAGCACCCGCGACGCCTTGATCGCCTTGGATACCAGGTACGCCGAACCACCCACGGCCATCAGATAAACGGCCTTGTTGTCGCGAATGGCCTCGATAGCGGCCGGACCGCGCTCGCTCTTGCCGACCATGCCGAGCAGACCGGTGGTCTCGAGCATCTGGCGGGTGAACTTGTCCATGCGCGTCGCGGTGGTCGGACCGGCCGGGCCCACCACTTCGTCGCGCACCGGATCGACCGGGCCGACGTAGTAGATGAAGCGGTTGGTGAAGTCGACCGGCAGCGTCTCGCCGCGGTTCAACATGTCGATCATGCGCTTGTGCGCGGCGTCGCGACCGGTGAGCAGCTTGCCGTTGAGCAGGATCGTTTCGCCGGGCTTCCAGTCGAGCACGTCCTCACGGGTGATCGTGTCGAGGTCGACGCGACGGCCCTTGGACGAGTCGTAGGTGAGCTTCGGCCAGTCTTCCAGCGACGGCGGATCGAGCGCCACCGGGCCGGAGCCGTCGAGCACGAAGTGCGCATGACGCGTGGCGGCGCAGTTGGGAATCAGCGCGACCGGCAGATTGGCGGCGTGGGTCGGGTAGTCCTTGACCTTGATGTCGAGCACGGTGGTCAGGCCACCGAGGCCCTGCGCGCCGATCCCCAGCGCGTTGACCTTCTCGTACAGCTCGAGGCGCAGTTCTTCGGCGCGGTTGGACGGGCCGCGCGCGATGAGGTCGACGATGTCGATCGGCTCCATCAGCGCTTCCTTCGCCAGCAGCATCGCTTTCTCGGCGGTGCCGCCGATGCCGATACCGAGCATGCCCGGCGGGCACCAGCCGGCGCCCATGGTCGGCACGGTCTTCAGCACCCAGTCGACGATGGAATCGGAGGGGTTGAGCATCGCGAACTTGGACTTGGCTTCCGAACCGCCACCCTTGGCGGCGACGATCACGTCGACCTTGTCGCCCGGCACGATCGACACGTTGACCACGGCCGGCGTGTTGTCGCGGGTGTTCATGCGCTTGCCCGCCGGGTCGGCCAGGACCGAGGCGCGCAGCTTGTTGTCCGGATGGTTGTAGGCGCGACGCACACCTTCGTTGACCATGTCCTCGACGCCCATCGTCGCATCGTCCCAGCGCACGTTCATGCCGACCTTGAGAAACACCGTAACGATGCCGGTGTCCTGGCAGATCGGGCGGTGCCCCTCGGCGCACATGCGCGAGTTGATCAGGATCTGGGCGATGGCATCCCTGGCGGCCGGCGACTCTTCACGCTCGTATGCGGCGGAGAGGTTTTTGATGTAGTCGACCGGGTGATAGTACGAGATGTACTGGAGAGCGTCGGCGACGCTGGTGATGAGGTCGTCCTGCTTGATCGAGGTCATGGCGCTTCGGCTGGCTCGCGGGGGCTGGCAAAGCAGCGATTTTAGCGCACCCGGCCGGTGTAAGGTGCCGGGCGATCGACCGGTCTTCTTCCGGTATCCAGGAACCACGGAGTTTTCATGCGTCAGCTACGTCACACCTTTTTCGCCCTGCTCGTCGCGCTGACCGCCTTCGCGGCGGCCACGCCGGCCATGGCCGCCCAGACCGCCCCGGAATTCGCCGGCATCGCCAACTGGCAGAATTCCAGGCCCCTGACCATGAAGAGCCTGCGCGGCAAGGTCGTGCTGATCGACTTCTGGGCGTATTCCTGCATCAACTGCCTGCGCACCCTGCCCCACGTCACCCGCTGGTACGACCAGTACAAGGACAAGGGTCTGGTGATCGTCGGCGTGCACTCGCCGGAGTTCGCCTTCGAGAAGCAGGACGGCAACGTCCGCGACGCCATCGCGAAGTACAACATCAAGTACCCGGTGGCCCAGGACAACGATCTGGAGACCTGGGACGCCTGGGATAACCAGTACTGGCCGGCCGAGTATCTGGTCGACCAGCGCGGCAACGTCATCGCCCATCATTTCGGCGAGGGCAATTACGCCGAGATGGAAAACGCGATCCGTACCCTGCTCGGCCTGCCCCGTCTTGAGGCCACCGCCGAAGCCGACAAGGACGCGCCGGACTTCACCCAGCTGGGCTCGCCGGAAATGTATTTCGGCAGCGACCGTGCGAAGAACAATGCCAGCCCGGGCGGCGACAGCGCCGGTACCCGCGATTTCACGGCGCCGTCGAGGCTGGAGCTCAACCAGTTCGCACTGATCGGCAAGTGGGAGATCGGTCGCCAGAACGCCACGCTGGTGGGCGCCAACGGTGAGATTCGCCTGCATTTCAAGGCGAAGAAGGTGCATATGGTGGCGAGCGCAAACGATGCCGTGACACTGGAGATCGCGGTGGACGGCAAGCCGATGGCGCCGGTGACCGTCCAGAAGAGCCAGCTGTACACCCTGTTCGATGGCGACGGATACAAGGACCACGTGCTGACGATCAAGATTCCGAAGGGCGGGTTCCACGCGTTCACGTTCACCTTCGGCTAGGAGCGGCGCCAGCGCGGGTCTTGCCAAGAGTGTTTCTTAAGATATATCGTACGACCACTACGTACGATATATCTGGAGCACCCCCATGCACTTTTTCTACCACGCAAAACACCGCTTCCACGACAAGATGGCGGCCATGGCCATGGGCCGCGGCGGTCCGGGCGGCCGCTTCGGCGGCGGCCCCTTCGGCTTCGACGACCGCGGCGACGGTATGCGCGGCGGCCGCGGCGGCGGTCGTTTCGGCGGCCGCATGTTCGGCACCGGCGACCTGCGCCTCCTTCTGCTCGCCCTGATCGAAGAGCAGCCGCGCCACGGCTACGAGCTGATCCGCACCATCGAGGAGATGTTCGAGGGCCAGTACAGCCCGAGCCCGGGCGCCATCTATCCCACCCTGACCATGCTCGAAGAGCTCGGCTACGCCCGGGTCGAGGCCGAGACCGGCGGCAAGAAGCTCTACGCGATCACCGAAGCCGGCAGCACCTTCCTTCAGGAAAACCGCGACACGCTGGAAGCCCTGACCGAGCGCCTGCAGGTCATGTCGCGCCACATGCGCCGCATGAGCGTCCCCAACGAGGTACGCGAGGCGATGCACACACTGAAGCATCAGCTGATCAACCACCACAAGGCATGGGACGAGGCCGAGCTGCATCGCGTCGCAAAGCTGCTCGAAGCCACCGCCAGGGCCATCGCAGAGCGCAACGCATGAGCGATATCACCGAGCGCCACGCCATCACCCGCGTCCGCCATGAACTGAAGATGCGCAAGCTCAGCGTGTCCCGCGTACAGAACCTGACCCCGCACATGGTGCGGGTGACAGTCACCGGGCCGGACCTCGAGGGCTTCGTCACCGCCTCGCCCGACGACCACGTCAAGCTGTTCTTCCCCGTCGACGACGGCGCGATCAACACGCCGACGATGACCCCGGAAGGCCCGGTGTTCGCCGAGGGTGTCACCCCGTCGCCCGCCCGGGATTACACGCCGCGCCGCTACAACGCCGCGCATAACGAGCTCGACATCGACTTCGTTCTGCACGGGGAAGGCCCGGCCTCGACCTGGGCGGAGCGGGTGAAGGTCGGTGACACCCTCGGTGTCGGCGGGCCGCGGGGATCGATGATCGTGCCCCACGACTTCGATCATTACGTGCTGGTCGGCGACGAAACCGCGCTGCCTGCCATCGGCCGCTGGCTCGAGGAGCTGCCTGCCTCGACACCCGTGACCGTACTCGTCGAGATCGCCTCCAACGAAGAGAAGCAGATACTCGCGCGGGATGTGCACTGGTTCGTGCGCGATCGCTCGTTGCCCTCACTGGACGACACGCTGGCGGCGCTGCCGATCCCGCGCGGCGATACATTCTGGTGGGTGGCCACGGAGTCGAAGCGTGCGCGATCCCTGCGTTCGCTGCTCGTCGAAACGCGCGGGATCGACAAGGACTGGGTGAAGGCGACGGGGTACTGGCAGGCCGACTGATGTCGCGGGGCCTCCGATACTCCCGCAATCACCTCCCCTGCACGACGCTTAATCGCCGCCTTCCGTGAACACATAACGTTGGCGGCGATCACGTTACCTCTGTCTCTGTTATGGGAGTGGAGAAGTGACGATGCGACGTGGAAGGAAAATACTGGCCTGGGTCATCGGGATCTTCGTCCTGCTGATCGTTGCGATCATCTTGTTCATCGCGTTCTTCGACTGGAACCGGTTAAAGCCGACGATCAACGAGAAAGTCTCGGAGGCCATCGGCCGTCCTTTCGCGATCAATGGCGACCTCTCCGCGCACTGGTCGCGCGAGCCGGGTGAAAGCGGGCTGGTCAGCCTGATCCCCTGGCCGCACTTCGAAGCGCGTGACATCACCGTCGCCAATCCCGACTGGGCGAAGACGAAGCAGTTCGCGACGCTCGACTCCCTCCAGTTCCGCCTCTCGCCCTTCCCGCTGATCTCGCACCGCATCGTGGTGCCGGAGATCCGTCTTGGCCAGCCGAAGATCGATCTTCAGCGGGTGAAGAACGGTGACAACACGTGGACCTTCAAGCTGCCGGAAAGCACGGGCCCGTCCGAGTGGCAGCTCGAACTCAACGCGATCGCGTTCGACAAGGGTCACATCGATTTCAACGATGCGCAGACCCAGATCGCCATGGGCATCGACGTGACGCCACTGAGCAAGGGCATTCCGTTTGACGAGATCATGGCGCAGCAGGAGACCGACTCGCGCGCGCAGGCAAAGAAGACCACGGGCGCCAGCGCCAAAGCGATGTCGAAGAGCGACGCGGACGAGAAGGACCGCAACGACGAGACCAAGAAGAAGCAGGTCTATCAGTTCGCGTGGGAAGCCAAGGGCACGTACAAGAAGTCGACGGTGACCGCAAAGGCGAAGACCGGCGGCGTGCTCGCGCTCCGCGACTCGAACCGTCCCTTCCCGGTCGCGGCCGACGCGCGCTTCGGCGATACGCATATCGCCTTCGTCGGTACCCTTACCGACCCGATCAACATGGGCGCGCTGGACGTCCGCCTGTGGTTTTCCGGCACGAGCATGTCGCATCTGTATGACCTGACCGGCGTGACCCTGCCGGACACGCCGCCGTTCGCCACCGAGGGCCACCTCAAGGCCAATCTGAAGAAGGGCGCCAGCGTCTTCACCTACGACCACTTCACCGGCAAGGTGGGAGGCAGCGACCTGGGCGGGAGCCTGACGTTCAACACGGGCGGGCCGCGTCCGAAGCTGACCGGCGCGCTCAAGTCCAACCAGTTGCTCTTCAGCGATCTGGCCCCGCTCATCGGCGGTGGCTCGAACGAAGAAAAGGCCGAGCGCGGCGACGCGGTGAAGCAGCCCGCTGACAAAGTGCTGCCCGTCGAGCCGTTCAAGACCGATCGCTGGAACGCGATGGACGCGGATGTCGAGTTCACTGGCGTGAAGATCGTCCACGGTGAGCGTCTGCCGATCGACAACCTCTACACCCACCTCATCATGAAGGACGCCGTGCTGATCCTCGACCCGCTGAAGTTCGGCGTAGCCGGCGGCACGGTCGGCAGCAACATCAAACTGGACGGATCGAAGACGCCCTTGAGGGGTGGCTTCAATCTGGGCGCCCGTCATCTGAAGCTGAAGGAGCTCTTCCCGACCTTCGCGCCGATGCAGACCAGCTTCGGTGAGCTCAACGGCGATGCTTCCCTCACCGCCACCGGCAACTCGCCCGCCGCCCTGCTGGGCAGCTCGAACGGCGAGGTGAAGCTGCTGATCAACGACGGCGCCATCAGCAGCTCGCTGCTGGAACTCGCCGGCCTGAATGTCGGCAGCTACGCGGTGAACAAGCTCTTCGGCGATGAGGTAGTCAAGATCAACTGCATGGCCGCCGATCTGGTGGCGACCAACGGCGACATGGAGTCGCGCCTCTTCGCGCTGGATACCGAGAAGGCTCTGATCAATGTCAACGGCAATATCAACTTCCGGGATGAAAAGCTGAACCTCGACATCGTTCCGCATACGAAGGGTTTCCGTCTCTTCTCGCTGCGCTCGCCGCTGTATGTGCACGGGACGATGAAGAACCCCTCGGTCGGCGTGCATGCCGGGCCGCTGATCCTGCGTGCGGGCGGTGCGGCGGCGCTGGCGGTGTTTGCCGCTCCTGTCGCCGCCCTCGGTGCCCTGGCGGTGCCGGAGAGCGGCAAAGCGGATGCGACGCAGTGTAAGCCGTTGCTCGACGACATCCGGAACAACCCGCCTAAGGCCCCGCCGGCTGGGAAGACCAAGGGCCGGTAACCTACCGTAGGAGCGCGCCCTGAGCGCGATGCTTTTTGCCCTGACCGGCATTGAACAAGAGCATCGCCCGGAAGGCGCGCTCCTACGGGTGCGCTGTGGCGCTTGTGGATGCGCCACGGCCCCGGCAAGCTTCGCGCATGTCGCCTTCCCGTAAAGCCCATCTCCAGATCCACTTCTGCGTCCTGCTCTGGGGCTTTACCGCCATCCTCGGCAAGCTGATCACCCTGGCCGCCCTGCCCCTGGTCTGGTGGCGAATGTTGCTGGTCTCGGGAACCCTGCTCTGCCTGCCCCGGGTATGGCGAGCGATACGCGCGCTTCCGCCAAAGCTGCTGCTGTCCTATGCGGGGATCGGCGTCATCGTCGCGCTGCACTGGCTGACGTTTTACGGCGCGATCAAACTGGCCAACGCCTCGGTCGCCGCGACGTGTATCGCGCTATGCCCCGCATTTCTGGCCATGGTCGAGCCTTGGGTGGCCGGACGACGTTTCGATCCACGCGAATTGCTGATCGGTGCCGCCGTCGTGCCCGGCGTGGCGCTGGTCGCCGGCGGCGTGCCGGGTGAGATGCGGATCGGCCTCGCTGTTGGCGTGCTGTCCGCGTTGTTCGTGGCGTTCTTCAGCGCGTTCAACAAGCGGCTCATCGATAAGGCCGATTCGCTCACCGTGACCTGTATCGAGCTGGGCACGGGCACCCTGTTCCTTACCGTGCTTGCACCGTTCATGCCGGGCACGGCATTCCCCGTGCCCGATCTGCACGACGGGGCACTGATCGTTTTGTTGGCCTATGGGTGCACGCTGCTGCCCTTCGTCCTGGCGCTGACGGCGTTACGGCATCTCACCGCCTTCGCGACGCAGATGGTGACGAATCTGGAGCCGGTGTATGCGATCGTCCTGGCCATTCCGCTGCTGGGAGAGCAGAAGGAGCTGGGCTGGGCGTTTTATATGGGGGTGGCGATCATTCTGGGCGCCGTGTTTGCTCATCCTTATCTGCATAGGGGTGAGAAGGCGGAGACGTCGGATCTGGTGGTGCCTTAGGGTCGCGTGCGCGACGCGCTCCTGCATGGGACATCGCGCGCGGGGCAGGCTTCTGCAAGGGATGTCGCGCGCGGGGCGCGCTCCTACAAGAGCTTTGCGTGGGGGATGGCGCTGTTTATGCCCGGCCGCGTGCGCGCATCGTGCGCTGGCGGCGCACGCGCTTACCGGAGGTGCGCACGCTGCCCTTTGGTGAGGCGGCCTTTTTTCGGGTAGACGACGGCTTGGCCGGCGTTTGCTGGCTGGGTGTCTTCACGAGGTACTCCGGAACGAAAACCGGGAGGGTCCATCGTGGGACCCTCCCGGTGAAAAAGCCGCTAAGGCGGAGTCAGATCAGCTTGATCTCGCGCAGACGTTCCTGAAGATACTCGTGCGCCGTGATCGGCTCCGGGTAGCGCTTCGGATTCTCGGGCGTGATGCAGGACGGCAGCACGTCCAGCACGACATCCGGGTTCGGATGCAGGAAGAACGGCACCGAATAGCGCGGCTTGCGGGCGTTGGCGTTCTGCGGGTTGGTCACGCGGTGCGTCGTCGACGGGTACACGTGGTTGGTGAGGCGCTGCAGCATGTCGCCGATGTTGACGACGATGGCATCGCCCTCGGTGGTGATCGGCAGCCACTCGCCTTCACGCGTGAGTACCTCGAGGCCCTCCGCGCTCGCGCCCACCAGCAGCGTGATGAAGTTGATGTCCTCGTGCGCACCGGCGCGCACGTTGGGCACGTCGTCCTGCACAATCGGCGGGTAATGGATCGGACGCAGGATGGAATTGCCCGAGTCGATCTTGTCGTCGAAGAAACGCTCCGGCAGGTCGATGTGCAGGGCCAGGGCGCGCAGCACGCGCGCGCCGAGCTGGTCCAGCGCGTCGTAGATGCCGTAGCCCTTTTCCTTGAAGTCCGGCACCTCGGACGGCCACACGTTGGCCGGCATCACGTCGGCAAACTTCGAGTCGCGCGGGATCTCGCGACCGATGTGCCAGAACTCCTTGAGATCGGCGAACTTGCTGTCCTTGGCGGTCTCGACCTTGAACGGCGTGTAGCCTCGCGCACCGCCACCGCCGGGGATGTGGTACTGCCGCTTGGTCTCGTCGGGCAGCGCGAAGAAGCGCACGAAGGCGTCGTACGCGCCGTCGATGGCTTCCTTCGGGATGCCGTGACCGCTGATGCCGCAGAAACCGAATTCGCGATAGGCCGCGCCGAGCTCGGCGACGAAGGCGTCGCGGTCGGTCTCGTAACGACGGATATCGAGGGTGGGAACCTTCTTCATGCTGCTTCCGGATTTCGTTCAGGCGGTTGCCTGGGCCGCCGATTTTACGGCCTCGGCCAGCTGCCCCGCCAGACGTTCCACTTCGGCCGCGTCGGCGGCCTCGATGGTGACGCGGACCAGCGGTTCGGTACCCGAAGCCCGCAGTACGACGCGCCCGCGGCCTTCCAGTACGGCTTCCACCTCGGCAAGCGCCTGCTTCACCGTGTCGCTGCCCAGCGCCGCCTTGGCGCCCTGCACGCGCACGTTGAGCATCGTCTGCGGCAGCTTGACCAGACCGGCACGGGCCTCGCCGAAGGTCTCGCCCGTCTCGGCCAGGCATTCGAGCAGGGCCAGCGCGGCGACGATGCCATCGCCCGTGGTGAAGCGGTCGAGGCACAGCACGTGCCCGGACGTCTCGCCGCCGAGGATGCCGCCGTGTTCCTTGAGCTGCTGCAGGACGTAGCGGTCGCCCACGTTGGCGCGCACGAAGGGAATGTCCATCGCCTTCAGCGCACGCTGCAGGCCATAGTTGCTCATGAGCGTGCCGACCACGGGACCCGGCAGGGATGCCTTGCGCTTCCAGTGGCGCGCGATCACGTAGAGCATGTCGTCGCCATCGGTGACCGAGCCGTCGGCATCGACGATGCGGACGCGGTCGCCGTCACCGTCGAAGGCGATGCCCAGGTCGGCCCCGCGCTCGACCACGGCCCTGGCCAGCGCCTCGGGGGCCGTGGAACCGACGCCGCGGTTGATGTTGAGCCCGTCCGGCTCGGCACCGATGGTCGAGACCTCGGCCCCCAGCTCCGTGAACACCTTGGGCGCGACCTGGTAGGTGGCGCCGTGGGCGCAATCCAGCACCAGACGCATGCCGCGCAGCGAGAACTCGTCGGCCACGGTGGACTTGCAGAACTCGGCGTACTTGGTCACCGCGTCGTCGACGCGGCGGGCCTTGCCCAACGCCTCGGACGCCACGGTGGCGAAGTCCGCCTCGAGCTCGGCCTCGATCTCGGCCTCGAGCGAATCGTCCAGCTTTTCGCCCTGCCCGGAAAAGAACTTGATGCCGTTGTCCTGGTGCGGATTGTGCGAGGCGCTGATGACGATACCGGCGTCGGCGCGCAGGGAACGCGTCAGGTAAGCCACGCCCGGTGTGGGCATCGGGCCGAGCAGGCGGACGTCGGCACCGGAGGCGACCAGACCGGCTTCCAGCGCGGCTTCGAACATGTAGCCGGACACGCGGGTGTCCTTGCCGATGACCACCAGCACCTTGCGGTTGGGGTCGCGGCGATCGGGACCGGCACCGGCCCCGCGGCGGTCGGCGGCGCGGCGGCGCGCCAGCACGGCACCGGCGGCGCGGCCCAGTCGCAGGATGAAGTCGGCGCTGATCGGGTATGAGCCGACGTGGCCACGGATGCCGTCCGTACCGAAGTATTTGCGTTCGCTCATGGCTAATTCCTTTCCGGGGTTGGAAGGATACCTCCGGATGGGGGGTGCCGCGTCGTCGCCTTGTTGGCTTTTCGCGCGCAGGGCGCGCTCCTACAAAAGCCGCCCTGTAGGAGCGCGCCTGCGCGCGACCCCGGCGCCCGCGCGCGATCCCCGGCTCAGTCGTCGTCCGGCCAGCGCGGCATCGTGGGTTTGTCGACCCGGGCGGCGGTGTCGCCGGCCTGGACGGCGTGCTGCACGGCCAGGGCGTCCACCGTGGCGGCCACGTCGTGGACGCGGACCAGGATGGCGCCACGCTGCACGGCGATCAGGGCCGCGGCGACCGAGCCGGAGACCCGGGCGCGCGGATCGTCACGACCGGTGATGGCGCCGATCATCGACTTGCGCGACAGACCGACGTACGCCCCGGCGCCGAGTTCCGCGAAGCGCCCCGTGGCGCGCAGCAGGGCCAGGTTGTGCTCGAGGTTCTTGCCGAATCCGAAGCCTGGGTCGACCAGCACCCGCCTGCGATCGATGCCGGCCAGTTCGCACGAAAACAGCCGGTCGGTCAGGAAGCGATGGACCTCGCCGACCACGTCGTCGTAATCCGGCGCGTCCTGCATGCCCCGGGGCTCGCCCTGCATGTGCATCAGACAGACCGGCACCCGCAGATCGGCGGCGGCATCGAGCGCCCCCTCACGACGCAGCGCGAAGACGTCGTTGATCATGCCGGCGCCTGCGCCGACGGCGGCACGCATCACCTCCGCCTTCGAGGTGTCGATCGAGAGCGGCACGGTGGTCGCCGCGGCCAGCCGCTCGATCAGCGGGACCACGCGGCGGATTTCTTCCGCGGCGCCGACATCGTCCGCACCGGGGCGGGTGGACTCACCACCGATGTCGAGCATGTCGGCGCCTTCTTCGACCAGACGCAGAGCGTGCTCGTAGGCGGCGTCGAGCGTGTCGTACCGGCCGCCGTCCGAAAACGAATCCGGCGTGACGTTGACGATGCCGACAACACGCGGCCGGTCGAGGACCAGTGCGCGCCCGTTGCAGTCCAGCGAGGTGGCGAAGGGATTCATGGCTCAGCCCTGCTGCGGGCCGCCCATCGGGCCCATGAAGCGACGGTAATAGCGAAGCTCTTCGATCGAATCGCGGATGTCGGACAGCGCGGTGTGAGCGGAGTCCTTGTTGAAGCCGCGCGCGATGTCCGGCGACCAGCGACGCGACAGCTCTTTCAGCGTGGATACGTCGAGGTTGCGGTAATGGAAGAAGCGCTCCAGCTTCGGCATCTCGCGATGCAGGAAGCGGCGGTCCTGGCAGATGGAATTGCCGCACATCGGCGACTTGCCGGCGGGCACCCACTGCCTGAGGAATTCGATAGTGGCCGTTTCGGCTTCACCCGGTGCGGTGTCGGACTCGACGGCCCGACCCCAGAGGCCCGAGCGCATGTGCTGGTTACGATTCCAGGCGTCCATCTGCTGCAGGCGCGCGTCGGCATGCGAGATCGCGAAGACCGGGCCCTCAGCCAGAACGTTCAGATCCTTGTCGGTCACGATCGTGGCGATCTCCAGGATGGAGTCGTTGTCCGTGTCCAGACCGGTCATTTCCAGGTCGATCCAGATGAGGTTGTCGTCGTGCGCTGCGGTCATGGGGGCTCCTAACGGTGTCGCCCAGTCTAACGGCAGTGCGCGTGGAAAGCAGGTCGACCCATGAGATGATGTGCCGATGGCCGAACCGACCTTCTTCTGGCACGACTACGAAACCTTTGGCTCCGACCCGCGGCGGGACCGTCCCAGCCAGTTCGCCGGCATCCGCACCGACGCCAACCTGGAGATCGTCGGCGAGCCGCTGATGATCTACTGCCAGCCGCCGCGCGACATGCCGCCCCAGCCCGCGGCCTGCCTGATTACCGGCATCGCTCCGCAGCTGACCGCACGTGAAGGCCTGCGCGAAGCCGACTTCGCCGCCGCGATCCATGAGCAGCTGTCCGTACCCGGTACCTGCACCGTGGGCTACAACTCGCTGCGCTTCGATGACGAGTTCACCCGGCATCTCCTGTACCGCAATTTCTACGAGCCGTACGGTCGCGAATGGGAGAACGGCAATTCCCGCTGGGACCTGATCGACCTCGTGCGCCTGTGCCAGGCGCTGCGCCCCGACGGCATCGTCTGGCCGACCCGTGAGGACGGCCTGCCCAGCTTCCGGCTCGAGCACCTGGCCACCGCCAATGGGCTCAAGCAGGACCGCGCGCACGACGCGCTGTCCGACGTCGAAGCCCTGATCGCGCTCGCCCGCCTGATCCGCCGGCACCAGCCGAAGCTGTGGGACTGGTACTTCGCGCTGCGCCGCAAACAGCGTGTCTTCGAACTGCTGGACGTGGCGGCGATGACGCCGGTGGTGCACGTGTCGTCGCGCTATCCCGCCAGCCGCCAGTGCCTGACCGTCATCGCGCCGCTGGCGGCGCATCCGTCGCGCGCCGGAGAAATCATCGTCTACGACCTCACGGCCGATCCCGCCGACCTGCTCGCGCTGGACGACGGCGATGTGGCCGACCGCGTGTTCACGTCGCGCGCCGACCTGCCCGAAGGGGTCGAACGCATCGCGTTGCGCACGATCAAGGCGAACAACGCGCCGGCGCTTGCGCCGCTGTCCGTGCTGAAGGGTGCCGACCACACCCGCCTCGGCCTGGACATGGACGCGGTCGAACGCCATCTCGCCCTTTTGCGCCAGGCGGAAGGCCTCGCCGAAAAGGTGCGGCGCATCTACGGTCAGGCCGGCCAGTTTCCGCCGGCCGAGGATCCGGAACTCGCGCTGTACGGCGGCTTCCTGCCCGATGCGGACAAGCGGCTGCTCGCCGAAGTGCGTGCCACCCCGCCCGACCAGCTGGGCTCGCGTGGCTTCACATTCCGCGACCCGCGCTACGCGGAATTGCTGTTCCGTTATCGCGCGCGCAACTGGCCCGAAACCCTCTCGGTACAGGAGCACGAGCGCTGGGAGGCGTTTCGCGTCGCGCGCCTCACCCGCAGGGGCCCGCTGACCTCGCTCACGCTCGACGAATACCAGCTCGAACTCATCGCCCTCCGCGCCCTGCCCGGCTCCCCGCTGCCCCTGCTCGACGAGCTGGAAGCGTGGGGCCACGAACTGCTCTGACACCCATGGCCCAGACTTATTTCACGCCCGCGACCTTTCGTTTCTTCAAGTCGCTCATGCGCAACAACAACCGCGAGTGGTTCCAGGATCACAAGGCGGATTACGAGCGTCACGTACGCGAGCCGTTCCTTCAGCTGATCGGCGACCTCGACGCGCCGCTGAAGAAGATCAGCCCGCATTACCGCGCCGATACGCGCAAGGTCGGCGGCTCGCTGTATCGCATTCATCGCGATACGCGCTTCGCCAATGACAAGCAGCCGTACAAGGGCTGGCAGGGATCGCGCTTCTTTCATGAGCGCCGGCATGAGATCCAGGCGCCCGGCTTTTATCTGCATATCCAGCCGGGCGAGTGCTTCGCCGGTGGCGGCATGTGGCATCCCGAGCCGCCGGTGCTGAAGAAGCTGCGCGACTTTCTCGCGGACAATCCGGATTCGTGGAAGCGCGCGACGCACGGGAGGGCGTTTCGCGAGCGCTTCGAGTTCTGGGGTGAAAGCCTGACGCGGCCGCCGCGCGGGTTCGATCCGAACCATGAGCTGATCGAGGATCTGAAGCGGAAGAATTTCGCCGCCGGGCAGAATTTCGATGAGGAGATGGCGTGCTCGTCGGAGCTGCTTCCGTTTGTGGTGGACAGCTTTAAGCGCCTGGCACCGATGGTGGATTATCTGTGCGCGGCGCAGGAGCTGGAGTTTTGAGGGGATCGCGCGCGGACGGGCATCGCGCGCGGGGCGCGCTCCTACATAGGGTATCGGCACCGGGTGCCGCCGTACCTGTAGGAGCCCGCCTTGCGGGCGATTCAACCCGCCTCAGTTCTCATACAACTCAATCGGCAAATGATCCGGGTCGGCAAAGAAGGTAAACCGCTTGCCCGTAAACTCGTCCACACGAATCGGCTCGCAATCCACACCACGCTCCGCCAACGTCGCCACGACCGCATCGATATCGCCTACCGAAAACGCCAGGTGCCGCAGCCCCTGCGCCTCCGGCCGTGACGGCCGCTTCGGCGGCGACGGAAACGAAAACAGCTCGATCTGCACGCCTGGGCTCACTTCCAGGTCCAGCTTCCACGAGTCACGCGCTTCCCGGTACGCCTCGTGCACCACGCGAAATCCCAGCGTCTCGGTATAGAACGCCTTCGACTTCGCATAGTCGGAGCAGATGATCGCGACGTGGTGAATGGCCTCCAGCATCCCCATCGTCACGCCTCCGAAAACGGGAAAGCCAGCACGTCGGCAATCGCATCCGTACCGGCCAGCACCATCAGCAGGCGCTCGACGCCCAGCGCGACGCCCGCGCAATCCGGCATATCCGCGAGCACACTCAGCAAGCGCTCGTCGATCGGCACTTCGCGGTCGCCCCGCTCCCGCCGCTTCGCGTTGTCACGCTCGAAGCGTGCCCTCTGCTCTGCGGGATCGTTCAGCTCGTGGTACCCGTTGGCGACTTCGTACGGCCCGACATAGGCTTCGAAGCGTTCGGCCACCGGGGGATCGTCGTGACGGATCCTCGCCAGTGCACACTGGCTCGCCGGGAAGTCATACACCACCGTGATGCGATCGCGCGGAAAAAACGGCTGGATGCGATGGGTCAGCACGAGGTCGAGCCAGTCGTCGCGTTCGAGGCCTTCGCCGTCGATCTCCGTGCCGCTCATGGCCGCCTGAAGTTTCTCGACCGGATCGACCAGCGGATCGATGCCCAGCGCGTCGTGAAACAGTCCGCGATACGTCGTCTCGTATACGTCGAACGCCTTACCCGCCCGGACCAGCAGCAGCTCCAGCAGGTCGATCACCTCGCGCGCCAGCTTCACGTCATCCCAGCCCACGCGATACCACTCGAGCATGGTGAACTCGGGGTTGTGCCTGCCGCCCGCCTCGCCGTTGCGAAACACGCGCCCCAGCTCATAGATGTCACCCGCGCCCGCTGCGAGCAGGCGCTTCAGCGGAAACTCCGGCGACGTACGCATCCAGCGCTCACGCGCACCGGCATCCACGTGGCCGGTGAAGCTGGCCGTAAAGCTCTGGATATTGGGATCCGTGTTTCCGGCGGCGGAAAGCATGGGCGTCTCCACCTCCATCACGCCGCGCTCGAGGAAGAACGCGCGAATCCGGCCCAGCGTCTCCGCCCGCAGTCTCAAGGCCTCGCGCCCCGGCGGGAGCCAGCCCTTTCGGCGGTGGTCCGCCGTCACGGCGCCACCCCATGCTCGGCCAGCAACGCCACCAGATCCGCCTCCGTATAAACCGGCACGCCCAGCTCCTTCGCCTTATCCAGCTTCGACCCCGCGGCCTCACCTGCGAACACCGCCGTCGTCTTCTTCGACACCGACCCCGCCACCTTGGCCCCGAGACCTTCGAGCCGTTCCGTAGCGTCATCGCGCTTCAGCGCTTCCATCGTGCCGGTGATCACATAGGTCAGCCCTTCCAGCGGCAAGGCCGCAGCCGCCTTCGCAGGCAAGGCCTCCGCCAGCCGGGCCATCGCCTCCGCACTGGCGCGCAGAGCCGCCGCGCGATCGCTGTCGGCGAGGTAAGCACTGAGATTCGACGCCGCCGCCTGCGGCACCCCGGCGACGATCCACTGATGCTCGCCCGCCTTGATCAGCGCATCGAGATTCGCGTAGTTCTTCGCCAGCGTCGCCGTGCTCTTCGGACCCAGCTTGGGCACCTTCGCCGCATCGAGCAGCACATCCAGCCCCAGCCGCTCACGCAGCTTCGGCGACGGAACGCCCTCGTCCGCGAAAACGATTCCCGCATCGAGCAGCGCGTCGACGACCTTCTGGTTACCTTCCTGCTCGAAGAAGGCGGCGATCGATGTCGCCACTTCGTCGCCGATATCGGGCAGCACCCGCAGCACCGGTGCCGGCGTATGTCGCACGAACTCCAGCGAACCGAGCCACGATGCCAGTGTTTTCGCGGTGCTCTCGCCGATATGCATGATGCCGAGACCGAACAGGAAGCGCGGCAGCGTCGACTGCTTGCTGGCCTCGATGGCGGCTACGAGATTCTCGGCCCACCGGGTCGCGACCTTGCCCTGCTTCACCGTCTCCGGCGTCGACCCGTCGCGCTCGTCGGCCAGCGTCTTCATCTGCACGAAGCGGTCGACGGTCATCGCATACAGATCGGCCGGCGTGTGCACCATGTCGAACTCGACCAGCGCGTCGACGAAGCGATCGCCCAGGCCGTCGATGTCCATCGCGCGACGGGAGGCGAAGTGAATCAGCGCCTCCTTGCGTTGCGCGGCGCAGATCAGGCCACCGGAGCAGCGATACGCCGCCGCGCCCTCTTCGCGGAGCAGTTCGGAGCCGCATACGGGACACGTCGCGGGCATCCGCCAGGCGACCGTCCCCGCCGGCCGGCGCTCTTCCACCACGCGCGCGACTTCGGGAATGACGTCGCCGGCGCGGCGCACGATCACCGTATCGCCGATGCGGACGTCGAGGCGGGCGACCTGGTCGGCGTTATGCAACGTCGCATTGGTCACGGTGACGCCGCCGACCTGTACCGGCGTGAGACGCGCCACGGGCGTGGCCGCACCCGTGCGACCGATCTGGATCTCGATCGCCTCGACGGTGGTCATCTGCTCCTGCGCGGGATACTTATGCGCGATGGCCCAGCGCGGCGCGCGTGAGACGAAGCCCATTTCCTGCTGGCCTTCGTAATCGTCGAGCTTGTAGACGACACCGTCGATGTCGTACGGCAGGCTGTCGCGTTTCTCGCCGATCTTGCGGAAGTAGGTGATGAGACCCTCGAAGCCTTTCGCCGTCGATACTTCCGGCGAGACCGGAAAACCCCATTCGCGCAGCTTCGCCAGCGTCGCGGAGTGCGTATCCGGCAATTCGCCGTCCTCGACCAGACCGATCGCATAGGCGAAGAACGCCAGCGGACGCTTCGCGGTGATGGCGGGATCCAGCTGACGCAGCGAACCCGCGGCGCCATTGCGCGGATTGGCGAGCGGTTTCTCACCGGCTTCGCGGGCACGCTCGTTGAACTTCTCGAAGCCAGCACGCGGCATGATCACCTCGCCACGCACTTCCAGCACGCGCGGCCAGTCCGAACCGCGCAGGCGCAGCGGAATCGCCTTCACCGTGCGCAGATTGGCGGTGACGTCCTCCCCGACCGCACCGTCGCCGCGTGTGGCGCCCTGTACGAAGACACCGTCCTCATAACGAAGACTGATGGCGAGGCCATCGAGCTTGGGCTCGACGGAAAACACGGGTTGCTTGCGGCCGAGGGTCTGTTCGATACGACGCTCGAACTCGGCGACCTCGCGGTACTTCTCGCGATCGGTGTCGCCCTGCTGTTCGAAGGCATTACCCAGCGAGAGCATCGGCAAGGCATGCGTCACTTCGGCAAAACCCCCGTGAGCTCGCGCACCGACGCGACGCGTGGGCGAGTCGAGTGCGGCCAGATCGGTGTATTCGGCTTCGAGCGCCTCGAGCTCACGCATGAGACGGTCGTACTCGGCGTCGGCAATATCGGGATCGTCGAGGACGTGATAGCGGTAGTTCGCATCCTCGATGCGGCGGCGCAGCTCGGCGGCGCGCGCGACTTCAGCTTCGGGGGCGGTGGCTTGAGGCATGTGCAGGGTCCGTGATGGCATGAGCGAAGCAGACGCGACCCTGAACTGTCGGCCGAAGGCGCGTCAAAAGCAAGGTTTCGATCCGCTATAATCGCCCGGATCATGCCCCCGACCGACGTCATTGACACCCCCATTTCGACCGACGTCCACGCCTTACCCACCGATCGACCGGCCCTCGCTCCGGCAGAGCCGTCCAGCAAGGCGCGCTATCGTGGCCTGATCTGGCTGGTGTCGGCCGCATTCTTCATGCAGGCGCTGGATTCAACGATCGTCAACACCGCGGTGCCCGCCATCTCCCACGCGCTGGAGGTGACGCCGCTGAGCATGCGCACCGCCCTCACCAGCTACGTACTGACGCTGGCGATCTTCATCCCGATGAGCCCCTGGCTGTGCGATCGCTTCGGCACACGCCGCGTGTTCGGCGGCGCGATCCTGGTCTTCGCGCTGGGCTCATTGCTGTGCGGTGTGGCCCAGAGCCTGCCGCAGCTGGTCGCCTCGCGTATCGTCCAGGGCCTGGGCGGCGCGGCGCTGATGCCGGTGGGTCGCTACGTACTGGTGCGCAGTATCGATCGCCGGGAGTTCGTCAGTTCGATGACGACGGTGGCCACCTTCGGCTTGCTGGGCTCGGTGGTCGGCCCGCTCGTGGGTGGCGCGCTGGTCGAGTTCACCAACTGGCGGCTGATCTTCCTCATCAATGTTCCGGTCGGCATCGTCGGTCTGCTGCTGAATCGCCGCGAGATGCCGGACTACCGGCTGGATACCGCGCACCGTTTCGATACGCTGGGCTTCATCCTGTTTGCCGGCGCATCGGCGCTGCTGCTGATGGCCGCCGAGACCGCCGGTGGCGACGGCCACTGGCCCCTCGTGCTCGGTTATGCGGTTGCCGCGATCGCGACGGGCATGCTTTACGTCCGGCATAGCCGTCGTACCGAGTTCCCGGTGAGCGACCTCTCGCTGCTGAAGGTGCGCAGCGTGTGGGTTTCGCTGGCCGGCAACCTGTTCACGCGGCTGGGCGTTTCCGGCATGTATCTGCTGCTGGTGCTGTTCCTGCAGATCGGTTGCGGCTGGTCGCCCCTCGTAGCCGGCATGATGATGGTGCCGCAGGCGATCGGCTCGATCTCGGTCAAGCCTTTCATCAACCGTCTGCTCACGCAGTTCGGGTATCGCCGCCTGCTGCTCGGCAACACCATCGCCGTCTCGGCCGTACTTTGCTCCTTCGCGCTGCTTTCGGCCGACACGCCGGCCTGGGTCACCGTCATTTTCGTCTACGTCTACGGCGCGGTGATGTCCTTGCAGTACACCTCGATGAACACGCTGGCCTATGTGGACCTGGACGTGCAGTACGCCTCGCAGGCGTCTTCGATGGCCTCGACCGCGCAGTATCTGTCGATGAGCTTCGGCATCGCGCTGGCATCCTTGCTGATGGCCGGTTTCCTCGGTTCGCATAACGCCCAGGGCTATGTCTGGGCGTTCCGCTGGTCGGTCATCGTGCTCGGGCTGATCACCCTCAGTGCCAGCTGGATCTTCAGCCGTCTGCACGATCCGCGGACGGCACCCGATCGCTCTTCGACGCCTGGTAAGCCGTAAGCGCGTCGTCGCGCGTGGCCTTCAGGTCGACCAGCGGGCGCGGGTAGCCCGACGCCTTCAGGAACGCTTCGTCTTCCCACGGCGCATGCACCAGGCGTCCGGGCGCATCGCGAAGCTCAGGCACCCAGCGCCGGATGTATGCCCCGTCCTTGTCGAATTTTTCCGACTGGGTCACCGGGTTGAAGATACGAAAGTACGGCGCGGCATCGGCACCGCTGCCCGCCACCCACTGCCAGCCCAGCGCGTTGTTGGCCAGGTCCGCGTCGACCAGCGTGTCCCAGAACCACTTCGAGCCCAGCACCCAGTGCTGACGCATGTTCTTCGTCAGCAGGCTGGCGACCAGCATGCGCACGCGGTTGTGCATCCAGCCGGTGGCCCAGAGCTGCCGCATGCCCGCATCGACGATGGGGATGCCGGTCTTGCCCTGCTTCCAGCGGCGCAACGCGTGCGCATCGCGCTTCGCCCAGGGGAAGCCGTTGAACTTCGGGTTGAAGTTTTCTTTCGGGGTTTTGGGGAAGTGGAACAGCAGGTGATGCGCGAACTCGCGCCAGCCGAGCTGACGCAGATAGGGCTCGATGTCGGGCTTTTTCTTCGTCCTTGCCGCGTGGGCGCGCAGACCCGCGGCGATCTGGAGGGGCGATATCTCACCCCAGTGCAGGTGCGGCGACATCCTTGACGTGCCATGCCTCGCAGGCAGGTCGCGACCCTCCACGTAGTGGCCCACGGCATCATCGGCAAAGAGTTCGAGCATCTCGTGAGCGCCCTGCTCGCCCGGCGTCCATTCGTCGAAGCCTCTGGCCCAGTCGAGTGTCGGCAACAGCGCCAGGTCGTCCAGCGCCATCGACGTCGGCAGGCCCGCCAGGTGCATGGGGGACGGCGCCTCGACCGGCCCGACCTCGTCGATCCGCGTGCGGAGGTTGCGCCAGAACGGCGTGAACACCCGGTAGGGCTCGTCCTGTTTCGTGGCGATGTCCCAGGGCTCGCACCACAGCGACGCGTTGAACGAGGCGACGTCGATACCGTCCTCCTCCAGCGCCTTGCGCACGGCCTTGTCGCGACGGATGACCTTCGGTTCGTAGAGCCGGTTGAAGTACACGGCCGTGGCGCCGGTCGCCTCGACGGCGGCGCGCAGCGAATCGAGGCTCGACCCATGCAGAATCTGCAGCGACCCGCGGTGTGCCCCAAGCGAGGCATCCAGGGCCGCCAGTGAGTGGTGCAGCCACCAGCGCCCGGCGGCGCCGGGTGCCCACTCGCCCTCCTCTTCCGGGGCGTGGATGTACAGCGGCACGACGTGGTCGTGCGCCTTCATCGCCTCGACGAGAGCGGGGTTATCTGCAAGACGAAGATCGCGGCGGAACCACAGGATGGCGGTAGTCATGCCCCTAGTATCCAGTCTTTGTGTGAAGTGTGAATCGTGCTCGCCATCCATTCAGCAGCGATGCTTAGACTGGTCCCACTACGGCACCGTCCCCGCCGTTCGAATGAGGAGTTTTCCATGAACGTCAAGACCGTCCTCGGCCTTCCCCTGGCCGCCCTGCTCGCCACGGCGGCAGTCGCGCCGGCCTCGGCCGCCACGCTGACCCGCAGCGACGGCATCTACGTCCGCTGCGACCAGTGCGGCGTCGTCCAGAGCATCGAACACAACGTCGTCCAGGGCCGCGACCACGGCACCGCGGGTGCGGTCATCGGCGCCATCGCCGGCGGCGTCCTCGGCAACCAGGTCGGCAGGGGCAACGGCCGCAAGCTGGCTACCGTCGGCGGCGCGGTGGGCGGCGGCTTCGCCGGTAACGCGATCGGCAAGGGCGGCGGCAGCGAGAGCTACACGCTGCGTCTGAAGATGGGCGGTGGTGGATACACCAATGTCCAGGTGAAGGATGCGAGCGCCATTCGCCAGGGCGACATCGTGGTGGTGGACGAGAACGGGAACGTTTCTCGCGTGCAGTAACAGGCGCTCCGACTTCTTCGCTATTCGAAGGCCGGTCTTTAGACCGGCCTTTTTTGTTTGCGATCTGCCGAGGGCTCGGCTTCGCCTTCGCGGTTGGCTGTCGCGACGTGTGGGTGTCGCATGCCGCCGGGTGAGGCGGCGTGGGGTCGAGCGGCGGTTCGCTTCGTTGGCTGGGACCGCTCGCTTGCCTGGGGCGCATGGCCTCGTTCGCCTCAGTTAGGCTGAGGGTTCGCGAACTGGGTTCGCTCCTACAGGAGCCGCGCAGTTAGCCTTTTCGCTTACGTGCGACGCACGCCGCGACTTCGTCATAAAACGACGGCGGCAACGACGCACTCACCGGGACGCGCCACCAGTTCTCGCGCGCAAACGAACGACATTTCACCGCGTCCTTGTCAGTCATCAGGACGGGGCAACCGTCGGCGAACGTCAAGTCGTCGCGGGTGAATGCATGATGGTCGGCGAACGGGTGACCGTCCACGGCGATGCCCTGCGCGGTCAGGCTGGCGAAGAACCGCGCCGGATTGCCGATGCCTGCGACGGCATGTGCGGGGCGGCCGGCGAAGTCGGCGAGCGGTGCCGTGCGCGACGGATCGGCCATGTTCACCGCGATACCGCCTTCCAGCGTCATGACGATTTCACTCGGCTGACCGGTGTGGCCGTTGACGATGATGAAGTCGACTTGTGCGAGGCGACTGGCCGGTTCGCGCAGCGGACCCGCAGGTAGAAGGTGGCCGTTGCCGAGGCGACGCTCGCCGTCGATGACGCAGATTTCCACGTCGCGACCGAGGCGGTGATGCTGCAGGCCGTCGTCGGCGAGGATCAGATCGCAACCCGCATCGATCAGGAGTTGCGCGGCTTCGGGACGCTCGCGACCGATGGCGACAGGAAAGCCGCTCTGGCGGATCAGGGTGGGCTCGTCGCCGACCTTCGAGGGATCGTCGCTGCCGGTGAGCAGGTACGGGCCACGCTCGGACCCACCGTACCCGCGGCTCACGATGCCGGGCTTGAACCCGCGCTCGGCCATCGCTCTGGCCAGCGCGACGATCAGCGGTGTTTTTCCGGTACCGCCGATGGTGATATTGCCCACCACGACGACCGGCACGGACAGCTTCACAACGCTCGATGCGTCACGTCGAAAACGTTCCGCGCGACGAGCGACAACGGCGCGGTACAACGCTTCAAGAGGCAGCGTCCACAAGGGCGGCTTCCCGCCCCCGTACCAACGCCTCTGTAACGACGTACCGAGGGCCACGGTCAGCCCTCGGAGACCTGCTCGTGGAACTGCATGCGATGCAGGGCGGCGTACTGGCCCTGCTTGTCGAGCAGCTCGCGGTGCGTGCCGAGGTCGATGATCCGGCCCTGCTCCATCACGGCGATCTGATCGGCGTGTTCGATGGTGGACAGGCGGTGCGCGATCACCAGCGTGGTGCGGTCGCGCATGAGGCGGGTCAGCGCGTCCTGGATCAGGCGCTCGGATTCGGTGTCGAGCGCGCTGGTCGCTTCGTCGAGGACGAGGATCGGCGCGTTCTTCAGGATGGCGCGGGCGATGGCGATGCGCTGGCGCTGACCGCCGGAGAGCGAGTTGCCGCCCTGGCCGATCTGCGTATTGAGGCCTTCAGGCAGGCGCTCGATGAACTCCATCGCGTTGGCGGCCTTCGCGGCGGCGATGATGTCCGCCTCGGCGGCACCGGCCATCTCGCCGTAGGCGATGTTGGCGGCGACGGTGTCGTCGAACAGCACCACGTGCTGGCCGACCCAGGCGATCTGTCGGCGCAACGAGGCGAGCGTGTACTGCGCATAGTCGCGGCCGTCGATCAGGATGTTGCCTTCGGTCGGCTCGTAGAAACGCGGCAGCAGACTGACGAGGCTGGACTTGCCGCTACCGGAACGACCGACCAGGGCGGTGACCGTGCCGGGGGCGCAGACCAGGTCGACGCCGCGCAGCGCGATATGGTCGTTGCGCTCGTAGACCAGCTTGACGCCTTCGAAACGGATGTCGCCCTTGGTACGGACCAGGTTCTCGGTGCCATGGTCGACCTCCGGCGGCTCGTCGATGATCGCGAACAGGTCTTCCGCCGCGCTCACGCCCTTCTGCAGGTTCGACTGAATGCCGGCCAGTCGCTTCAGCGACGGCAGCATGCCGCCCATCGCGGTCAGCACGGCGGTGAATACGCCCGGGGTGATCGTCTCGATGACGCCGGGGCGCGTGCCCAGGAACACCAGTGTCGCCAGCGCCATGGCGCCGACGGTCTGGATGGTCGCGCTGGAGGCTGCGCTCGTGGCGGACACCTTGAGATTGAGCCGGCGCTGGCGGTCGGCGATCGCGCCGAAGCGGTCGCCCTCGCGCGCCTGGCCGCCGTAGATGCGCACTTCGCGATTGGCCGCGACGGCTTCTTCGACCGCGCTGGTCACCGTGCCCATATTGCCCTGGATGCGCTTGCTGATCTTGCGATAGCGCCGGCTGATCACCGTGACGATGACCACCACGCAAGGCACCAGTACGAGCAACGCCATCGCGAGATACGCGCTCTGATAGAGCATGACAGCAAGCAGGCCGACGACCGTGAGGCCTTCCGTCACCGCGACCTTGAGCGAATCCGACGATGCCGCCGCGACCTGCTCGCTCGTGTAGGTGATGCGGGAGATCTGCTGGCCCGACGGCTCCCTGGCGAAGAACGTCGACGGCAGGCGCAGATACGCCGCGAACACTTCGATGCGGATCGCCTGGACCACGTTGCGACCGACGAAGGCGATGCCGTAGTCGGTGCAATACGAGGCCACGCCACGCACCGCGAAGATGCAGATGATCCAGATCGGCATCCAGAAGATCGTGTGCGGATCGCGTGCGATGAACAGGTTGTCGATCAGCGGCTGCAGCAGGTTGGTGAACAACGAGAGGCAGGCCGGGTCGATGATCATGCCGATGATGGCGATGATGCCGGCGGTGCGGAACCGCCTCGTGTAGCTGAGCAGACGCTTGTACGTCTGCCAGGTCCGGACATCCCAGACCGAAACGCGTGGAGTACTCACTGGGCCGAAGCCGCCTCGGACGGCGTCGTGGCGATGGACAGGCGGGTAAAGCCGACCTGGCCCAGCGCATCCATGGCGCGCACGACATTCTGGTGGGGGGTCATGGCATCGGCACGGATCACCACGAGGCGATTGCGATCGTCGCCCGCGACGCGCTGGATGGCGGTCTTGAGCGGCTCGATGCCCTCGCCCATGACTTCGTCGCTGCCGACGGAGTAATGGCCGTCGCGGTCGATGACCACGTTGAGCGCGTTGTCGGTGCCTTCGCGCGCCTCGCTGTCCGCCTTGGGCAGGTTGACCTTGAGGCGCGAATGCTGGACGAAGGTGGTGCTGAGCACGAAGAACATCAGCAGGGTGAGCAGGACGTCGATCAGCGAGATCACGTTGATCTCGAAGTCGTCCTCACGGCGGGAACCGATGCGCATGGATCAGCCAGCCTGCGGCGCGGCGGCTTCCGCGGCGGTGCGACGACGCGGCGCGGCGGGACGCGGGGCCGACAGGTCGTCGAGCAGCGCGGTCGCCTCTTTTTCCATCTGGACGACGTAGCCGCTTACCCTGGAGCGGAAATAACGGTGCAGTACGTAGGCCGGGATCGAGACGATCAGGCCGAAGGCCGTGCAGATCAGGGCTTCGCCGATACCGCCGGCCATCTTGGTCGGATCGCCGATACCGCCGGCCATCACGCCCATGAACATGCGGATCAGGCCGATGACCGTGCCCAGCAGGCCGAGAAGCGGACCGATCAGGGCGATGGTGCCGAGCGTATTGAGGTAGCGCTCCATGCGGTGGACCACGTGACGGCCGCTGTCCTCGATGCGCTCCTTGATGATCTCACGCGGACGGTCGCGCACGGCCAGCGCGCCAGCGAACAGCTCGCCCAGCGGCGACCCCTTCTCCAGCGCGGCAAGGTGCGCCGCATCCAGCTGTGCCGAGCGGGCCCACTGCCGCACCTCTTCACCCAGCCCCGGCGGCAGCACGGCCGCGCGACGCAGCGCCCAGAAGCGTTCGAACACGATCGCCATGGCGACCAGCGAGCAGATCAGGATCGGCAGCAATGCCCAGCCGCCAGCGAGAAGGATCTCGAGCACGTGAACCCCGGAGGTACTTTTGAGTCAGGTGCGCATCATAGCAGGGCCCGGGAAAGGGACTGAGGCGCTCTTAACACTACGGCGAACGGCCAGCTCCAGAGGCCGGCTCTGGTGGGAGCCAGCCCTGCTGGCGAAAGGATCTTGCCTCAGTCTCCACGAAGAACCGAGGCAAGCATGAATCGCCAGCAGGGCTGGCTCCTATCAGGGCAGGCAAGGTCCACAGGCCCCGCCAGAGTGAAGCTCTCAGCGGTGGCCGAGGAACTCCACTTCGCTGATATCCACACCCGCCGCCGGGTCAGCCGCCACCAGACGCAGGCGGTACCAGGCATACGCCTTCGGCGTCGCCACGGCGAACGCGCGCGTCTGCCGACGCCACGGCCAGGTCTCACCCTTGCGCTCATCGACCGGCGTGTAGTGCTTGCCGTCGCTGGAACCCTCCAGCACCCAGCCCGACGGATCGGCCGGCTTCGCGCTGGACGTCAGGGTCAGCATCTCCACGGTAACCGGCCTGGCGAAGTGCCAGCCGATCGCGGCACCCTTGGCATCCAGGTGAGCCGTGGTGTCCGACGTGTTGTCGAACAGCCTGGCCAGCTCGTCGGCCTTGACCGAGCCGAAGGCTTTGCCGCCATCGGCGGTCAGGTCGACCAGCGGCGCAGGCTTCGACCCCTCCGTCGTGATCGACGCTGGCAGCGCGTCCTCACCGGTGCCCCACTTCGATGGCGACGGACCCATGTCGAAGTCCAGCGTGGCGCCTCTGGCCAGCAGCTCGTGCGGCAGAGTGACCTTGTTCCATGCCTGGCCGTTGACCTTGAGGGACTGCACGTAGCGATTGGTGTCGCTGACGCCGGGCGCACGGATGTCGATGCTCGCGCCGTTTTCGAGGCGGATGGTCATGTGCGGGAAGTGCGGCGCACCGATGACGTACTCCGGCGTGCCCATGCGCAGCGGGTAGAAGCCGGCGGCGCCGAACAGCCACCACGCCGACATCTCGCCGTTGTCCTCATCACCCGGGTAGCCCTGGCCGATCTCGCTGCCGACATACAGGCGCGAAACGGCGTCACGCAGCTTGTCCTGCGTCTTCCACGGCTGGCCGGCCTCGTCGTACATCCAGATGATGTGGTGCGACGGCTGATTGGAATGGCCGTACTGGCCCATGCGGACATCGCGCGCCTCGAGCATTTCGTGGATCACGTCGCCGTAGTCGCCCACGTCGAACTTGCCCGGCGCGCTGAAGAACTGGTCGAGTTTGGCGGCCAGCGCTTCGCGACCGCCGTACAGCGCGGCCAGGCCGGCACCATCCTGCGGTGCGTGGAACGCCATGTTCCAGGCGTTGGTCTCGGTGTAGTCGCCGCCCCAGCGGATCGGGCTGAAGTCCTTGTCGGTCCAGCGCCACTTGCCAGCCGGGTCGCGGGCGACGAAGAAGCCGACGGCCGGATCGAACAGGTTGGCGTAGCCGACCGCACGCGAGCGGTACCAGGCGGCATCGTCCGCGTAGGCCTTGTAGTCACCGGCCGCGGCCGGCTCCTTCGACAGCGCGGCGGCGAGGTTGCCGATCGCGAAGTCGTTGATATAGCCGTCCATCGACCACGACAGGCCTTCGTGCACCTTGTCGTCGGTGTAGCCGTTGAACAGCGAACGCTCGATGCCCTTGCGGCCCGTGCCCTTCACGTCGCTGACCGTCGAGGCGTTGCGGATCGCCGACTGATAGAACGCCGACACATCGAAGTTACGCACGCCCTTGAGCCATGCATCGGCGAAGGCCACGTCCGAACTGGTACCCACCATCAGATCGGCGTAACCGGGCGAGGACCAGCGCGCGATCCAGCCGGCGTCGCGGTACTGCTGCACGAAACCGTCGATCATCTTGCCCGCTTCGGTCGGCGTAAACAGGACGTAAGCCGGCCACGCCGTGCGATACGTATCCCAGAAGCCGTTATTGACGTAGGGCTGGCCCTCGACCACGCGTGCGCCGGTCTGCGTCGGCGTGTTCGGGCCGGCCGGCGCGGAGAACGGGCTGGCGTAGCGCCACACCGGCCTGTCCTTCGTCCCGGTGTTTTCGTAGGCCTGGTTCGGGTACAGGAACAGACGGTACAGGTTCGAATAGAGGATCGTGCGCTCGTCGGGCGATGCCCCTTCGACCTTGATCATGTCGAGGCGGTCGTCCCAGGCCTTGCGGGCGCGTTCGCGCACGCTGTCGAAGGTATCGGCGGTCGCGATTTCCTGACCGAGATTGGCCCTGGCCTGATCGACCGAGATCAGCGACGTGGCGATGCGCATGTTGACCGTGCGATTGCCCTTCTTCGCGGTGTCGAAGCCGAACCATGCCGAGGCGGCGTCGCGCTTCTCGCCGGTCAGGCGGCCGCTCTCCGACACATCGCGGTCGAACTCGGCATAGAAGAACAGACGCGTGGCACCGGTCGACAGGCCGCTCCTGACGTCCGACCAGCCCTGAATCGCGCGATGACCCGGATCCAGGGTGACTTCGGCCTTGTCGTTGAGGTTGTCGAAAATGAGCTGCGAACGCTTGCCCGTGAAGGTGAAGCGGAACATCGCCGCATGGTCGGTCGGCGTGATTTCGGTGGTCACGCCGTTGTCGAAACGCACGCGGTAATAGTCCGGATGCGCCACCTCGGCATCGTGGCCGAACGCCAGCGCACGCGCTTCGCGTTTCAGCGCCGGTGCGCCCGACTCCGCCTGTGCGGGCATGACCTGAAAGGTCTGCCGCTCGCCCATCCACGGGCTAGGCTCATGCGACAGCGCGAATGCCTCGATGCGGGGGCGATTGTCGTCGCCGTTACGCTCCTGGTACTGGTAGAGCCAGTTGGAACCGGCGTTGGTCACCGGCGTCCAGAAGTTGAAGCCGTGCGGCGTCGCCACGGCAGGGAAGTTATTGCCGCGCGAGAAGTTGGCGTTGGCATTGGAACCACGGCGCGTGTCCACGTAGTCGGTGGGATGCGTGCTGGACACGGGCGTTGCCGTGCCGATGCGCACGTCGTCGATGAAGCCTTCGAAGGCTTCGCCCGGCGGTGCGTCGGCGACCAGCTCGATGGAGCGGACACGACGGCCTTTGGCGACCGCGCCCAGATCCACGCTGACGTAGTTCCACTGGTCGGGATAGAGCACGCGGCCTTCGCCCTGCGCCTTCGCCGTGGCGGCGATACGGTGCTGGTCACGCGCTCCCGTGGTCGACAGGCGGGAGCCATCGTCGAAGACGAGATCCACGGCGACGTAGTTGGCCGGATTGGCGAGGTCGTCCTTGTTCGAGCGCGGGAAGACCAGCCAGGACAGCGTGGTGCCCTCGCCGACGCGGATATCGGTGTCGAACAGCTTCGCCGTGTTGGGCGCGCCCGTGGAGTTGCCGGCGTAGCGCAGTGAGTGCATACCGGTGAAGCCGACATTGGCTTTGGCCGTAAGGACGGCTTCGGCGGACGGGCCGCCGACCAGGCTGACGTCGAGACCGCCCGGCGCCTTGTTCGCCAGCGCGGGATCACCCGGCTCGAATGAGCTGTCGAAGCGCTGATTGGCCGCGAGGGCCCCTACGGGTACCACCATAGCCGCCATCGCCAGGACGAATGCCGTCCTGCCCCAACCCTGCCTCGATCGCATCACGCGTCTATCCCCTTGAGTGCGGAATCCCCATTTAAATCGTTCTAAATTTGGAATGTCAAACCGCGCTGCAACACGGCGCCGGTCACTCGCGCCAGTAGCGATCCTTCGGGCGGCGCCACTCGCGGACCCGCCGGGGACCGTTCCGGACCGGAAAATCGATGCGAACGGCACCGGTATCCGCGGTGACGACCACGTCGCCACCGACCGCCCGGTAACGCTGCACGACCGCGGGATGCGGATGGTGGAAGCGGTTGCGATAGCCGGCCGAAGCCACGCCGAGGACCGGAGCCACCGCGGCCAGCCACGCGTCGCTCGAGCCATGACGGCTGCCGTGATGAGCCACCGTGGTGACGGTCGGGACGTCCACGGCGAGCGACGCCGGATCCATGCGTCGCTCGGCACGATCGCTGATATCCCCGGTGAGCAGCAACCGGCCCCCTTCCCCTTCGATGGACAGGACGCAGGAACGGTCGTTGCCCGGCGTCTTGCCGCTGCGCTCGCGCGGCACGACGAGGAAGCGGAAGTCCACGCCGTCCCACGACCAGGATCGATCGGGGGTACAGGGCTCCGCCTCGAACGACAGCCGGCGACGCTCGCCGGACAGGCGCTCCGCGGACGGATAGCGCGCGGCGATGGATGCCGCGCCGCCGGCATGGTCGCGATCGCCATGGCTGATGACCAGTCGGTTCACCGGCGACAGACCCAGTGCCGTAACGGCGGGAAGCACCACGCCGCTACCGGCGTCCCGCCCTCCCGCCCATGCCGGGCCCGCGTCGTAGACCAGCGTATGCGAGCGCGTGCGCACCAGCACGGCCAGGCCCTGCCCCACATCCAGCACCCATGCGCGAAACGCGCCGTGCGCCGGTTCGTCTCGCGGAGGCAGCAACAACGGAAGGCAGAGCAAGGCACCATAACCGCGCAACGGGACACCCCTGGGAATGAACAGCCACGCCGCGCCGAACGTCGCCAGCAGGACCGGCAACAGCCCCGCTTCGGCGACGCCCAGACGTGCGGCAGGCCATTGCGCCATCACGGCCAGCCCCTGCCACAGCGACTCCAGCAACCACGCCGCGCCGTCGAGCAAGGGACCTGCCAGCACCGGCCACGCCAGCAGCGCGCAGCCGACGAGGCACATCGGCACGACGACGAAACTCACTAGCGGCGCGGCCACCAGGTTGGCGATGAAGCCGGCCAGCGAGGCGCTGCCGAACCACCACAGCGACATCGGCAGCAGGATGAGACTCATCGCGGCCTGCGCGCGCAACAGCTCGCCGACCCAGCCCCACCGGCCTTGTGTGCGCGGCGCGACACAGACCATCAGGAAGCCGACGCCCGCGAACGACATCCAGAAGCCCGCCGACAGGACGGACAGCGGCGCCACGATCAGCACCACCAGCAACGCGAGGGCAAGCATCGTCAGGCCATGGGTCCGCTGACGAAGACATGCCGCGACACCCACCACCGCGATCATCAACAGTGTGCGCGTGGTCGGCAGCCCCATCCCCGCCAGCAGGCCGTAGACACCCGCCACGGCGAGGCCTGCGACCGACTGTGCGATGGGCCGTGGCACGCGCAGCGCCAGCCACGGCAAGAGCGCATAAAGCAGGCGGACCAACAGCAGACCACCGCCGGCGGCGACCCCCACATGGAAGCCGGAAATGGCGATGAGGTGGGAGACGCCCGTCGCGCGCGCGACGTCCCAGTCCGACGCGTCGAGACCTCGCGTGTCGCCGACGGTGAGTGCCCTGACGACACGGGAACCACGCGGGCCGAGCTGCCGGTCCAGCGCATCCGCGATCGCGGATCGCCATCCGTCGACGCACGTGCCTGTCGCCAGTCGTTCGTTGCCTGCCGAGGGGCGCACGTAGCCCGTCGCCACCACACCCCGTTGCAGCGCGCCGCGCTCCGCATCGTTGCCCCCGGGATTGAGCGAACCGCGCGGACGACGCAGACGTACCGTGAGTCGCCATCGCTCGCAGGCGCGCGGCGCTGCCTCGGCCCGGTACCACGTGAGGCGGAGTTTGCCCCGCAAGGCCGCGTCGTTGCCGGTGGCGTCGTCAGGAACGAACACGAAGCTGGTGTCGGCATCGATGCGGCGGGGTAGCTCGATAACATGTCCGACGAGTGTGACATCGTCGCCTTCGCGCTCACGCGGCAGTCTTGCCTCGAAGGCTCGCACGCCGTGCAGTGCCGCCCATGCCGCGAAGGCCGACACGAGGGCGACATGGCATAAGGCCGGGCGTCGTCGCGCACGCAGCGCCGCGCAGAGCGATACGCACGCCGTGAGCGCACATACCGGCCACGGAGGAAGCGACCGCGCCGCTTGCACCCACGTGCAACCAAGCAGCGCGGCGACCGCCACGGTAATGAGGGAGACAGCAGGGACGCGAAACACCGTTGGTCATCGACTCGGAGAGTCGCCAGCGTAGGTGGCGACGACCTCAGCGTGGTCCGCGTTGCGGCGTCAGCGTTTACCGATCGCGATTGCCGCGGCGATCGTTACGCGCGCCATTATCGTCCCGCATACGCTGCCCGGGAGGGTGCGCATTGGGGTTGCCGCCGGCAGGACGGTCACCGCCGTGCCAGCCGCCGGGCGGCGGCGGACGGTTACCGCCTCCGGCACCCCCGTTTTGCGGCGGACGCTGGCCCTGCCAACCGCCAGGCCGGTCGCCGCCGGGACGGCCACCTTGCCAACCCCCGGGGCGATCGCCACCGGGACGTCCACCCTGCCAGCCGCCGGGGCGATTGCCGCCTTGCCAGCCACCGGGCGGCCGGTGATCGTCATCGCCACCATGCCAGCCGCCGGGAGGCGGTCGCCGATCGCCGCGACCCGGAGGCGGGCCGCGATGCCCGTCGCGGTCGAAGTAATTTCCATCGCGCCCGCGGTAATACCGACGACCGCCATAGTCGTACCACACCGCACCGACCGTGACGCCCGAATAGCAGCAACCCGGACCGTAGCCATAGCCGTTGTCGTAGTAGCCGTAGCCGGGGTCGACGATCGTCGTCGTGGTCTCTTCACCGTAATAGGCGTCTCCGCCCGAGCCGTTACGGACATAGCCGTAGCCCGGGTCGTAGTAGCACCCGGTGAGCGGAAGGGAGACGGCCAGGGTCATTAACAAGACGCGCGCGGTACGCATGGGGAACCTCGGCAGATGGCGCTTTGGACACTGCGCTCGCGCGATTGAATGGCCGCTAAAACGAGAAGGGCCGCACGTGGCGGCCCTTCCCTTTCATTCAGGCTGCATCTCAGCCTTTGTCTTTCTGCTGATCGCCGCGCTCGTGCGCCGCGTTGGCGTGAGTCGCTTCCGACGATGGCGACTTCGGTGCTGGATTGGGCTCACTGCCTGGCTGCACGGCCGGCGTACCGTTGCCGTTTTCGCCCGTGGGCCATGTCGGTGGCTGACGATCGCGTTCGCGCTTGGCATCGAGCAACGCCTGGATATGCGCTACCGCTTCTTCCTGGCTGATGTGCTGAACCGGCTCGTCGGCCGAAGGCTCAGCGGCGGGTGAAGGTGCTGGAGCGGGTGTCGGAACGGGTTTCGGACGCGGCCTGGGGGCGGCCTTCGCGACGGGCGTCGGGCTGGCGCCCGACGTGGGCTTAGGCGCCGGCGCTGGCGCCGATGTCGGTGTCGCCTTCGGCGTCGCCACTGACGGGGACGCCTGACGTGCGGCCCTGGTTTCCGGTGCCCGCTGGACGGGCTTGTGCTCGACGGGGTGCGCAGCGGACGAACGCGGCGCGGACTTCCTGGACGCGGCTGCCGCCGTAGCCGACGTCGTCGGGACCGCCGCTTTCTTCGCCGGTGCCTTACGTACGACCGACTTACTCGCGGACTTCTTTACCGCCGCCTTTTTTGCCGGACTCTTGGTGGCGGCGACGTTCCGGGCCGGCGCCTTTGTCGCGACCTTCTTCGCGGCAACGACCTTGCGGGCGGGCACCTTCTTCACCGCCGACTTGCGCGTCGACGGCCGGCTGGCGACCTTTTTCACCGCGGCTTTCTTGCCTGCGACCTTACGCACAGCGGTTTTGCTGACGGCTTTCTTCGCAGCGACCTTGCGGGTCGGCGCTTTCTTCGCCGGCGATTTCTTTACGGCCGCCTTCTTCACAGCCGCCTTCTTCGCCACCGACTTCCTGACGGCCGACTTCTTGACGGCGGTTTTCCTGACCGCGCCCTTCTTCGCCGCCGTTTTTTTCGCTACCGTCTTCTTAGCGGCCGTCTTCTTAGCGGCCGTCTTCTTCGCTGCCGGACGTGCGGCACTCTTACGGGCCGTCTTCTTCGCGGCGGCGGAGACGCCGGCCTTCCTGACGGCGGTCTTCTTCGTGGCCGTCTTCTTTGCCGCGGACTTCTTCGCGGCGGACTTGCGGGTCGTAGCCATGCGTTCATTCCTCCTGCGGTAGTAGCCGACGCGAACCACCCCACCGGGGGAAACCCGCGTGCATGCCGGACGACTCAAGTTGATAGGTCTTCGTCGCGGACAACCGCATGATGTATCAGCCGTCGCCCGAAGTCACACAAATCCGTCGGAAAGAATTCAGGTTCGGGGTGATCAGAACCGCGGATTCATCAACGTCTGCAGGAAATACGGCAGCACGCGCGGCTCCAGTGCGATCGTAAAGATGACGCCATAAGCCGCGCCCCAAAGGTGCGCGCTGTGGTTGACGTTGTCACCGCCGCGCTTGTCCATGTAGATCGAATAGACCACGAAAAGAACGGCATAGAGGATCGCCGGCATCGGCACGATGAACACGATGATGCGTGCCCAGGGCTGGACCAGGATGAACGCGAAGAGGATGGCGGAGACCGCACCCGACGCCCCCAGGCTGCGATAGCCCGCGTTGCGACGGTTGGCCATGTATGACGGCAGGATCGAGAAGACCAGCGCACCGATGTAGAAGGTGACGAAGCCCAGCGGCCCCATTTCCTGCGTGAACAGCTGCTCCATGCTGCGGCCGACGAAGTACAGCGAGAACATGTTGAAGAACAAGTGGCCCATGTCCGCGTGGACCAGGCCATAGGTCACCAGCCGGTAGTACTCACGGCTTCGCGACAGGGCCGGCGGCCAGAGGATGAGGTCGTCCAGCAGGCGCTGGTTGCGGAATGCGACGATCGAGACCACGCAGGTCACGAGGATGATGATCAGCGTAATCATGCCTGGAACAGTGTCCTTCAGGGGTCGAGCCAGCGCGCATCTTCGCGCTTGCGGGGCCCGATGTCGAATGATGCGGCTATCATGGCGCCCTCCCCCATCGATCCGGTCCCACCGATGCCTTCGACCCGTTACAAGCAGCTCGACGTCTTCGCCGCCCGTCACGGCGGCGGTAATCCGCTCGGTGTCGTCGTCGAAGCCGACGGCTGGTCGGACGCGCGCATGCAGCGCTTCGCCCACTGGACCAATCTGGTCGAAACCACGTTTCTGATGCCCGCGCGCGCCGCCGGTGCGGATTATCGTGCGCGCATCTTCACGCCGACCAAGGAGATCCCCTTCGCCGGCCACCCGACGATCGGCAGCGCGCATGCCGCGCTCGATGCCGGCCTGGTGAAACCCGATGCCGCCGGCGTCATCTGGCAGGAATGCGGCGCCGGCGTGCTGCCGATCCGCGTCGAGGGCGAAGGTCCCTCGCGTGAACTCTTCGTGCAGTCGCCGAAGGCGCGCATCGTCGGTGACGCATCGCACGGCGGCGAGACCCTGTCCGCCGTTCTCTACGGCATGCAGCTAGGCGCACTGCCTCCGGCCTGTGTCGAAGGTGGCCGTCGCTGGTGGGTCGCTGAATTCGCCGACGAAGCCGCGCTGCGAAGCTGGCGCCCCGACCACGCCGCCATCCGCGGTCTCGCCCTGGCCACCGATACGCTCGGCCTGTGCGTGTTCGCACGCTCGGCCGAGGGCCTGGCCGTGCGCGCGTTCCCCGCCGGCGTCGGCATCGTCGAAGACCCCGCATCGGGCGCCGCCAACGGCCTGATCGCCGCCTACGTCGCCGAGCGCGACCGGACCGGTCAGCTGGCGAAGGGCTACATCGTCAGCCAGGGTCGCGAAGTCGGGCACGACGCACGCATCATCATCCGCATCGACGGCGAGGCCGTGTGGGTCGGTGGCCGCACCAACACCATCATCGACGGCCACGTGGACTGGACGGACGTCTGACCGTGAACATCTGGGTCGACGCCGACGCCTGCCCCAACGTCATCAAGGACATCCTGTTCCGTGCCGCCGAGCGCGAGCAGGTCGAGGTCACCCTGGTCGCCAACCAGTGGATCCGCACACCGGCCTCCCGGTTCATCAAGTCGATCCAGGTCCCGGGCGGCTTCGACGTCGCCGACGACGAGATCGTCCGCCGCGTGCATCCGGGCGACCTCGTGGTGACGCAGGACATTCCGCTGGCGGCTTTCGCGATCGAGAAAGGCGCACTGGCGCTGCATCCGCGCGGCGAGATGTACACGAAGGACACGATCGCGGCGCGCCTCTCGATGCGTAACTTCATGGAAGAGCTCCGCGGATCGGGCGTCGACACGGGTGGGCCCGCCGCGATGCATCCACGCGATCGGCAGAACTTCGCGAATGAACTCGATAAATGGCTGGCTCGGCGGAAGAAGAGCTGAGGAGCTTTGCCTCGTGGCACGGGTGCCGTTGGGTGCCATTCTCGTCGCTAAGTCCTCCTACGGCCTTCGCCTTCGTGCGGAAGCGCTCCGGGAACGACACCCAACGGCAACCTCCAGCCCGTGACGCCGCCGGTCGGAGAGCGTCGAGCGCAGAGCACCGACATGCCAGCATACGGTGGCGTTGCAGGGATGCCCGGCGTGCAAATTGCGCTCGGCTCGGCTCAGCTCGCCAAAACAACCTGCGGCAGCGCTGGAGGGGAGTCGTCGGCTGCCGTTCCTGGCGCGCTTCCGCACGAAGGCGAAGGCCGTAGGAGGACTTAGCGACAGGAACGGCAGCCGACGGCTCCCTGCCCCAACGACGAGCCGTTAAACCCCAGTGACCTCATCCAGCCGTAAAGTCAGGCACTTGGCGGCGCCGCCAGACTTCATGAACTCATCCAGCGCCACCTCGATAAGCATGAAACCCGCGCCCTCCAGCCGCGACCGCAGATCCGGCCCCGCACGATTGAGGATCACGACCTTGCCGAGGTTCACCGCATTGCAGGCGAAATCGAGCGCATCGTGCTCGCTGACCGGAATGCGCAGATGCGGCGCGATATGCTTCTCGATCGACGCCAGGGACGCCGCATCGAAAGCATCCGGGAAGTACAACGTGTAGCCGCCCGCCAGCGGACAGAAACACGTGTCGAGGTGGTAGAAACGAGGATCCGCGAGCTTCAGCGGAATGACTTCGATATCCAGACGCGTCGCCAGTTCGGATGCTGCCAAGGGATCGGACCGATGTCCGTGCCCCATCCACAAACGACGCGACACACCGCGGTCGAACAACGCATCACCCGCCCCTTCGAAGAAGACGTCTTCAGCGATATCGACGATGTCGAATCCATGACGTGAGAACCACGCCCGGGCATGCGCTTCCTCGCCCTGCCGTTCGGCGTAGCGGAAGCGGCTCGGTACAAAAGCATTTCCGAACACGAGGCCCGCGTTGGCCGCGAAGCACATATCCGGGAGCCCTTCCGCAGGCGGCTGGAGAGCCACGTCGGCATGGCGCGACACGGTGTCGCGCAGCGCGTCCCACTGGCGGCGAGAGCGCTCGCTGGTGGTGTCATGCACGTGGTCGGTCATCCACGGATTGATGACGTAGCTGACCTCGAAGAATGTCGGAGCGCACATCAGCACGCGTGGAACCGTACGCTCGATCGTCGGGGACATCGTTTCTGCCATGGACGGGATGCGCCTGTATGGGGGAACGAACCCCCATCATGGCAGAAACGGCTACCGGTCCGTCAGTGCATTTTGCCGAGAATCGCCTTGACCGATTCCGACGAGAAATGCAGTTCCTTCAATGCTTCTTCGAGCGAGTCGCGCGAGTTCACCTCGCTTTCGACCTGCTCGCCGACGCTGGCCGGCGAGACGTGAACGTAGCGGTCGCCCTCCTGGTAGGCGATGCCTTCGTCGTGGAAGTTCTGCTTCGTCAGTACCTTGAAGGTGTGGTCGTTGGATTCCTTGATCGTGACCGAGCGGCCTTCGTGTTCTCCCTCGTAAACCGTCTTCCAGGTTGCCGACATGACTTCGTTCCCAAGACAGCACAACAGCGTGCGAGTCCCATTGTTGCGGACCCGTCGGACTGGAGATTGTGAAGACTTGCGTAAATCGGCTCTAACGTTTCAGTCCTTGAGGTGGGCGCGGGCCGCCGCCACGCGGGCCATGCCTGCCCAGTCGATGTCGCCGTCGCCCTGTGCCAGCGATTCCAGCAGCGTGTCGTGCAAGAGGCTGGCCAACGGCATCGGCACGCGCTCGGCGTCGGCCGCCGAACGGGCCAGACCCACGTCCTTGAAGCCCAGGCTGAGCTTGAACCCCGCCGGTTCGTACGTGTTCTTCGCGATCTGGCCGCCGTAATTCTTGAAGACCGGCGCGGCGAACAGCGAATTCGACATCACGTCGAGGAAGTCGGCGGCCGAGACGCCGTGAGCGCGGGTGAGCGCCGTGGCCTCGGCCATGCTTTCGATGGCGGCGCCGATCATGAAGTTGCCGCCGATCTTGACGATGACCGAGCGGATCGGGTCGTCGCCCATCGGCCAGATCTTGCCGGCAAGCAGATGCAGCAGCGGCTGCACCGTGGCGACGGCATCCGGCTTGCCGGCGACGACGATGTTGAGCGCGCCGGCGGCAGCCACGTCGGGACGACCGAATACGGGCGCGGCGACGAAGCCCAGGCCGCGCGTCTCGTGCGCTTCGACCAGCTCACGCGCCAGCGCGACGGAGATCGTCGCGTGGTTCACGTGGACCGCCCCCCTGGGCAAGGCGTCGAGCACGCCGCCGTCGATCAGCACCTGGCGCACGGCCGCGTCGTTGGCCAGCATGCCGTGAATGACCTCGGCGCCCGCGGCGGCTTCGGCCGGGGTGGCGGCGACCGTGGCGCCCTGCTCCGCCAACGGCTTCGCGGCATCGGCCGAGCGATTCCAGACGGTGACTTCGTGGCCGGCCTTGATGAGGTTGGAGGCCATGGCCGCGCCCATGGCGCCGAGGCCGAGAAAACCGATACGCATGTCGTGCTCCTGTCAGACGGCCAGGCCGGCGGCATGTCCGCAAGCCCAGGCCCATTGGAAGTTGTAGCCGCCGAGATGGCCGGTCACGTCGAGAACCTCCCCGACGAAATACAGGCCCGGATGTCTTTTCGACATCATGGTGGAGGAAGACACCTCATCGGTATCGACACCACCGAGGGTGACTTCGGCGGTCCGGTAACCTTCGGTGCCGCTGGCGACGATGGGCCAGTCGGCCAATTGTGCGCCGATATCGTTCAGCTCGGCGGCGCGGTATTGACGCATGGGCTTATTGGGCAGCCAGATCTCGCAGAGGCGCTCGGCCAGACGGCGCGGCAGCAGCGACGACAGCACCGTCTTGAGCTCGGCGGCCGGACGCTCGGCCTGCCCCTGGCGCAAGGCCTCGGCGGCGTCCACGTCCGGCAGCAGGTTGACCCGCAGGTCGGCACCGGGCTGCCAGTACGAGGAGATCTGCAGGATCGCCGGGCCACTGACGCCGCGATGGGTGATGAGCAAGGCATCACGGAACGAGGTATCGCCAACCGTCGCTTCGACGGGAAGTGCCACGCCAGCCAGTCCGTCGAAGCGTTCCTGGTGCTTGCCGCTGAGCGTCAGCGGCACGAGACCGGCGCGCAGCGGCAGCACGGCATGACCGAACTGCTTCGCCACCTCGTAACCAAAGCCGGTGGCCCCGAGGCTGGGAATCGACAACCCGCCCGTGGCGATCACCAGCGACGCGGCGCGCACAGGGCCCAGCGGCGTGTCGCAGGCGAAGCCACCGTCGGTCGCACGCAGCCGCGATACGCCGCAGTTCGTCTCGACACGCACGCCCGCCGCGGCGCATTCGTCCAGCAGCATGCGCACGATCAGCTTGGACGATTCGTCACAGAACAGCTGGCCCGGCGACTTCTCGTGCCAGGCGATCCTGTGGCGGTCGACCATGGCGATGAAATCCCACGGCGTGTAGCGCGCCAGCGCGGACTTGCAGAAATGCGGGTTGGCCGAGAGAAAGTTGGCCGGCGTGGTGGCGGTATTCGTAAAATTGCAGCGGCCGCCGCCGGACATCAGGATCTTCTTGCCTGCCCGGTTCGCATGGTCGACCACCAGCACGCGCCGCCCACGGCCGCCCGCGACGATGGCCGTCATCAGGCCCGCCGCGCCTGCCCCGATGACGAGTACGTCGTATTCCATGCGTGGTTTCCGTGGTGCAAACGCACATGGTACCGCCGTCGCGTAAACTTGGTCATCGCCACCTTAGACAAGGACCCCGCCATGCCCTCCTTCGACATCGTTTCCGAAGTCGACAAACACGAGCTCGCCAACGCCATCGACCAGGCCAACCGCGAAGTCACCACGCGCTTCGACCTGAAGGGCACCTCGGCGAAGATCGAGCAGGAAGAGAACGTCCTGACCCTGCGTGCCGACAACGAGTTCCAGGTCGGCCAGATCATGGACATCCTGCGCGCCCGCCTCTCCGCGCGGCAGATCGACGTGCGCTCGATGGACGTCGGCAAGGTCGAGACCAACCTGGCCGAGGGCCGGCAGAAGGTCACCATCAAGCAGGGGATCGAGCAGCCGGTCGCGAAGAAGATCATCGCGAAGATCAAGGAAGCGAAGCTGAAGGTCGAGGCGCAGATCAACGGCGAGAAGATCCGCGTCACTGGCAAGAAGCGTGACGATCTGCAGACGGCGATGGCGCTGCTGCGCAAGGCGGACGTGGAAATTCCGCTGCAGTTCGAGAATTTCCGCGATTGAGGTGACGGGTGTCGCGCGCGGGGCGCGCTTCTACAGAGGCCTTGCGCGCTTCTACAGCCCCGCGATGCGGCTCCGGTTGCGGCCGTCGTTCTTGGCCTCGTACAGCGCCTCGTCCGCGCGTCCCAGCAGCGAATTGAGCGACTCGGGCGAACGCCACATGGCCACGCCCGCACTCACGGTGATGCGGATCCGGTAGTCGCCGTGCACGATCGTCATCGCGCCGAGCGCATGACGCACGCGCTCGGTGATATCCAGCGCATGCTCGGCCAGCGCGCCCGGCAGGCAGAGGATGAATTCCTCGCCGCCGAAGCGTCCCGCGAGATCATCCGCGCGGCACATCGACGAGATCACGCGCATCGTCTCGCGGATCACCGTATCGCCGGCCAGATGGCCGAACGTATCGTTGACCGACTTGAAGTCGTCGATATCGAGCAGGACCACGCTGAACGGAATCCCGTCCGTGGACGCCCCCTGGCGTACGCGCTCGGCCTGTTCGAGGAAGCGGCGACGGTTGAGCGAGCCGGTCAGTTCGTCGGTGCCGGCGAGGTGATCCAGCCGCTCGTTGGCCGCCTTCAGATCCCTCGTGCGCGCGTCGACCTGGACCTGCAGCAACTCGGCGCGACGGCGCAGGTACAGCGTGCGCAGATAGACCAGCCCGAAGAACGCGACGACGCCGAGCGCCACGCCGGCGAGCAGCGTCCACGGGCTTTCGTACCAGCGCGGCACCACCGTCACACGAACGGACGACTCCACGGTACGCCCATCCAGCCCGCGCATGGTCGCGCGCAGTCGCAGGGTGTAGCTGCCGCTGGCGAGGTTGGTATAGATCGCACTGGGCGGCAGGCCACGGGCTACCTCGTTCCAGCCACCATCCGCGTCGTCCATGCGATAGGCGTAATGGGTTTCCGACGGCGCCCGGAAGTCGAGCAGCGCGAAGTCCACACGTAGCCGCCGGCCATCGCCATCGAGTGTGATGTGGCCGCCATCGTCAGGCAGGTCGGCGAGTGGCAGCGGTTTGTCGTTGGTCGACACATGCGTGATGGCTAGACGCGGCGGCGGCACATGCGGGGCCACCCAGTACGGACGGACCACGGTCAGGCCGCCCAGACCGCCGAACATCAGTTCGCCGCCCGGCGCCTCGGCGGCGGAGCGATGGATGTAGCTCGGAATACGCAGGCCGTCACGGATCCCCAGGTCGGAGACGCGGCGGCTGTTCGCATCGACCATCGCCACGCCGTTGGCCATCGAGGCGCAGATGCGATCGTCGTGATCGACCAGCAAGGCGTTGATCTTGGTATTGACCAGACCCTCGCGCGCACCGATCACGCCGAAGCGGAACGGTCCTTCCGGCTTGAAGTCGTCGAGGTAGGCGATGCCGCCGAACGTCCCGATCCACAGGCGGTGGTGCGAATCGAACGCCAGCGAGCCGGTGTAGTCGTGCGGCAGGCTGGTCGGGTCGGCCGGGTCGTGATGCAGGTTCACGAAGCCGGGCTTGCCGTCATACGCGATACTGATGCCGCTGATGGTGGAGAACCACCAGGCCCCGGGCATGCGCGTGATGTAACGCACCTGGTCGCCGACCAGACTCTTCGGATCGGACGCGTCGTGGCGCATCTGCACCAGCGCGCCGGTCGCCGTGTCGTAGCGGAACAGGCCGTCATAGCAGCCGATGAGGATATCGTCGCCATCGCGCTGCATCGACAGGATCAGCTTGCCGTCCAGGCTCGGGATCACCGAGCTCTTCAGCTCGAAGGTCTCAGGATCGATCCGCGAAATGCCCTGCGCGCCCGCCCAGATCGACCCGTCGGGCGCCACGACGAAGGCCTGCACGTCGCGCTCGGCCTGCTCGCCACCGAGTTGCAGGTGACGCATGCTGCCCTTGCCCAGGTCGAGCAGATCGATGCGGCCCATGCCGAGACCGAGCCAGACCCTTCCGCGCGGATCGACGAACACCGAGTGCACGTTGGCGTTGGACAGCGTGTGGGTCTCCAGCGGCGACGGCAGCACGGAAAACACCTTGCGCCCGTTCGGGTCGTAGCGCGCCGCGCCGAGTTCGGTCGCGACCCAGATGTTTCCCGCGGTGTCCTGGTAAATGTCGCGGGTGATGTCGCCGGGCAGCGACGACGGCATCGCCGCGTCATGGCTGAGCGGACGCAGGCGACCCGTGTTCATGTCGAAGGTGACGACCCCCGCGCCATCCGTCGCGGCCCAGAGTACGCCCTGCGGTGTCTCATGGAACGCGCGCACGGTGCGCCGGTGGGCGAGGCTGTTCTTGCCCGACAGGCCCGGCACCGCATGGCCCTTCCCGGCGGTGTCGATGTAGATCGCCCCGGACTGCCCGGTGCCCACCCACAGCTGCCGCTTGCTGTCGGGCAGCAAAGCCCAGACCTGATCGTGCAGGATCTCGTCGATCGCCGGGTCCGACGAGACGACGCGCTCGAAATGACCGCCGCGACGACGCACGAACAGGCCGTTATCCGCCCCGGCCCACAGATTGCCGACTGCATCCTCCGCCACCACGAAGGTGCGCGGTAGCATCTCCTTCTCGTCGCCCGGCAGCCCCGAGACGCGCTCGATGTGGCCGCTGGTCACGTCGATGCGATCGATGCCGCCTTCCGTCGCGACCCAGTACACGTTGGGCTCGCGCGACGCGGCGATCGAAAAGATCTTCGCGTGCGATGTCCCGCCGGGACCCACCGGATAGACGTGGAAGCGCATCGTCTTCGGATCGAAGCGGACGAGGCCGCCGGTGTTGGTGCCGATCAGCAGCCCGCCGTCGTCCAGCGGCATCAGGGCGCGCACGTAGGCGTCGGGCAGCACGGCGCCCGCATAGGAATCGGGCTCCTGCCCGAATACCTGCGTGCGGTAGCCGTCGTAGCGGACCAGGCCACCGAACGTGCCGATCCATATCAGCCCGCGCTTGTCCTGCACGATGGCGGTGGTGGTCGAATGGGGCAAGCCATCCGCCACGCCCAGCGTGTCGAACCACGAGGTCTCGTAGACCGCCCATGGGTCCACGCCCACCGTCGACGTGTTTCCCGTCGGACCGACCTGCGCGGAGACCACCGAAGCGACCACAAAGCACAGCAGGGCCGCGAGGGCAATCAGATGTGCTCGGAGGCGCGGTGAGCGAACGGGCCGCGGTGCGCGGTCAGCCAGCATAGGCCATCGTCGGGTCGAGGTAACGACTGAAGGCATCCGCGGTCATCGGCCGGGCGAAGAAATAGCCCTGGCCGATGTCGCAGCCGAGATCGCGCAGCCAGTCGGCCTGCGCTTCGGTTTCGACGCCTTCGGCGATCGTCTGCATGTTGAGCTTCTTGGCGAGGCCGACGATCGCTTCGGTGATTTCGCGATCCGCCAGATTGAGCGAACTGCCACGCACGAACGACTGGTCGATCTTGATCGTGCCCACCGGGAGTTCCCGAAGGTGACCGAGGTTCCAGTAACCCGCGCCGAAATCGTCGATCAGCAGATCGAACCCGTGCGAACGCAGCTTGACCAGCTGGCGCATGGTCTCTTCCGGCTGGCGCATCGCCGTGGATTCGGTGAGCTCGAAGCGGATACGCATCGGATCCACGCCATACGAGCGCACCACGCGATGCAGCGTTTCGACGAAGGCCGGGCGGGTCAGCTCGTGCATGGACAGGTTGATCGCCACGTAGTCGACCGCGATGCCGGCGGCATCCCAGGCCTTGACCTGCGTGAGCACCGCGCGCAGCACGTATTCGCCAAGCGCGTGGATCAGGCCGGAGCGCTCGGCCACCGCGACGAAGACGGCCGGAGGCACCTGGCCGCGCGTGGGATGGTTCCACCGGGCCAGCGCTTCGACGCCGGCCAGCGTGCCGTCGCGCAGGTGACGCTTAGGCTGGTATTCGACACCCAGGTTGCCCTGCTGCAGGGCTTCACGCAGTTCGACGGTGAGCGCGACGCGCTCGCGGGCCTGCTCGAGCATGCCCTCCTCGTAGAAGCGAAAGTCGGCCTTGCCGGTTTCCTTTACCGCGTACATCGCTGCGTCCGCGTTGCGGATCAGCATGTCGGCCACCGTACCGTCCTTGGGCGATACCGCGACGCCGATACTCGGGCTTACCGCAACGAACTGGCCGGCCACGCTGACCGGCTGCGATACGAGGTCCAGCACCTTCCGGCAGACGCGAACAAGGTTTTCCATGCCGCCATAGGCCTGCACCACCACGACGAATTCGTCGCCACCGAAGCGCGCGACCGTGTCGCGCTCACGCACACTGCTGCGCAGGCTGGTGGCGACCGCCTGAAGGAAAGCATCGCCCGCTTCATGGCCGAGCGTGTCGTTAATGGATTTGAAGCCGTCCAGGTCGATGAACATGACCGCGAGCGAGTCGTCGGAGGAGTCGGCCAGGGCCTGTTCCAGCGTCTGCAGCAGGAAGGCACGGTTCGGCAGCCCGGTCAGCGTGTCGTGATACGCGTGAAAGGCCAGCACCCGGCGAGCCTGCTCGCGCGGATCGCGCAGGCGGCTGCGCAACTGGCGGCGCTGCCCCACCAGCCAGACGATGGCGGCAGTGGCCACCGCGACGACGACGATCAGACTGACCACCCAGCCCGGTCCAGCGCCAACGGTGCCGAAATTGGCACAGCGCGTACCGTCGCCCGACCCCGGAAGGGTCCAGCGGGCACACTTCGATGCGGCCAGGTGCAGGCCACTCTCGACGCTACGATGGTTCAACACACCACGCTCCGGCCCGGTATCCGGGGCACGTCTTGCTTTAAAAACGGAACGACCGCGCCCGGGAGCCTGGAAACACGCCAGGCGCGAAACGACATCTCCCTAGGTCTAACGGCCACCACCGCCCCCGACTTTAGCCCTGCGTGAGAAAAAGAACGCCATCACTGATCGGATGATGATAGACCGGCAAAAAAACGCAATCCGCCTGACGACCTGCCTTTCCGAAAATGTGCACTACCTGCGTACTTGTCCGGAAGCCGGCTCAGTTCCCACTGGCCGGCAGATAGCGATCGAACCAGGCCAGGGCGCGGGCCAGCACGTCACGGCGGTTCTCATCGCGCGCAAAGCCGTGACCCTCGCCCGGGTAGACCACCAGCGAAGTCGGCACGTTCTGGGCGCGCAGCGCATGCCAGAACTCGAACGACTGCGGGGCGGGCGTCTCGGCGTCACGCTCGCCGACCACGATCAGCGTCGGCGTCTTCACCTGTTTGATGAAATTGATGGCCGAACTCTTCGCATAGACAGCCGGATCGTCATACACCGACGCACCGAAGTACGGCGTCATCCACTGGTCGATGAGGTTCTGGCCGTAATAGCTCTGCCAGTTGGAGATTCCCGCGCCCGCGACCGCCGCGCGGAAACGGTTGGTCTGGGTCACTCCGAACATCGTCATGAAGCCGCCGTAGCTCCAGCCCGTGAGGCCGAGGCGCTTGTCGTCGACCGGGTGATTCTTCTCGATCGTATCGACGCCCGCGAGAATGTCGCGCATGTCGCCGTAGCCGAAATCCTTGCGGTTGGCCTGGACGAACGCCGCGCCCTGCCCGTAGCTGCCACGTGGGTTGGGCATGAACACGAAATAGCCCAGCGCGGAAAGCGGCGCACCGCCGTAGCCGACACCGGGCCAGCGCGGCGTGACCGCCGCGGCAGGACCGCCGTGCACCGAGACGATCATCCCGTAGTGCTTTTTCGGGTTGTAGTGCGCCGGATACAGCAGCCAGCCCTGCACCTCGTGGCCTTCGAAGGTCCACGAGATCGATTCGGCCTTGCCCCACGACGGCTTGAGCGCGGCGTTGAATGAGGTCACCGCCACCGGCGCGTGCGCGGCGGCGAGCGTGGCGACCTGTACCTCATAGGCCTTGTCGAACGAACTGCCGACGAACGCGGCCTTGGTGGCCTTCGCATCCAGCGACAAGGACATCGAGAGGCGACCGTCACCGATCGTCATGGGCAGATCGAACAGGCGGGTCGCCGTGGCGACGCCTTCAGCCGGCAGCGCATAACGGGACACGCGGCTCGACCCGCCCGTGTGCTCACCCACCAGCAAGGCGTCGTTCGCCGTCCAGGTGAGCCAGGCCGGCGTGGTGTGGATATCCGGAGTGACGTCCACGGGCGCGGCACCGCCGGTGGCCGGGACCGTCCAGATGTCACCACCGGTCGAGCCCTGATCGCTCATGAGGCCGCCGATGAAGGCGATGCGTGAGCCGTCCGGCGAGAAGCGCGGCACCGCCACCTGCAGCCCCTTGAGGGGACCGCTGAGCGTTGCGGTGTCGACGACGACGTCACCCTTGCCACCTTCGGTCGACGGCTGGACGTAGAGTTTGGCAACCCACCAGTTGTTGTCTCCCGGCGGCTCGGCCGCGACGTACGCGATGCGCGCACCGTCGGCCGAGAAGCTGAACTCGTAGACGTGCAGGCCAGCGGGCGTGAGGACGTGGACGTCCCCGCCCGCCGCGTCGACGCTGGCCACCTGCTGCACTTCGATACCCTCGACGCCGACTTCGCCCAGCTGCGGCTTCGCCGCCGCGGTGGCGCTGGCGCGGCGGGTCGCGTTCGGCACGTAGAGGAAGCCAAGCTGCTTACCGTCAGCGCGCCATTCGAGGCCGCTGACGTAGCCGGTAAGGTGGGTCAGCCGCACGGGCGCGGCGCGGGTACCGGTGTCGACGGTGTAGATGTCGTTCTGCTTGCCCTCCTCCACGCCCGGGGCGCTGCCCGCGCAATCGGACAGGAAGGCGAGGTGGCGGGAGTCGGCGGCCCAGGCGACCGAGGTCTCGCTGCACCCCTTGCTCGCGGTGATGCGGTGGGCATGCTGGCCCTGCGCGTCGGCGATCTCGATCACCGGCTTGCCATCGGTCTTCACCGCCCAGGCCAGCTGCCTGCCATCGGGCGAAAGCGCGACTGACTCGATCGTGCGGACCTTGGCCAGCGACGAGAGGATGGCCGCGATACGCGGGTCATCGGCGGATTTCGTCGGGGTGTCGGCGAGGCTGGCCTGGGTGAAGGCGAGCGCGACGGCCGCGGCGATCCACTTCGTACGCATGGGGTGACCTGGTGTGTGATTGAGGTGTGAAAACTATCACGACACTCATTACTCTCGCGAGCACCCCTTCGCTGGTGGCCGTCTGGGAGATGTGACCGAAGCCCGCCTCCGGCGGGAGACAGGCTCTGGTGGGAGCCCGGCTCCGGGAGACAGGCTTCGCCAGGGCCCAACCCTGTCGGCGAGCTGGACTCCGTCAGGCCAGCAAGTGGGAAAACTCCGGATTGCGCTTGAACCAGGTCGCCGCATAGGAACAAGCGGGCTGAACCTTCCAGCCCCTGGCCTCTGCGGCCTGCACGGCGGATTTCGTCAGGATGGAGGCAATGCCCCGCCCGCCCACGGGCGATGGCACACCGGTGTGCGTGATCGTCATCACGTTGCCGGCGAGGCGGTACTCCACCTCGCAGGTGTGACCGTCCACCACGGTCGTGAACACCTGGTTTTCGGTGTCATGCGTAATTTCCAGCGGTTTCGCGTTGTCGCTCATCGGTCATCTCCATCAGAAGGACAGCCGCACCTTCGCATTCTCTGGATGGGCGGGCCGTTAAGGTCAGGCGATCATCCCCCCACCGAAGGAGAATCTCCATGCAGAAGTCAGGCTCAGCGGTCTGGAAAGGCGGCATCAAGGATGGCCAGGGCACGATCTCCACCCAGACCGGCGTACTGAAGGAAGCCCCCTACGGCTTCAAGTCGCGCTTCGAAGACGGCCCGGGCACCAACCCCGAGGAACTGATCGGCGCCGCGCACGCTGGCTGCTTCTCGATGGCGCTGTCGCTCATGCTCGGCAACGCCGGCCTCACCCCCGACAAGATCGAGACGAAGGCCGACGTCACCCTCGACAAGGACGGCGAAGGTTTCTCCATCACCAAGGTGCATCTCACCGTGAAGGCGAAGATCCCCGGTACGGACCAGGCCGGCTTTGAAGCCATCGCCAGGCAGGCGAAGGAAGGCTGCCCGGTATCCAAGGTGCTGAATGCCGCGATCAGCATGGACGCCACCCTCGAAGCGTAAACTGCTCCGGCCGCCGGCCCCGGCCGGCGGCTTCCCTGGCCGACAGGATCGAACCCAGCGTGCTGATCATTCACGAACACGGCCAAAGCCAGCCTATCCGCTGGACAGCGGACATGGGCAGGCCGAAAGCTCCCATCTGGGTCGACCTCTTCGATCCCAGCGAAGACGAGAAAAAATGTGCCGCCGAGATCTCCGGCCTGCGCATTCCGGAACGGGCGGACGTCGACAACCTCGCCCTGTCCAGCCGTATCCGCACGGACGACGACGCGATGTACCTGTCGATCCCGTATTTCGCGGATGTCGATCCCGACGCCCCCAACGGTACCGGCCATCGCCCTTCCCCCGTCGGCATCGTAGTCACCGGGCATGTCCTGATGACGCTTCGCTTCCAGACCTCGCCCGCCTTCGACCTGGCGGCGCGGAGCTGCGATGAGCAGCACTGGGATTCCAGCGCCGACGTGCTGGCGACGCTGATCGAGGCGATCGTCAATCTCGCGGCCAGGCGCATGGAGGACGTCTCCGCCGATCTGAAACAGCTGTCCGACCGCGTCTTCACCACCGAGCGCCTGGGCACGCCCGCCCTGCGCGACTGCATGCTCGAGGTCGGCCGGCTCGAGGGCGAGCAGGCACGCAACCGCTCTTCCATGCTGGGCGTGCAGCGTATCGTCTCGTTCGTGCGGGCCAAGCAGCCCGAGTGGATGTCCGATCAGGTCGAGGTCCGTCTGCGCGTGGTCGATCACGACCTCCGCACCCTGGACGAGTTCGACGATCAGCTGACCAACAAGCTGCAGTTCCTGCTGGATGCGAGCCTGGGCTTCATCAGCACGGACCAGAACCACGTGATGAAGGTGCTGACGGTGACCTCCGTGGCGACCATTCCTCCGGTGATCCTGGCCGGCGTCTGGGGCATGAACTTCAAGCACATGCCCGAGCTGGACTGGACCTTCGGCTACCCGATGGCGATCGGCGCCATCCTGCTGAGCATCCTGTTGCCCGTGCTGTTCTTCAAATGGCGGGGCTGGCTCGAAGGCGACTGAGCGGCGTCTATAGCGCAGTCCTTCACGATCGTGAAGGCCTGTAAACCTGACGTACGTCGCATTTTTTTACATTGGGCCGTCTTTTCCCTAAAGTTCGCGGCTGCACTGCCGTTAGCACCCTTGAGGGTCGCCCGGTGGAAGCCGGTCGAAACGACACGGGGCTGCCATCCGGCGCGCCCGACTCGGGGGAGGAAGTGTTCGGTGCTAGTCAGTAGTCACTATCGCGTTCGCCACGCCGCGTCGTGGGGTCGTCCATGAAGACGCCGTGGCATGCCATGACGGGCGGCCTTCCCGAGACGCGACTGCTGGCGTCGGTGGCCGAGTTCACCCACCACCGCGATATCGACGCCCTGGACCACAGCCTGGTCCTTTCGCTGGCCGAGCTCATGCCGGTCAACAGCGTCACCTTGTGCAAGCGTGGCGAGAGTCTGCAACAGCCCATCGAGTCGATGGTGGTCTGCGGCCGCAAGAGCGAGGGCGGATTCGTCGTCAACGCGCTGGAACCACCGCGCGAGGGCGACCCGGTCGACACCATCGTCTGCGCGATGGAAACCCTCGAAGCGATCAGCGACGTCACCGACAACGGTGACTGCCGCCTCGTCATTCCCATTCAACGCGACGGGTCCGCGATCGGCGCCCTGATGCTCGAGGCCGACGATTCGCTCGACGCCGTCCGTGTGATGGTCGAAGGCTTCGCGCGCATCTACGGCAACTACATCGCCCTGCTAAACGAGAGCGAGCGCGACAAGCTGACCGGCCTGTACAACCGCCGCAGCTTCGAACAGCGCCTGCGCCGCCTGCTCAAGCTCAGCCGCCAGCGTGCGCGTGCCGCCGTGGGCGGCGAGGACGAACGCCGTGGCGGCGTGCGCGACGACGACAGCAAGATCTACCTCGCCATCCTCGACATCGACCACTTCAAGCGGATCAACGACACCTACGGTCACGTCTACGGCGACGAAGTCATCCTGATGCTGGCCCAGCAGATGCGCGCCAGCTTCCGCCAGAGCGACGTGCTCTTCCGCTTCGGCGGCGAAGAGTTCGTCATGCTGATCGCCGCGGAAAACGAATACGTGGCGCAACACGCGCTGGACCGCTTCCGGCAGTTCATCGCCGATCACACGTTTCCGCAGGTCGGCCACGTCACTGTCAGCATCGGCTATGCGCGGATCACCGAGAACGACTATCCCGAAATCGTGCTCGATCGCGCGGACAAGGCGCTGTACTTCGCCAAGGAGAACGGTCGCAACAGCGTCTACGGCTACGAAAGCCTGACCCAGCGTGGCGAGCTCGCCGCGCCGGTCGCCCTCGGCAGTATCGACCTCTTCTGACCACGTGATGGCCCGCTAAGCGGGCTTCGTCGGATAATGCCGCCCCGCGGCCCTGCCGCGTGGTCGCACCCGGAATGCCAGACTGATCCTCGGCCCGACCTCGCCGCGCGACTTCGGGATGCCGTGGTCGTAATGGAACTGCGTGGCATGGCTCATTGTCAGCAGGCTGCCCGCCTCCAGATCCAGATCGAAGCTGCGCTTCGCCCCTTCGCGCTCACGCAACGTCATCCGCCGCGTCGCACCTAACGACAGCAGCGCGATCGGCTCGCCTTCCGCGATCTCGTCGATATGGTCGTTATGCGGCGCCACGCTGTCGCGACCGTCGCGATAAAGGTTGAGGCCCACGGAAGTGAACCGCACCCCGGTGGCGGCGATCGCTTCGCGAGCAGCCTCGGCCAGGGGCGACGGCAAGGACGGATCGTCCAGCACGTAATGCTGCACCAGCCGCGGTACGTCCACTTCGCGCCCGTACATCTCACGCCGCTGCGCCTGCCATGGGATCGTCGACATCAGCGTGTCGAACCATCGCGCCGCCGTCGGGGACGCGATAAGGCCCGGCTCGTACGCGAACCGCCCGTGCTCATCGTCGACGATCACGAGCGGTCCGGCAGCGAACAGCGAGCCCTGGGTCACGTCGCCCTTACTTGATGACGCCGCACGCGATGCGCGCACCACCGCCGCCCAGCGGTTCCGGCTGGTCGGCGTAGTTGTCGCCACCGGCGTGGATCATCAGCGCATGGCCCTTTAGCGTCGCCAGCGTCTTGAGGTGCGGCGCGGTTACCGGCGTGGTGTCGGTACCATCGGCGGCAATCTCGATGCGCGGCAGGTCGCCCTCATGGCCCATGGCATCCGGACCTTCGTGCTTGCCGGTCTTCGCCGGGTCGAAGTGACCACCGGCAGCGAGCGCGGCGCCCTTCTTGCCGTCCTTCTCGCCCGGGTCGCAGCTGGCCTTCTCGTGCAGATGGAATCCATGCGTGCCCGGCGGCAGGCCCTTGAGGTCCGGCGTGAACACGAGACCGCCGGCGCTTTCGGTCACGGTCACCTTGCCGACGGACGCGCCCGCGCCATCGGCGGTCACGGCGGTCAGCGGTACCACCACACTCTTCTCGGCAGCCTGTGCGGCGGCACAGACGAACAGGCCAGCGGCCACGATTGCGATCTTTCTCATCATGCACTCCTGTGGAATCGAGGTAACCCCGGGATACTGCACCCGGCGTAGACGGCACGTCCATAACCCCCATGCGACGGGCTTCCCGCTCCGGACGCCGCGAAGCAGCTGTCCTTAACCACCGAACATCCGCGCCTTATCCGCCTCATCCAGCGCACGCCACTCACCGGAAGGCAGCCCCTCCAGCGACAACCCACCCAGCGTCGTACGCTCGAGCGTCACCACGTGATTGCCCACCGCCGCGAACATCCGCCGCACCTGGTGATAACGGCCTTCCGTCAGCGTCAGACGCACATGACGCGGCCCCAGCACCTCCAGCGTCGCCGGAAGCAGCGGTTCGGTTTCGCCGTCCAGCATCAACGTGCCGGCGGCGAACGTATCGCCCTCGTCGCCACGCAGATCCTCGGCCAGCGTCGCTTCGTACACCTTGGCCAGCGAGGCCTTCGGCGAAATGATCCGGTGCAGCAGCGGACCGTCATCGGTGAACAGCAGCAGGCCCGACGTCTCCCGATCGAGGCGGCCGACCGTCGACAGTACCGGATTGCGCAACGCGAAGCGGGGTGGCAGCAGGTCGTAGACCAGGCGGCCGACGTCCTTGCGCGAGCAGGTGTAGCCGCTGGGTTTGTTGAGCATCAACAGCAGGCCCTGCGGCGGGTCCAGCGGTTCGCCGTCGAAGCGCACGTCGGCGTGTTCGACCTTGTCGTCGGCGTAAAGCACCTCGCCCGCGGGATCGGTGACCAGACCTTCGCGGAACATGGATGCGACTTGCTTGCGGCTGCCATAGCCTAGATTCGCCAACAGGCGGACGAGCTTCATCGACGGGGCTCCTGTGCTTCGATGACCTTGAAGCCGTCGCGTTCGACGACCGTGCGGACGCGGGCGAATGCCGCGTCGAGTGCCGCCTCGTAAGCGAGGTGGCGATTGGCGACCATCCAGAACCGGCCGGTCGGCGCCAGCGCGCTGGCGGCGGTGGCGATGAAGGCGCGGCCGAGTTCCGGCTGGTCCGCGCGTCCCTGATGGAACGGCGGGTTGGAAAGAATGGTGTCGTACCCGGTATCGATGCCGTGGGTCACATCGGCCCACCGCACCGACGTGGCGATACGGCGATTCGCGTGGGCGACCGCTTCGGCGAGGTTGGCCGTGGCGGGGGCGATGGCGCGACCTTCCGCTTCGTAGAGATCGGCGGCGACGATGCCCGGGCAACGCGCGATCGCCGCGCAGGCGAGATAGCCGAAGCCCGCACCAAGGTCGGCCAGGCGACCATGCAGGTCATCCGGCAGCACCTCGGCGAGCAGCGCGGACGCCGTGTCGATCCGATCCCAGGCGAACAGACCGCGGCGGCTCATGAAGCGACCTTCTTCGATCGTTTGTGGCGCATCGAAGGCGAGCCATTGCTCCATCAACGCGATGTCGGGCTCGACGCCCGCGCGCGTCCAGAACACCCGGCATTTGTGCTTGGACAGCTGACGGACACCGCCGGCCAACGCGGCGAGATCGGCCTCGGCCGTTCTGGCGCCTTCGCTGTTAGGCACACTGGCCACGACGATGCCGTCGCGTCCCACGCGACACATGGCCTGTGCGAACAGGGCCCGGCTCTCTTCGCGCTGACGGGTCGGCAGGATCATCACGACACGGAACGCGCCCTCCGGCGGGTCGGAGACGACCTCGAAGCCGGAGCGCGCCAGCGCATCGGCCGCAGGCTTGAACGATTGCTGCATCACCCAGCCGGGACGGCGCCGCTCGCGCAGGACGAAGCCGTCGCGCGCACGCAGGAACAGGACGCGCCCATCGGCCGGCCACGCCAGTTCACCCGTGATGAACGGGACGAACAGGGCGTCGAGTGCGGCTTCGGATGCGGTTCCGGCGGACAACGCCATGGACCTCGGTGCGACGGGATGGCCGCCGATTCTAGCGCGAGCGGGCTCCGCTCAGCTGCTGCAAGAGAGCATCGAGCAGCCCACGCGGTCGCGTGCCCAGTCCGGACGGCGGCCGGCGAGGTGGTCGCGACCGGGCTGTTCGTCGTAGGGGCGACGCAGTGTGTCGAGCAATTCGTGGACACCGGCGTAGTCGCCCTGCTCCGCCCGGTCGATGGCCCGCTGGGCGAGATAATTGCGCAGCACGTAGCGCGGATTGCTCGCGTGCATCAACGCCAGGCGCTCACCCGGCGTGCCTTCGTCGTTCTTCACCCGCGCCGCATAGCGCGTCAGCCAGGTCGCCAGCGCGTCGCTGACCGCCGCGCGGCCCGCCTCGGTATAGAACGCGGCACCGACCGTGCCGACGGCCGGTTCGTCGAGGTCGAGCGCCGCCAGGTCGCGGAAGAAGATCGTCATGTCCATTTCGCCAGCCGTCAGCAGGCCACGCAGGTCGGCGACCAGCGCATCGTCACCCTCGCGGGTACCGACGAGACCCAGCTTGGCGGCCGAGAACGCGGCGTCGGTGGCCTCGAAGACCTCCACGTAGCGGTCCAGCCCGGCCTGGAGGGCCCCGGTCCCCTCGAACAGGGGCGCCAGGGCCTGGGCCAGACGCTGCAGGTTCCAGTACGCGACCCGCGGCTGGTGGCCGAAGCGGTAGCGGCGGTTGGCACGGTCGGTGGTGTTCGGCGTCCAGTCGGGGTCGAAGTTGTCCACCCAGCCGTAAGGACCGTAGTCGATCGTCAGGCCCAGAATCGACAGGTTGTCGGTGTTCATCACGCCATGGACGAAGCCCACGCGCATCCAGTGAGCCATGAGCTTCGCCGTGCGCTCGCAGACCTCGCCGAAGAAGGCGCCGTAGCGTCCGGCGTCGGGCAACCCGGCGAACGCGGGGAAATGCGTGCGGATGGTGAAGTCGACCAGCTGGCGCAGCAGCGCCACGTCGTTGCGCGAGGTCGGCAGCTCGTACGAGCCAAAGCGCAGGAAGGACGGAGCCACGCGGCAGACGATGGCGCCCGGCTCGAGCGCGGGATGGCCGTCGTACATGACGTCCCGGAGCACCTCGTCACCGGTCACCACCAGCGACAGCGCCCGGGTGGTCGGCACGCCCAGGTGGTGCATGGCCTCGCTGCAGAGGAACTCACGGATGGACGAGCGAAGCACGGCACGACCATCCGCGCCACGCGAATACGGTGTACGACCCGCGCCCTTCAGCTGCAGCTCCTGGCGGCCGTCGTGGGCCGTCAGGACCTCGCCCAGCCCGATCGCGCGTCCATCGCCCAGCTGGCCCGCCCAGTGACCGAACTGATGGCCGCCATAGGCCATCGCATAGCCCTGCATGCCCGGGAGTAACGCGTTGCCGCCGAACACCTCGGCGAAGTCCGCGGCGTCCGGATCGATACCCAGCATCGCGGCCACCTCGTCCGACACGGCGACCACGCGCGGGGCCGCCACCGGTGTGGGCGCCACCCATGAATAGGCGGCGCCCTCCACCTGCCGGGGAGCGTTCAGCGACGAGGGGTCGGCCGGCAACTCACGGACGAAGGCGTTGTCGAAGCGGAGGTCTGTCATCGGCGGTGAGGGGTCATGCGTTTGGGGATCTCTGAAATATCCGGCCGGACCGGCGCGAAACAAGGCGCCCATCGGTGTTCCGCCATCGGTCGCCACAATAACTTGCCGACTCGTGCAAACTAGCGCCCCCGACCACCCCGCCCTGGATGTCATGCGTCCGATCCGCACCCTGGCCAGCCTGCTCAGCGTCACCCTGGCCACCGCCGCGGGTGCCGAGCCCGTGGCCGTGCCGCGAAGTGACAAGACACTCGTCGAGATCGTCAACGCGACCATGGGCACCCTGCCGAACGCCGTCGACGCCCTGTCGCGCAAATTGCCCGGCGGCCTGCACGCCACCGCCGATGCGCCGCCGCAGATCGTCCGCAGCCAGCCCTTCGTGACCCGCGACGGTTACCGCGTCAGCGCCTTCGAGGCACGTGGTTTCAACGAGGGCGGCGACGTGCCGATGGTCCGCTTCACGTCGATCCAGCTCGAGCAGCGTCCCTGCTTCGCCCATGCCGAGGTGGCCGGAAGTTTTCATGCCACGGCGTCGGAAACGAACCTGCCGACGGCGCCATCGATGCTTCCCAACCGGTACACCGTGCTGCAGATGCCCTGGGGACGGCTGTCCTTCGGGACATCGCAGGAAAGCGGCGGCTGCGTCATCGCCATCGTCGGCGACGCGACGGGCGGCGCCATGGGTACGCGCATGCCGCTGCCGCTGCCGCAGCCGACGAGCATGCCCGGCATGCCCGACCTGCGGCGCACGTGGCCGATGCCGGCCGACGCCTACCCTCCCGATACGGCGGTGCCGGTCGAAGGCAGCAACTGAGCCACGCGTTCGATGCGATCTTCGGGCACGCCCGGGGAAAACAGATAACCCTGCAGCTCGTCGCACCCCGCCTCGCAGAGGAAGGCCCGCTGCTGTTCGGTTTCCACGCCCTCGGCAACCACGGATAACCCGAGCGCCGCGCCGAGGTTGGACACCGCACGCACGATGGCGGCCGAGTCTTCCGCGGTCGGCGCCATCTGCACGAACGAACGGTCGATCTTGACCTTGTCGACGTCGAGGTCCTTCAGCAGCGTCAGGCTGGAATAGCCGGTGCCGAAGTCGTCCAGCGAGACACGCACGCCGACGTGGCGCAATTGCTTGAGAAGGCGCACCGCCATGCCATCCGCATTGACGATGGCCGTCTCCGTGATTTCCAGCTCGAGACGGCTCGGTGGCAGACCGGTCCTCTTCAGCACACCCAGCACCATGTCGGCAAAACCGTCGTCGCGCAACTGCACGGCGCTGACGTTTACCGCGACGAAGAGGTCGTCCACCCCCACTACGCGCGCGCACGCCGTACGCAGCACCCACTCGCCCAGCCGGTCGATCAACCCGGTTTCCTCGGCCACGGGAATGAACTGCACCGGCGGTATCACACCCAGACGCGGATGCCGCCAGCGCGCCAGTGCTTCCAGACCGATGATCTTGCCGTCGCTCGCACGCACGATCGGCTGGTAGTGGCAGCTGAGGCCTTCGCCCGTGACCAGCGCGTCGTCGAGCAACCGCTCCACGTCGCGGCGATGGGCCAGTGCCGCATCGAGCTCGTCGTTGTAAAGCACATACCGGTTGCGCCGCTTCTTCGCTTCGTACAGCGCACTGTCCGCCTTGCGCGCCAGTTCGCCGCCGGCGACGGCGCTCGCGTCGGCGGTGATGACACCCACCGAGGTACCGACGAACGCCGTGGTCGACAGCACGCCAAAGGGCCTGGCCGCCAGTTTGACGAAGCTTGCGGCCATCGTCTCCGCATCGAAGTCGTCCCGTTCCTCCACGAGCACGGCAAACTCATCGCCGCCGATGCGTGCGACCGTATCCGCCGCATCGACCACCTCACGCAGACGCTTGCCGAACTGGATCAGCAGCTCGTCGCCGGCCAGGTGACCCCACGTATCGTTGACCTTCTTGAACCCGTCGAGGTCGAGGTAGAACAACACCGAACGCGCGCCACCCGAAGCCGCTTTCGCAATGGCGGATTCGATGCGGCTGAACAGCGCCGTGCGATTGGACAACCCGGTCAGCGCGTCGTGGCAGGCCAGCCAGCGCACATAGGCTTCGGATTCACGCAGATCGCTGATGTCGGTCACCGAGGCGAGGACATGCGGCTCACCGTCCAGATCGATGCAGGTCTTGCGGGTGATCAGCGTGCGCACTCTCCCGTGCGGGTCGGTCACCGATTCTTCCGACTCGACCACCTCGTGGCTGCGCAGTACCGACTCGTCCCCCGCGGCCATGCGCGCCGCCTGCTCCGGCGGAAACAGTTCATCGTCGGTCCGGCCGATGACATCATCGACGCTCAGACCGAAATAGGTGCAACCCATGCGATTGACCAGTACCCAGCGATGTTCGGCATCGCGCACGAACATCGCCGTGGGCATCAATTCAAGCACGGTCGACCAGCCCGCCAGATCGTATTGCACCGATTCCCCTCCCGATGAGCACGTGGACGAAAAATGAGACGCCGTCCGTGATGCCCGTGTGTCGGGAACCTCAGGACGCCTTCAGGGGCGCTTCGTCAGCGGCCGCAGCGATTCGAACTTGCGCTGGTACTCGTCCGTGACCTGTTTGGCTTCGTCACCGTTGGTGATGACGCGCGGCGTGATCAGCACGATCAGCTCGGTACGGTCGCGGCTGCGGGTCGTTGAGCCGAACAATCGGCCGAAAACGGGTATTCGGTTGAGTCCGGGGATGCCGGTATCGGTGGTCGCATCGTTCTGCTTGATGAGGCCACCGAGCAAGACCGTCTGGCCGCTCTGCACGGCGACCTGGGTGGCGACCTCGCGCTGCTGGATGGGGAAGTTGCCCGTCGTGGTGTCGACCACGCCTGGCGAACTCACGACCTGGTTCACGTTGAGGTAGACCAGGCCACCGGGATTGACGCGCGGTCGCACATTGAGGATCACGCCGGTGTCCTTGTACTCGACCTGGCCGATCGTGTTATCCGTATTGGCCGTGGTGTTGACGTAGGTCTGCGTGATCGGAATCTGGTCGCCGACCTCGATGTGCGCCTTCTGGTTGTTCAGCACCACCAGCGACGGCGCGGACAGAACCTTGGTATTGCCGTTCTGCTCCATCGCATGCAGCGCGACGGAAACGTTGTTGTTGACGAACGAGTAGAAGAAGCTGTCATTGGTCGAGTTGTATGACGCTCCGCCGTTGCCCAGTGCCCACTGCTGCTTGTTGCCAGGCTGCGTGGGCGACCCGTTGGTGGTACCGACCAGACCCTCCAGATACCACTGCACGCCGAACTGGAACTCGCCCTTCAGTTCGACCTCGAGAATGCGGGTTTCGATCTGCACTTGCAGCGGCACGGCGTCGAGACGCTTGATCGCCTGCTCGATCTCGGCCCATTGCGCGGGACGGCAGCGCACCATGATCTGGTTGTTGGCGTCGACCGAGGTGATGCGCACGCCGTCGTCGGTGGTGGTCGCGGAATGGCTCTTTCCCGCCCCGCCGTCCGGCGATGACGAGCCGGAGTCGCCGAGGCCGCTCACGGACATCCCGCTGCCACTGCTACCGCCAGGGCCGTTCGTACCCGATGTACCCGGGCCGATACCGCTCGTGCCCGTCGACGATGAGCCGCCGTTACCGAACGAACCCGTCGTGCTGCCGAGAGCCGAGCCACCGCGATTGCCCAGATCGCTGTCGCCGCCGCCGAGCGTGCCCGGGGAAAGGCCCGGCCCGACCCTGCCACCGCGGTCGCCGGAGCCGCCGCCCTTCGAGCCGCCGCCGTAGATGTCCGAAAGATAGTCCGCCATGTCGGCGGCCTGCACGTTGCGCACGTCGTACACGTAGAGCTGCGGTTCGTTGCCGCCGCCATGATCGATGCGATCGATCCAGCTGCGCACTTCGTCGAGGTATGCGGGCTGTGGACTGATCACCACCAGCGAGTTGGTGCGCTCAATAGGGATGAAGCGAAGCAGGCCCGCCATGGGCGTGTTGCCTTTCTCGCCGAAGATCGCATCGAGCTGCGGCTGCAGCTCCTTCACCTGCGCACGCTGCAGACTGAACACGCCCACCGACATGCCACGCAGCCAGTCGACGTCGAACGTCGCCACGGTGCGCTGATAGTTGTCGAGCTCGGTGGGCGTGCCCGCCATCACGATGACGTTGCGGGTGGGATCGGCCAGCAGCGTGGCATCGGGCCGTGCGAACGGTTTGATCAGCTTCTGCATCTCCGTCGCGGAGATGAAGTGCAGCGGGAACAGACGCGCCTGCAATCCGCCGGGCGGCGCGTTGGCGCCGATGCTCGGCACGAGATTCCCGGCGACGGCATCCTTCGCCGGCATCACGACGTAACGGCCGTTACTGTGCACCAGCGCGTTACCGGTCCACGACAGCAGCGTCTCGAGGATCGGCAGCGCCTGTTCGGCGGTAACGGGCTGGGAGGTCGAGAAGGACACGTTGCCCTGCACGCCGGGGGTGATCGAATAGTTCTCGTGCAGCAGGTCGCCGAGGATGGCTTTCACCACGGACTCGACCGGCTGATTCTCGAAATTGAACGTGACCGTGCCGGTGCCCTGGTCGACCGGCTTCGGTGTCGCAAGTCCTGACGATTTGACGAATTCGCCGGTGCCGGTGGTGATCTGGGGCTGCGAGATCGCCGGTGTCGTCGGGTTGGTCGAGGCAAGGATGCGTGGACCCGGCACCGGGAGCTCGGTGCCTGCCAGAGCTTCGCGTTGCAGCGCGCCGTCGTCGCGGGGCTGGGGCAGCGTGGAGCAGCCAGCGATAAGCACGGTGGCGACGATCGAGACAAGCAGATAGGTACGCATGCCTGAAGTCTCGCAGCATCGGATGACAGCGGAAAGCGGATTCGCCCCCCCCGGGTCCGGCACGCTCCTCAGGGATGCAACGGCACCGTCACCGTCGGCTCCCCGTTCCCCGTCCGTGTCACGCCCGCCGGCTCCGTCGTCGTAGCCGCCTTCCCGCGATAGGGCTGCAGTGACTCGAACTTCCGCTGGTACTCGTCCGTCACCTGCTTGGCCTCGTCGCCGTTGGTGATCACGCGTGGCGTAATGAGGACGATCAGCTCCGTGCGGTTACGGCTGCGGGTGGTCGAACCAAACAGCCGGCCAAACACCGGGATGCGGTTCAGCCCCGGAATACCGGTGTCGGTCAGACCTTCGTCCTGCTTGATCAGACCGCCCAGCAACACGGTCTGCCCGCTCTGCACCGCCACCTGCGTGGCCACTTCACGCTGCTGAATCGGGAAATTGCCGGTCGCGGCGTCCTTCTGACCCGGCGAGCTCACGACCTGATTGATGTTGAGATAAACGAGGCCACCGGGATTCACACGCGGCCGCACGTTCAGGATCACGCCGGTGTCCTTGTACTCCACCTGGCCGATCGTGTTATCGGTGTTCGCCGTGGTGTTGACGTAGGTCTGCGTGATGGGGATCTGGTCGCCGACCTGGATGTGCGCCTTCTGGTTGTTCAGCACCACCAGCGACGGCGCCGACAAGGTCTTCGTGTTTCCGCTCGTTTCCATAGCTTTCAAAGCCACGGAAAGATTGTTGTTGACGAAGGAGTAGAAGAAGCTCTCGCCACCGTACGTATTGCCGCCGTTACCGAGGGCCCACTGCTGCTTGTTGCCCGGCTGGCCGACGGACCCGTTGGTGCCTCCGACAAGACCCTCGAGATACCACTGCACACCGAACTGATAGTTGCCGGTCAGCGCCACTTCGAGAATGCGGGTTTCGATCTGCACCTGCAGCGGCACAGCGTCGAGGCGCTTGATCGCCTGCTCGATCTCGGTCCACTGCGACGGACGCGCGCGCACCATCAGCTGGTTGTTCGAATCCACCGAGGTGATCCGCACGCCGTCGTCCGTGGTGATCGGTCCGTTGCGCTGGCGGCGCGACGATTCGTCATCGCCAAGGCCGTTGCCACTGGATCCCATCGAACCGCCGCCACCAAAGCTGGAACCGCTGCCCGAGCCGTACGAGTTGCCACCCAGCCCGCTCGAGCCATTGTTGAGACTCGAACCGGACGACGAGGTGTTGCCGAAGGTACCCGTGGTACTGCCGAGACCGGAGCCATTACGGTTACCGGAATCGCTGTCGCCCCCCAGCGTGCCCGACGAAAGTCCCGGGCCCACCTTGCCGCCGCGATCGCTGGACCCGCCGCCGCTGGAGCCACCGCCGTAGATGTCGGAAAGGTAATCGGCCAGATCGGACGCCTGCACGTTGCGCACGTCATAGACGTAGAGCTGCGGCTCGTTGCCACCACCGCGATCGATGCGATCGATCCAGCTGCGCACTTCGTCGAGATAAGCCGGTTGCGGGCTGATCACCACCAGCGAATTGGTCCGCTCGATGGGGATGAAACGTAGCAGACCGGCCATGGGCGTATTGCCCTTGTCGCCGAACAGCTTGTCCAGCATGGGCGTGAGGTCCTTGACCTCCGCGCGCTGGAGACTGAAGACGCCCACCGACATGCCGCGCAGCCAGTCGACATCGAAGGTCGACACGGTGCGCTGGTAGTTATCCAGTTCCGTCGGCGTACCGGCCATGACGATGACGTTGCGCGTCGGATCGGCGAGCAAGGTGGCATCGGCTCGCGCGAACGGCTTGATGAGCTTCTGCATCTCGGTCGCCGAGATGAAGTGCAGCGGAAACAGCCGCGCCTGCAGACCACCGGCCGGCGCACTCGCGCCAAGGCTGGGAACGAGGTTGCCGGCGACGGCATCCTTGGCCGGCATGACCACATAGCGTCCGTTGCTGTGGACCAGCGCGTTACTGGTCCATGACAGCAGCGTTTCGAGGATCGGCAGGGCCTGCTCGGCCGTCACCGGCTGCGAGGTCGAGAAGGACACATTGCCCTGCACGCCCGGCGTAATCGAGTAGTTCTCGTGCAGCAGATCGCCCAGGATGGCTTTCACCACGGACTCGACCGGCTGGTTTTCGAAATTGAAGGTCACCGTACCCGCACCTTCGGCGACCGGCTTCGGCCTGGCCAGACCCACCGGTTTGACGAATTCGCCCGTGCCTGTGCTGATCTGCGGCTGGGCGACCGCTGGCGTGGCCGGATTGGTCGACGGAGCGATGCGGGGCCGCGGCGCGGGCAATTCGGTGCCGGCCAGCGCCTCGCGCTGCAACGATCCATCGTCACGCGGCTGCGGCAGCGACTGGCATCCGGCAAGTGCGACCGCCAGCGCCGTGGCGCCGATCAGGGGCTTTCTCAGCATGGAACAACGTACTCCCTCGTTGGACGCGGCGCGCAGCACCGACCCCTGGTGCTGCACTTATTCCGCCAACTCTAAAGGGAGCATCCTACAAAGCGCCAGCGTTCCCCTACAGACCCGTGACGCCGGTCCGCTCAAAAGCCTCGCTCGGGGCGCGGAAACCCCCATGGCGCGGGGGCTTCCGCCTTGAACGCGTCGTTCAGCCTTCGGCCCACTCCGCGTGAAAACTCCCTTTCTCGTCCACACGCTCGAAGGTGTGAGCACCGAAGAAGTCACGCTGAGCCTGAATGAGGTTCGCCGGAAGCGTTTCGGCCCTGTAACTGTCGTAGTAGGCCACCGCGGCCGAGAAGCCCGGCACCGGCACGCCGACACGCACCGCTTCGCCGACGACCTCGCGCAGTGCGACCTGATACTGCTGCGCGATGTCCTTGAAATACGGATCGAGCAGGAGGTTCTTCAGTGCCTTGTCGGTCTTGTACGCGTCGGTGATCTTCTGCAGGAAGCGCGCACGGATGATGCAACCGGCGCGGAAAATCTTCGCGATGGCGCCGTAGTCGAGGTTCCACTCGTTCTCGTCCGACGCGGCGCGCAGCTGGGCGAAGCCCTGCGCATACGAGATAATCTTGCTCAGGTACAGTGCACGGCGCACGGATTCGATAAACGCCTTGCGATCCCCACTGAATTTTTCCGCCTTCGGGCCCGCCAGCTGCTTGCTCGCCGCGACACGCTCCTCCTTCATCGAGGAAAGCACGCGTGCGAATACCGACTCGGTGATCAGCGTCAGCGGCACGCCGAGATCCAGCGCACTCTGACTGGTCCACTTGCCGGTGCCCTTCTGCGCGGCGCGATCCAGAATCACGTCGACCAGCCGCTTGTCGGTCTTGTCGTCTTTCCGGGTGAAGATCTTCGAGGTGATCTCGATCAGGAAGCTGTCGAGCTCGCCCTCGTTCCATTCCCGGTAGACATCGGCCAGTTCGTCGTTGGACAAGCCGAGCACATGCTTGAGTACCGCGTAGCTCTCGGCGATCAGCTGCATGTCGCCGTATTCGATGCCGTTGTGCACCATCTTGACGTAGTGCCCGGCACCGCCCGGGCCGATGTAGATCACGCAGGGTTCGCCGTCCGGCGCCTTGGCGGCGATCTCGGTGAGAATCGGGGACACCAGGTCATAGGCCTCGCGCGGGCCGCCCGGCATGATCGACGGGCCTTTCAGCGCGCCCTCCTCGCCGCCGGAGACGCCGGTGCCGATGAAATGCAGACCGTCCTTCGCCAGCTCTTCGCCGCGGCGCACCGTGTCCTTGTAGAAGGTGTTGCCGCCGTCGATGAGAATGTCGCCCTTGTCCAGCAAGGGTCGCAGCTGCTCGATCACCGCATCGGTACCCTTGCCAGCCTGCACCATCAGCAGGATGCGTCGAGGCTTCTCCAGCGAATCGACGAACTCTTCGAGACTGTACGTCGGCACGAGCTGCTTACCCTCGCTCTCGGCCATGACGTCGTCCGTCTTCTCTTTGGATCGATTGAAGATGGACACCGCGTGGCCGCGGCTCTCAATGTTCCAGGCGAGGTTGCGGCCCATGACGGCCATACCGATCACGCCGATCTTCTGTTTGCTCACGTCGGAATACTCCAGGCTCGGGTTCACAGGAAAACTGGGGGCGCACCGTAAGCCATCAAAGCGCCCGATCCTCGCGGGTTCTTGCACGATCCGATGGTGGCGTCCGCCCCGGCACCCTTGGGAGATTGACCCCCTCGCGTACCACGGAACGTGACGACCCTCGGCTATGATGGGCGGCGAACCGGCGGCGGGCCCGACCGGATGGACTCGACACGCATGAACCAGGTGAAGTCGCCTTCCCGCGACAAACGCGTCGCCACCGCCGCCGAGGCGCTGGCCGGCCTCGTGGCCGATGGACAGATCATCGCCGTGGGTGGCTTCGGCCTCTGCGGCATTCCCGAACTGCTGATCGAAGCGCTGCGCGATTCCGGCGTCAAAGGCCTGACCGCCGTTTCCAACAACGCCGGCATCGACGGCGTGGGTCTGGGCTTGTTGCTGGAGACCCGGCAGATCCGCAAGATGGTTTCGTCCTACGTGGGCGAGAACAAGGAATTCGAGCGTCAGTATCTGGCCGGCGAGCTGGAAGTCGATTTCACCCCGCAGGGCACGCTGGCCGAGAAGCTTCGCGCCGGCGGCGCCGGCATCCCCGCGTTCTTCACCCGCACCGGCTACGGCACCCAGGTGGCCGAGGGCAAGGAGACCCGCGAGTTCGACGGCAACATGTACGTGATGGAGCGCTCGATCGTCGCCGACGTCGCGCTGGTCAAGGCGTGGAAAGCGGACCCGTCGGGCAACCTCGTCTATCGCAAGACCGCGCGCAACTTCAATCCGATGGCCGCCACGGCCGGCAAGGTCTGCATCGCCGAGGTCGAGATCATGGTCGAGGTCGGCGAACTCGACCCGGACCAGATCCACACGCCGGGCATCTACGTCGATCGCATCGTGCACAACCCCGCGCCGTCCAAGCGCATCGAACAGCGCACCGTGCGCGCCTGAGGAGAACACCATGGCCTGGACCCGCGAACAGATGGCGCAGCGCGCCGCCCTGGAACTCTCTGACGGCGACTACGTCAACCTTGGTATCGGCTTGCCGACCCTGGTCGCCAACCACCTGCCCGATGGCGTGGACGTCTGGCTGCAATCGGAAAACGGCCTGCTCGGCATCGGTCCGTTTCCGACCGAAGACGAAGTCGATGCCGACCTGATCAACGCCGGCAAGCAGACCGTCACCGCCCGGCCGGGCGCGTCGTACTTCTCCAGCGCCGACTCCTTCGCGATGATTCGCGGCGGCCACGTCGACATCTCCATCCTCGGCGCGATGCAGGTCACTGCCGAGGGCGATATCGCCAACTGGATGGTGCCCGGCAAGATGGTCAAGGGCATGGGCGGCGCGATGGACCTGGTCGCCGGCGTCAAGCGCGTCGTCGTCGTGATGGAGCACACCGCGAAGGACGGCACCCCGAAGATCCTCACAGAGTGCTCGCTGCCGCTGACCGGCAAGGGCGTGGTCGACCGGATCATCACTGACCTGGCCGTGTTCGACGTCACCCCGGACGGGCTCGCGTTGATCGAGCTGGCTCCGGGTGTGGACGAAGCGAAGATCCGGGCGACCACGGAGTGCGATTTCGTGTCGCGGGTGGGATAAGAAGAGCTTCGCGCGCAGGGCTGTAATGGCCGGGTTTTTCAGGACCACCAAGTAGGAGCAAAATCTCCTGCGAGGTGAATCATGGCTCATAGAAAAATTCCGGCAGCGGTCAAAGCCGAGGCAATACGACT
>Ga0182005_1000078_pt1 | contig 77287 bp, 86 predicted proteins | sample Sormic07211103_1_FD_123021 | JGI IMG/M metagenome (GOLD analysis project Ga0182005, IMG submission 123021) | Rhizosphere microbial communities from Sorghum bicolor, Mead, Nebraska, USA - 072115-103_1 MetaG | ecosystem: Host-associated > Plants > Roots > Rhizosphere | place: USA: Nebraska... | reverse complement strand
TTCGCCTTCCTGTTCCTGTGGTTCCGCGCGAGCTTCCCGCGCTACCGCTATGACCAGATCATGCGCCTCGGCTGGAAGGTCTTCATCCCCATCACCATCGTCTGGGTCCTCGTCGCCGGCTGCTTGAAGTATTTCGGCTGGGTCCACCTCGGCACGGGAGCCTGATCGCCATGACCCGCGTTATCCATTACCTGAAGAGCCTCCTGCTGCTCGAGCTGTTCGCCGGCATGGGCCTGACCATGCGCTACATGTTCAGCCCGAAGTACACGATGCGCTACCCGTTCGAGCACATCCCCAAGTCGAACCGCTTCCGTGGCCTGCACGCCCTGCGCCGTTACGCCAACGGTGAAGAGCGCTGCATCGCGTGCAAGCTGTGCGAGGCGGTGTGCCCGGCCCTGGCCATCACGATCGACTCGGCTCCGCGGCCGGAAGACGGCCAGCGCCGCACCACGCGTTACGACATCGACCTGTTCAAGTGCATCTTCTGCGGTTTCTGCGAAGAGAGCTGCCCGGTCGACTCCATCGTCGAAACGCACGTGCACGAGTACCACTTCGAACATCGCGGCGAGAACGTGGTGACCAAGGGCCAGCTGCTGGCCATCGGTGACCGCTTCGAGCAGGACATCGCTGCCGCCCGCGCGCAAGACGCGGCTTACCGCTGAGGCGCCCGGAGAACAAGCGATGAATACCGATCTGCTCCAACTCATCTGTTTCTACCTCTTCGCCGGCATATCCGTGATTGCCGCGCTGATGGTCATCACCGTGAAGAACTCGGTCCATGCCGTGCTCTCGCTGGTGCTGACCTTCTTCAGCATGGCCTGCGTCTGGCTGCTGGCCGAAGCGGAGTTCCTCGCCATCGCTCTCGTCGTCGTCTACGTCGGCGCGGTGATGGTGCTGTTCCTCTTCGTCGTCATGATGCTCGACATCAAGCAGGAGGTTGTCCGCGAGGGCTTCATCCGCTACCTGCCGGTCGGCATCATCGTCGCCCTGGTCATGCTGGTCGAAATGCTGGCGATGATCGGCGTCAAGGCCATGCACGCCCATACGCTCGGTCCCAACCCGGCGGGTGAGTCCAACGTCGCCTGGCTGGGCAAGGCCCTGTACACCGACTTCCTGCTTCCGTTCGAGATCGCCGCACTGATCCTGACCGTGGGCGTGGTGGCCGCCGTGGCCCTGACCCTCCGCCAGCGTCTGGGCGTGAAGCACCAGACCGCCTCGCAGCAGGTGGTGGTCCAGGCCACCGACCGCGTCCGCGTGGTCAAGGTCGCCAGCGAAACCATGGCTTCCGTCAGCCCGGCTCCGGCCCCGGTTGTCGATCCGACGCAGGAGAACGCCAAGTGATCACGCTTTCCCATTACATCGTCCTCGGCGCGATCCTCTTCTGCATCGCGGTCGCCGGACTGTTCATCAACCGCAAGAACGTGATCGTGCTGCTCATGGCGATCGAGCTCATGCTCCTGGCGGTGAACACCAACTTCGTCGCCTTCTCGCGCTTTTTCGGCGATGTCGGCGGCCAGGTCTTCGTGTTCTTCATCCTCACCGTGGCCGCGGCGGAATCCGCCATCGGCCTGGCGATCCTGGTCCTGCTGTTCCGTAACCGCAGCACGATCAATGTCGCCGAAATCGACAGCATGAAGGGTTGATCCGATGAGTCTCTCGCTTTCAATCCTGCTGACGATCGCACTGGCGCCGCTGGTGGGCTCGATCCTGGCCGGCCTGTTCGGTCGGGTGATCGGCCGGGCAGGGGCGCACACCGCGACCATCCTCGGTGTCGGCATCTCCTGCGCCCTTTCGTTCTACGTGCTTTACCAGCTGGTCTTCGCCGGTGCGCAGAACTTCAACCAGGACATCTACACCTGGTTCGAGATCGGCAAGTACCACGCGTCGGTCGGCTTCATGGTCGACCGTCTCACCGCCATGATGATGGTGGTGGTGACCTTCGTGTCGCTGCTGGTGCATCTGTACACCATCGGCTACATGGAAGAAGACCCGGGCTATACGCGCTTCTTCAGCTACATCTCCCTGTTCACCTTCTCGATGCTGATGCTCGTCATGAGCAACAACTTCATGCAGCTGTTCTTCGGCTGGGAAGCGGTGGGCCTGGTGTCGTACCTGCTGATCGGCTTCTGGTACAAGCGTCCGACCGCGATCTTCGCGAACCTCAAGGCATTCCTGGTCAACCGCGTGGGTGACTTCGGTTTCCTGCTCGGTATCTCGGCCATCCTGTACTTCATGGGGACGCTGGACTATCAGACCGCCTTCGACCACGCTCCCGAGCTGGTCGGCAAGACGCTGCAGATCACGCAGAACCATGCGTGGGACGCCGCGACCGTGATCGGCATCCTGCTGTTCATCGGCGCCATGGGCAAGTCGGCCCAGGTGCCGCTGCACGTGTGGCTGCCGGACTCGATGGAAGGCCCGACCCCCATCTCCGCGCTGATCCATGCGGCGACGATGGTGACCGCCGGTATCTTCATGGTCGCGCGCATGTCGCCGATCTTCGAACTGACCGAGGGTGCGCTGTCCTTCATCCTGGTGATCGGTTCGACCACGGCCTTCTTCACCGGCCTAATCGGTATCGTGCAGAACGACATCAAGCGCGTCATCGCGTACTCGACGCTCTCGCAGCTCGGTTACATGACCGTCGCACTCGGCGTGTCCGCCTATAGCGGCGCCGTGTTCCACCTGATGACCCACGCCTTCTTCAAGGCGCTGCTGTTCCTCGGCGCGGGTTCGGTGATCATGGGCATGCACCATGAGCAGGACATGCGCTACATGGGCGGCCTGCGCAAGTACATGCCGGTGACGTGGATCACGATGTGGATCGGATCGCTGGCCCTGGCCGGTACGCCGTTCTTCTCGGGCTTCTATTCGAAGGACGCGATCATCGAGGCCGTCGGCGAGTCGCATCGCTGGGGCGCGACGTACGCTTACTTCTGCGTGATGGGCGGCGTCTTCGTGACCTCGCTGTACAGCTTCCGCCTGCTGTACATGACCTTCCATGGCAAGGAGCGCTTCACCGTCGAGCACAAGGCGCATGGCCACGGTCATGACGCCCATGCCGACCACCACGACGACGCGCACGACGATCACGGCCATCACACGCCGGGCGTTCTCGAGCATGCACCGCACGAGTCGCCGTGGGTCGTCACCGTACCGCTGGTGCTCCTGGCCATTCCGTCCATCCTGATCGGTGCTTTCACGGTCGGTCCGATGCTGTTCGGCGACTGGTTCGGCAAGGCGATCCACGTCAACGAAGCCAACAATGTGCTCGGCGAACTCGGTCACGAGTTCCATGGTGCGCTGGCGGCCGGCCTGCATGGGTTCCTGCAGCCGCCGTTCTGGATCGCGTTCGCGGGCTTCGTCGTCGCCACCTACGTCTACCTGTTCAACCCGTCCGTCGCCGACAAGGCGAAGAACGCGTTGAAGCCGGTGTTCAACCTGCTCGACCACAAGTACTGGATCGATGAACTCTACTTCGCGGTGTTCGCGAAGGGCGGCGTCAAGCTGGGCGAAGGTCTTTCGAAGGTGGGCGATACCGCCATCATCGACGGCGCCATCGTCAACGGCTCGGCCGGCCTCGTACAGCGCATCGCGAGCGGCACCCGTCGCCTGCAATCCGGATTCCTCTTCCACTACGCGTTCGCCATGATCCTCGGTCTTATCCTGCTCCTCGGCGGGTACTGGCTGATCGGGCAATAAGGGAAACGAGCTATATGTCGAATCACTTGCTCAGCCTGCTGATCTGGCTCCCGGTCGTCGGCGCCATTCCGGTGCTGTTGGCCGGCGCCGGTCGTCCGGGTCTCGCCCGCTGGATCTCGCTGCTGGTCGCGGTTGCCACCTTCGCCGCCAGCCTTGCCCTCCTGCCTGCCTACGATGCCTCCACCGGTACGCTTCAGCTCAACGAATCGTTCAGCTGGATTCCGTCACTGGGCATCAACTACTCGCTGGCCGTCGACGGTATTTCCGTCGCGCTCATCGTACTGACCACCTTCACCCAGATCCTCGTGATCGTGGGAGCCTGGGAAGTCATCCAGAACAAGCCGCATCAGTACATGGCGGCCATGCTGATCCTCGAAGGCATGATGATCGGCGTGTTCTGCGCGACGGACGCGTTGCTGTTCTACGTGTTCTTCGAAGCCATGCTGATCCCGATGTTCATCCTCATCGGTATCTGGGGTGGTCCGCGCCGTGTGTATGCCACGCTGAAGTTCTTCATCTACACGTTCTTCGGCTCGATCTTCATGCTGATCGGCCTGATCTACCTGTATCACAAGACGGGCGGTAGCTTCGCCATGGCCGACATGGCCAACGTGCACCTGACGATGACCGAGCAGAGCTGGCTGTTCTTCGCCTTCCTGCTGGGCTTCGCCATCAAGGTGCCGATGGTGCCGGTGCACACCTGGCTGCCCGATGCCCACGTCGAAGCACCCACCGGCGGTTCGGTGGTGCTGGCGGCGGTCATGCTGAAGATCGGTGGCTACGGCTTCCTCCGCTTCAGCCTGCCGATGGTGCCGGACGCGTCGCATCACTTCGCCTGGCTGGTCATCGTCCTCAGCCTGATCGCGGTCTGCTACATCGGCTACATCGCGCTCGTGCAGCAGGACATGAAGAAGCTGGTGGCGTACTCGTCCATCGCCCACATGGGTTTCGTCACCCTGGGTATCTTCATCGCCTTCCTGCTGGTGCGTGAGTCGAACAATGTCGAGGCCGCGCGCCTGGGCATGCAGGGCGCCATGGTCCAGATGATTTCGCACGGCTTCATCTCCGGCGCGATGTTCAGCTGCATCGGCGTGCTGTACGACCGCATGCATACCCGCCAGATCAAGGACTACGGCGGCGTCATCAACGTGATGCCGATCTTCGCCCCGTTCTACGTGCTGTTCGCCATGGCCAACAGCGGCCTGCCGGGCACCAGCGGTTTCGTCGGCGAGTTCATGGTCATCCTGGCCTCGTTCAGTGCCAACCCGTGGATCGCGCTGTTCGCCGCGTTCACGCTGATCATCGGCGCGGCCTACACGCTGTGGATGGTCAAGCGCGTCCTCTGGGGCGACGTCAAGAACAAGCACGTCGCGGAACTGACGGACGTCAACGGTCGCGAGATCTTCATGCTGAGCGCGTTCGCCGCCGGTGTGCTGGTCTTCGGTATCTGGCCGGAGCCGCTGGTCCACCTGATGGATGCCTCGGTTGCTCGGATCGTCGAGCAGCTGGCCATCACCAAAGTCTGAGCGGGAACTATCCATGCCTGGTATCAACGACATCCTGATCCTGCTCCCCGAGGTTTACCTCGTGCTGGCGGCCTGCGTCCTGCTTCTCATGGACGCATGGCTCTCGCCGGCACAGAAGGGCGCAGTCCACTGGCTTTCCATCCTAGTCCTGGTGATCGGCGCGTACCTCGTCGTCAGCGGTCGGCCGGACACCAGCATCACCGCCTTCAGCGGCATGTTCATCCGCGACGGCGTCGCCGAAGTGCTGAAGGTGTTCTCGCTGCTGATCACCGCCGTGATCTTCGTCTACGCGCGTCCGTACCTTAAGGCGCGGGCGATTCCGTTCGGCGAGTTTTACACGCTGACCATCTTCGCCACCGTCGGCATCATGTTCCTGGTTTCCGCCGGCAGCCTCGTTACCGTGTACCTCGGTCTCGAACTGCTGACGCTTTCGTCGTATGCGCTGGTCGCGCTGAACCGCGATTCGCAGCTGTCGTCGGAAGCGGCGATCAAGTACTTCGTGCTGGGTGCGCTGGCCTCGGGCATGCTGCTGTACGGCATGTCGATGGTCTACGGTGCGACCCACAGCCTCGACCTGCACACGATCCACGCCGCCATCGTCAACACCGAGTGGAAGACTCTGTTGCTGTTCGGCCTGGTCTTCATGATCGTCGGCATCGGCTTCAAGCTGGGCGCGGCTCCGTTCCACATGTGGATCCCGGACGTGTACCAGGGTTCGCCGACCGCCGTGACCATCTTCATCGGTTCGGCGCAGAAGCTGGCGGCGTTCGGTATGGCCTATCGTCTGCTGTCCACCGGCATGGGCGATATCGCCGGTGGCGCGACCGGCCTGGCGCCGCAGTGGCAGATGATGCTGGCGACGCTGGCGGTGCTTTCGCTGGCGATCGGTAACCTCGTCGCCATCGTGCAGACCAACCTCAAGCGCCTGTTGGCCTATTCGACCATCTCGCACATGGGCTACCTGCTGCTGGGTCTGGTCAACGCCGGCCCGGAAGGCTACTCGGCCTCGATGTTCTATGCGGTCAGCTATGCGCTCACCAGCGCCGCGGCCTTCGGCATGATCATCGTTCTGTCGCGTTCGGGCTTCGAGTGCGAAGAGATCGACGACCTCAAGGGGCTCAATCAGCGGTCGCCGTGGTATGCGTTCCTCATGCTTCTGGTGATGTTCTCGCTGGCGGGCGTGCCGCCGCTGTTCGGTTTCTTCGGCAAGCTGCTGGTGCTGAAGGCCGCCGTCGACGCGGGCTTCCTCTGGCTGGCCCTGGTCGGCGCCGTGTTCGCGATCATCGGTCTGTACTACTACCTGCGCGTGGTGAAGATCATGTACTTCGACGCACCGGTGGAAGGCACCGACGTGCGTGCCGTCGCCGACGCGCCGTCGCGCTGGGTACTCTCGATCAACGCGCTCGCGCTGCTCGTGCTGGGCTTCACCTGGTCGCCGCTGCTGGCCTGGTGCCAGAAGGCGTTCGCCAGCTGAGGCTGACGTCGCCCGATGAATGACGGAAAAGGCGCGGACCTCGGTCCGCGCCTTTTTTATGCGTCTTTCGCCCACAGGATCGGTTCCATGGGCTGGGACCGTAGTGGCGTATCGGGCGGGGAGGGTGGCGAATAAGGGCGGGGTGACGCCCTGGTTCTGAGCCGATGCGAACTTTCCCGATTATTTGTTGCAGAACGCTTGCAAGAATCCGGCCATGTCCGTATACTTGCTGACTCTGATGCGGGGTGGAGCAGTCTGGCAGCTCGTCGGGCTCATAACCCGAAGGTCGTAGGTTCGAATCCTACCCCCGCTACCAGGTTTATCTGAAACGGCGCGATCTCTCCAAAGATCGCGCCGTTTTCTTTTGTGACGCGGACGGATTCGCCGATCAACTCGCGCAGCGCATCGCGTGCGCGCACGGTGTCCGTCACCGTCGTCAGCTCGGCAACCAGCCGACGCCACGTCTCCCGAGCCCGCGGCAGGATCTGCGCCGGCTGGAACGACTTCACGGCCGCCAGTTCTGCGCGGGCCGCTTCCACCTCTCCCTCAGCTCGAACCAGTTCCGCTCGCGTGCTCGGCGTCACGATGCCCGCACGGATCGCCATCATCACGTTCGCGTGCACCTTCTCGGCCTCGGCGAGCCTGCGCTTCGCTCCTTCGGTGTCCGGCGCCGCGCGCTTCAGCTCGGCGGTGACGGCGGCCGTAAACCGCTGGAATGCCGTCTCGGTGAGCAGCTCGCGCTGCACCCCGGCGACCAGCGCGCGCTCGGCCGGCACGCGCGCGACCTTCACCGTGCTCGGGCATGCCGTTGCGCCGCGGTCCTTTGCCACTGAGCAGCCGTAGCGGTAGCGGTCCACGATGACCATGGGGCCGCCGCAGTCGCCGCACCGAAGGATGCCGCTGAGCAGGTAGCGGGTCGGGCGGCCTGGCCGCGCCGGCTTCGTGCTGCCGGCGTAGCTGCCGTTCGTGGACCTTCGCGCGCGCGAATGCGCCGCATCCCACGTCGCCTCGTCGATGATGGACAGCTCCGGATGCTCGGTGACAATCCACTCGGACTGCGGCCGATCCTGTCGCAGGCGCCGGCCGGTATCCGGATGCTTCACGAAGTGGCTGCGGTTCCAGATCTGGCGGCCAACGTAGATGGCGTTCGCGAGGATGCCGATGCCTCGCTTCCTGTCCGGGTACACGGCGCTCACGTACCAGTCGCCGCCGCGCGAGGAAGGCACGCGGTCGCGGTTGAGCGCCGACACGATCTCGCGCGGGCTGGACCCGGCGATGTACTCGGCGAAGATCCTGCGGACGATATCGGCCTGCGCGTCGTCGATCGCGCGCTGGCCCACGGTGGTGATCCGGTAGCCGTAGGGCAGACCGCCCGCGCTCGCGCCCGACAGCGCGCGTCCGGTGAGGCCCCGGTGCACCTTGTCGGCGAGGTCGTCGAGGTACATCTCGGACATCAGGCTGCGCAGTCCCACGTCGGCCTTGTGGGACTTCCGCTCGGTGTCGACGCCATCGCTGACGCCGATCAGGCGGACGCCGGCGAACTTGAGCCGTCGAACGGTCATGGTCAGCTCGGCGCTGTCACGGCCGAACCGGGAAAGGTCGTCGACCAGCAGCACGTTGAAACGGTGCGCTTCGACGAGGAGACGCTGGTAGCCCTCGCGGTCCAGGCGCGACCCGCTGACGGCGGCGTCGGTGTACACGACCGGATCGGGCCATCCCATGCGCGCGCAGAAGGCGCGGCAATTGCGAAGCTGATCCTCGAGGCTGGCTTCCCGCTGTGCGTCGGAGCTGTATCTGGCGTAGGCGGCGGTTCGCATCATCGGACTTTAGGCGGCCTTGGTCAGATCGGGCAATGCATCCCGATTCGATCGCGGGTGCGACGAATGGCTGTCCTGCGCCGCGCGCTCGGTCAGATATTCCCGCACGGCACGGCGCGCGAGTTCGTCGATAAGGGTCAGCATGGCCGGGGCCATGGGCTTCTTCGGCTTAGCCGCCATGCGGCACCTCCTTCTGAAACAGGTCTCCGGAAGCCTTGCGCGCCGCAATCGTCGCGCGCCGCGTCTCGGCGTGGTGGTCTTTGTCGTACGCGAGGTGGCATCGCTGGCACCATGCACGCAGGTTGCTGGGATCGCAGTTCTCGGGCTGGTGGTCGAGATGCGCGATCGTCAACACCACGGTTACGTATCGGCCGGCGGGGTAGTCGTAAAGATGGGTCTGCCCCAATGCCTCTCCAGTGTCAGCGCTGAACACCTCGCCTGTGTCAATCATGTAAGTAGCGCCGCCCGCCTCGCGGCAGATGCGCTCGCCATTTGGCGCATTGCACCGCTCGCAGCAGTTACTGGCGCGCGCGAGGATCGCCGGACGGATCTCAGTCGGCCAGTTCGCGGGATAGCGGGCGCGGTTTTCAGGCCGAATCGGCACGCGGCACCTCCACGTTCTTGCGGCGCTCGCCCGCCTCGCGCACCATGGCGCCATTCATCAGGATGGGGGGTTCACGCATGGAAATAAATTGGGTCTCGGTGGGTTCGGGTCTTGCCGGCGCAGCTCTCACGATCGCCACGACATACGGGGTGGCGGCTTGGAGTAGGTGGCAGCGACGGAAGAGCATTCGTGCCTACATACGTAAGGCCGTCGAAATGTTCTTCCCCGAACTGATTGATCTTTCCCATCATATTCAGCGGGTCGATGCCGAGCATGTAGACGCGACCTTGTCCGCGCTGATCGAGCGTGTCGCCTACGCGGATCGATGCCTGCGTCGAGTTGATTCTCAGCTCGCAGAACTCGGTCCAGATCAGCTCGTTGTCCTCTTGGAGATCGAGAGGCAGATGGACTTCATCCGCGTCCGCGCGCAAGCATTTCAGGCCGATTTCCAGACCCGAATGATCATGACTGCCATTCGCCCTGAGCACTTGGAAGGTGATTTGCATCCGGATGCGCGACACAAGGTGCTTACTGATCTGCTCAACAAGCTCTGACATTACAGGCCAGCCTCCAGGGATGGCGCTGCATCAAGATACCGAAGCTCCCACGTCGGATGGAACGGCATCGTGTGCTTGATGCCGTCGAGCTGGATATTCAGTCTGCCGTCGCTGGCGGAGCGAATCGCTCCCAACTCTTTCTTGCCGCACCCGGTGTATTCCACGCGGCCACCGCGCCTCGCCGGCACGCCGTAACGGTTTCGCACATATTCCATGCTCATGCCTCACCACCCCTGCCCGGAGCGGGCGCGGCGGCGGCCGCGGCGGCGTACAGTTCGACCGCGCCATCCTCGGGGCAATTCATGCCGAGGATGTAAAGCGTCTCGCCCTCGATCAATGCATCGATACCGCCTTCGATCAGCCATGACACGTTGAGCTCGTTGTCTGGTCCGCGGGTGATTTCGGCCACCGCTTCACCGGTTACCACCTCCCCAGCCTGCTCGACCGTGGGGACGGGCAAAATCGACTCGCCGCGCTGGTGCAGGAACATCGCGAAATTCGCCACGTCAACCGGGTCACCCCTCTCAACGTGGTTACGGAGCAAGTCGGATAGGTGCTGCTGGCTGCAATCGGCCTTATCGTTCCATCCGCTGCGATCCTTCGCGCGCGCGGCGGCAAGCTTCTCTCGCATCGCTACGGAGAAGGCGACCGCTGCCCTGTCGTCGTGCATCCGCGCTTCCTCGGCATCAGACGGAATGCACGGTCCTTTATGGTTCATCCCCTGGCCGCAAACCCAGCCGTGATACTCGACTGTAGGCATGTCACATTGACCCGGAACCTTGCAATGCTCATACGAAACCGTCGTAACCACCGGCGTCTCCTTTTCACCCGTGGGGCGGGGATGGGCGAGGGCGGCCGTCAGCGCCGCGCGCATAGCTTCGAATACAGGCGGAGTAACCGGTACGCCGGAGTTGTAGTAAGCCCGGCACGCAATCTCGGTCATCGCCTCGTCCACCGCCTGTACAGGCGGCGCAGGCTCGGGCGTAGGCTGGACGGGCTGCTGCGCGACAGGCGCAACCTCGACGACCTGGAAACGATCGTCGAAGTCCGAGTAAGCCTCTGCCATCCGCGCAGCCTCTGCGGCATCGACGAAGGACCGGTCTTCCATCAAACGCCCATGCTGGTTTATGAGCACATAGATCGGACTTGGCGCTTCGCGCTCGTTCCTCATTGCGTTCATGCCTTCGATTCCTCGATAGCGCCGGCGAGCAGGTGCTCAAACTCGGGCTTGATGGTTACGGTGACGGGGCCCATGCGTCCGGGGCCATCGATGGTCCCGTGCAACTGGCGCTTCTCGGCGAGCGACATGCCGCGCCACTTGGAAATGAGGTAGTTCCCGAACAAGAGGCCACGGGGCGCAGGGCCCTGCATTTGGCCAACCGAGATACCGCGCGCACGGCACCAGTCCACCGCCTTGTGCTCGGCCTCGAAGTCTTGCGCGCCCTCAAATGTGATCTTCATGGGGTGCCTCGCTGGCGCTCGCCTTCGCCTTGGCGATGGCAGCGGTGATTTGTGTGGTGAGTCGTTCGGCAGCTTCAACCGACATCACCTGGTGGTAGCCACCGACGAAGACGTGGACCTTGCCGTCGATCGCGCACGCTTCGGGGCGGTCGGTGGTCGGCTTCATCAGCGGCGCTTCCGCTGGTCGGCCAAGTCGGTCATCGCCTTCCGTTCCTTGGCGATGTGCCCTGCCTGCTGGTCGCCTGAGATCGGACGGATGTAGAACGCGCGCGGGCCGTCTTCGGTGTCGTAGATCGCCACGAGCTGCCAGCTGTCAGCCGACCGATCAGGCGGCGTCCAACCGGTGCAATCGCAGGCATCGGACATGGCCTCCAACTCTTCGTCCGGCACGTCGCCGTCCATGTCGCACCAGTCCCAAGCGAATCCAGCCTCGGCCAGTTTCAGGGTATCCATGTATTCCTCACCCAGCAGCGGATGCCCCCAGCGATCGTCGAGATCGGGATGGTGGACGAAGCCTTCGCTGTTACGGGCCGGCATGAAACGAGGATCGAAGATGGGGCGGACGGGGGTATCCATGGTTAGAGGCCCTCCGTGGTGCCGCTCGCGAGCGGGTGATCGAACGGCACGCGGAAGCCAGCTGCGCCGCGGTGCCCACCGCCGCCGTACTGCTGCGCGACGAGAGCGACGTCCAGGCCGCCTTCGCGACTGCGCAGGCTGAAGGTCCGCCCGCACGCCGTGTCCCAGTAGCACGCGGAAAACGGCTCGCCCTCAGCCATGAGCCCGCCTGCATCGCTGGTAAGCGTGTAAGGCAGGTTCGCCACCGGGACATCGTGGCCGCCGATGACCATGCGATAGCGGAAGGCGGCCACAAGCTCCGCGACGTCCTTCTGGTGCTTGCGCTCGATCGCGATGCCGTCGTGGTACAGGGTTTCGAGGGCCTGATCGGACGCCATCAACCTGTCCCAGGTGGCGAAGTCGTAGGCGTAGCTGAAGAGCGCAGCCTGCACCTCGTGTGTCCCGTCGATTTCGAACCGCCAAAGGTCGCGGTCTTCCACGTGCTGCAGCAGGCGCGGCGGCTCGTCGTACGGGAAGAAGTAGTCCCAGGCGATCCGTGCACCGCTGCGCTCCATGTCGAACACGACGATGAGGTTGCCGATCGACAGCCCGTCGAGCGCCTCCTTGGCCGTCTTGTGATGGTCGAGCACGATGATCTGCTGGGCGACCGCAGCCATTGCCTCGAGGACATCACGCGGGTAGCTGAAGTCGACGATGTAGACGGTCTTACCGGCGACGTCGGGCGGTGCCGCACCGTACTTGCCAGCATGGAACTCGACGTCGTTGCCGAGCGCCTTGCGCACGGCCCACGCGGCGGTGAAGCCATCGGCGCAGTTGCCGTGGTAGATGCAGAGAACGGATGAGTGCGCGTTGTTCATGACCATTAGCCCGCGCGCCTCTCAAAGCCGACGACTTTCGCTTCCGGCGCCGCGATAGGCTCGACGGCTGACGGCAGTTTGCCGATGTCGTCGGCAAGCCGTAGAGCGTCGATCTCCGTTTTCACTGCACTGATATACGTGCCAGCCACGAGAGCCGTCGCCTTCGCACGCTCCACGACTTCGACGGAAACTTCCGGATCGCCGAGTTGCTCGAGCATCGCAACCAGGTGGTCTCGAACATCTGACATCTTATTTTTCATGAGCGTTCCCTCCGGTTGATCTTTCGTTGCAAAGCGCCCTTTAGCTGGATCAGCTGGGCGACTTCCTTGGGATAGTTCGTGTGGTAGCTATTTCGGAGCATGAGTTGCCGTCGACTCACCAGTTCCAGGGCGTCCAGCGTTATGGATGCCGACTCCGTAGTTCGTCGACCGGGGCGGAACGTGACGGCATGACTGGGAGGTACTGGGCCGTTCGCTTCCGACCACACGAGTCGATGGACGGCAATCCATCGCCTTGCAGGTGTAAGTGTTGGGTCATCGGTCACCTTTCGTTCGAGGTAGCCGTCCTTACTGATGCGCTCGCTGCCGATGGGCAGGTAGTTGTGCTGTGCGGCTCCCGTCATAGCGCCCTTTTTGAACTGCGTTTCAGCCATGCGACCAGGTGCATAGCCGGGACGTCGGAGGCCCTTGTTGGGCGGCGTTGTGCCCTTCTTGAACTGCGTCGACCGCATGCGCGGATCCTGTTTGCCGCGCTGAACGCGGCCACTTCGGTCGCTGGTGTAAAAGGCTTCCGTCTTCGACAAACCGAGTTTTGCTGCGCGCTGGTAGGTCGCGCTTGCGGGGCGGCCCAGGCTGGCTGCCACTTCCCGCGTGTTTTCGTGTGGATAGCGGGCGCGAAGAATCGCGTCGTCTGCCGCTGTCCAAGGGACGCGTTTCACCAGTCCGCGGCTCTTTGTCATGGGGAAGAGACCTCTGCCGCCTGCAGCGAGCGGCGTGCATACGCCAGCCGCGCTTCGGCCAAGTCTTCAAGAATTTCGGGCCGGCCGAGGCCGGGTGCTTTGCGGTACCGCTGGAACACCTGGTCCGGTGCGTGGACCGTGACGGCCTTCGCGGCAGCGCTGCCGTCGGTCGCCATGAAGACGCAGCCGTCGTCGTTGACCCATGCCACGTGGATATCGCGCACCGTTGAGTGCGTGATGCGGCGATGCATGGCGATCGCGAGGACGTCGAGGTTGGCGGCGATGTGGCCGGTCGGACGCGGGTGCATAGGGCCTCCTGCCGCCGGTATCTGCCGGCGGCGTGGGTTGGGTTAGAGCTTGAATTCGCCGATGGACAACGTGACCTTGTCGCCGAGGCCTTCGGTCAGGACGGTTTCGAAGTCCTGCGCGATCTTCTCGGCCTGGCTTTCGGCCTGCTGGATACGCAAGGTGAGCGCGAGATCCTTGTCGCTGGTGATGGCACCCAAGCGCAGTTCGAACACGCGCTTGGGCAGACCGGCGTACGGCTCCGTCTCGAAGAGAAAGCCCTCGGGGAGCACGTGCTGACTCTGGGCGTCAACACGCGCCATGGCGCTGGTGGACGAGCCCATATCGCGCTCGACCTTGTTCACTTCACCAGCCGTGGTGACGGTGATATCGCGCACGGCCGCGATCACCTTCGCGATGGTGGCACCCGTCGGCTTACCGTCAGAGACGGGCGTCAGGAACTCGCGCCAGTCCTCGATCCACTCGGCCAGTGCGCGCTGCTTGTGCGGGCGGCCGACGAAGTTGAGCAGGGCGGCGTACGCGGCGGTCTTCTTCAGCGTGAGCGATGCCAGGTGATCACCGTGGCCCGGGTTGGCGGCCGTGCCCAGGTTGAAGTAGACGACGGCCATCATCGCGGACGGCTCGATGAAGCCGACGGACTTTTCTTCCGTCGTGTCGAGGACCGTGGCGATGAACGACGACAGGCTGGTGGTGGTGTAGTGGCCGCGGTAGCGCGCGCGGCCAGCGCCGAACTTCTCCAGCGAGACGATGGTCTCGCCGCTTTCGCCGTGCAGGATGACGGTCGGGGTGGCGGTATCCAGATGGCGATTGCCGTCAGCGCGGAGCGTGAGCTCGCTGAGGGCTTCGATGGCGGAGCGATCCATAGTGGTTCCTTTCGGGGCGGGTGAGGGTTACTGGTTCTCGTCGGCGCTAACGCCACGCGGCTCGTCGGCGAAGAGACGCGGCTGCGTTTCGGGGAACAAAGACATGCGCCCGCCCTTGCCGACATGGACCGGGGTGCTGGTCGTCGCCTCTTCGACGACGCGGCCCTTCGCGGTGGGCTGCGTGTACTTGATCTGGTGGACGACGTTGATCTGGCTGCTGGAGCCGATCTGCTTCAGCTTCATCTTGATGATGACTTCGCCATCGCGGCCCTCAGTTGTGACACCGAGGGCGACGGCGTTGAGCGCGGCGTCGAGACGCTGCACGAAAACACCCGCGTCGAGGTCTTCGAAGAGCTGGATAGCGTTGTTGTTCTCGCTCATGGTGCGTCGCTCCGCACGGCCAGCATGGCGGTGCTATAGGGGTGGGCGCGGCGGTGCCGCAGGTGAAGGTCCAAGTCGGTCGCGTCGAGGTTGGTGAGGTACAGCACGCCTTCGTCTTCGAAGTCCTTGCCATCCCAGTCGTCCACCACGCGGTCGAGTCGGTATGTCTCGCGGAGCTGCTCCGCGTTCGTCGTCTTGCCGCACTGCTGCGGTCCGTAAATCACGATGCTTTTGTTAGCCACGGTGTCTCCTGGTGCTTCGGGACAAGAAAGCCGCCTTCCTTTGGTTGCTGCAGCGGGTATCGCCAAGCAGCTTACGTGTGCCCCGTGCTTCTCCACGGGGCGGGGAGTTGATCAGCCGCGGTACGCAGCGGGCGGGACGTGGCGCGAGGGTCCGCCGGTACCGGATGCCTCAATGGAGACGCCCTCACCGATCTCTACGAGCTGGTGCTCGTCCAGGTAAACGCCATCGGGCAAGCGACCGTCCTTCGCGGGCGGCTGGATGCAGTACTGAATGCAGCCGTTGAGGTATTCGACGCGTGCGACTGCAACACCTTCGAAACCGCTGACGGTGTCGCGCAGCGTCTTTCCGAGGGAAAACTTGCTCATGGGCGGTAACTCCAAAGATCAATGAGTCGCGATGCTAGGCATCGAGACAAGGGCGGCGATGGCGAGCCAGACGCCGAGGACGAGAGCAGTGGCCTTAGCGCCCGACATCGGCGCGGTAAGCCACCAGCGAATGGCGTAGCTCATGCCGGCGACACCAGGTCGGCGGCGATGGCGAACACGGCCAGACCGATAAACAGGCCGACGTACCAGCCATGGCGTTCGAACAGCGGTTGGAGAGTGGGAAGCGATGGTGCTGGCGACATGGCGAGCTCCGGCAAGGAAGAGGTCTGGTCAGCGGCCCGCCCCTCGGCGGTGAAGGGGGCACCGCAGAACACGGCAGGGGTTCCGTGTAGGACGGGCCGCTGACAAGAGCCGCGTTACATCGACGCGGCGGCGAACGTGGGCTCCTGGTGAAGCGAGAACATGAGGCGGCCGTCAAATACGGTTACCTCGTACCGGGGCGGGCGCTCGCACTCCGGCACGCGGCCGAACGACGCGTCCCAAACCAAGTACGAGACGCGGTTGGTGCTGAGATCGACGTCAGCGCGGACGATCGCCATGCGCTCAACGATGGGCGCGTACCGCGCTGGGTTGACCAGCATGTCGGCGAGGTCGAACTGGACGATGCCCAAGCGGCGGAGCGACGGTGCGGCGGCGATATTCATGGCAACCCCATGAAGCGGTCGAGGGCGGTGACAACGAAGAGGGCGGTGACGATGCGAATGCCGTTCATGCGGCGACGTCCTCGCTGACGACTTCGGTCTGGCTGAGCAGCTCGTGCGCGTGCGCACGGAAGTGGTGCGCTGCTTCGATCATTGCGTTACCGATCTCAATCGCCTCGGTTGGAGTCATTTCGAGACGCATCGGGCCGAAGCTGAGTGTGACGGCGAGGCGGTCGCTATCGATTTGCGCCCTGGTGTTGGGCGGGACGCATGACGTAAACACGCTTCCACGCGCCTCGCACGCCGTGATCGCGGTCTCGCTGACGGAGAGATAGCGAAAGTCCATCAGGAAGCCCTCTGCTTGCGAGCACGCCGCGTCGTGGTGCGGGCCGGCAACGCCAGCTGAGCGTAGTCGCTGCCCCACTGAGCTTCTGCCTGGTCGAGCGTTGCGTGGCGGGCGGTGACGGCGCCGCAAGCGCATTCAAGGCGGTGACGCTGCGAATCACGCTGCGTGCGTGCCTCGGCGAGCGTGATGACCGGCTCGCGGCTGCTACGGCCCGTGGACTGGACGTGGCGCGGCTCTTTGCTGCAACGGCAGCGCCGGAACCGACCTGGCATGTGTTTCATTTCGCGTTCGAGCATGGCACCGAACTCCCCTGCCGACATGGCATTCTTGGATGGCGTTTTGCGAAGGCCGACCGGCTGCTCACAAAACGTGAATCCATGGTCAGAAAATCTGACCAACATAGCAACAGAAATTCTGACCATCTGTCAATTCCGTTTATCTAACGTTCATAAAATGAACGCCAGGAGGCTCGAAATGCGTCAAGTCGCGATGGGGGTGATTGGGGTGGTGCTGCTAGGTGGAGCGGTCGCAGCAAAGGCGGATGCTCCCGTCTGCTGCGCTTCGGATGACCATGGGATTCGGAGTCATGCAGTAGCCACCGACCTGGGCAAGGTCAGCCCCGGCACCGAGAACTACAGCAGGGTCCCAGGCTGGCAGGCCTTCGTCTTCAGCCGGAATGGGGTTCGCTACGTGGAGCTGGCCGACGCGTCCGGCTTACCGAGGGCTGCGTTCACGGTTGTAGACGGGTCCGTTCTGGCGCTGCCTGTGGGCGGGGATATAGTGCAGCAGGTCGCCTTCGCACCGACATTTGCAAGCTTGGTCTTCGACGATGCGTCGGTGGCGGTTGGGGTCGTCACGAATGCTGACGGAAGCGTGTCTTGGCAGGTGTTCGTCAAGTAGTTACGCGCGCGGCAAGGGCTCGGCTCCTCGAGTCCTTGCCGTTTCTGCTCAGTCGTGGTCGGACCGCTCAAGCACGCATGTAAGGCTATAGCCGGTATCGGCCCCGCGGTGGCGGGAGATCTCCGACTCAGTGTCGACCATGATGATGCGGAGTCGGTGCGGGCGGTTGTGAAACGAACCGTCGAACGCGCAGGCACGAGTGCGAAGTCTGGCGAGCCTCGCCGTGTCGACAGCCGTCCTTTCGGTGACTACTGGATTGCGCGCAACAAGGGCCATGCTCAGGTGATTGCGCCCGAGCCTAACCGAGCAGCGCACCGAGATATCGATATGCGAAGGGTCGGAAGTGAGCAGATAGTCAACGGCGTCGCCGAGCATGCGATAAGCGGACAATAGAGTGCCGAGCGAAATCCCATGAGCGCTTCCGATGAGATCGAGACGGCACTTCGAGGTACCGAAGCGTTCAAGAAAGCCGTCAGAATGCAGCGCGGCGTACAGCCCGTCACGCTCAACGGTTAGGGGGTATATGCCGTCTATGACCGTGTGCCGGAACTGAGTGGATTCGAGATGGGTAGCCCCGATCAAGTCCATCGCGGCCTCCGAATGGCCGCTCTTGCGCAAGATGGCGACGACCGGGGCGATGCTCCCGCGCGAGTTCGCCTGCATCGCTTCGGCGCGCAGTGCCTTCTCCCGTAGTGCGGCTTCGATCGAGTTGAAGCGCGCCCTATGCTCTCCCCGAGCCTCGCGCTTCGAGACCCCTTCTGCGACTTGCTCTGAGGGAACCGCCGGCGCGGACCCTCTCGCGCCGAGGACGAATAGGGCGAGGGACAGAAACGTGAAAACCTCCTGCATCGTCAGTGCGGCGGCGTCGCTCATTCCCTTATCTTGGTGCGGTATCGTCCAGAGGAGAGCCAAGTCGCCACCGATCGCGCCCACGCACGCGCCTCGCCATCCGTGCCGAAGTGAGAGGGCAACAGCTGGAACAAACAGGAGCAGCCGCGCGCCATCAAGGCTCGCCGCTTGCGTCAAATGCGCCGTTGCAACCGCACCGGCAAGGCCACCGGTTACGGTGATGGCGCACAGGGCCTCAGCTCGGAATATCTTGGCCCGCTCCCTCGCGAGCCAGCCATTGGACGTGAGAGCGACCAAAAAGCCACCAACCAAAATCCCCTGTATGTCACCCATCGAGTACACGATGAGATCTCCAAGCCTGATGCCGTCACTGCCGGGGGTGAGCAACGCGGACGAGATTTTGCTCGCCAAGCTTGCGCCTTCGGCGGAAAGCACGACGCCGACGGCAAGGGCCGCCGCGTCCAGCGGACGTTGAATTCGAGGCAGCTTGGTCCGGGCGCGGAGTTGATAAATGACAGCGGCTACCGGAGGCCACGCGGGGAGAAGCATCCCCAAGTACCAAGCCCACCCGTGACGGTCGATTACTGGGTAACGAGCTATGGCGAGTCCTGCCATGTCGCCCAGGTACAGAGCAGGCCAGAGCCTGATGGGAGTTGCTAGAGCCGCGGCGAAGCGCAGTCCGGCGGGCAGATACCACTGGTCGTTCGAGGCCTCGCGGAGCGCCGCAAAAGCGACCGCGTATGCTGCAGCAATGGCGATATTTGCGATTACGCTCGGCTTTCCCGCTGTTAGCGCCCTGATTGCGCCCCAAGCATCCACTGCACGGCTAGTCATGAATTGGTCTTGACGATGATTCCCCGGCCGGACCGTAGCACCACCCGTTAGATGGCGTCTATGACTCGTCCAAAGATCTCAAGCTTCTTGAAATCGGGACCCGTCAGATCGTGGCGCCTCTCGGTCTCCTTGTCGCCGGTCAGCCGGTACTCGTTATGTCCGAGGATGAAAATGCGGCGGATATCCGCAGAGCCAAAGGCGTGTATAGCGTAGACCTGGCCGTTCACGATTTTGTCGAGGCTATTGGCGCGCGGGTCCACGAATGTCGTCGCCCCCTCGGCGAACCTAGGGCTCATCGCGTCGGACGGATTGATCACCCACCTCAATGTGTCCAGGTCGGCCCCGGGCATCCTTCGGCGTAGGACGTCCTCTGGGAAGATCGCGGCAGGCGGACCCGGTACTTTGTTAAAGCCGCGTAGCACCGCGATCGATAGGTGGCCGGGCAAGCGACGGTTTCCGTCCTCCTGTGCGATGTCCGGTCCGTCCTTCCTCGTCAGCAGGGCGAACGCATCAACGCCAAACAGCTCCCCGATGTCCTCGACCAAGTCGAAGGGCGGGTAGTTGTCGCCGGATTCGTAATTGCCCACACGCCCCCGTCCCTTGAGGTTCAGGCGCTCCGCAAACTCTTTTTGAGAGAGCCCGAAGGAGTTCCGGAGATGCGCGAGACGCGCCCCGACAGTTTTCTTGTCCATAAGACGGGATGGTAGTTCACGTTTTTCTAACTCAAGACGGTCAGAAAAACTGTTGCACTCCGGCTCACGTTCTGTGAAAGTGTCGCCATGACGGACAGAATTCCTGACCATAGAACCCTTAATAAGGCCGCTGTCGCGGAAGCGATAGAGGTCTGCGGGGGTGTTTCGAACCTCGCCGACCTGCTCGGAATTGAGGTGACGCGCCTCTGTAACTGGCGTGCTCGTGGTGCCCCCGATGGGTGGGTGGTGCGGATTTCGCGAGCCACTGGAGGGAAGGTGCCCTGTCACCGATTTGACCCGGTTGCCTTTCCGGAGGTGTTGGGCGCCCTCCTGGCGCAGGGTGCTGGTGCCTGACATGACTCTCTCAACCCTCATCGCGACGGCACCGCTGCGCAACGCCAAGGCGATCCGTGTAGTCGAGCAGGGCTCGGCCATCGACATCTCGGCCCAGGGCGCGGCACCACGCGACGAAACCTTCTGCGTGGATTTCCACTTTCGTCACTTCGATGCCCGCCGCTTTGTCGAGTTCGATCACCAGTTCCGTGCAGCGTATATACGCCTGGTATGTGGCGGGGTATCGCACCGGGAACAGTTCCCGAAACCGGGCGAACTCGCTCTCGGCGAACCAGGTGACGAAGCACATTTTTGCGGGAGGCGCTGAGATGCTTTCCTTGCGATATGTGCCGCCGAAGTTATCGACCCTCGTCGTTTCGCTGCTCGTTTCCATTGCTATTGGCTTCCAGCTTGGCGTTGCGGCTCAGCATTGGCTCGATGTAAATCAAGATCACCTGCTGGGCCGCGAGAATGAGGAACAGGACTACAAGCCAGTCGGGCACTCCGGATCCGAATTTGATGTTCGTGATCTTCGGCGCGGCAGTCGGTGCGGCCTTGTAGAGCTTTCCGAGTTGCGCGGGGCTCAATTCGGAATCCTTGGAGACGGTGTCGATCGCATCTCGAACAGTTACGTAGGTTTGTTGCGTGTATTTCTCCGCCGTGTCGGAATCTCGCAAATATTGCTGCATGACACCGTGGTTGAACCCTTGGTCATAGAGCAGCATTCCGACCCATGCGAGGAAGAGAGCAGTCAACACCTTGTTGGCAACGCGCCGATAACCGGCGGGATCGTTCCACCAGAGAAATCCCAGCCCGCTGAAGGCAAGCACGGCTACGCCGGTTACCAACGTCATCACGACATCCATCTCTTGCATCCGGCTCGCGGCGCCATTGCCGCGATTGAAGTCTACCGCGCGGCCTATTTTGGCTGTCGTTCCTTGGCTCTGGCTCATCCCCGCAATCTCACCGTCGTCTCTATGGCGCAATTCTGTCCCTCTACGAGAACCTTCGCATGAAGCCCAGTCCTCAGCCGTCCCGTTCCGCCGCCCTCATGGAGCTGACGGCGCGCGCCGTGCGCGACACCCGCGACGGCGTCGTGGGCTTCGCGGACCGGGTCGCCGATCACTATCTGGACAACACGGCCGAGGAGCATCGCCGTGTCCCGTTGAAGCCGCTGCTCGGTGACATCAATCAGATCAGCGCCGCGCAGAAGGCCAATCGCCAGACGGTCGATCGCTACATCAAGGGCGAAGTGAAGACCTTCCCGTGCGACCTCGAAGAGTCCTGGGTGGCGGCATTGCAGCCGCCGTTCCGCGACGAGGCGCTGAGCCTGTTGTCCGGTCGCCACGGCCTGCTGGCCGCCAAGGCACGCAGCCCTCGCGAAGCGCTGGAAAGCCTGTCAGATGCCACGCATGCATTCAGCGACTTCCTCGGGCGCATGGCGCCCATCGTGGCTGATGGCGTGATCGACGAGCGCGACCAGCCTTATCTCAAGCCTGCGCTCACGGAGCTCGCGGATCTGCAGGCAGCGATGGCAAGCCTCCAGGCGCAGCTCACAGCAGCGCTCCCGGATAAGAACGGCGGGAGGAAGTGACCATGGACAGCATCGATCGCGCTCAAACCCGCCAGCTGGAAGACATGGAGTTCGCGCTCGCGGCACGAGGGAAAGTAGCCGTTCGCGGCCCCGCCACGTGCGAATCGGCGGACTGCGATGAACAGATCAGCGAGGTGCGCCGTGATCTCGGCGCACGCCGCTGCCTTCACCACCAGCATTTGCTCGAGCAGGGGGCAAAGCCATGGCATATACCCGTCGAACGAAGCGGCAGAAACCGATAACCGTGGCCGAACGCGCTCTCATGGAGCGGGCGAAAGCGGAACTGGCACGTCATCAGGCACACGGCACCTCCGCCGAAGCCATGGCCGCGCACGACGCTTTTCTCAAAACGAAACCTGGCTGCCCTCAAGGGCGGCTTGATCTGAAGGTATGACCGTGAAATCCCTCCCTTGGAAAAGCCCGGTACCGGCCGGCGTAGGCCGCACCGTGAAGGTGCTCCGACCTGGCTACAGCCTCGAGGAAATTGCGGCAGCTATCCTCGATCGCGCGAGCGTGGGGTTCGGCGTGCGCGTGTATCGATGGCCGTGTGGCACGGTCGCCATCGCGCCGCGCGACGGCGAAGCCGACGGCAAGCTCGATGCGCGGTGCCAGGAGCGTTTGTTCGGTACGTATGCCCAGGGCACGACGTTTCGCGATGTGAAGCGCGACCTGTGCTGCGAGGGGGTGGCGGCGTGATCAACGTTGCTGCCCTGCTGGACACCGTCGACCTGGTCGAGGTGATCGAGCGCAATGGCGTGGAGCTGCGCAAGTCCGGCCACGAGTGGGTTGGCCTATGCCCATTCCACGGGGAAAACTCGCCGTCCTTCTATGTCATTCCGGATAAGGGCTTCGCCCACTGCTTCGGCTGTGGCTGGAACGGGAACGTCATCAGCTTCCTGATGCTCAAGTGCCAGTACACGTTCGTCGAGGCCTGCCACAAGCTTGGCGGGCACGATATGGGGGCGGAGGCAAAGCGGGCGACGCACACGGCGCCGCGGCGACTCGACCGGCCCGTCGGCGAGGTATGGGTGCCGATCTATCCGGTGCCGCGCGACGCGCCGGCGTGGGTGGTTGGCGTAGAGGGACGCGTCTGGAACATCAAGAAGGGCAAGTGGTGGAATCGTCTCCGCCCTGATCGCGTGGACGCCTATCGCTCCCCGGAGGGTTCGCTCATGGGCTACGTGCTGCGGACCACGATCAAGGGCGACAAGATCACGCCGACGGTCACCTGGTGCATTGGTCCGCGTGGCGAGGCGCAGTGGTGTCTCCAACCGTTTCCCGAAGCCCGGCCGCTCTGCGGCCTCGATGAATTGGCGGCACGGCCGCATGCGCCTGTCCTCGTTGTCGAGGGCGAGAAGTGCAAATACATCGGCGGCGAGATCCTCACGCCGTATGTCGTCATCACTTGGCCTGGCGGCAGCCATGGGATTCGCCACGTCGATTGGTCGCCGCTGGCTGGCCGCGACGTCGTGTTATGGCGCGACGCCGATAACCCCGGTGTACAGGCCATGCTTGGCTACGTCGATCGCAGCGGCGCGCTCCATGAAGGCGTCGCGCAGCACGCGTTTCGCGCGGGGTGCGAGAGCCTGCGCATGGTGGACCCCACCGGGCAGCCTGAGGGCTGGGACATCGCCGACGCCGTGAAGGACGGCTGGACCGCAAAGCAGATCGCGGCGTGGGCAAAGTCCCGCGTCGTACCCATCGAGATCGAACAGACGGAGCACGTAGCTGTATGAACGATGCTTCGAAGGTAGTTGTTCCGCTCGGCGATCGCCGTCGCTCGGGACGCGGTGGCGGTGGGGGTGGGCGTGGTGGTGCAGGCGGCGCGGGTGGGGACAGGGCAGGCGGCGAATGGCGGCAACGGCTGCTGCGTAATCGCGAGGGTGCATGCACGGCGACCTTGCACAACCTGATGCTGATTCTTGAGCACGACGACGAACTCGCCGGCCTGTTTGCCCTGGACGAATTCGCCAATCAGGTGACCATCACCCGTGATCCGCCGTGGCGCGGCGGGAAGAAGGGCGAGTGGCTGGAAACCGGGGCAACGCAGCTGGCCGCGTGGGTGGGCCAGCCAGAGACCTACCAGTTGAGCGCGAAGTCCAGCCTCGTCATGGAAGCGGTGGAAGCCACGGCCAACATCAATCGTCATCACCCCGTTCGCGAGTACCTCGAGGAACTCAAGTGGGACGGTGTGGAGCGGATACCCACGCTGTTCCCGACGTTTTTCGGTACCGACGACACGCCCTACACGCGCGGTGTCGGCCTGATCTTCATGATCAGCGCGGTGGCGCGCATCCTTCAGCCTGGTTGCAAGGTGGACACCATGCTCGTGCTCGAAGGCAGGCAGGGCGCAGGCAAAACGCGTGTCACGCAAATGCTGTTCGGGGGCGATCGCTGGTATATGGACGCCCAGAGAAGCCCTACCGAGAAGGACTTCTATCAGGATCTCCAAGGCAAGTGGGGCGTCGAAATCGGCGAGCTGGTCTCCTTTACGAAGTCCGAGGCCAACAAGGTGAAGCAAACCCTGTCGGCCACATCGGATACCTACCGGCCCAGCTATGGCCGCTACTCACGCACGTTCCCACGCCAGTGCGTGTTTATCGGCACGACCAATGAAGACCAGCCGCTTCGCGACGCGACCGGTGCCAGGCGCTTCCTGCCCGTGCGCGTGGGCGTCGTAGCTGTCGAAGAAATACGGGCACGCCGCGATCAATTGTGGGCCGAGGCGGTAGCCCGGTTCCGGCGTGGCGAATCCTGGTGGGAGTTGCCCGAGGGTGCCGCCGAGCAACAGGAGGATCGCTATGCGGCAGATGCGTGGGAGGAACCTGTGGCGCGCTGGCTATGTGGCGGCCCACGTGATCATTACGCCTGGCGCATCAAGACCGAGAAGGGTGAAGATCCCATGGAGCGCGGCAGGGTACTCGAGGTGAGTACCGCTGATATCCTGCTATACGCGCTGCATGTCGATGTGGGGCGGCAGGACCGCCAGATGCAGATGCGCGTCGCCGCGGTCATGACGCGCTTCGGTTGGCCCAAGTTCCGCACGCGCGTGGGCGGACAACGCATGCACCTGTGGTATCGGCCCGACGAAGAGACCGACGACACGGGAGGTGCGCCATGAATGGCCCAACCGGCCCAACCGGCCCAACCTATGCCCAACCTATGGCCCAACCTCCTACGCGTTGGGAGCCAACGGCTGTCCCAACCGTCCCAACCTTTCTCGCGTGCGTACACATGAGAGACACCGACACCAGCAACCTATGTATGCGTAAACAGGTTAGGCAGGTTAGGCCGGTTGGGACAGAGATTGCGGCACAACGGTTTGAGCGGCCCAACCTACGTCGCGGGTGGTTGGGCCGGTTGGGCCAGACTCGTCGCTGGTGGGGCAACCTTAACAATTCTCACGATACCTTAACAATTCATTCAGGTTCGAGCGGGTCCTCCCCCACATCAGGCCATTGCGGGTTCCCGGCGCGCAGTTTGTCTCTAGATTCAGCGGTTTGGCTTTGGTTCGGTCGGGTTCGGCTTACCCGGTTTCGGTTCGGAGAGGCGGCATGAACGACCAGCACCTCATGACGAAGGCGGAATTTGCCCGGCATCTTGGCGTCAGCGACTCCTACGTCAGCAAGCTTGACCGCCAACATCGTCTGGTGAAAGACAGCGCCGGGCTGGTCATGGTCGCGCAGTCGAAGATGGTGATCGATGCCACGCGCGATCCTGGTCGGGGTGGCGATCGCACGGCGGCGAAGAACCAGGCTGCGCCGCCCGCTGACGCTCCGCGCGTCGACGAGGGCGCTGCCGCGTTATCAGGCGCTGTCGCGGCGCCGATGAGTTACAACGAGGCGGCGCGAAGGGAGAAGGTCGCCAAGGCGCGCACGGCCGAATTGGAGCAGGCTGAGACGGCGGGCGAACTGATCCGCAGGGATGCCGTGGAGCGCGCGATCTTTGGGCTTGCGCGGAGTGCGATGGAAGCGTTGCGCAACGTTGCTCCTCGCATAGCGGGCCAACTGGCGACGACCACCGACGCGCGCGAGTGCGAGCGGATCGTCGACAGCGAATTGCAGGCGGTCATCAAGAAGCTCGCGAAGGCGCCGCTGGATGACGACGGCGCCGTTGCGGAGGCCGCGTGAGTCTGGACTGGCATGGCGACATCGAGCTGGCCTCCGGCGCCGAGGTGGTGCTGGAGGCGTGGCAGTCAGGGTGGACCGCGCCCGACTCGTTGACGCTGACGCAGTGGTCGGACACCTACCGGCAGCTGCCCACGGAGTCGGCGGCCGAGGCAGGCGACTGGCGGACCTCACGTACGCCGTTCCTCCGGGCGATCATGGAGGATCTGTCGGTTGACTCGCCGGTAACCGAGGTCACGCTGCTGAAGTCGACGCAGGTCGGCGGTACCGAGGTCGGGATCAACCTGATCGGGTATGTCGCCGACCACGTGCCCGGCCCGATGATGTACGTGCTTCCCACGGTCGATGTCGCGCGGCGCTTCAGCGAGCAGCGCCTGAAGCCGATGATCGAGCTTATGCCCTGCCTGCAACGGCGGTTTGGCCCATCGCGATCTCGGGACAGCGGCAACACCGCGCTCACCAAGAAATTTCCCGGTGGTCTTCTGGTGCTGAGCGGCGCGAACAGCGCGAGTTCGCTGGCCTCGATGCCAGTGCGCTACCTGGTGCTGGACGAGCTCGACAAATACCCGCGCGACCTCGACAAGCAGGGTAGCGCTCAGGTTCAGGCCGAGCGCCGCACGTCGTCCTACACGCGCCGCAAGAAGATATTCAAGGTCAGCTCGCCCAGCGTGAAAGACTCTAGCGCGATCGACGATGAGTACGAGCGTGGCAGTCAGGCCGAGTACCGCGTGCCGTGCCCGTACTGCGGTACCCGTCATGCCCTCGATATCGACAACCTGACGGATGATGGCCTCTTCGTCTGCCCTGCCTGCGGCGACCTCTACGGCGAAGAGCACAAGACGGCGATGTTGGTCGAGGCGGTATCCGAGGAAGAGCCGGGCGCATGGTGGGTTCACCGGTACCCCGAACGGCTCGCAAAGAGCTACGCCATCTGGGCAGGGTATTCGCCGGTGGGTCTCGGATACACCTGGAAGGAGATCGCCGCCATGCGCACCGAGGCGCAGGGCGACATCGAGAAGGAAGTGGTGTTCACGAACACCATTCTCGGGCGCAGCTACGAAGGCGTCGCTCAGAAAGTCGAAGCCAAAGACGTGAAGGACCGCGCCGGCAAGTGGCAACGTCGCACCATTCCGGCGGGCTGCATGCTGATCACCGTCGGCATCGATGTGCAGGCCAACCGCTTCGCCATTGGCGTCTGGGGTTGGGGGCGCAACGAGCAGTGTTGGGCGATCGATTATGTCGAGCTTCCGGGCGATCCCACGCGCAATGAGGACTGGGCGGTAGTCGATGAGTTTCTGGACAAGGCCACGTTCGTCAACGCGTTCGGAACCCCACTCCGCCCTGCGGCGGTGTGCATCGACAGCGGCAACTGGACGAATGACGTTTACCGCTGGGTGCGTCCACGCCAAGCCCGGAACATCATGGCGATCAAGGGTATGAACACGCCGGATGCGCCCGCCATGGCGCGGCCGAAGAAAGAGGATGCCAACCGCAAGGGCGGCGCCGATCGTCGCGGTATCGCGCGATGGAACGTCGGCCAGCACACCATCAAGACGACCCTCATGCAGCGGTTGATCAACGATGGCGAACTGGCAGATGAAGAAAGGCGGCGGTTCCATTTTCCGGCCGACCACGATCCCGAGTTCTACCAGATGCTCACCGCCGAGCGCCTCGACCTGGTCGCAAAGCGGTGGGTGCTGGCAAAGGGCAAGCGCAACGAAGTGCTTGATACGCTCGTCTACGCCTATGCTGCGGCGCTCAGCCCCAAGGTGCGGCTGCACGTCATGCGCGACGCTGACTGGTCGGTGCTCGAGGCAAAGCTGGAGCCCGGCACGCCGGATCTGTGGTCGGTGCCGCCTGCCATCGAGCCCATGGCATCGCCCGCGCCCGCACCGACGCCGACGGTGCAGAAAGATGCTGCAGAGCGATCGGAGGGTGCTGAGGCTCCTGACGCTCCTGCGCCGGCTGTGATGCGTCGCGCGCAGACGCCTGCGGCGCCGCGGCGTGGCGGAAGCCAATTCGCGAGGCGAACATGAATACGGTAACCGAGCAGGCGAGTTTCGAACCGGCGAAGACGCTCGTGGACGAGATGGCTCTGGCGCTGATGCAAGCCCGGGGTATGACCATCGAAGAAGCCATCGCCAATGTGCGGCCGATTGTGGCTTACCTGCAGCAGCAGTACGGAGGCGATGAAATGTACATCCCGCGCCCAGGGCGCACGTACCCGATCGCTGACATCGTAGACGCGACGCGCCGCCGCGAGGGGGTAAAGCGGATCTGCTCCCGCTTCGGCATAAGCCGCCGCACTTACTTCTGGCTGATGGCTCAGCAGCGCTGACGGTAGCGGGGTGCAAGGTTTCCGGGAAACTTTGCACTGCCGTTTGCCGACGATGGGGGCATGTCACACGCCTCCGAGATGCTTGATCGATACGTCGAAGCCGAACTGTCCATTCTCAATGGGCAGAGCATCGACTTCGGTGGTCGGCGACTCACTCTCGCCGACCTTGGAACGGTCCAAAAGGGGCGTGCGCAGTGGGAGCGTCGCGTTGCCGCAGAGCGCGGCGGCCGACGCGGGGCCGTGGCCACCTTCTCGGGCAGCTGTGGCGGTGACGGCCGTGAGCGCAAGTGGGGCCGCAACTGATGGCCCGTCGCTCGATGTCCGCCTTCGATCGTGTGATTCTTGCCGTGGCTCCCGGCTGGGCGGCGGCGCGTGCCCAGTCCCGGTACCGCGCGAAGGCATATGGGTCGGCGTATGAGGCGGTCGAACCTGGCCGTATGCGCAAGCGCGCACGCGATCGTGGTAACGGCAACGCCGTGGTCGCCGGTAGCCAGATGGCGCTGCGCGACATGGCTCGCCACCTCGACCGCAACCACGATATCAGCCGCGGCATCCTGGACATCCTTGTCCGGAACGTCGTCGGACCTGACGGTATTGGCGTCGAGCCGCAGCCGCGGGATGCCGCTGGAAATATCAACAACGACCTCGCCGTGCAGCTCAGCGAGCTGTGGGAAAAATGGAGCGCGCTTCCCGAGGTCACAGGGGAACTCAACCGCGCGCGAAGCGAGCATCTCTTGGCGCGTAGCTGGTTCCGCGACGGCGACAGCTTCTGGCAGTACGTCGAGGGAAACGTTCCGACGTTGACCCACGGCACGGCGGTGCCGTTCTCGCTTGAACTGCTCGAGTCGGACATGTGCCCGGTCGATTACAACGACCCGACGAAGAACGTGCTGCAGGGTGTCCAGTGCAACGCCTGGGGCCGCCCGACACGATACGGCATGTACAAGTCGCATCCAGGCGAGCCGTACGCACCGATGCCTGAACTCAAGTGGGTGGATACCGCGCAGATCGGTCACATCAAGCTGATCGATCGCATTGGCCAACGCCGCGGTGTGAGCATGTTCGCCAGCGTGCTCGGCCGGTTGGACGACCTGAAAGACTACGAAGAGAGCGAGCGCATCGCCGCCCGGATCGCTGCGTCCATGGCTGCGTTCATCAAGAAAGGTGATCCAGCGTCGTTCCCAGACTCGCCGGCAGACGCAAATGCTCCGAAGCGCGAGCTGTATTTCGAAGCCGGGATGATTTTCGACGACCTCGCCCCCGGCGAGGACATCGGCATGATCGACAGCAAACGCCCTAACCCCAACGCCGCCGCCTGGCGTGACGGGCAGTTGCGCGCCGTCTCCGCCGGCGCGGGCGTCAGTGCGAGTTCGGCGAGCAAAAACTACAACGGTACCTACAGCGCGCAGCGACAAGAGCTCGTCGAGCAGTGGGGCGCGTACTCGGTGCTGAGCAAGGCCTTCATCGACCAGCACACCGCCGAGGTTTACGGCCGCTGGTGCGACATGGTGCTGCTGGCCGGCTTGGTGCGCCTGCCCAAGGGTATGACGCGCGAGGGCTTCAAGCACGCGGTCTACGTGCCGCCGTCCATGCCCTGGATCGACCCGCTCAAAGAAGTGAACGCTTACGCCGAGGCTGAAGACCGCTGCTACGTGTCGGGTCCCGAGATCCTTCGTAGGCAGGGACGCAACCCATCTGACGTGCTGCGTGCCCAGGCCAAGTGGCAGCAGGACAAGCGCGATGCCGGCCTGCTCACGGCCGCCGCCCCAGTACCCCCGGAGAATGATGATGAACCTTCCGCGTAAACGTCTGTTCGTTGCGCTCGCGATGGCCGATGGCGTTGCACCCGCGCCGACGCCTATTCGTCCCGTGATGGTGCTTCGCCCCGTCGCCGCCGCTGCCAACGAGTATGAGCTGCTTATCTACGGGGATATCGGCGAGAGCTGGTGGGGCGAGTCAGTGACCGCGCTCAGCATCGTGCAGCAGCTGCAAGCGCTGGATGCGGGCGTCACGCAGCTCAATGTGCGAATCAACAGCTACGGCGGAAGCGTCAGCGACGGCCTGGCGATCTACAACGCCCTTCGCCGTCACTCCGCACGCAAGGTCGGCACGGTCGACGGCGTGGCGATGTCCAGTGCCAGCCTGATCGCCATGGCCTGCGACGAGTTGCAGATGCCCTCCGAGTCGGTGCTGATGATCCACGCCCCTTGGGGCCTGGCGCAGGGCAACGCGCAGGATATGCGCGAAATGGCCGACGTCCTCGATATCTACGCCGATGCGATGTCGAGTGCCTATGCCCGTAAGAGCGGCAAGCCGAAAGACGAGATGATGGCGCTGCTCTCGGACGGCAAGGATCATTTCTACACCGGCGACCAGGCATTGGCCGCAGGCTTCATCGACGCGGTGGTGGCTGACCCGCTTGAGGATGACGAAGGGGACGCTGCACAGGCGCAAGGTGAGATGCGTGCTCAGGGCGTGAGCCGCTTCACTGCCGGTGCATCCGCGCAGATCCAGCGTCAGGCTATGGCCGCCGCCCGTCGTCAGCCCAAGGCGATGCCCGCCGCCGCGAAACCGCGCGTACGCGCCGCGGCAGGCGCCGACCTCACCAATTTCAACCTCGCCCTCGGCAGCGCCGAAGGGCAGCAAGCCCTCGTGGGCGCCCTTACGACGGCCTTGACGGCCGATACCGGAGACACTGACATGAATCGACGCCGCCTGTTGTTTGCCGCCCTCCGCGCCCCGCTGGGCGCGGATGGTTCCGAGGGTGGCGGCGGCACGACGCCGCCTGCCGCTGCCCCCGCCGATCCCACCAACGCTGTAATGGCTGCACTTCGTCAGCGCAATGACGGCGTGCGCGCGGCTTTCGAGCCGCACTTGGCCCGCCCCGGCGTGCAGGCGATGCTGACCGACGTCCTCGCCGATCCCTCGCTGACGATCGACCAGGCCCGCGCGAAGCTGCTCGACCATATCGGTGCGTCTGCAGCGCCGGTCCGCGTCGAGCTCGTTGCCGACGAGTCGGACAAGTTCCGCGCGGCGGGCGAGAACGCCATCCTGGCCCGTGCCGGCATGGCGAAGGCCGACGGCCAGAACCCGATGCGCGGCATGAACCTTCGCGAGATGGCGCGTGCATCCCTGCAGCGCGCGGGTCGCAACAGCGATGGCATGGACGTGCGCGAGGTCGTCGGGGCGGCTTTCACCAGCACGTCGGACTTCCCGGCGCTGCTCACCAGTACCGCGCGGACGGCGCTGCTGCGCGGCTATGACGAGTCGCCCGAAGTGTTCGAGCAGTTCACCCGCACGGGCACGCTGACCGATTTCAAGCCGGCAGAGCGGACGGGCCTGGGCTTCTTCTCGTCGCTCGAAAAGGTGCCCGAGGGTGGCGAGTACAAGCAAGGCACCTTCGGCAGCGCCGGCAATTCCATCGTCCTGGCGACGTACGGCAAAATGTTTTCGATCACGCGGCAGGCCATCATCAACGACGAACTGGGCGCCTTCACCGAAGTGCCGAAGAAGATGGGTCGTGCAGCCCGCCGCACCATCGGTGATCTCGTCTTTGCCGTGCTGACGAAGAATCCGCGTATGGCGGACAACAAGCAGCTCTTCAGCGCAGACCACCGCAACCTGGTTACCCCGGGTGCGCCGATCACGACCGACGCGGTGGCAGCGCTTCGCGTGGCGATGGGCACGCAGACGGTGGACGACAAGCCGGTGGCCTTGCCGCTCAAGTACCTGATCGTGCCGCTCGCGCTGGAAGGCCTGGCGAACCTCGTTCGCTCCGCTCAGTACCGCATCGGTGGCAGCGACAACTCCACCACGCCTAACGTGGAGCAAAACCGCTTCGAGGTGATCGCCGACGCTCGCCTGGACGCGTTCAGTCCCAAGGCGTGGTTCGGCGCCGCCGATCCCAATCTGTACGACACGATCGAGGTCGCCTACCTGGACGGCGTCCAGCAGCCGTTCCTCGATCAGAAGGACGGCTGGAACGTCGACGGTACCCAGTTCAAGGTCCGCATCGACGCCGGCGTGGCGCCGCTCGACTTCCGCGGCCTGGCGAAGAACGCGGGCGGCTGAGGCTCACGCCGAGTCGCCCCGCTTTCCCTACATCACAGCTTCGGAGAAGAGACATGACCACCAAGTACGTTCAGCCCGGCGAAATGATCGACTACACGCCGGCCGCCGACGTCGCCAGCAACGACGTGATCGCATTCGGCGTCCTGCTCGGCGTCGCCGTCAGCGACATCGCTGCCAATGACACCGGTGCGCTGGCCGTCGAAGGCGTGTTCGACCTGCCCAAGAAGACCGGCGGTGCCATTGCTGCCGGTGTGCCGGTGACCTGGAGTGTCGCCGATAAGGCGCTGATCTTCGGCGCGGGCGCTGCCAACGACCTTGCCGGCGGCGCCGTGGCGATTCAGGCCGCTGCCGCTGGCGACGCCGTTGTCCGGGTCAAGTTGACCCCGGGCGCTGGCAAGGTCGTCACGGCGTAAGGCGCGGCCATGCCTCTTCCGCCCCGTCGCTCCGCCCGTCAGCTGTTCGACGACGCCGCCAGGCAGCTGCTGGGTGGCGTCGGGGAGCCCGCGCGCTACGTCGCCATCGACGGTACCGAGATCCCGGTCCTCGCCGCACTCGACAAAAATGCGGTCGGCGTCGGCCAGGACTTTGGTGTGACGGTGGTGGGCAGGCCGGCCATCGACCTGCTCACCGCTGAAGTGCCATCGCCAGAGCAGGGCGATCGAGTGATTTTCCCTGACAGCGAGTGGATCGTCGACGTGAAGGACACGGATGACGGACACATCGTGCGCGTGTGGGTGTCCGAGCCATGATCGGTCTATTCGAGTACATCAATTTTGTGGCAGAGAGGCTGCGTCGGATCCACATCGCCGCTGGCTTCACGACCGATGCCGGGGCCAACGTCGTGACGGAGCGGCTTTCCGGCAATGGCGACGACAAGAAGCTGGTTGTCGGCGTGTTTCTCACTGACCTCGCGCGCGTGGCGAAGACCGCCGCACGGCGTGACTGGCAATTTGATCTCCGCGTCGAGGCGCGCGTGCCCACAAAGCTCGCTTCGGCGGAACGTACCTGCGTCGACCTGCTGGAGGACCTGGTGGCGGCGATTCCGACCGCGGTGCGCGAGCAGGTCGGCAATCTGCAAACGCTCGAGGTCACCGACGCGCTGATCGACCGACAGACCGACGACCTTCCTTACAACGTGGTGGGTGTGACTCTGCGGGGCACCTGCTTCGAGTACACCGCCTCGCCCGCCTAACCCCATTCGGAGAAGCCCATGTCCGGCCTTATTTGCGCAGGCGATGTACAGATCGCCATCCTCAACGACGACGGTAGCTTCAAGGGCTTCATGCCCGTCAAGAATACCGTGCAGCTGCAGATCGCCAACGGCGACAACAACGAAAAAACCCGCGTGTCGAAGCAGATCGCGAGCTTCGGCCAGGCGCTCGACACCGTATACACGCCGGGCGCATCGGTGCTGACGATCGGCCTCGACGAGCACGACGCCGACATTGCCGGTATGTCGTTCCGTGGCGAAGTCACGCAGATCACCCGCGCAGCGCAGAACGGCGTCAAGGCGACCGTCGCGCTGCCGGCATCGGGCTTGTGGCTGCCCGTCGCTGACGGTGCCTACAACCTCACTGCCGTCTCGGTCAAAGCGCTGGACGACCAGGGCGAGGAGGGTGCGGCGCTGGAACTGAACAAGGATTACAAGCTCGACGCCGAGAGCGGCATGATCATGAAGATCGAAGGTGGTGCCGCGGGGGGAGAGGTGGAAGTCACCTACAGCGCTCCGGCCCAGTCCGGTGTGCGTGTGACGCCGGGAACAAAGCCGACGCTTCGTATTCGCGTGTACGGGAAGATGAAAAACCTTGCCACCGGCAAGTTCATCTACATCAACATTCCCGAGGCAGCGGTGTATCCCAGCACCGAGGTGGACTTCCTCGCCGATAGCTTCTCCGTCGCCACGTTCGGGGGCCCGATCAAGTCCGTCAACGGCGCGGCTCCTTTCACGGCCGATTACCTGTAAGACCTGCCGCCGGACCTCGATCCGGCGGCACCCTTCTCCGTCACGCTGCCGAGACCACGCATGGCCGCTCGAACACGATCCCAGGCAGCGAAACTCACGGTGAACGGCAAGGCGCCCACGGGCGCCAATGCGCTCGGGCGTCGAGTCGCCGAACGCTTAGCCCGTTACTCCACTGCGGCTGGCAGAACGAAGGCCAGCCTTGCGCGTCGAGTGCAGCCCACAGGAAAACGTGAGATCCGCTCGGTCTACAACCTCAAGGCGTCCGCGCTCAATACGTCGATGAAGCTGGACTCAGGCAGATCGGCCGATGGCGCCATTGTGTTGCGCGCGAGTACGCGCCGACTGCCGCTCATCGTGTTCAGCGGTGCCTGGTCAGGTCGCACGTCACCAGGCGCTACGGCGTCGATATTGCTCGGTCAGCGAAAGACGTACACGAGCGCGTTCATCGCTTCGGCGCACGGCCAGCGCGCGGTCTTCGTTCGCGAGCGCTCAGCCAGCGGCCGCCGCCCGAGCCGCGCGCCGCTGCGCAAACTTTACGGCCCGAGCGTGTTCGACATGCTCGCGGTGTCACCCAACACAGACAGCCCCGCCAACCGGGTTCGCGATCGCGTCATCTCCCAGTTGGAGTCGTTTTACGTGACCGAGCTTGCTCGCCAGATTCGCCTGGACCTTACCCGTGGCTAACGCAACCTTCGAAGAGGTCATTCGTCTCGCTTTCGAAACCGGGAATCCGGAGGCGATTAAGCAGGCGGCGCAGCTGATGACGACCCTCGGTGACGTCTCCGAGGAGACGCGCGCTGAGGCCGCTGCGGTGCTCGACGCCGTATCGTCGAAGGAAAAGGCGGCCCAGGCGGCCGAGACCTATCGCACGGTCGGCCGGTCGATCATCGAGTACCAGCGGCAGATTGGCGAAGCGACAGCGCAGGTTAAGGCCCTTGCAGCCGAGGTGGACGCCGCAGAGGCGCCAACGAAAAAACAGACGCGTGCGCTGGAGCGTTCGCGTGCGGAACTGAAGGACCTGGTGGCCGAGCAGCAGGGCCAGCTGACAAAACTGCGCGACGTGAAGGCGACACTCGATGCGGCCTCCGTGAGCACACGCAGTGCTGCGACCACTCAGCGCGACCTGGCCGCCGCTACGGAGCGGACGACCGTGCAGTTGCGCGAGCTGGTGACGCGGTTGCAGGCGTCCCGGACCGCGCAGGCAACATCAGACCGCGAGATTGCTGCTGAGGCTGCGCGCCGGGTTCGCGAGCAGGCGGAGTACGAGGCCGGTCTAAAGCGGGTGGCTTCGGCGCAGCAGGAGGCAGCCAACGAAGCCAAGGCGGCGTCAGCGGAAACCAACGGAGGGTTGGAGCGCACCGTGGGCGTGGTGGAGCGCCTTAAAGGTGTCCTGGCAGGGCTCGCGGCGTTCTTTACGTTCGACGCGCTGATCCGGGGTGTCAAGGACATCCTTTCCACGGGCGATGAGTTCGGCAAGTTTGAGAAGCAGCTGGCCAGCCTCTACGGGACGCAGGAAAAGGGTCAGCGAGCATTCGAATGGGTGAAGACCTTTACGAAACAGACGCCGTTGCAGTTGCAGGACGTCATGAAGGCTTTCATCACCCTCAAGAATTTCGGCGTAGATCCCACCACCGGGGCACTGCGCGCGGTTGTTGACCAGAACGCCAAGCTTGGCGGTGAGAGTGAGCGCCTGGAGCGCATCACGCTGGCTTTGGGTCAGGCGTTCGCCAAGGGCAAGCTGCAGGGCGAGGAGCTCATGCAACTCGTTGAGGCCGGAGTGCCGGTGTATCAGATCCTCGGCGAGGTGACTGGAAAGACGGCCGGTGAAATTCAGAAGCTTGGTTCCGCCGGCAAGCTGGGCGTCGACGTGTTGCAAAAGTTCGTCGCGCAGATGGGCAAGGATGCCTTGGGTGCGGCTGCCGCCCAGGTCGCCTCTGCCGGCGGTCAGTTCACCGTGGCGAAGGACAATATCCAGCAGTTCGAAGACCAGATCGCGAAGAGCGGTGTTCTGGACTTTTTCCGTGACCAGCTGAAGGCGCTCAACGACCAAGTAAGGCAGATGGCGTCCGACGGGCGCCTGGCGACGTACGCCCAGGGTATCTCGGATGCGATCGTTCGCGTGGCGACTGCCGTCAAGACCGGCACGATGTTCCTATTCGACCATGCCGCGGCTATCGCTACGGTCGCGAAGGCATATACCGCGTTCAAGATAGGCGCCATCGTTGCGGAACTCGGCCTCGGTGCGGCCAAGTTCGCCGAGCTGGCAGCAGGGGCTGTTCGCTCGCAGGGTGCCATTCAAGGGGTCGCTTCGAAGGCGACACTGGTGACGAAGCTTCTTCGGAGCCTCCCGCCTACCATCCAGGTGGCAATCGCCGTGGCCGGGTTCGAGCTTCTCGTCCAGGCCGGCGACTACATCGGCGAGCTGGCAGGCAAGCACAGCGCTGCGGCGAAGAATCTGGAAGCCGTGCAGAAGCGGGTTCGCGACGAGATGGAACGGCAGGTCGATTCGTACCGCGCCGTGCAGCAGCAATACATCCAGTACGCCGATACACAGGTACTGACCTCGAAACAGGTCGCGGCCCTCAGTGACGAGGAGCGCGCGTCGTATGAGGTAAGGCTGAAGGGCTCCCAGGAGTACCTGCGCGCGAAAATGGCCGAACAAGTCCGTCTTCAGGCGATCGGCCGCGACGTGTCGGAGGAGCTGGGACAGACAAAGGCGTCATACCAAGCGAGTCGCGATGGCCTGGAAGCTCTCGCCCAAGGAGCCCAAATCGCTGCGGACGCACTGAAGGATCACCTCAGTGTGGGTGCCGAAGAACTCCGCGCTTCACTGACCGGCATCGGCTCCGACGCAACCACAGCGGGAACTCGGATTCAGGAGTTGTTCGCTGGCTTCCAGCAGGCCAGTACGACGCAGGTGGGTGATCTCGCCTTGGCGCTGGCGAATGCCGCCGACCAGTCACAGCGTGCGGACCTCGCCGTCCGCCTCGGGCTGAAGTCGACACTGAACGAGCTGAGCTCCACCGATCTGCTGCGCTTCCAGTCCGCCGCCACGGCGGCGTTCAATGCCTACCAGGTCAGCGCCACCGACGCGGCAGCGGTAACGCAGAGCGTCCTCGAGGTAGCGCTGGGGCGGCTTGGTGTGGCCGCCGAGCGCTGGGGCCTGGCGAGCACGGATGCTTCCCGGCAGAACGTCGCTGCCTTCGCCACGGTCGCGGAGAATGCCGCCGCGAGTGCATCGACGATCGAGGCGGCATTCTCCAAGGCCCTTGCCAACGCGACGACCGTGGACGAGGCCAAGAGCATCGGTGATGCGCTCTTCGCCGCAGGCGATCAAGGGCGCGTCGGCTTCCAGGCCACGGAACGCGCCGCCGCCGCCGTGCAAAACCGGCTTCGGCAGCTTCAGACCGCTATTAACCCGCTTAACGATTCCTTTGCCGCCCTCGGCATTCAGTCGAAGGCCGCGCTCGACGATGCGGCCGCCAGCGCCCGCGCAGCCTTCTCTGCCATCGTCCAGGTCTCTCGACAGGGAGAAGCCAGCGTCGACGACGTCAGGGCGGCGTTCGTGGCGATGTCGCGCGCACAATTGGACGCGGTGGCTAACTCCGATCCGTGGGAGCAAACGACGGTCCGCGCAGCGTTGAATACACAAGCAGCCGTGCTGAACGTGACGGACGGTCTGAACCAAATGGGTGACGCCGGGTTGGATGCCGGTGACCGCGTGGCTCGCGGAGCAGGACACGCGCGCGGCGCGTTGGACGATACCGCTGCCGCGTCTCACCGAGCAGCCGATGCCACAGATCGTGTCGCTGAGTCGAGTGACGACGCGGCGGATAGTGAGGTTCACTACTCCAAAGCCGCCGACGAATCGGCCGAAGCGACAAAGAAACACGCGAAGGAAACGGAAGCACTCTCTTACTCGCTTGGTGGGCTATCCGATCAGCTCATCAAGGATCTTGCGGCGCTTAACCGGTTCGCGGCGACGCCAGAAGTGTGGCGAAACCAGTGGAACAGCGTTATGGCGCAGGCGACCGACCAGCTGAACGACTTCAAGGAACGTATGGGGCTGCTGGAGAAGGCCAACGCGCAGTTCGACGACATGTCGATGCGCGTCGAGCGGCTTCGCGGTCAGTACAAATATTTAACCGACGATCAGCTTCGCGCTGAAGCCCAGGCGGAAAAGACGCTGGAAGATAACCAGCGGGCGGCCAAGGAAGCGGCTGAGAGGAAAGAGCAGGAGGCGCTGACGGCCGCTCAGGACCGCGAACAGGCGGTCGCCGATGCCAACGCGGCCCGTGAACAGCAACGGTCCACGGAAGCCAAGTCCTCGCCCCGAATCAGCGGTGACGGCGTCACGCCCGACCGCCTCGCGATCGACCTTAACCTGACTAACGCGCAATCCGGCGGTGAACCGGTGGCGATGAGCGCGATGGATCTCCAGCGTGTCGCCAACTTGCTGGCCCCATTGGTGGTCAGGAAGTTGGGTATCAGCCGCGCCAAGGCCAACAGGTAATCCATGGACAAGATCACACTCGGTGCGCTTTCCCTTCCACCGGATCTTCTCTGGTCCGATGAACACAAATGGCTTCCGGTCGGTGCCTCCACCAAGGTCAGCCTTACGGGCGCGAAAATTGTTCAGATCGGACTTTTGCAAGCCAGCCGACCGATCACGCTCGAGGGCGGTACCGACTTCGCCTGGATCGACTATGCGACGGTCGAGGCCCTTCGATCGATGGCGACCGAAGCGGCCACGTACCGCAATCTGACGTTGCCTGACGGGCGCGCCTTCACCGTCCGCTTCCGGGTGGAGGACTCGGCCGTCGAGGCTGAGCCGGTCGAGCACCGCGTTACGCCCGATGCGTCGGTACGCGACTCCCTTCAATACATCCCCACCATCCGACTCGAAACGGTGACTGCATGACGATCCAGGTGTCCGACATCAAGCTGCGCGCCTCTGAGCGCCTAACCGACACCGACGACGGGGGTGGTCGCATGACCGGCCAGGTCATCGAGAGCGGCATCCTCAATAACCTGTTCCCGGATATCAGCCGCCTGGACCGTGCGTACGGCCGCCTCTCACTCCGCAAGGCCTACATGGCTGTGACCAGCGCGGACACGGATACCTATCTGGGTTCGCATGTCATCGTCACCGACCCGCCCGATGACCCGCGGATTGCCGTCACCATGTTCACGACCGGAAGCGTGACGGACGTCCGCTCCGACGCGCAGGATCGTATTGAGTCCTACGTCACCGTCGGGCCGCTGTCGCCATATTTCCTGTTCGGCAACCAGCCTAAGGGTGCGAAGGCGATCACATTGCTGGGGCGCGTCGAAACGCCACTCCCCGACGTCGGCGACGTGCTTGTTCTTTCTGTCGAGTCCGGCGCGCTCGTAACTGCTCAGCAGTACGTACGCATCGCAGACGTGAGCCAGGCGACCCGTACATTCACCGACGAATCAGGTGATTATTCCCGAAAGGTGGTTACGCTGACTCTAACTGGTGCGCTACGTCAGACGTACCTCGGCGCCGAGGCCACGCGCCTTTCCAACATTGTGCCACCGACGCGAGTTCGCCTGACCACGGTAGCCGACGCCAGCACGTATTTCGGCGTGAGCCGGCTTGCATCGGCGGCGGTACAGAATGCGCTGGAAATCGTTGTCGACAGCATAACCGCCCAGCTGGTACCGGCGACAACCCGTGAGACAGCGGTGGCGAGCGCATCGCCCGGATTGGCGCTCAGCTACATCGCGGCCGGCGTATCGCAAGCGCTCAACAGCGGCGGTGCACCGCGCTACCAGTGGCGCAGTGTGCTGCCTGGCAGCGTATCCGCTTCGGTATCCGCAGGTTCCGCTACCGACGTGGGCGGAAGCCTGGTCGTCGGCGGAACGGCGGTTGGCACCGTTGATTACGAAGCTGGCCGGTTCGACGGTACGACCCTGTTTGGTGGTACCTACGTGCCGGCGGCGGCCGTGAGCGGGGCCGCCCATACCGTCGCGGTGAGCGTCACACTCGCCAACCAAGGAACGGTGTATGTCCTCACACTTCCCACGCGGCCCGCAGTCGGTACGCTGTCGGTTTCCTTCCGGTATCTGGGAAAGTGGTACACGTTGCGTGACACGGCGGGCAACGGCTCGATGGTCGGCTCGTCGGACGCGGAGGGCGGCGGCACCGTGAATTATGCATCTGGTGACGTGACGCTGACTCTGGGCGCCGTTCCGGATGTCGGCAGTCGCATCGTGTTCTCGTGGGGCGACCCGACCAGCTACCAGCAGCACGCCGGGGATCTGACGGTCGAGAACCCGACGGTCACGTTTCAACTGAATGGTTTTCCGATTAAGGCTGGAAGCCTGGCGCTGTCGTGGATGAGCAGTGGGACGCTTCGGCATGCAAGCGCTTCGGCGGACGGCACCATCACCGGTGATGCTTCCGGCGTGGTCGTATACCTCAATGGCATGGTCATCATGCGGCCCGCCGGAGCCGCCTTTCCGGACACCAACAGCAAGATCGACGCTACGTACATTCAAACGGATGGCCAGCAAGGCAACGTCACGGCCGCATATGCGAGTGGGTCCATAAGCTTTGCGCTCCCGCCGGAGGCGCTTCCCTTGAAACCTGGCATGGTGTCTGGTTCCGTGGCGGGGTTCACGGGCAACGACCCCGCCACGCTCTACTTCAAAGATGATGGTGCAGGCAACATCGTCACGGCGTACGAGCTTGCGCCGAAGACCGAAGGCCTGAAGCTGTCCGACATCGGCAGTCCCGGCCTCCAACCGATCATTGCGGTGAATGCGGGTACGGTGGATTACACGACGGGGGCAGTAGTTATCCAGCCGGGAAGCATTGCCAAGCGGCAATTCGACATCAAGAGCCTTTACAAGGGCGACCTCGTGCTCGGCGAATGGGCGGTCACGACCGGGCTATCATCCTTCGTGCCGGCACCCATCGTGCAGTATCGCAGCCAGCGCAATAGCGCGGGCGAGGTCAGCTCCGAGGAATCCGCAACGTTTCCCGGGGTGAAAATCATCCTGACCCGGACCGTTGTCGATCCGATTCAGGCGGGCTCAGTCTGGTTCACATGGGGCGGTAAGACGTACATCGACCGCCAAGGAAAGATGTTCCGGGACCTGGATCCGACCACCGGGGCGGCGATCGAGGCTGGGACCATCGATTACCAGACGGGCACCGTCTCTCTGACCAACTACGGGACCAGCTCAGGCGGCTCGGTCTCGCTGAAATCGCTGGTAACCCGCTTCGGAGATATGCCGGTTTCGTACGCGGCCTTTCGCACACCAGGGTCGCCATTGCGCCCGGCTACATTCAGCCTGCAGGCCGTCCGTACCGACACCGGGGCGGTCATATCCGCAACGTCGAATGCCAACGGCGATATCACTGGCTCCTTTGTTGGCGGTACCGTCGAAAACGACTTCGGATTTGCCGAAGTTAAATTTGGCTACTACGTTCCTGCTGCCGGGAACGAAAACGAGCCCTGGTACGACCCCGCCAATGTCGTCGGTACCACCGTTTGGAAGCCGATCCTTGTCGACCCGACCACGATCCGGTTCAACTGCGTTGTCCAGACCACACTGCCATTGAATGCGGATGTACTGGGCATCGATCCCGTCCGCTTGCCACTGACGGGCCGCGTTCCGATTTTTCGCGACGGTGATGTGATCGTCATCCACGAGCGCAAAGCTGTGACGTGGCCGGCCTCGGTCTCAGCGGGCCAGGTGCTCAGTTTACCTGGCGCACCCTTCGGTCAGTTTGACCTTTTGGATTCTTCGGGTCAGGAAGTGCAACCGCAGTTCTACGCAATCGATATGGATACCGGTACTGTGACCATGAGTGGTAGCTTGGCGGGACTGGCCCAGCCGCTCAGCGCGACAGTGACGCTTGAAGACATGGTGCTGGTTTCGTCGGTCGACCTGTCTGGACGGCTCGCCCTAGCGGCACCATTGACGCGTAACTACAGCACCAACGCGCTCGTCTCTTCAGCGCTTCTCTTCGGCGACCTGCAGGCGAAGAACCCGATCTTCTTCAGTCAGGGTACGTGGCAAAACGCGTGGGCGGATGCCCTCTCCGGCAGCGGTACTACGGCCCAATACAACCGTACCCTGTATCCGCTTCAGCTGATCAACGCAGATGCCACCACTGAACGTTGGGCGCTGATCTTCACCGGGACCGCTGGTGGGAACATCGTGGGCGAGACGCTCGGCGTCATCGGTACCTTCGCCATCGGCCAAGACGCAGCGCCGGTGAATCCGCTGACGGGCAAGCCTTACTTCACCCTGAAGAAGGATGGGTGGGGAACCGGCTGGGGCGTCAACAACGTTTTGAGATTCAACACTATCGGCCCCAATGCGCCCATATGGATGGCTCGTACGGTGCTCCCTGGTGCGCAGGCAACACTGGAAGATAGCTTTCGCCTCCAGCTCCGTGGCGACGCGGACTGACGCATGGACAATATCTACTTCAATCTCGCCGTGGTCCATGGTGCATCAGTGCTGTTCCGGTTCGGGGACACCGTGGCAGGAAAACTTACGTCGCTCGTCAGCGAGCTGCGCATGCAGTGGTACAACAGCAGCAACGACCAGGCGAACACATCGATAGCGGCGGCAGCGGAGCTCTGGAACGGTCTTGGTATGCTGAAGCTACCGGGGAATATTTACGCACGCTTCCCGAGCATGGGACTTCCGCAGGGTGCAGCAGGCCGCACGTACGAAATTATCTTTCGTATCCCGGACGGGGCGCAGGGGATAGGCAGCCCGGTACAGTGGCAGACGCTTTTCTTTGGCGGCAACGACACCAGAGCAGGTCAGATCATCGCCTTCTATCCGGATCTTGCTCAGTCGGTCCAGGTGTCGCTATATGGCGATTTCTTCTCGTTCGACTTTGCCATCAATCGAGGCAAGTTCTACGTGCTGACTGTGACTGTGGATGCAGTCGGCAAATGCACGCTGTTCGTCGATGGGACGAAGATACAGAGTAAAAACTTCGCAGGAGCGCCTTCAACAGGCACCGCCCAAGCGTACTTCAACGTTCACGGAAGTACTGATTACGTAGGCCAGATCATCGATTACGTCGGCTTCGGGGTCTGGTGCCGCGTCAATACCGATGACGAGATCCTAGCTCGCCATCAAGCAGCGATGGCGAAGTGGAAAGTGGCGGGCGTAGCAGCCCTGGATACGGGCGCGAAGGCGTCGAAGGTGCTCGTTCGTGACTGGGCAACGCATCGCACCCTTGCCGATGCGACCCTCGCGTCGGACGGATCGTGGGGCGTGTACACGCCACAGGGGGACTTTGAAGTGGTCGCCCTCGGGCCCGCCGGTTATCGCCCCGTGTGCGACGGCCCGGTGACTGCTGTAGCCGTATGAGTACGTATTCGCCGCCCAGCGGATCTGCCGTTCAGCAGTCGCTGGGCAGTCAATACATTCCGCAGGCGGGCGACGCCGTCACCCAGCTTCTGGGCGACGGTGTCGCCGTAGCACGGACATTGAACGTTACGGTGAGGGCACCCAGTGGTACGGCAAGTCACCGGTCCGCGCGACGACTAAATACCGCGTGGAGTGGCGGGCGTCGCGGCGACCTTGCAAAACGGGCAGGGTGGGCGCGGCCGCCCACTGCCGATGTGGCGGGTCCGCAGAGTGGGTGGGCCCGCGTCGCCACGGCAGACGTGGCGCATGGTGATTCTTACTCGAGTTCTGAGCCCTTGGATCGTCGAGGAGACACGTCCTCCTGGAGCTCTCCGCCCCGAGCTGATGGGAGCTCATCGGCACCGTATGCCTCGGCCGCTGCAACGCCTGCACAGGTGATCCAGGCGACCTGGGACCCTATCGCGGTCACGGACGGCGCCAACGAGCTGGCCTGGGAGCGTGCGCTGCCACCAGGACTCATCTTCGATCCGCCAGCCACCATCATCGGGGGGCAACCGTTGGAGCCAGGATATGTGGCTCCTGGCGGCGGGGCGCTCCTGTCGACGATAGCGCCTGGGTATGTGTCGCCCGTGGGTGATCGCATCGGCAACGTCGAGGTCGAGGATCCGCCGGCTTATTTCGTATACCGGAAAGATCCGGTTCCTTGGCGGTCCGTCTGGGGGCGCGCAACGACTTTCGGGCCTCTCGAAATACTCCGCTGGGGGCATGGTCCGCAGCTGGGCCCGCGAGATCCACCCCCTGTCGAGGTTCCCAGCGGTCACACGACCGAACCCCCGCCTATCCCTCCGTCAGAGAAGGTTTACATCGTCATGAACGAAGTCGAGGTCGTGCTTTTGCCGGATCGGGTGCCCATTGAGGTCAACTCCGTCGATTTGGAGGCGTCCGTAGACTCTTGGTGCTGGTCGTTGCGCATGGAACTCGCCGACCCTGCTCAGTTGGCGCTGCTGAAGCCTACGGCAGCGGGCCCGAAAGTCGTGCAAGTCACCCTGAATGGGTACCCGTGGACAGCGGTCATCGAAGGCAGGGATTCGGCGCGCGAGCACGCCTCTACAGGGGGCCGAAGCGCTACCGTGTCCGGTCGAAGCCAGACTGCGCTCCTGTCGGACACTTACACGGCGAGGCGTTCCTTGGCGATCGGCGATACCCGGACGGCCCAGCAGCTCGCTCTGGACGAGATCACGGAGCGGTCGTTGCCATTTGCCATCGACTGGCAAGGCCTAGACTGGATCGTACCGAGCGGCGTGTGGTCGTACCAAGACCTGGCTCCGATTGACGCCATCTCTCAGATTGCGGCATCCCGCGGCGCGGTGGTTCAGTCAGCTGCTGGAGACGCCACCCTGGTCATCCGCGCGAGGTACCCGACTAGTCCTTGGACATGGTCAGCGGACACCGCTGACATCGCCTTGCCCCTGGAGTGGGCCACCTCCGAATCCGCGCAGCAGCAGAGCAAGCCGCTGTATGACGCCGTTTTCGTTATAGGCCAGCAGCAGGGCGTACTTGCGCGCGTGACCCGCGAGGGTTCGGCGGGCGAGACCTACGCGCCTCAGGTTGTCGACGGGCTCACGGTAGGGGCGGATGTGGCTACCGAGCGTGGTCGCAACATTCTGAGCGATCGAGGCATGCAGGATCTGGTGAGTCTGGAGATTCCCCTTTTCCCGGCGGGCTCGCTGACCGGCGGCCAGACCGGCCTTTATTCGCCACTGATGCTGGTCGATGTCGTCGACCCGGACGATCGCTATCAAGCCTTATCCGTCGCGGTGTCCATCTCGGCTCGGCGAAGCGGCAGCGCCGATGCGGCGCTCGAAATTTGGCAGACGGTTTCCCTTGAGAGGCACCTTTCCGATGCAAATTGATGTCTGGAAACAGTTCGCCGGCTTGCTACCCTCGCAGACCGTAATCGTCGGTACCGTCGTGGCGCTCAATGGTGATGGCACGAGCACCGTGCAGACGCCAGAGGGCGGAATCATTCGGGCGCAGGGCGCTATTGTGGGGGCTCCTGGAAAGGTCTACGTCCAAGCTGGGCGCGTGGTCGGTCCCGCGCCAGATTTGCCGGTTTATGACCTGACCGTTTGATGTAGGTGAGTGCAAGTTTTCCGGGACAATTTGCACTACGCGGCGGCCACTCTTGGCTCATGGCAACCACATCCCGTCGCGCTGACAATTTCCCCGTGTGCCTTGCGCTCACGCTGGTTTATGAGGGTGAGTGGAGCAACCACCCCCTCGACCCCGGTAAGGCTACGATGCGTGGCGTCACGCAGTCGGTTTACGACGAATATCGGGCGATGCAAGGCCAGACTGGGCAGTCTGTGCGTTACATCCGCGATGACGAACTTGTCGATATCTATCGATGGCGGTACTGGGATGCGGTGCGCGCGGGCTCACTTCCGCTCGGTGCGGACTATGCCGTCTTCGATTTCGCCGTGAATAGCGGCGTTCGCCGTGCTGCGTTCGCGTTGCAGAAGGTGCTGGGGATCGTTCAGGACGGCGCGGTAGGACCGCTGACCATCTCTGCGGCAGCTGGCTTCGCTCGCGAAAAGGGCAATGCGGTTTTGAGTGATGCGATCTGCGCCGAGCGTGGCCGGTTCCTCCGCGGCCTCAAGACCTATGGCACCTTCGGCCGCGGCTGGGAAATGCGCGTCTTCGGTTCGACGCCGGGTAGCCAGGTGAACGATACGGGTGTCGCCGACCGCGCACTGCGCATGATTGCCGGTACCGTCGCCACCATACCGGCAGCGCCGTTGGTCACGCCCAAGACGTTCGCGGCGGCCGCATGACCATGGACGACCAGCTGATCCAGAGAGCGCTAGAGCGAGAGGACGAAGCCATGGAGCTTGCAGGCCGCCATGTGGGCGGATTTGAGCCGTTAAGCAAGCTTCCCGTCGAGGTTCCGCTGCGGCTGATCAGCGACTACCGGCAACTTCTTTCCTCACGCAAGCTGAGTCGTGATGAGATGTCCGTGGTGGTTCAGCGGGACTTGAAACGTGCCACCGAAAAGCTTCGCGGTATGACCTTAAACATGGACCACCTAAACTCCGTGCGCCTCAGCGTCTTGCTGCACGTCGCGGTGCTCGTCGGTGTTGAGAAACTCGCCAACATGGCGGAGCTTTGGAAGGCCCTGCGCGAGAAACGGTTCGAGGACGCCGCCGACGCGCTATTGCTCAGTGAGTGGCCGCTCGTGGTGGCGGGCGACCCCACTACAGACGACAAGCGGCGCGTGATCGAGCTTCACCGGATGATGCGCGGCGGGTTGGTACCCACCACATTTTCCGCGACCAGGCCGCACTGATGCGGCGGGGTACGTTTGTTCACTACCTCGGCCTCGTGATCATCATCTGCGCCTTCTATCTGGACGCGCGCACGGTCGAGAAGATCCTTTCTACACCGGACTTCAAGATTGCCGAGAGCACGCTCCTGGGAACGATTCTTGGGGTGTGCAACAGCGCCGCATTTGGCGTGGTGGTCAGCTTCTACTTCGGGCGGTCCAGCGACAGCGATCGCAAGACCGAGCTTCTTGCAAGCGCGACGCCTGCGCCGCTGCCCAATGCCGCCGGAACGGGGGGGAACACCGATGGAGGCGACCATGGCGCGTGAGCGTGGTGGACGGCGACTGCAAGATCGCCTGGGGACAGCGGCGCCGGGATACGTGCTCGCTCTGCTGGGCGCTACCGGCGCCGGCGGAGGCTATGTGGTCCGATCCGCCACGGCGGCCGTCGACCAGGTCGGTGTTACGCAGCGCGAGGCGGATAAGGCAATGGTTCAGCGCAACCGGTACGAGGATCTCCTCGAGCGGTGCATAGACCATCGGATCAACGACCTCGACAAGAGAAAGCCATGACCACGGTGAAATCGGTCGCATTCGGCGTGCTGCTTGCCAGCCTTCTCACCCTGTGCGGCTACGTCGGCATCCAGCGCTATGGGGCCGCGCAGTACGCGGCGGGTCGCGCGGATCTCCTAGCAGCGCAGCAGTCTGCGGCGGCGCGCCTGCAGGCGGAGGCGGCCGAGCGCGCAGCCCGGGCGGCAAAAGCGGCAGGTCAGGCAATGCAGGCCGGTGCTGTCGCCGTCGCGGCTTCGAACGACGCCCAGCAGCGCGACGTCACTGTCATCACGAGGTATATCCATGATTCGCCGTCTCCTGTTGTCTGCGCTATGCGCGACGATGATCCCGTCCTGCAAGACCTCCGTGCCGCTGCGACCCGAGCCGACGCCTCCGCCGACGATCTCGTGCGAGGAAAGAGCCCCAAGGGAGAAAATCCCGCCCCTCTTCCACAGCCTGGACGAAGCCAAGGTATGGGCGAGAACGATGATGGGCATCTACGAGCGGGCGAACCTTAAGTCCCAGACCACGGCCGATTGCCTCGACGCTTACCGGGCGGCCGGTCAGATCAGGTAGCACAGACGCGGCCCTCACGCCGGCGACGTATGCTGCACAAATGTGCGGACGCTACGCCACCTTCGGACCTGTCTCCCTGAGCCGCGAGGCCAAGGACATGCTCGATCAGCTCGAGGTCGACATCGTCAGCGAGATCAACCAGCGGGACGACCAGTTCAACATCGCGCCAACGCAGAAGGCGCTGATCATGGCCAGCGGCGAACACGGCTACGCCATCAAGCCGTACCAGTGGGGCCTGATCCCGTCCTGAGCGAAAGACCCGAAGATTGGCTCGCGGATGATCAACGCGCGGGCCGAGGGCTTGATCGAGGGAACGACGAAGGCCTACGCCGGGGCGTTCAAGAAGCGCCGCTGCCTGGTGCCGGCGTCCGGCTACTTCGAGTGGAAAGGCGAGGCCGGCGCTAAGCAGCCCTACTTCATCCACGACCCCGCCGGGCACTTGCTCATGTTCGCCGGCCTCTGGGAGGCCTGGCGGCCGTCGCCGGACGACGAGTGGGTGCGGACCTTCACCATCGTCACCGGCGAGCCCGGTAAGGTCTCGGGCGACATCCACGACCGGCAGCCTGTCATTGTACCGCCCGACCTGTGGGCCGTATGGTGCGACGGCATGCCCGAGGAGGCCGTCGCCGCCCTAGGCGTCATCCCGGAGGCTGACCTGGTCTACCACCCCGTCCCGAAGGCCGTGGGCTCCCCGAGAAACAAGGGGCCGGAACTCGTCGAGCCGATATAGCCAAACCGGGGGCTTCGCAGCCCCCGGCCATGGTTAGTCAGCCTTCCCCTCGTCAGTCGAGGGCTCGTCCGACACCCATATCGCGAAGGCCTTCTTGCCGAAGTCCTTAGCGTATTCGATCTCTGCGGTCTTCCAGTTGCGACGCCACGCGCGGAAGATGAAGTGACCGGAGTGTCCACTGCGGACACCGTGGTGCTGCGGGGGTTGAGAGCGTTTCGCGTTCATAAAGCGTGTTTCCTCATAAGGATGCACGCTGAAAGCTGCGATAGGCTGCCGATGGCATTTCAAAGCAAATTGCATCCACGCATCCGCAATTTGTAATCCGTGGATTGCAATTTTTATTGACGAAGCTGTCAGTCGTACCTATATTCGCTGTTGCACGAAGTACAACATCCTTGCCGGGATTTGCTTTCAGAGTGCGGTTTGCTTGGTGACTGCCAAGCGGACAACGGTTTAAGTGGGGCACTGGGGAAACCCGGTGCCTTTCGCTTGTCCGGCGTTCAGAATTCCCGGACAAGACGCACCATATAGGCGAAGTGGGGCATCGTCAACACAAGATATAGGGTGCGAGCACTATGTCGTTGATCTGCCGAAAGTGTTTTCTTGGCAAGGGGTTAGGGCAGGTCTCCTGGGAAGCCAAAGACTAACGGAGAGGATCCAAGGAGGTGAGACCGACCTTGCGTATCGTAATCCCATGATCCTCTGGAACACCGTCAACGGCCGCCGCCTCGCCAAGTCCGCCTACCAAGGCGGCACCATGGCGTCCGTGGAGATGGATGGAGACGGGTGGGTGGTGCGGTGGTGGGTTGGCCCCAGGGGTGCTTTCCCGGCGCCGTCGGAGGCGAAGGCCGTGGCCTGGGTAGAGCGATTCGCGGCGTCGCGCGTCACTCGCCTCGGGCGAATCGCGGCCACGCCTGGCTTGTGCCCGTACGACGGGCGTGGCGCCGGCGAACCCGTGCTCACTGCCGAGGACCAGGCGCGATACGATGCTTTCTCCGCGACCTATGACCCGACCAGGGCGAAGAAGCGACGACGGTCCCGGTGAAGCAGGGTCCAGCCTGAGGACCTCATTGATAAGGGAAGTGGGCAAGCTGTCTAACGAGGGCTCGTTCAAGCCCTAGGAGCCGAAAGGCGCCGAAGACCGAGCCTCGGGGAAGAGCGTCCCGATGGGACTACCATGCGGCAAGTGCTAGCGGTAACAGGGGGGTAAACTCGTGAAGTATATGTTCGACACCGAAATGACGGACCGCGAGACGATGCTCGTAGGCAAGATCGTGACGCTGTGGGGCAGCTTCGAGGGCGTCATCTTTCAACAGATCCTCAGCACGTTTCCGGACGTTACAGGCCCATCGAAGCTGCCCAAGCCAATGAATGGTATGCAGTTCACGTCGATCCTTGACTTGTGGAGGGAACGAGTGGCGGCAACAGCAGCCGAAGCGGCAAGGGAGGTGCTGTTACGGGTCTACGATCGCGCGGTGCAGCTTATGCCATTCCGGAACGCGTTGGTTCACGGGATGCTTGTATGGGGTGAGGACGGTATATCGTCGCTGACCTCGATTCGTGTGCGGAAGAATGAGGTCATCCGGGTGAAGCTGATGGCTGATGACTTGGCGGACATGATGTCCGAACTGGGCGAAATAAACTACGACGTACGTTGGCCGAACGGCCACGCGGATCGTGAAAGAGCCCTATCAGAGGACGGCTTTTATATATCGAGGCGCGGCCTCGCCATGCTGTCCGGCCACGACATCGCGAACGACTGGTTAGACCTCACGCCGCCGTCTGGATCTACTGGCGGCGGTAGCTAAGACAGTTTTATCGATATGGCCTGAGTGAGATAAAGACCGGATCGAGCCCCCGCTACCAGTTTTCTAAAAAGGCGCTGACTCTGGTCAGCGCCTTTTTTCTATGCGGCGACGGGACTGTCAGAGAATCCTTGCTCCCGGTGGAGCCCCCAGCCTATTGAAATACCAAGTGGCGGCGCGGAAAGTGTCGCTGGGAGGAGCATCGATGGCGACGTTCAAAACGTTTAAGAAAGCGACACTCAAGTTACTCGACTCTCAGTCGAAGGCTGGTCTCGGGTTGAGCACCCAGCAGCGAGTCGATAGCTTGGTCAAACTTGCTCAGAGTTTCGCGCGGGAAGAGGTCGCCACCGCACGCGATCGGGCCATGCGTGTCTCAGGCGATGCCCTGTACGTGCGTGGCAATGCTGGCCTGTACACCTCAGAGGCTGAGGGCAAAAAGGCGATGCAATCGATAGAGCGTCTCCGAAAAAAGTAGGCATTTATATCGGCGGCAAGTTTTTCACAGGGAAGGGCGAACTTGGGCACATCTAGTGGCGCTTCACTAGTAGGGATTTTGCCGCTGCTCGCGGCGGGTTTCATTTTTAACTCAATTTTCTATCGAACGCGCTTTCGACTGGCGCGCGCAGATGGACAGCGGCTGTTTTTCTCATGCGTGATCGCAGGCTTCAGCATCGGCTGCATCGCGTTTGCCATAGCCGCGTCGCTACGGCGACACCTTCCCTCAGAGGGCCGGTTTCGCGAATTGATGGACTGGTTCCACCAGGCAATTCCCGTTCCCTACAGCATGACGTTCCTCGGGGCGATCATGCTCGCAGCGTTTTTTGGGCATGCGGCGAATGGGTACTTGTGGTGGCGGAAACGCCTTAAGGCACCAGCTGATAGCAGGCGTGTAAGCGTGTGGACTTACTGGCGCGAGATGTCCGAGCACGTCACCGCTCTCGATGAGCTGGTTCGCCGTGCTGTCTCTGATGACTCACTCGTCATGATTTGCCTCAAATCGAGGAAGGTTTACTGCGGTCTGATCTCCGGAATTCGTGGGGTGCATGAATCCGCTATGGTGCACATCCAGTTAATTCCGGCGTTCTCCATAACACGAGACAAAGATTCGCTGAAGTTCTTGCCGGAGAATTGAACGGAATACAGGGCATTCTCATTAAAGCGTGCGTTTGATCGAAAAGCGTCGTTGGATAGTGAGATCAGAGACATAGCCAGACTCGTGCGCGTGCTGAGGGCGGTGAGGTCGATGTCGGAGGCATCCCCGGATGAGCCGACTATCGCGGGGGTGAAGAATTATGGTCGCCAATTGATTCGGGAGCGTACCGATCTCGTGGAAAATCTGGCTCGGTACGGTGCACTTCAATCCTTCGATGCTACAGAATGGCTGAAGGTGATCCCAGCCTCCGAGATTGAGTCTGCATCGCTTTATAAAGACGGCGATTTTGACCGATGGTTCTCGACGCCATCGGTTCAGGTCAGCTAGGAGAGTACTCCGGTAATCGACCCATTTTTGATGGGCGCCTAAGCGCCTTGCTCGAATGGCGGTAGGCGCACACGCATGAGCTCGCGTGCGAATTGCGCGGAACTCGTGAGGCGACTGATCCGCGCGCGGCGGGATAGCACCTGCCTCAGCCGATCCCGTTTCTCACCGCGAATATTCCTTCGGGATCGTACTTCCGCTTGGCCGCCGCGAGTCGAGGTACGTTCGTCCGCCAGTACGCTTTTTTATAGTCCCTCTGGAAGAAATCACTTTCGGAAAAATACGCGCCCGCACCCGGCGCGACGCGCGTCAGGCGCGCATACGATTTCCGCGTCGCGTCTTCACCTTGCTGCGCCTTCGCATCGTCCCGATGCATTCCGGGCAGCCCCTCGAAAACCGCCGGACCACCGTTCGCAATGATGGCCAGGGCGAAGGCGTCCAGCACGTCGGGATTCATCGCAGTGTCGCGTGCCTGCGCCAGCGTCTCCGCGGAAGCACCGAACAACCCCTTGTTGAAATGCAGCGAGAAGCCCAGCTCGCGTGATGCCTCGACGATCGCCGTGGCCAGTGTCTCCACCTGATTGTCCTGAAGCAGACGCGAAGGCAGCCATGCCGACGTATACGCATGGATGTACGTTCCCACCTGTTCCTTATCGCCCGCCCACATCATGTGATGAGCGGGCGCGCCCGGCCTGTCGTCCGGCACAGCGAAGGTCAGGCCGTACTTCTGGTAGAAAGCGAGGTCCCAGAAGTGCCGCGCCGGCATCGCCTTCAGCCAGAACGGCTTTACCCACGTGTAAGCCGGTCGGCCCGCAACCCACTCCAGGAACGGTTGCCACGCCGCCTTCGCCTCGTCTTCGCTGAGTCCCTGGAACAACATCGAGAGATCGATGTGGCGGTCGCCATGGAATTCGATCTGCTCACCCCAGTGGGGATTGCAGAGGTTCTCGCGAAAGTGTCGAAGTACCTGCGCGACGAGCGCGACGAAGCTCGCATCGCTATCCGCCTCGATGCGTCCGTGGACCCCGCCGATCTGTTCGGGCAAATCGTGCGTGCGGAAGGTGAGGCGGGTGATGACGCCGAAGCTGCCACCGCCACCGCCTTTCAATGCCCAGAACAGCTCGGGATCCTGGAAAGCGTTGACGATGCGGATCTTTCCGTCCGCCGTGACGACCTCCGCCTCCAGCAGGTTTGACGCACCGGTGCCGAAGCCCTTCGAGAGACTGCCGAAGCCGCCGCCGTTGGTGAAACCGGCGCACCCGACGGTCGTGCAGCCGCCGCCCTGGATGTAGCGACCGCCTACCGTGGTAACCGCGTGGTACGCGTCGATCCACATGGCGCCCGCACCGACGTGGGCCGCGGGTACGCCGATAGATCCGGAAGCAGCCCCCTTGGGCACGAAGCTGTCGACCATCTCGACGGTGTTCATCCGGCGAGTCCAGATGAGCAGGGAGTCCGGTGCGTTGGACGCGCCGAGGTAGCTGTGACCGCCGCCACGAACGACCAGGCGCACCCGGCGTCGACGTGCCCAGGCGATGGCCGTGGCGATGTCCTGGGCGCTCTCGGCTGCCAGGACACGGGCGCTGGGCGTCGACGTCCATGCCCGGTAGTAGGCGCCGGTCTGCGTAAGGCCCGGCTGATCGCCGACGTAGAATTGGTTGCCGATGTGAGCGAGTGCGTCCTCACGGGTAGCAGGGTCCAGCAACGGGTTCTTCGGAATCGAGAGACGGCCACCCACCTGCCGGTTCAGCGCGTCCCAGTCGGCATCGGTCGGCCAGCCGGATGCTCCGGGTTTCAGCCAGCGACCGCCGCCGGTGACGAAGGCGTCCACCTTGGCCGCGAGGGGCAGCAGGGGCAGGATGAGAGCGGTCTGCAGCAGGGTGCGGCGGTCCATGGTCGGTCTCCTTTGGTTGCCGTCGATCGTGCGCCGCGTGGCCCGTGCTGTCGCGCCTGTTGGGATGAATATCGCCGGTCCGGGGACGAATCGCGGGGTGGCAGGGACGGGCGGGTGGCCGGATTCGCGTAACCATGCCGGGCGTCGCGGGCCACTATCGGGGTGGCGAAGCAGGGCAGGTCTCTTCTGTGCATCCCGGCACCCTTCACGTAATCGCACGTCACGCCCACCCACCGCAGTGGGCGATCGAACTGGACCGCTGGATTGATCTCGCGTTTCTCGCTCTGTGCGTGGGAGCGCTGACCGGTCTGCTCGTCCACACCTATGCCCTGGTCTGTGCACGATGGCGTCGGGAGGGAATCGACGGGGCGCTCGAGCGGGCGAGGGATCGCTATGGGATACGACGGTCTTGACCCCGGGAGCGTCTCATCGATGAAGCAAGTCCCCACGCCGCCAGCGCCGCGATCACCATCCCTCCCACCCAGGGCACATGCACCCCGACAGCAAACAGCGCGGTGCCGGTCGCGGGCCCGACGGTATCCTTGATGTCGTTCGCAACCGACACAGCGGCCATGTAGGTCGCACGGTTGCCGTCCTGGGCCATGGCATTGACCGCGGCGGGAACGAGCGGCCCGAATAACATGTCGGCGAAAGCGAAGCCGGTCATCGCGACGATCAGTGTGGTCAAACCGGACGACAGCATGAGCGCCACGAACGCCATCGCCAGCACGACGCCACTGGCGACGATCAGTGTCGATTCCGACGCGTTCCGCGTCACTCGGGTAAGCGGAAACTGGAAGACGACCACGAGCAGCGCGCCGTAGGTGAACAGGCTGCCGACACCGGATGGCGTAAGCGTGTGCCCGCCGTGCGCATAGAGAGGAAGCACGGCCTCGATCCAGCTGCTCGACATCTCCAACAGGACGACCCAGGCCAGCAGACCGGCGAGGCGACGATCGCGGAAAGCGGGAAGCAGCGAGGCGAGCCCCTCTTCATCGTCATCGTCATCGTCCGCCAACGAACCGGCGCGGCGCGTCTCCGGCAACGCCAGGGCGACAAGGCAGGCGCACGCGAACAGGGCAACTGCGGATCCGAGAAACACGGTTCCGAGGGAATGCAGGACCAGAACGGCCCCGACGGCCGGGCCGGCGGCGCGCCCGATGTTCGACATCACGCGCGCCAAGGAGAAGTAGGAACGTGTTTTCTCGCCGGGAATGGTGTCCGCGATAACGGTGGCAATCGTCGGATGCAGGACGCTCTCGCTTACGCCGATGAAGAGCAGGACACACGCGGCCTGGAAAACCCCATGCGAAAAATAAAGCATCGCAAATCCAAGTCCGACGCCCAGTGTCGAGCAAAGCAGTACAGGCCGTCGCCCTATACGGTCGGCGATGCCGCCGATAAAAGGTGTCGCGAGAATCTCTCCGCCCGCGTAGCAGCCGAAGAGCACGCCGATCCACGCCACGGGAATACTGGCTTCGCCCTGCGCCCATAAGGCGAAGAACGGCAGCATGGCGCCATCGGCGAATCCAACGAGAAGGAAAAGAAGCAGGGCGATCGATGCCGGCCGCTTTACAACAGACAGGAACGAGAGGTTCCCGGTGAAGCGTTGGGTAAACATATTCACGTCACACACTCCGCGCAGCGAACAGCCGCTCACGGGGAGCCGGTCTGTCCAGATATGCGCGTTGGTTGACGTAAACGCTTACGGCTACGCCCGACGGGGTAGCGGGGAAAATGCTAGCACCTGGCCCTAAAACCGTGCAAGCGTGGCCTGCGCATGCTCGCAGGATCGTGCGAAGATCGGCAGGTGCGCCACGCGCGGCGCGGGAGAACAACGAATGCACGGACGTATGCGGTACGCGGCGGTTCTGAGTTTCCTTTTCATGTCGGCCACGGTCAGGGCCGCGGCGCCTGGTCCGTGTTCGCCCGAGCAACTGCTTGGCCACCCAGTCGATGAGTCAGACACTGCATCCCATCGCAGGTTTCCCGCGCCCCGGATCGACTATCCCTTCGACACGACAGCGAAGCGATGGGGATTTGATCTGTTGCTCCGGATAGACACGGAAGGGCGCGTAACTTGTTTCAGTACGGGAGCGAACCTGGATGGCGAATCGCCGATGGCGGTTTCCCGGCGCGCGCTCCTGGGGCGGCTGGCCCACTGGCGGTATGCGCCCTTCGAAGTCGATGGTGCACCGGTGACCGCCATCGTTTCGGAGACGGTGGCCGAGGTGGAACGTCCTGCCCGTCGCGTTCCGGCTCCGAAAGCGCCACTCGCGGACATTCGAATGTCGCTGTCGCGTGGGCAGTGCTATGGCGCGTGCCCTTCCTATCGGATCGAAGTCCGGGGTGATGGAAGCGTCATCTACGAAGGCGCCGATTACGCCGACGTCTCTGGGCGCCACGCGTATCGCGTGTCACCTGCCGCCGCGGCCGCGCTCGTGCGCCGCATCGAAACGACGAACCTGTGGTCGTTACGACCGGTCTATCATGCACCGGTGACCGACCTTCCGGTCTATAAGGTCACGATCGCCGTGGGTCACGACGTTCATACGGTCGAGGACTTTCTGGGGAGTTACGTGGGCATGCCGCCGGAAGTGGTCGAGTTCGAGCGCGCCATCGACGAGGTCGGGAGGGCGGACAGGTGGATTCATCTCTCCCAGGAAGCGGTCACGACGATGGCGGCGGAGGGCTTCCGTTTCGACTCAGCCGAGGCCGGAGAGATCCTTTTTCGAGCCGTGTCCAATGAGGGATCGCATGATGACGCAGCCATGCGTCGCATGATCGAACTCGGTGCGCCGGTCACGCATACGCTTCCCGACGAAACGCTTGGTTTTCGACCGTATCTGGGTTCCTTGCTGGAGGAGGCCTTGCGTTACGGCCGAATCACTCTGGTGGATCCATTGATCGCCCGGGGTCTTCTGGACACGGCAGGGCGACGGGATCAGGCGAAGATCGACAGTGCGTTTCGCGCCGCGATCCGCAGTGGCGACCTCGCGTCCGTCAAACGCATCTGGGAAGAGCATGCGACCGAGCCGCATCCCTCGCTGACCTTCAGTGACGACGCGGATCACGACGCGGAGGCACGGCGGGTGCCTGTGACATTGCTGCTCAACCACTTCAGTACCGACAAGCGGCGCTGGCAGGGTGAAGCGATTGCGCGCTGGCTCGTCGAGCGCGGTTGCGATCCCAGGGCCGCGGCAGCCGATGGCAATACGCTGCTGCACATCGCGGCGAGTGCCGGGGACATCGGCATGGTGCGGTATGCACTCTCGGTCGGCATCGCCCCATCGACGCCGGGACGTTATGGGCTGCCCGCACTTGGTGGCGTCGACCGCGAAAATATCGCCATGCTCCTCCTTGAAAAAGGTACGGACCTTTCGGCCATGAACGGTGGACCCGCCTCGTTTCGGAAATATGCTGTCGGGCGACATTGGGTGCAGGTCGTTGCGTGGATCGATGCCATGTCCCCGGCGAAGTGACCGACGCCGGCTTCCGGATGCCGGGCTGGGTTGCGCCCGGTGAGGCGTGCGAGTGGCTTTGACCGTCGCGAGGCACGCGGGCTATGACGAGTGACACTTGCTCACCCTCGGCGCACGTCCTAGGTTACTCCCGTACATTCACAAGGAAGACGACATGCGCACCATCTTCAACTTTCTCTGGTTCATCCTCGGCGGCTTCGTCATGGGGCTGGGCTGGTGGCTGGCCGGCCTGATCGCATTCATCACCATCGTCGGCATTCCCTGGGCGCGTGCGTGTTTCGTCATCGGGACGTTCGCCTTTTTCCCTTTCGGCAAGGAAGCGGTCAACCGGCGTGATCTCACCGGTCGCGGTGACATCGGCACCAGCGGCCTCGGCACGATCGGCAACATCATCTGGTTTCTGTTCGCCGGCGTCTGGCTGGCCATCGGACATGTGATGTCCGCGATTGCCTGCTTCGTCACGATCATCGGCATTCCGTTTGCTATCCAGCACCTGAAGCTCGCGGGCATCGCGCTCGCGCCCATCGGTAAGACAGTGGTCAGTATTGAAGTAGCCGATGCATCGAGGCGTGTGCAGGCGGAGGCTTCCGTACTCGGGATGCGCGGCTTCCGCTGAACCAGCCGTCACCACTGGCGCGGCGACTCGTGGCGACGACGCCTGCCGGCGTCGCCGGGGAGCTTCGCGGGAAAACCCGCTGTTGACGCCTTCTTCCGGTCTGCCGCGCTAGCGTCACGCCGAATCGGCAGCGGGCAGGCCGAGGTGGCGCGAGTGGGTTATACCGATGATCCGGCCGGAGACGGCCGAGGGGAGGGGCGAATGGACAGCAACGCACGGATGGGCGGCCGGTCGGGCTTCGTTCTGGGGGCACTTGTCGCGATTTCCGCCTGCGGAAATGTGGGAAAGGAGGCCTCGGTGCCTCCGGAAGTGACGGGAAGTACGACGATGCCGGCGGCCGAGGTGGCGCCGCAGCCCAAGCCTTATGGCGGACCCGTGGCGTTCTCGGTCGTGGCGGAGGGGCTGACGGCCTCCTTCACCGATGAATCCGAGGGCACGGTCCTGAATCGGACATGGGACTTCGGCGACGGCGCCACGTCCGTCGCCGCCGCGCCCATCCACGCGTATTCGCGCGTCGGCGTCTACGAGGTGCGCGAGACCATCGCGGATGGCGAGGGCAAGACGTTCGACCGGACGTTGCCGGTTCGCGTCATGCCTTTCCCGCCGGAGTTGCGCAACGGAACGGCGCGACCGGGCCTGTCGGCCGTCGCGACCTACGAGCTGCATTACTTCGCTCGTCCGCCCCTGGGGGCGTCTCACCTGGACATCGAATTGACGGGGCCGGCGGGGTTGGCCGAGCTCGACGTGAAGTTCGGATCGGTGCCGACCGATAGCAGCTATGACTGCCATGTGGCGCTGACCGACGGTGCCGCTCGCTGCACCTTCGATGCACCGCGCGCCGGTCCTTATTACGCCCGTATCCTGGCGACGAAGAACTTTGCCGACGCTTCGCTGAAGGCTTCATGGAACGAGACGGTGGCGGAAGCCGGAGATAAAAAAAGCGGCGCATCGAGCGCCGCTCAAAATCACTGACCAAGTGGGGGGCGGTCAGTGACGTGTTGCGTGACACACGGCTCCGGGAGGGCCGTGCGCGGATGAACAATAAGCGGTATTCGGACGCCCGTCTGTCAGCGCTGTCCTACACGTATTCGGTAGGGAACCCTCTCACGGTGCTGGTTTGGTAGAGAAAACCGGGTTCGCCATGCCAGCGACGCTGTGCGAACCGCCGCCCTGCATCTCGAGAACGACCACGTCGTTCCTGCCCTTGTGCAACCACGATGCCGGCACGTACAACGATTGTTGTGGCCCGATTTCCCAGAAGCGGCCCAGATGGTGCCCGTTGATCCAGACGTTGCCCTTATGCCAGCCGCGCATGTCGAGGAACGTGCCGGCCACCGTGGGAACCTCGAGCGTGCCATGCCAGAACGCCGGGCCACCGGGAGCCGCACCCGAGCCGTACTTCAGGCCGGAAAGATCGTTCAGCGGCAGCGGATAGACCGTCCACTGCGTCAGATCCTCTCCAGCCAGCTGGACCGAGAACGTGATCCCCTTGTAGTCGTCCTCCATGCCGGGGCCGATGTTGATACGGCCCATGTTCTCGACGATCAGGTCGAGTGTGCTGCCTTTCTTCAGGTCGACGGGCAGGCTGTGTTCGTCCTTGCGCCGGTCCAGCGTTCCGATCGCATGGCCGTCCGTCAGCACGGTGGCGTAGTCGTGGACATCGTTCACGTCCAGCTTGCCCTTTGCGTCGTTGTCGAGCTTCTTGCGGTAGAGGATCAGGCCGTAGTTCTGCCCGAAGCTTTCCATCCCCTGCGGTGTCACTGAGGTCCTGGGCTGTGCCGAAAGCGTCGGCAGGGCATCGAGCAGGCCGACCGACTCACGCAGTTCGACGCGCGCCGTGGCGGTCGTGGGCGACGAAGCCGGCGGCTTCGGCAGATGCTCGCCCTTGGGCAGATGCGCGGCGATCACCTTGCGCAGCGCATCGTATTTGGGCGTGAGCCTGCCCGCTTCATCGATGGGCGAGTCGTAGTCGTAACTCGTGGTGACGGGCAGGTAATGCGCATCGTCGTTGTTGGCGCCGTTCATCCAGCCGAAGTTGGTCCCGCCGTCCACCATGTACAGGTTGAATGAGATGTTGTGGTCGAGCATCCAGCCGAGCGAGCCGGCGACTTCTTCGGTCGAGCGCGTCTTGTGCTCCTCGCCCCAGCGGTCGTACCAGCCACTCCAGTATTCGCCAGCCATCTTCGGCATGCCTTCCATCTGTGCTGCCGACCGCCTGAAGGCGCGCTCGGTTTTCGTGGCGTCGCCGGTGAAGTTGATGACCGAAAGCATGCCGGGCAGCGTGCCGCGACTCATCCAGGTGGGGCCCGGTCCGTTGGACATGAAGAAGGGAACGTCGAAGCCGGCATCGAGCATCTGCTGGCGGATGGCAGCCATGTAATCGCGATCGTTACCCACGTAACCGTATTCGTTCTCCACCTGCATCATCAGGATGGGACCGCCACGGGTGGATTGCAGCGGAGCCAGTTCCTGTCCCAGTCGTTTGAACCATGCGGCGCTGGCGCTGAGGAAACGCGCGTCGTACGAACGCACGCGGAGACCCGGCGTGCGCAGCAGCCACGCCGGGAAGCCGCCGAATTCCCACTCCGCGCAGACGAACGGACCGGGCCGGACAATCACGTTGAGGCCTTCTTCCTGCGCCGTGCGCACGAAGGTCGCAATGTCGTTGTCGCCGGTGAAGTCGAATTTACCGGGCTCCGGCTCGCTCACATTCCAGAACGCGTAGGTGGTGATGGTATTCAGACCTATCGCCCGGGCCTTGCGCAGGCGGTCACGCCACTCGGCATGGGGGATGCGCGGGTAGTGCATCTCGCCGGAGCGAATCACGTAGGGCTTGCCGTCGAGCAGGAACTGCCCGTTCTCCATCGCGAAGTGGGCGGGCGCCGCGACGGCGGCGAGGGGTAGGGCGGCCGAGGCGGCGAGGCAGGTCGAAAGCAGCAGGGACAATGGCTTCACGCGTGACTCCGGCGGGTGGAATCGCCCGACGGTACACAGGCTCGTTCCGCGACTGCAAGCGGAAACCGGTCCCGATTCTCAAGTCATGACGCTATGCGCTGTGGCACGTTAGCGGGCCACTGGTTATCCGGAGAGTGACGACATGGTAGTTTCCCCGCGCCGCAAAGGCGTTTCACCGGTCTACGCCGACATGGCACGCGCGACCCCGCTGGAGCGCGTCGAGATGATCCGCCGCGGATTGCCGCCTGAGCTGGTCATGGACCTCGCCTACGATCTGCGCCTGTCCGAAGACAACCTCATGCTTTACCTGGGCCTGCATCGTGTACGCGTTCGCCAGAAGGTGGTGGACGAAGATCGACTGTCGCCCCGCGAATCCGAAGGCGTCATGGCACTCGCGGTCTTCCTGGGCGAAACGCTGCTCGGTCTCGGGGCGGCCGTCGAAGGCGGTCCCGACGTGAACCTCGACGCCGCGGCCTGGCTGGGAAGATGGCTGCGAACCCCTCACGCTGAACTCGAACATCGTGCGCCCCTGCAGTTCATGGATCTCGCGCAAGGGCGCGCTGTCGTTGCCGCGCTGCTCGATCAGGTGCGTGCGCGTCGGTCCACGTGAGTGCGCATGCGGTCGTCCCGTTTTCGGCAAAGACGCAAGATCGTGCGAACGGGTCGGTCGTAACGCATCGGTCCTGCACGCCTGCTCAGAGGCGTGGCGCCCCGCCGCCGTGCCTTATTCTGCGTGGTCCGTCACGTCACGCCGTCATGAGTTTCTGACTTCACCCGGCACGAAAGCTTCGCGAAAGCCTGGACCCGTCATGGCTTCGGGGACAGGGGAAAGACCCGGTGGAGCGGTGGGGTATTCGTATTTTCCTGCGTATTCGCGATTCGGGGCAGGGAATCCGAGGTGCCGCCGCAAAGCCGGACGTGTCAGGCCTGTCGCTTCACGGCAGGCCACTTACGGGCAGACGAAGGACCATCCATGAAGATTGAGAAGACCGCATTGACGGTTGCCATCGCCCTGGCGATGTCCTCCCTTTCAGCGCATGCGGAAGACGCCTGGGTCTCGACGCATACACAGGCGGCGATGTCACCGCCCGCCAGCACCCAGGTGCTGGCGGCGAGTTTGACCAGCGCGACGACGACCGGCAATGCTTATACGTTGAACATGACGGGCTCACCGCGGATCGACGGCGCCGCGGTCACGGCACTGGAAGCCGATCATCCGCTGCATGTGGAGGTCGCGCTGAAGTTGCGCAATCCCGATGCGTTGCAGACCTTCCTTGCCGGCGTGACCACGCCGGGTAACGCGCTCTTCGGCAAGTTCCTTACGCCGTCGCAGTTCACCGAACGCTTCGGGCCGACGCAGTCGCAGGTCGACGCCGTCGTCGCCCACCTGCAGCAGGCCGGCTTCACCAACATCGAAGTCGCACCGAACCGTCTGCTGATCTCTGCCGATGGTACGGCGGGTGCCGCGACGAACGGGTTCCGCACGTCGATCAAGCGCTTCAGCGCCAATGGCCGTGAGTTCTTCGCCAACGATGCACCCGCACTGGTCCCGGCGTCGCTTGGTGACAGTGTCAACGCCGTGCTCGGTCTGCAGAACGTGTCCGTCAAGCACACGCTGCACCACGTATATCACCCCGAGGACGTCACGGTTCCCGGACCGAACGTCGGCACGCAGGCTGCCGCCGCCGTCGCTGCGCATCATCCTCAGGATTTCGCCGCTATCTACGGTGGCAGCAGCCTGCCGGCCGCCACGAATACCGCGGTGGGCATCATCACCTGGGGATCGATCACGCAGACGGTGACCGATCTGAACAGCTTCACCTCGGGCGCAGGTCTGGCTACGGTGAACTCCACGATCACCAAGGTGGGGAGCGGCACGTTCGCCAACGATCCGGATTCCAACGGCGAATGGTCGCTGGACAGCCAGGACATCGTCGGTATCGCCGGAGGCGTGAAGCAACTGATCTTCTATACCTCGGCCAACGGCGATTCCAGTTCGTCGGGCATCACCGACGCGGGTATCACCGCATCGTATAACCGTGCCGTCACCGACAACATCGCCAAGCTCATCAACGTGTCGCTCGGCGAAGACGAAACCGCCGCGCAGCAGTCGGGTACCCAGGCGGCTGACGACGCGATTTTCCAGCAGGCCGTGGCTCAGGGTCAGACCTTCTCGATCGCTTCCGGCGACGCGGGTGTCTACCAGTGGTCGACCGATCCCACCTCGGGCTCGCCCGGCTACGTGGCGAATTCCGCCGGTACGGTGAAGATCGACCTGACCCACTACTCGGTGAGTGAGCCGGCGAGTTCGCCATACGTCATCCAGGTCGGTGGTACGACGCTGTCCACCAGCGGCACGACGTGGTCGGGCGAAACGGTGTGGAACGAAGGCCTCTCGGCGATCGCGCCGAGCCAGGGTGACAACAACCAGCGCCTGTGGGCGACGGGTGGCGGCGTCAGCCTCTACGAGGCGGCACCGTCATGGCAGTCGTCGGTATCCAGTTCGACCAAGCGCGTCGGTCCGGACGTTGCGTTCGATGCGGCGTCGTCTTCAGGTGCGCTGATCGTCGTCAATGGATCGACCGAGCAGGTGGGCGGAACCAGCCTTGCCTCCCCGCTGTTCGTCGGCGCGTTTGCACGCATCGAATCCGCGGCGAACAACGCTATCGGCTTCCCGGCGTCGAAGTTCTATCAGGCGTTCCCGACGCAGACCTCGCTGCTGCATGACGTGACCTCCGGTAACAACGGTTACCAGAGCCACGGTTACACCGCGGCGACGGGCTTCGACGAAGCGACCGGTTTCGGCAGCTTCGATATCGGTAAGCTCAACACGTACGCGCAGGCCAACTGGGTGACCGGAGGCGGCGGTGGCAGCACCAACGCGCCGCCGGTTGCGAACTTCAGTGTCGCGACCAACGGGCTCGTCGCCACCTTTACCGACAGTTCCACCGACAGCGACGGCAGCATCGCGTCGCATGCCTGGACCTTCGGCGATGGCAGCACCTCGACGGCTACCAGCCCGAGCCACACGTACAGCGCCGCAGGCACGTACAGCGTTGCTGAAACCGTGACGGATAATGCGGGCGCCACCAGCACGAAGACCTCGTCGGTGACCGTGAGCTCGTCGGGCGGCACCGGTGGTGGCACCGTGCTGCAGAACGGCGTCGCGGCGACCGGATTGTCGGCGGCGAAGAACGGCCAGCTGAAGTACACCGTGGCGATCCCGGCGGGCGCCAAGAGCCTGAAGATCGCGATCTCGGGTGGCACCGGCGATGCGGATCTTTACGTGAAGTTCGGTTCGGCGCCGACGACGTCGAGCTACGACTGCCGTCCGTACGTGACCGGTAACACCGAGAGCTGCTCGTTTGCCTCGCCGCAGACGGGGACGTACTACGTGCTGCTCAATGGTTATGCCGCGTTCTCGGGCGTGTCGCTGAAGGCTACGTGGACTAACTGATCCGACGTGAGTGATGTTTGTGGGGCCCGGTGCCTTTCCTGACGGAGAGGCACCGGATTGTCGCCAGCGGGAATGGTGGGGCAGGGCATGCTCGATGAGCCGGCGTGGTACTGGCCATCGCGATAGCGCTGTTGCGCGATCGGTGAGCGGTGATAACGTAGCCGGCATGAGTCGTACCCTGCTCGCCCTGTTGGTGCCCGATGCCGAGCCGCTCGTTGGTGACCTTCGTGCACGACTGGACCCCGCCGCCCGGCTGGGGCTCGGTGCGCACATTACGCTGGTCTATCCCTTTCTCGATAGCGAGGCGATCGACGACGATGTCGCGGAGCGGTTGCGCAATGTCGCAAGGCAGCATGCGCCCGTTTCGTTCGCGCTCGACGAGGTGGGTACGTTTCCCTCTACTGTCTGGCTGGCCCCCCGATCTGCCGAGGCCATCGTCTCGCTAGCCGCCGCGCTCGAATTCGCGTTCCCCGACCGTCCGACCGCAGGGCGCGTCTTCGAGCGCTTCGTGCCGCATCTTTCGGTGGCGCGAAACATCCTTGGCGATCGTGATGCGGTGGTGGCGACGCTCGAAGACCGGCTTGGATCGGCGCATGGCGTGGTGTGTCACTGCGCCGATGTCCATGTCATGACGCGCAGCGACGAGGGCTGGCAAATGCACTCACGGGTGCCTCTCGGCGGCGGCACGTAATCAGGAATCGACTCGATGCTCATTCAGGGTAGTTGTCACTGCGAAAACATCGCATTTGAACTGGACTGGCCCGGCGAGGGCGCTTCCGTGCCCGCGCGTGCCTGCACCTGCTCGTTCTGCGTGAAGCACGGTGGTGTATGGACTGCGCATTCCGATGCAAGGCTCAGGATCAGGATCGCCGATGCGGACAGGACGTCGTCGTATGCGTTCGGAACCGGGACCGCGGCGTTTCATGTGTGTACGCGATGCGGGGCCGTGCCGGTGGCCACCAGCGATATCGACGGCGCGCGCTACGCCGTAGTGAACGTCAATACCTTCGATGACTTCGAGCGCAGTCGACTCACCACGGAGACGGTGAGCTTCGACGGTGAGGGGGAGGCCGACCGGCTGACCCGGCGCGCCGCGCGGTGGATCGGCCATGTAGAGATCGATTACCAGGATGCCGCCTTCGTGGCGTGATTTGTCCGCTAGCGGTCCGGGTCGTGACTCGCGCGCTTGCGTTCATGCGCGGAAACTGTCCTCATTCCCACGAGAGGAGCTCCGCCATGTCCGCTTCCGAAACCGCGCTGATCGTCATCGATGCCCAGGAGTCGTTCCGTTCCCGCCCCTACTGGCGGACAGACGACGTCGACGGGTATATCGAGCGTCAGCAGGCTCTCATCGATGGCGCGAAGCGTGCTGGCATCCGCGTGGTCCAGGTGTTCCATGTCGAGGATACCGGTCCGTTCAGCGAGGCATCCGGGCTGGTTATGCCGTTGAAGCCCTTGCGGATCGATGCCGATGCCGTCTTTCGTAAGCGGCGCCACAGCGCGCTGGTCGGGTCCGGCCTCGACGTATGGCTGACCACGAACGCTGTCCGTCGTCTGATCGTCTCGGGCATTCGCACCGAACAGTGCTGTGAGACGACGACCCGCCACGCTTCGGACCTTGGCTACGCCGTCGACTTTGTCGGCGAGGCGACACTCACGTTCCCGATGGTGGATGTCACGGGTCGCGAGTGGAGCGCGGCCGAGATCCGCGCGCGGACGGAGCTGGTTCTCGCGGACCGCTTCGCCCGCATCGTGACGGTGGATGCCGCGCTCGAAACGCAGGCACTCAGGGCCGCATGATGCAAACGACACCTCGCCGGATCCCCGTCTATGTGGTCGTGCCGCCGCGGGTGCTGCTGCTGGACGTGGCCGGGCCCATTGAGGTGTTGCGCAAGACCAACCTCGAGCAGGAAGCGGTACATTTCGATGTGGTCTACATCGGGCCTGCACGGACCCTTGGGAGCTCGGTGGGTATGACGATATCGGGCATCCGGCCCATGCCGGCACGGCTGCCCGACGATACGCTGGTCGTGGTGCCGGGCCACGCGGACCTGCCGCTTGGAGAGCCGGTGACCGGCGACGCGCAGCATGCCGCGCATGAGCAGGCCATCGTCGACTGGCTTCGCCGCTCGGTGCGTCCTGGCATCCGCGTGGCGACGATCTGTTCCGGTGCGATCCTCGCGGCACGGGCCGGCTTGCTCGACGGGCATGCATGTACGACCCACCACGGTTGCACCGATCAACTGGCGCGCGAGGCACCTTCCGCTCACGTCCGTGAAAACCGCCTTTATGTCGTGGATGGCGAGCGCCTCACCAGTGCCGGTATCACCGCTGGTATCGACCTGATGCTGCACATCGTCGCCGGTCTTGCCGGCGCGCCAGTGGCGGTCGCCGTGGCGCGATTTCTCGTCGTTTATCTGCGGCGCGCAGGCGACGATCCGCAACTGTCACCGTGGCTCGAGGGTCGCAACCACATCCATCCATCCATCCATCGCGCACAGGACGCCGTGGCCGGCGATCCCGCCCGCGAGTGGACGGTGACGGCGCTGGCGCGCGAAGCGGCTATCAGTCCGCGACACCTGTCCCGGTTGTTCAACGAGCATGCCGGGATGAGCGTCACCGACTACGTAAACCGCATGCGGGTGGCTCTGGCCAGCGAATTGCTGTCAGCTTCGCAGCTGGGCATGGAGGCGGTCGCCGAGCGTTCCGGTTTCGGGTCGGCAAGGCAGCTGCGTCGGGCGTGGGGGCGGTGGAACGCGTTGCCGCCGAGCCGGTCGCGCGATCTGGCCTCTTGATGCGCCGTTAACCGAACAGGCGGCGATGCTCGCCGTTGGCGTACCACTCCAGCACGCGATCGGGTACGAGCGCGTCGATCGTCAGTCCAGCTGCGGAGAACATGTCCAGCGTATCCAGCAGTGCGCGGCGCAGTTTCGGCGCTCCCGGGTCCCCGGGCGCGTTGTGCGTTGCCCAGTCGAGCGTATCGACGACGCGCAGCGACCAGTCGTGCAGAAGATCGGCCCGCGCATCCAGGTAGCCGCGTAGCCAGGGGCTCAGACTCCGCTCCAGCGAAAGACTCTCCGCGGCGGCGATCTCCCCGAGCAGCGTGCCGACCTCCCCGTGCACGCCGCGATACCATTCGGTATGCCCGGCGGCGGAAACCGGTACGACCAGCGGGGCGTTGGCGCGCTGCCCGGCGAAGGCCTCGATGAGCCGTCGCTCGATACGTCGTGCGTGGATGACCCGTTCGGCGTCGAGCAACATCCCGCGATCCAGATCGAAAAAGTCGAAGAACCGACGGTGCAGGGTGCTGAAGCGCGTGAACGGGTCACGCGAGAAGCCGACCTTCAGCAGGTCTTCGTCACGACAGGGCAGCACGTACACATACGCGCGGCCCTGTGAGGCGAAGCGGGGATACGGTGTTTCTTCATGCATGGGGGAAGGATCGCCTGTCGCTGTCTCGCGACGTGCGATACGGAACCGGCAGCGCGGCAGGTCTGGAACGGGCAGGCGTACGCAACGGCATGAATTTACGGACGAATCGGGAGCACGGACGCGCGGAGCGCTACGTGACGTTCCCGCCGGCAACGCTCCGTCCGCATGCGGTCCGACGGGCTCGGGCGGACGCCGGTTCAGGTCCCCGACCTTGCATGGCGGCGGTAAAATACGATAGACTCAGTGAATCTTAAGCGCCATTGACATCGGTTACGGCCTTTCGTCGCTGGCTGCTTCAGGAACTTTCTTTTTACAAGAAAGCCTCCTCGTGAGGCTTTTTTGTTGGGCGCACGGAGGCGTCCTGCGACATTTTCGTGAGCGCCGTCAGGGCATCGCGGCGTTCGCTGGAGGAAAGTGTCGGATACATCGGCGACGTAATGGAATGGGCCGCTCGCGCCCTTTTTTTGTTTCTGGCGAATGGAAAAACCGCAGGTAACGTGGATACCAACGCACTTTCACAACGCTTTTCAGACATCGTGGCCGAGCTCGGCCTCGAAGTGCTGGGTATGGAGTTCGGTCCGTCCGACGGACAGATGACGCTGCGCGTCTATCTGGACGTGCTCGAGGCCGAGCGCGAACGTCGCAAGGGCGCGGAGCTCCCCGTCGAGGTCGCCGTCGAGGATTGCGAAGCGGCAAGCCGCGAGTTCTCGGCTTACCTGGACGTTGAAGATCCGATCCCCGGCAACTATGTACTGGAAGTCTCCTCTCCCGGTATCGATCGTCCCCTCTTCACGGCGGAGCAGTTCGCCCGTGTCAGTGGTCAGGAGATCAAGGTGCTGCTCAAAGCCCCGGTCGACGGTCGCCGTCGCCTCAAGGGCAACGTCGTTGAAGTAAACGGCGAGCACATTGTGGTCGAGGGCGAGGCTGGCCGATTCGAATTCGAGCATGCGGACGTCGAAAGCGCCCGCGTGGTTCCCGACTGGGTGGCACTCGGCTATGCGCCGCAGCCGAAGCCCACGCCGGGCGGTAAGAAACCTAAATAACGATTGATGGGGTGCCGCGGGGCATCCTTACGGGAGTAGCGGCAATGAGCAAAGAACTTTTGCTGGTAGTCGACGCGGTCGCCAATGAAAAAGGCGTGCCGCGCGAAGTGATTTTCGACGCCATGGAAGCGGCGCTGGCTTCGGCCGCGAAAAAGCGCTACCCCGAGGAAGATCCGGACATCCGGGTCGAAATCGACCGCAATACGGGCGACTACGAGACCTTCCGTCGCTGGGAGATCATCGAGAACGACGGCGAGATGGAGGATCCGTCCTACCAGATCCGCCTGATGGACGCCGAAGACGAAGCCGGTGAAGGCGAAGTCGCCGAAGTCGGTGGCTGGATCGAGCACCAGATCGAAAACGCCGAGTTCGGCCGCATCGCCGCGCAGGCCGCCAAGCAGGTGATCGTGCAGCGCGTACGCGAAGCCGAGCGTCAGCAGGTCGTCGATGCCTTCGTCGATCGCGTGGGCGAGCTGGTCACCGGTATCGTCAAGCGCGTCGAGCGCGGCAACGTCTACCTCGACCTGGGCAGCAACGCCGAGGCATTCATTCCGCGCGACAAGACGATTCCCCGTGAGTCGGCCCGCGTCGGCGACCGCGTCCGCGGTTACCTGTACGAAGTGAAGTCGGAAATCCGTGGTCCGCAGCTGTTCGTCTCGCGCAGCGCGCCGGAGTTCATGATCGAACTGTTCAAGCTCGAAGTGCCGGAAGTCGGTCAGGGCCTCGTCGAAATCAAGGGCTGCGCCCGCGATCCGGGCGACCGTGCCAAGATCGCCGTGGTCGCCCACGACAGCCGCACCGATCCGATCGGCGCCTGCATCGGCATGCGCGGTTCGCGCGTCCAGGCCGTGTCCAACGAGCTCAACGGTGAGCGCGTCGACATCATCCTGTGGCACGAGAATCAGGCTCAGTACGTCATCAATGCGATGGCGCCGGCCGAAGTGCAGTCGATCATCATGGACGAGGAAAAGCACTCCATGGATATCGCCGTCGCCGAGGACAAGCTGTCCCAGGCGATCGGTCGCGGTGGTCAGAACGTCCGCCTGGCGAGCAAGCTCACGGGCTGGCAGCTCAACGTGATGACGCAGGATCAGGTCACCGCCAAGAGCGAGGCCGAGCAGGCCGCCGCCCTGGCGCTGTTCCAGGACAAGCTCGAAGTCGACGAAGAAATCGCCAGCATCCTGGTGCAGGAAGGTTTCTCGTCGATCGAAGAAATTGCTTACGTGCCGAGTGCCGAGCTGCTGGCGGTGGAAGGCTTCGACGAAGACATCGTCGAGGAACTCCGTGCCCGTGCCCGTGACGCCCTGCTGACCGAGGCGCTCGCCGCCGAGGAAGGCGTCGAGGAAGTCGCGGTCGACGAAGAACTGCTCGGCCTGGACGGCATGGACGAAACGGTCGCTATCGCGCTGGCGGACCGTGGCATCAAGACGCTCGACGACCTCGGCGATCTCGCCGTCGACGAGCTCATCGATATCGAAGGCATGACGGAGGACCGCGCATCGCAGCTGATCATGGCTGCGCGCGCTCCGATGATCGCCCGCCTGGAGAAAGGTGGTTAAGCGCGAGACCGGAAGCGTCCTGGACGGACGCCTCGAGGGAGGCCATGAGGTCTCCCGCCAGGGATGGAGGCAGCCGTACGGGTCATCGTCGGCACGTAAGGTTACGCGCGGGAAAGGCGGAGAATAAAGAACCATGTCGGACGTCACTATCAAACAACTCGCCCATCAACTGGGCCTACCGGTCGACAAGCTGCTCGGGCAGCTTGGCGAAGCCGGCATGAATTTCTCCGATGCGGAGCAGGTCATCAGCAGCACCGAAAAGGTGAAGCTGCTGGGTTTCCTGCGTCGCACCCACGGCAAGAACGAGGCCGCTCCCGAAGGGGACGCCTCCGCGCCGCGACAGATCACCCTGAAGCGCCGCACGGTCGGCGAGCTGAAGGTGGCGTCCGGTTCCGGTCGTGGTGCCGGTCCGGCCAAGACGGTCAACGTCGAGGTCCGTGCCAAGCGTACATACGTCAAGCGCAGCGCCATCGCCGAGGATGCGTCGCACGAGCCGGAGCGCGAGGACGCCGTGCGCAAGCTGGCCGAATCGCAGGCTCAGCGCGAGCACGAGGAATCGGAGCGCCGTCAAGAAGCCGAGCGTCGCGATCAGGCCGAAGCGGCCCGTCGCGAAGCCGAGGCCGAAGCACGCCGTCAGGAAGAAGCCGCCGCCGAAGCACGCCGTCAGGCTGAAGAAGCTGCCGAGCAGCATGCACGCGCCGAAGCGGCACGTGCCGCGGCCGCCAGCGCTGAAGCCGCCGCGACGCCGGCCGCCGCGCCTGCGCCGGAAGCGACCCCTGAGGCCCCGGTGTCCACCGCGCCGCTGGGCGACGATGGCCTGCCGACGCACCAGACCGCCAAGCTCGATACGCGTTCGCTCGGCATGATCCTTCCGCGCATTCACGAGCCGCGCAAGCGCGAGCGCGTGGTGTCCAAGCCTGTCCCGCCGCCGGCGCCCGCGCCGGCTCCGGCTCCGGCACCTGTCGCGGCGGCTCCCGCCGCCGCACGTCCGGCCGCGCCGCGTCCGGCACCCGGTGCCGTGGCTGCCGCCAACGATACGCGCGGCAACGCGCGTCCGAAGCACGGTGGTGGTGGCGGTGCTCCCGGCGGTGGCGGTCGTAACGATCGTGAAGCCGGTGGCAAGCGCTTCGCCGGTGGCGAAATGCATCTTTCCGATGCCGACCGCGCGCGCCGCTCGTCCAGCAACAACCGTCGTGGCGGTGGCAAGGACCGTGGCCGCATGACGGCGTCGCGCGGCGCCGCCTCGTCGGGCGGTCCGCACGGCTTCACCCGTCCGACCGCCGCCGTGGTCCGTGACGTCGTGATCGGCGACAACAACCTCGTGACCGAGCTGGCCCAGAAGATGGCCGTCAAGGGCGCCGAGGTGGTGAAGGCGCTGTTCAAGATGGGCGTCATGGCCACGATCAATCAGACGATCGACCATGACACCGCCGCGCTCGTGGTCGAAGAACTGGGTCACAACCCGGTTCGCGCCACCGAGAACGACGCCGAAGCCGCGCTCGCGACGCACACGCAGAATGCGGAGCTCGAGGGCGACAAGGTCACGCGTCCGCCGGTCGTCACGATCATGGGTCACGTCGACCACGGCAAAACCTCGCTGCTCGACTACATCCGTCGTACCAAGGTCGCCTCCGGCGAAGCGGGTGGCATTACGCAGCACATCGGCGCTTACCACGTCGAAACCAGCCGTGGCGTCATCACCTTCCTCGACACCCCGGGCCATGCGGCGTTTACGTCCATGCGTGCCCGCGGCGCGCAGTCGACGGATATCGTGGTGCTCGTGGTCGCCGCCGACGACGGTGTCATGCCGCAGACGCAGGAAGCCGTGAAGCACGCGCGCGCCGCCAAGGTGCCGCTGATCGTCGCGGTCAACAAGATGGACAAGTCCGGCGCCAACCCGGACAACGTCAAGCAGGGCCTCGGCCTTCTCGAAGTCATCCCTGAAGAGTGGGGTGGAGATACCCCGTTCGTGCCGCTTTCGGCGAAGACGGGCGACGGCGTGGACGCGCTGCTCGACGCCATCTCGATCCAGGCTGAAATCATGGAGCTCAAGGCAGTGGCCGATGGCCGCGCTTCGGGTGTCGTGATCGAATCCAGCCTCGACCGCGGTCGCGGTCCGGTGGCGACGGTGCTGGTGCAGCAGGGCACGCTGAAGAAGGGCGACTTCGTCGTCTGCGGTGTCGAATACGGCCGCATGCGTGCGCTCGTCGACGAAACCGGCAAGCAGGTCAATGAAGCCGGTCCGTCGATTCCGGTCCAGGTCCTGGGTCTGTCGGGCGTGCCCGAGTCGGGTGACGATTTCGTCGCCGTGAAGGACGAGCGTCTGGCGCGCGAAGTGGCGGCTGAGCGTCTGCTCAAGCGTCGCGAGACCCGCCTGGTCAGCAAATCCAACCGTCTGGAAGACATCATGGCCCAGATGGGTCAGGGTCAGGGCCAGCAGACCCTCAACATCCTCGTCAAGGCGGATGTGCAGGGTTCGGTCGAGGCGCTGCGCGATTCGCTCACCCAGATCGGCAACGAGCTGGTCAAGGTGAACGTGATCTCGTCCGGCGTGGGTGGCATCACCGAGTCGGAAGCCACGCTGGCGGCGGCGTCCAAGGCGCTGATCATCGGCTTCAACGTCCGTGCGGATGCGTCGGCACGCAAGGTGATCGATACCAACGGTCTCGATGTCCGCTACTTCTCGATCATTTACGACGTCATCGATCAGGTGAAGCAGGCGGCGTCGGGTCTGCTCGGTGTCGAGATTCGCGAAGAGATCATCGGTATCGCGCAGGTCCGCGACGTGTTCCGTTCGTCGAAGTTCGGCGCGGTCGCGGGCTGCATGATCGTCGAGGGCCTGGTGAAGCGCTCCAAGCCGATCCGCGTGCTGCGTGACAACGTGGTGGTGTTCCAGGGCGAACTCGAGTCGCTGCGCCGCTTCAAGGAACTCGTCGACGAGGTCCGTAACGGCATGGAATGCGGTATCGCGGTCAAGCAGTACAACGACGTCAAGGTCGGCGACCAGATCGAGTGCTTCGAGCGTATCGAAGTGCCGCGCACGCTGTAACGGCATGCAATGCGCCTCCCCGGCATACGCCGGGGAGGCTTTTTCGTTAGTGCACCTTATTCAGGCTGGAGGCGGATATGCCGTCCCGTGATTTCAAGCGTACCGACCGCGTGTCCGCCCAGCTTCGCCGTGAAATCGGTGAACTGGTCCACGCCGCCGTGCGCGACCACGCGCTGCCTTCGGTCAGCGTGTCGGATGTGGAAGTAACCCGTGACCTCGACTGGGCCACCGTGTGGGTGACGGCCCTGATGCCCGACCAGTCGGCGGTGGTGGTCAAGGCGCTGAAGGAGCTCGCCCCCGAGTTCCGTCATTCGCTGTCGAAGTCGATGATCCTGCGTCGCGTGCCGCAGCTGCGTTTCAAGTACGACGAATCCGTCGATACCGGCGAGCGCATCGAGCGCCTGCTGCGCGAAAACCCCGTTCCGCCGGCCGATCCGTCCGACGAAACCTGATGACCGCGCGCCTGGCGCGCGGGTAAGCGTGTGTGATGAATCGCCGAACCTTCCGTGACCTGCACGGCATCCTTCTGCTCGACAAGCCGCTCGGCCTGAGTTCCAACCAGGCGCTGCAGACGGCGCGTCGGCTCGTGGGCGCCGCCAAGGGTGGCCATACCGGCAGCCTCGATCCGCTCGCCACTGGCCTGTTGCCACTGTGCTTCGGCGAGGCGACCAAGCTCGCCGGCTGGTTGCTCGGCTCGCGCAAGGCCTACGAGGCTGAGGTTCGCCTGGGTGTGACCACGACCACCGCCGATCTCGAGGGCGAGGTGGTGGAGACACGCCCGGTGCCCGCGCTGGACGATGCGGTCATCGAAGCCGCGCTGGCGCCCCTGCGCGGGCACATCGTGCAGATCCCTCCCGCGTATTCGGCGATCAAGCAGGACGGCGTGCCGCTGTATGTCCGTGCCCGCCGCGGTGAGGACGTCGACGTGCCGGCGCGCGAGGTCGACGTGTACCGTCTCGAGGTGATCGGTCGCGAGGGCGACACCGTGCGCCTGATGGTCGAGTGTGGCTCGGGGACGTACGTGCGCAGCCTTGCGGTGGATCTCGGTGCGAACCTCGGTTGCGGCGCCCACCTCACGGGCTTGCGCCGGCTCTGGGTCGAGCCGTTCATGGCGCCGGCGATGGTGACGCTGGACGAACTTCGCATCGCCGCCGAAACCGGGCCGGATCCACTCGAAGCCTGTATTTTGCCGGTCGACGCCGGACTCAGTCATATTCCCCGGGTGGAACTCGACCCGGAACAGACCCGGGTCCTCGGTTTCGGCCAGCCGGTGCCGCTGGGGCAGGGCGTTTCACCCGGTCGCTGCGGTGTCTGGGGTGCCGACGGGCGCCTGATGGCGCTCGGGGAAGCCGGCGAAGACGGCATCCTGAGGATCGTGCGGGGCCTGAACATGCCGCCCGTCTGACCGGGCTTGTTGCCGCTACGCGCAGGACGTTACAATTACGTGCTCGTTTAACAGCTTTCATTCAAAAGCGAGGCTTGCGCAACTTCATCGGTATCCGTTGAGGTTGCGCAAGTCTCGTATCCGCTTTTAAGGAATCGATACACATGCTTACTCCCGAACAGACTGGTCAGATCATCAAGGATTACGGCCGCAAGGAAAACGACACCGGCTCGACCGAAGTCCAGGTCGCCCTGCTGTCCGCCAACATCCTCCAGCTCCAGGATCACTTCCAGGCGCACAAGCAGGATCACCACTCGCGTCGCGGTCTGCTGAAGATGGTCAATCAGCGCAAGAAGCTGCTTGCCTATCTCAAGACGAACGACCTCGCTCGCTACCAGACCCTGATCGAACGCCTCGGCCTGCGCCGTTAATTCACCGGAACAGGACGAGGAGAGATCGAAGTGGCGAAAGTAACCAAGTCATTCCAGTACGGTTCTCACGAAGTCACACTGGAGACGGGCGAAATCGCCCGGCAGGCCTCCGGTGCGGTCATGGTCAGCATGGGCGGCACCGTCGTCCTGGTGACGGTCGTCGCGGCGCCCAAGGCGCGCGAAGGCCAGGACTTCTTCCCCCTCACGGTCGACTACATGGAGAAGTTCTACTCCGCGGGTCGCATCCCGGGTGGCTTCTTCAAGCGCGAAGGCCGTCCGACCGAGAAGGAGACGCTGACTTCGCGCCTCATCGATCGTCCGCTTCGTCCGCTGTTCCCGGAAGAGTTCCGCAACGAGATCCAGGTCATCGCCCAGGTCGTCTCGCTGAACCCGGAAGTCGACGGTGACATCCCGGCGCTGCTCGGTGCCTCCGCGGCCATGTCGCTCGCCGGTGTGCCCTTCAAGGGCCCGATCGGTGCGGCGCGCGTCGGCTACGCCAACGGCCAGTACATCCTCAACCCGACCGCCACGCAGCTGAAGACCTCGGACCTCGACCTCGTCGTGGCCGGTACGTCCAGCGCCGTGATGATGGTCGAGTCGGAAGCCAAGCTGCTCAGCGAAGACGTCATGCTCGGCTCGGTGGTCTTCGGCCACCAGCAGATGCAGGCGGCGATCGACACGATCAACGCCTTCGTCGCCGAAGCCGGCGCCAAGACGTTCAAGTGGGAAGCCCCGGCGGCCAAGACGGCCCTGTACGACGCGGTCAAGGCCGCCGTCGGCAACCGTTTCGCCGAAGCCTTCCAGATCCGCGACAAACTGGCGCGTCGTGACGTCATCAGCGCGCTCAAGAGCGACGTGAAGGCTTCCATCGCCGCCGACGCCGAAGCCAATGGCTGGACCGATGGCGACATCGGCAACGCCTTCGGCGAAGTCGAGTACCGCACCCTGCGCGACGGCGTGCTCAGCACCAAGGTCCGTATCGACGGTCGACAGCTCGACGACGTCCGCCCGATCTCGGTGCGCGTCGGCGTCCTGCCGCGCACGCACGGTTCGGCGCTGTTCACCCGCGGTGAAACCCAGGCGCTGGTCGTTGCCACGCTCGGCACCACGCGTGACTCGCAGCTCATCGACGCGCCGGAAGGCGAGTGGAAGGACACGTTCCTCTTCCATTACAACTTCCCTCCGTTCTCGGTCGGCGAGACCGGTCGCGTCGGCAGCCCGAAGCGTCGCGAAATCGGCCACGGCCGTCTCGCGAAGCGCGGTGTGCAGGCGGTCAAGCCGACGATCGAAGAGTTCCCGTACGTGATCCGCGTCGTCTCGGAAATCACCGAGTCGAACGGTTCCTCGTCGATGGCATCGGTCTGCGGTTCGTCGCTGGCCATGATGGACGCGGGCGTTCCGCTGAAGTCGGCCGTCGCCGGTATCGCCATGGGTCTGGTGAAGGAAGGCAACGACTTCGTCGTGCTGTCCGACATCCTCGGTGACGAAGATCACCTCGGTGACATGGACTTCAAGGTGGCCGGTACCGCCGATGGCGTTTCCGCGCTGCAGATGGACATCAAGGTCGACGGCATCACCGAAGAGATCATGCGTTCGGCGCTGGCCCAGGCCAAGCGCGGTCGTCTGCACATCCTCGGCGAAATGGCCAAGTGCATCACCGAAGCCCGCTCGGAAATGAGCGAGTTCGCACCGCGCCTGCTCACGATCAAGATCCACCCGGACAAGATCCGCGAAGTGATCGGCAAGGGTGGC
>Ga0182005_1000077_pt1 | contig 77469 bp, 80 predicted proteins | sample Sormic07211103_1_FD_123021 | JGI IMG/M metagenome (GOLD analysis project Ga0182005, IMG submission 123021) | Rhizosphere microbial communities from Sorghum bicolor, Mead, Nebraska, USA - 072115-103_1 MetaG | ecosystem: Host-associated > Plants > Roots > Rhizosphere | place: USA: Nebraska... | reverse complement strand
CTACCAGCTTGACTGCTTCGCGCTTAAACTCTTCCGAAAATACTCGTCTTTCACGTGCCATTTAATACCTCCGATAGGAACATCATACCTATCGAAAGTGTCCGTCCTGATGGGGGAAGGCCATTACCTGTTCTGACCGCCTTGGATAGAGGAAGGCGAAAATCCAACCGCTACTCGGCACCGCCGTACATGATCTTTGCCGCCTCCGCCAGCCGGCGCTCCCGCGCTCGTACATAGACCGCCGTCGTTTCTGCGCTCGCATGGCCCAGTATCTCCTGCACGACAAACAGATCTACCCCACCCTCCACCGCCAACATCCCAAACGTGTGGCGGAAAGCGTGAGGCGTCGCTTCGAGTAAAGAGAACATGTCTTCCTGCGCGAGTTCCGCATCGGCACCGATCGCTTTCAAATCATCATGCACTCGTCGCAGCGCGCCGGTCACCACGTCGTACAATGCGCCGGCCGTATAACCAACGTGTCCGCCGGAATCGGCGCCATGCCGTGCCAGTGACGCTGGAGTAGACGGTATTACCAACGGCGACAGCAATGGACGATCATTGCCAGCCTCATCGAAGTCGGCGCCAAGATCGCCCCAATGCGCGCGCAGCGCATCAATGGTTCGAGGACTGACCGGCAAGACCCGCTTCTTCCTGCCCTTCCCCACCACCTTCAACATCCACACGCCGGGCACGTGCCGGCTCGGCGCGAGCGCGCCGCGGCGGGCCGATACCGCCTCTGCGCGCCGCAGCCCCGAATCGCCCATCAACAACAGCATCGCCAACGCGATGCGGTCACGCCCACCATCAGCTTGCTGGGCGCGGCGTTCGAGCGCTGCAATCAATGCCTCCCATGCTTCGGCCGTGAGCGCTTTGTCCACACGGATCGGATCGGTCTCGATATCGACCACTGGATCCTTGACCGCCAACCACGGATTGCCGCCCAGATAGCGCACGCGGGCCAGGTACTCGAACGCCGCCCGCAAGATTTGCACAGTCTGCTTTTGCGACGCCGGCGACATGGCCTTGTCGGAGAACGGCCGCCACCGACGGCTGGTACGCGGCGCGCGCGGACCGCAGAATCGTGCGGCGGGTACTGCCAAGAACCGTACATATGCCTGGCATTCATCGACCAGCAGCGACGAAATCGGCTTGCATGCCACCAGCACACTCCACAGCACCAGGCGTTCCAGTTCGCGCCGGTAGGCACGCAGCGTGTGCGGCTGGCCTTCGTACCGCGCCAGGTAGCAGTTGATCGCGTCGAGATCGTTGGTCGCGCTGATGAAACAGAAACGTTCGGCGCGGTTGATGCCGCGACTGCCGTCATACAGCGTGGAGAGCGAATAGGTACCGAGCGGTGGCAGCACGCCGGTAGTGACATCGAGCTCGGGAAGATTTTCTCGTACCACCAACGCACGCGCGTCCGTATCGATGGTACCGAGCGTCGCAACGTGGCGGCACAGCCAGCGCTCGAGCACTTCCGCGCGGCCGCGTCCCACGCGCGGTACCGCGCGCCACCAGGCTGGCCCGCGCACCCGGATCATCGCCAGCAATTCACCAAGCGTTCCAACTTCCTCCCCACGCAGGGCGGCGGTCAGGCGCGGCCGGAACCAGCGGCCGACCGCGTCCGCTGGCGCGGGTACCGGCTCCGGTATGTCCGCCGCCTGCACCAGGATCGATAACGCCTTGGTGGTGATGGTGCCACCGCGCCGCGCGTTTTGCAGGATGTCGGCCAGCTCCGGGTTGTGGCCGATCGCGCGGTCGACCAGATCATCCCGCATGCGAATCAGGAACCGCTCTAGGCCATACAGCACCTGGGGGCTGTCCTCTTGGTAGTACAAGTCGGCGATACGCTGGATGGGCAGCTTCTGCACGTAGGCTCGCAGCGCCGTGTAGTCGGTGCGGTTGTAAGCCACCGGCGGGATCACGATGTTGGTATTCTGTGCCATTTATTTTCTTTCGTTTACGATTGAGCCGACGGCGGCGCCGCCCACGGCATCGGGTGCATGTTCCATCGCGGCGCACTGCTCCACCACGAGCCGCAGCACCAGCCACCAGAGATAGATGCCATACGGCGCGCCAGCCATCCCTTCATCCGCCAGGCCGTGCGCCACCATATTGCGCAGGTTCGGACCCGCAGGATCGCATAGCAACGCGCGTACGGTGAAGGTCAGGTCAACATTGAAGGCGTCAATCATTTCGGGGCGCTCGATCAGGTTGGACAAGCCGATTTCCGTATCGAGGCCATCGGCGTCGTGCGTCGTCGTTAGCGCACCAGCTGCTTTGAGCTGCGTGCGCACGATGTGTTCGAACTGCGGCACCAGGATGTGCGTCGCCTGCACGAAATCGCCGCACCAACCGGCGTGCAAACCCTGCGCGACCAACCCGGCGCGGCCGCCCGGTACCAGCGGAGCGCGCCGGGCAAGCGCCAGGAATGTCTCGAGATCAAATTGCGTCTCGCGCCACATCGTGTCCAGCGCCGGGAGGATAAATCCTGTGACGGTCATGCTGCACAACAGGTGGCATGCCTGGGTTGCTTCGGCAATCACCTGGGCGGCACGTTCGGTACCATCAACGCCGGAGCCCGGCCGTCGGCAACTGCCCTGCCGTCATCGGCGTACACCATCGCGTCGTGCATGCCACTGACACTTCCCGCCGCTGCATTGCGCTCTACAGCGGCAATAAGCTGCTCGCGATTCGGTAAGGAATGAATACGGACCAGCGTCCCCAGCGCGACCCATGGCGAGTAACCTTGCATCCGTAACTTGGCCTGCGCGACGTAAGGCGCCAGGTCAATCACATATTTGAACGGTTCCATTTCATCCAACGCGGCGCGCCCGGCGGCGTCCTGCTTCGTCCGCAGCGAAGCGATCATGTCGTCAACCTGGTGCTCATGACGGTAACCACCTGGTACCGAGCGCAATATCTCAATCGCCTTGGCATACCAGTATTTTTGGGCTAGCGCGGCGCCAGCGGCGTCGCCCAGTGCGGCCATCATGCGTCCGGCGATGACCAACATCGCCGCCCGACGCCGAACGCCTTCCGGGGCGAGTTGAAACCATCGCGCTGCGGCCTCGGCGTATTCCAGCGCGGCGCGGTACACGCTTTCCAGGCGACGCGCCTCGGCATGCGCCGCCAACAACTCGCCCACCTCCGCTGCCTGCGCACGGGCGACACCCTCTATCCACAACGGCCAAAGGTACGACGTGGATAGATGGCCAGGTGTGGCGACCGTGTCGCGAAATGCCTGTACCAGCGCGGCCTCGATCAATACCACGCGGCCGACGTCGCCGATGCCCTTCGCTAGTTGCAACGCACGACGCCAGCCATCACGCGCTGAAAGCAGCCAGTTGTCGTCATCCAACGGCAAGCTGCAGTAGATATCGATGGCCATGTGGGCAAATGCGATGCCACGCCGTCGGTCGCGCAGCCAGACAATATCCGCCAGACGCGCCTTCAATAAAGGGTACGTGACGCCGCCGGCGAGCTCGGACAGGGATGCTACCTCGTCAGTCAAGAGGTCTTCAGGGATGAATCGACGACGTCCATCGGACGCTTTCCACTCAGGCTGGAACGGCGCCCTCTTGTTGTCGGGGTTGAGCTGCAGCGAGCAGATCCGGGCAAGCAGCATGAGCGCGCGCTCGCGCGTGCGTTCACCTTCGCGCTGGGCCGTGTCGATCTCGCGACTCAATTCCGTCGACATCGCGAAATACGAAGATTCAGGATCGCGGGCCAATGCCGCCGCATAGCCGCAGTCGGCCAGGCCGCCGGTGGTCAGCTGCAGCTCAGCGGTATCGGGACGCGCAGTGCTCATGGGGACGTGCTCCAGGATGGCCGAAGCACGGCGCCAGACGGGAAATCTAGTGCCAAGCCACGGAATTATGCGGGTTTCAGAGAGCATCATAACCGTTTCACGCCTAAAAGGGCTAATAACGCAACGGTGATAATACGAATTATCATCTAAGGATAGGTTGTTGAAAACGACGGTTGGGCGGCTTTATCTGGCTGTCCGCCGCCCCTTCGTGCCGGCGGGCAAAGCGATTGATGCAGCACCCGATCCAATAATTGCGACAGCGTGACCGCGTTGGGCTCGCCTTCTGTAAGTACATGGACTTCGCCCATCTCAAGCCCGCCGGTGCCGCTGGTATTGTCGTTCTGGGCATCGCCGAAAGTTATCAGGTAAGGAAACCGCTGAAACAGCCCTGCCGTTCGTTTGCTAAGCTTTCCCGCCAGGCTTGTGCAGCGAGGTTCTCTACCACGTCAATTGCTATTCACAGCCGCCGAATGCCAGGAGATGCGCTGTGTTTGAAGACTCCAGTCCCATTTGCAATGATGTAACCTATTAGGTTACAATTTCGTATGGAAAGCGTACAGCACACTGCAAACTGGAACATGCCAAAGCGCTTATTGCAGCAAACAAGGTCCGTGCCACCATCAGCGCCGCAAATTGCGCAAGTGAAGTCGGTGTCCACAACCTGCAGGAAATGTGCAACGTCATCGGAAGCCTGACTCGATCGGATTTCTACAAGAGCATGACCACCCATGCCGATCACCGCGTATGGCAAGATGTCTACCATGCCGCCGTCAATGGCTACAGCGTGTACGTGGAACTAACTGTAGTCGACGATCTGTTGATTGTGAGTTTTAAGGAGAAATGATCATGAGATGCCCAGCGTGCGGCGGCGCCGAACTCTTATCTGATAGCCGCGACCTTCCCTACACTTACAAGGGCGAGACAACTACCATCGCCGATGTGCGCGGCGAGTTCTGCCCGGTATGCGGCGAAGTCGTGCTTGAGCGCGAGGACACCGACCGTTATATGTTTGAAATCGGTGCTTGGCAAAAACAGGTGAACGCCACGCAAGTTGACCCAGCCTTCATCGCTCGTGTTCGCACCAAGCTCAATATTGGGCAGCGTGAGGCCGGCCTGATCTTCGGCGGTGGTATCAATGCCTTTAATCGATACGAGGCCGGGAAAAGTAAGCCGCCGGTGTCCCTGGTGCTGCTGTTGGGTCTACTGGACCGCCACCCTGACCTATTGCAGGAAGTGGTTGCGTCTGGCGGATGACAAAATTTAGAACGCTAGCGTTCTATCAGCGTCGTGTTGTAGCCCAGGAGTGGCTACAATACTCGTGGCGATTCAAACCTCGATTTGCCGATGATGGCGCTGGTATCACAGGTGGGTCGGACGCTTACCCTTAATTAGCCGCTGGACTCGCCCGAAGCTTTAGTGCCGTATAGGGACTTCAAGCACTCCCCTGCAGACCTATTCAGTTCAACAGTGCCATGTCTGCTCTTGCTTGAGCGTACTCTTGCGCGGCCGACTGAAGATGAGTCCGCAGCGACGCAGTCCGTCCATTTGCTTCCAGGCTCATCCGTTGTAGCTCTGATGCACCGGCATTTAGCTTGGTTTCGATAGCCTTCCTTTGCACCATTAGCTTAGCTCGTACCGCGTTGCGGTCTGCTTCTGTCACAGCTTGCGCAGGATTGAACACAAACTTACGCTCGCAGGCCTTCCGCCAGTCGACGACAGTTCGCGTTAGTACATCACCGAAGCCCTTGACTGAACGGACCTTGTTCCACTGAACGTCTGCTGCTGTTTCGATACCAAACGAACGCAAAGCAGCCTTCTTAGCGGGACCTACGCCATGGATGGAAGCTGAGTCGATGAAGTAGCGGTCCAGGAACTTCATCCTTTGTCTCTGCTCCGCCGTCTGGTGAAGTGCGTCGAGCTCGGTCTTCTCCTTGGTAGCCAGGCCCACATACTCATTACGTAGCTCAGCTAACTGCGCTTTACGTTTGTTGAACCCTTCGGGGCCGACTTCACTGCGAGCCTTGTCGACAAGTGACATATACGCACGGTCAGCGCTCGACAGCCTGTTCTTGCGCTTTACTCTCTCCGCGGCGAGCTCTGCGGACTCACCATTACCGAGCATGTTCCAGACTAAGGCTGCAGCGCCAATCCAGATTATCCACGCTACTGGAGCCGCTGCCGTAAGACCCAAGGTGACGATGACGATGAGCGCTTTCAATGCGTTAGCATGGTTCTTAGTTTGGATACCCGCAGGGAGAGATGCAGGTGTCACGGTGATATTGGCGACGTTCGGGACTACAACTGGTGGCGGCGGTGCGACAGACTCAATGACAGCCCATACCTTGGTCAGAACAAACCCACTCGACGTCGCTGTGAAGCTCGTGCCGAGATCAACAAAGTAGACAACACCTTGCTGTTCGAGCGAACACCAGGGACACTGCGACAGATGGTCCGGGTACACATGAATCGGGGTCGTTGGGCATTTCTTGATGCGCTTTCTCAACGCATCGATAGCGGCAACCCATTGCTGCGCTGTCGGCCGCAAGCCGGGCACGCCTCGCTCTGTGAAGGCCTGCTCAAACATCGCTTGCATTGAGTCAGGCACAAGCGCCATCGGAATCGACTTCGGCGGTGGCAGCATCCCGCGGGCTTTCGAGTCACGAGCATATGCGTACCGAAACGCTTTGATGTCTGACTCGAGCGCTTCGCCAGCTTCAGCTTTCTGCGGCACGCCGGAGAACGGATGACGCCCCCCGAACAGCAGATGGAAAATCAGTAGTGCTAGCCCAAAGTTATCGTGGTTGGCTGACCTCTTTACTCCTCGGAACGAAGGAAGCCCTTGTAGTTCCGGAGGCGTGAAATGCGAAACGCCGACTTCGCAGATATGGAGCGTACCGTTGGCGTTAATCTGGAAAGAGTCGCAGTCAATGAGGATGACCTTGCTGTCGGTCCCGACCATGAGGTTGCCTTGGTTGACGTCGCCGAGTACATGGCCACGCGCATGCAAGGTCTCGAAGGCTGCCGCAGTATTTCGTGCGACGAAGAGGAGGAAGTCCCACGCCACGTTCGGGCGGCTCTGTCGGCGATGCGCCGGGCTGTAGAGCATATGGATTGGGTCGCGTCCGGTGACTTTCGGCATGAGAAAGCCGGCTACTGGTCCGCCTGCTTTTGGATGCAACGTGCCCTGGGGCCAAGCAGCGTACTGAAGAAGCGTTTGGTCAACGTGGTTCGACATAAACCGAAGCTTGTCTTGCTTCGGATTATCTACGTTTTGATGGTAGAGCTTCGCGACCTGATTGGGTAACGAAGGTACCTCAAATACAGAGCCCTCCCCGCCCTTCCCCAACTCGCGGCCAAGTCGGATTTCGGCCCCTGACGCTGTGACGAAGCGTTGAGTCATGTCCAGTGCGCCTATACTAAGACGGCGAGAGCAAGGGTTTTGTCGTCGTCAGTCCGGTCGTTCACGGCTTCGCTGTTCAGGAAACGCATCAACGCATCTTGAAGCTGGTCCTCTTGCTCTGCAGTAGCAGTGGACAAAACCTTGAAGAAGGGGGAAAAGAATGGCTCGTAGGCAGTGTTAGTGTCCATCTGCAGCGCCAGGCGCTGCACGCCGTCCGAGAAGGCTGCAGCCTTAACTACGGGCTGACTAAACGCCCGCGACTCCAAACGGTCTACGGCATCTTCATCAGTGACGAAATGAGTCATGTTGGCGTACTCGCCGGACATTGGCACGATGGGAACCTCGAGGCCGTTCCCGATATCTATGACGATTCCGCCGTCGCCGATTTGCATGATTAAGGTTCCTTGGTTTGTCGAAACAACTCCAAGGAAGGTGCACGCAAATTCACGTGCCCGTACCCGCTCTTTTTCGGCAGCGGAGAAAAGTGCCGCGCGTACGGCCATAACGCAGTCGACAGCAAAGTCGTCACCGAGTCCGAACTCAGTCAGCGCTAATTTCTTCTGCATGAATTCGGCAGCGGCCTTGATAGCAATTTCCGCCCCTTCGCCACCGTGTTGCGCGCTACCCGCACCATCGGCGACGAAGACGGACAGTACCGGGGTTTTCCCTGCGGGCACGTCAACCTGTGCCCAGCAGCTGTCCTGGCACGGAAGGCCAGTCGCGGTGTGCGATGTTCCCGTGGCGGACCCAGCGACGACTCTCCAGCTCACACCGAAGCCCATCCTGTCGGTGCGTCCAGCTTTACCTCCGTACCTGGCGTCGATTGCGATACGCGCTGCAGAGAGCTTGAGAGCCAAGTGAACAGCTCCCTAAACTTAAGACCGTCGAGCGACATCGGTGTGCGGGAGCTAATCTGCGACAGCGTCTCCATATTGGCACCCTTCACGCCAACAGCAAAAAATGCAAATTTTTTCGCTACCTCGCCTTCGTGGACAGCGGATGCGGCAGACTTCCACTCATCAGTTGGCCCGCCGTCTGTAATGAGGAAAATCCAAGGGCGATAGTACGAAATACCGTTGGCTCGGTACTCTTGCTTGCGATTGTCAACGAGCTGGATGGCTTGGCGGATTGCTTCGCCCATTGGAGTATCCCCCTGGGCAGAGAGCGTCGGCGGATAGAAGGTAGCGGCAGGCTGGAATGGCGCCTCGACACGGACCGGACCGAATGTGACTAGGGCAACTTCGACACGCTTCATTGCGAGCGAGTCGGCCGCCAGCTCGTCTTTAAAGACTGACAGGCCTGCGTTGAGTTCTGAGATAGGTTGACCAGACATCGAACCGGAGACGTCGAGGAGCAAGATACAAGGGCATCGCGGTTCAGGGTTGCTCGCGAAATCGGAGGTTTCAAACGAAATCTGGTCTGACATGACATTCCCTATAGTTGATTTTCTGCAATGCCATTATTATAGCAATATTGATGTACGCAGAATGCGACTTCCTTGTTTTTTTAAAACTAACTTCTGAGGGATTTGATGGGTTTTTATTTGCGGAAAAGCGTAAGTGTCGGACCGTTCCGATTTAACCTTTCAAACTCAGGAGTCGGCGTATCCGCTGGTATTACGGGCTTTCGAGTCGGCACCGGCCCAAGAGGCAACTACATATCGGTTGGCCGCGGTGGACTCTACTATCGAGCCACCATACCGAGTGCTCGGCCTTCCTCTATACCGACCGTTGCCCCGCCGCCCTCCCCCTTACCGAATGCGGTTCCTCAACTTGGTCTAGGCCCCATGGTCGCTATTGAGAGCGCTCCAGTCTCTGCGATGCAGGACACGTCTTCAGCTGAGCTGCTGGACGAGCTAAACAGCAAAGCAAATCGTCCAGATTATTGGGTATGGACCGCAGCCGGTGGCTTACCGGCGCTGTGGTACGTCTACTCGCACGCACCGAACTGGATTGCTTTTCTCTCAGCAGCCGTAATCGTTGCGCTTACTGTCTACATGGCAGTTAGAGATACGGTCGCTAAGACTGCAGTGCTGTTCTATGAACTGGACTCAGCCAATGAAACTGCGTTCGAGGGCCTGCACGGAGCGTTCGAGACGCTGGCAAGATGTCGGAAAGCGTGGCGTGTTGACGCGAAAGCTGCTGTTCACAACGGGAAGTACCACGCCGGGGCTGGCTCTGTAGTAACGCGGAAAGACGCCCACTTTGGGAAGGGCTTGCCACCTAGGGTTAAGTCAAACCTGGAGGTGCCTTACGTGAAGTCAGGGGCGACTTCGCTCTACTATATGCCAGACCGCGTGCTCGTGTATTCAAACGCCGGCGTGGGTGCAGTCTCTTACCAAGATCTGGAAGTAAGTGGGCAATCCAGGCAATTCATCGAGGACGGAGCCGTCCCTGTTGACGCTGAGGTCGTCGGTCATACTTGGCAGTATGTGAACAAGAGCGGCGGACCGGACAGGCGGTTCAAGAACAACCGTCGGCTACCAATCGCTCTTTATGAAGAGCTTGCGTTCCGGAGTACATCGGGGCTGAACGAACTCTACCAAGTATCCAAGCATTCACTGACTGCGCAGGTTCGCAATCGAGTCCAAAAAATGTCTTCACTCCTGCCTGGGTAAATTTTCGGGTTCTGTCGCATTAGCGTACCTCAAGGAGCCAATCGGGTAGTCTGCGGCCCCCTAACCCAGGACGAACCGATATGCTCAACTTCAAAGGGATGCGCTTTCCTATCGACGTGATCTTGATTTGCATTCGCTGGTACGTGGCGTACCTGCTGAGCTAACGACACCTGGAAGAAATGATGGAAGAGCGCGGCGTGTCGGTCGACCATTCGTCGATCAATCGGTGGGCGATTCGCTTCCTGCCCTTGGTCGAGAAGATGGCCCGGAAAAACAAGCGCCCAGTCGGCCGCAGCTGGCGCATGGATGAGACCTACATCAAGGTCAAAGGCGTTTGGAAATACCTGTACCGCGCCGTCGATAAGGAAGGAAAGACCGTCGACTTCCTGCTCACGGCCAAGCGCGACATGGTCGCAGCAAAGCGCTTCTTCAACAAGGCTATGGGAGCGAACGGCGATCCGGCAAAGGTCGCGATGGACAAGAGCGGCGCCAACAAGGCGGCGATCGATGCTATCAACGCTGCCCTCGACGTGCCGATTCTGGTGCGCCAAGTCAAATACCACAACAACATCGTCGAGCAGGACCATCGCGCCATCAAGCGGGTGACCAGGCCGATGCTCAACTTCAAATCGTTCCGCTCTGCCGGCTCAGTGCTCGCCGGTATCGAGCTAATGCACATGATCCGCAAGGGCCAGTTCGCGACCGACGGCGATGATGCAATGTCGTTCGCCGAACAGTTTTTTGCACTGGCAGGAATAGTCCGTCCGGTTTGAGCGGTACAGTGCCGTCCTAGGAAAATTCTGTCGTTTGGTCAACAACGCGACAGAACCCGCTATGATGGCGGCGGCTATCGACGCGGCCTGGCAGGCGAGGATATCGCCTTGTATGGCCGCATCATCGCGGTAGCCGATGTGTTGACGCGCTGACCAATCCGCGTCCCTACAAGCCGGCCTGGTCCCTGGAGCGCACGCTGGACTATTTTCAGGCGGAAAAGGCAGACACTTCGATCCCGCTTGTGTCGATGCCTTGTTGCTGGACATGGACGCCATCTTCGCCATACAGCAACGCTTCCAAGCAAGCACCGGCGCGCCGCCGCATGCCTGAACAACGGTGGCAATCGTGGTGCACTGCCAATTAGTGGCGGGATGACCACACCTTATGGAATTGCGGCAACATCGGTGTTATCGTTGACAGACATAACGGAATGCAAGATGCCTGAATCCCGACGCTCCCGCTCCCTGATTGTCGCCATCGGCGGCGCCATGCTGGTGACTATCGCTTCGGCGCTTGGCGCCACTCTCTACCATACCCACGAAAGCGAGCTTGAAGAGTGGCGTGAACAGCTTGATGGTACGGCCTTGCTGTTGGCTGAACAGACGGCGCATGAAATGGGGGCGGCCGACCTGATGCTTGATAGTATGCTGGAGCGCATACGCTTGCTCGACGTCCGCGATACCCAGGGACTGCGCGCCCGCTTCGGCACCGAGGAAGAGTTCCAGCGCTTGCTGGAGCGTAACCGGGTACTGCCGCAGATCGATGTCGCTAGCATCGTTGCCGCCGATGGTACAGTGGTCAACTTTACCCGCAATTTTCCCACGCCACAAATCAATTTGTTCGAGCGCGACTATTTTCGGGCGCATCGGAGCCAGCCACAACTGGGGTTGTTCATCAGCGATCCAGTCCGTAACAAGGGCAACGGCGCCTGGACATTTTATTTATCACGCCGTATCGACGCGCCCGACGGCAGTTTTCTCGGCGTGGTGCTGGTCGGCGTATCGAGTCGCCAGATCAGCAATTTCTACGGCAAGATCAAGCTGGGGGGCGACACCACAGTGACGCTGTACCGCCGCGATTTTACGGTGCTGGCGCGCTGGCCTCACCAGGACGCGGTGATGGGCAAGGTCGATCGCAATCATGCCGCCTTTGAGATCGTTGACCGCAAACGCAGCAGCAACGGCACCGTGGTCATGGCCTTGCACGACGGCACAGGCAACATCCTGGGCGCCGTGCGTGCGATCGCCAATTATCCGCTGATCATCGAAATGAGTGTGCCGGAACAGGCGTATCTCCAGCAATGGCGTTTTTTCGCACTGCAGCTCGGTGCGGTGGGCATCGTCTGCAGCGCTGCAGTACTCGCTGCCTGCATGGCGATCTGGCGCGCCATGCGCAAGCGCGACATGGCCTTGCGCGAGCAGCGCGCGCTCAAGTCGGCGGCGGAAGCGGCCAACCGCGCCAAGTCGGTGTTTCTGGCCATGATGAGCCACGAAATCCGCACGCCGCTCACGGCAGTGATCGGTTTTGCCGAGCAGCTCGAGCGGGCCGGGCGCGTCGAGGCCAGCGAACTGGGACGCATCATCGTGCGCAACGGCCAGCACTTGCTGCGCCTGATTAATGACATACTCGACATGTCCAAGGTCGAGTCGGGCAAGCTGGTGCTGGAACATGCAGCGTTTTCTCCGCAGGAGGTGTTCGATACCGTGATCACCATGATGCGCGGCACGACCGAACACGGCGCAGCCGCATTGACGGGCGTCATCCAGGGGCCGGTTCCTCCCGCAGTATCGGGCGACGCCACGCGCTGGCGCCAGATCCTACTGAATCACCCCGGGTTTGAAGGAGGCTCCAACATTTGAGAAAATGGAGCCACCATGAAAAAATCAGTCCGATATTCCCCCGAAGTGATGGAGCGCGCCGTGCGCATGGTCCAAGAGGCCGGCAGCGAGTACGAGTCGCAGTGGGCGGCCATCACGTCCATCGCAGCCAAGATAGGCTGCACGTCCGAGACTTTGCGCCGTTGGGTACGCCAGCGTGAGCGTTACACAGGCCAGCGTGAAGGCACCACAACGGCCAAAAGCGAGCGCATCAAGGCGCTGGAGCGCGAGAACAAGGAGTTGCGCAAGGCGAATGAAATCCTGCGTCTGGCGAGCGCGTTTTTCGCCCAGGCGGAGCTCGACCGTCGCTTCAAATCGTGAGAGCGTTCATCGACCAGCACCGCCAAACGTATGGGGTCGAGTCGATTTGCAAAGTCTTGCAGGTCGCCCCGTCCGGTTACTGGCGTTACGCCGCGCAGCGGCGCAATCCGGCTTTGCGCTGTGCCCGCGCAAAGAGTGATGAGGTGCTGGCCCCGCAAATTGAACGCGTCTGGCAAGCCAATATGCAGGTCTATGGTGCCGAGAAAGTCTGGCGCCAGCTGAGTCGTGAAGGCATCGAGGCCGCCCGCTGCACTGTCGAACGCTTGATGCGCGGCGCCGGCCTGCGCGGTGTAATGCGGGGCAAGGTCGTCAAAACCACCATCGGCAATGCGGCCGCACCTTGCCCGCTGGACCGGGTCAACCGACAGTTCAAGGCACAGCGACCCAATCAACTCTGGGTGTCCGACTTCACCTACGTCTCGACCTGGCAAGGCTTTGTCTATGTGGCCTTTGTGATTGATGTGTTTGCCCGGCGTATCGTGGGCTGGCGCGTCAGCAGCTCGATGCGCACCGACTTCGTCTTGGATGCCTTGGAGCAGGCGCTGTACGCCCGCCAACCCGAGCGTGACGATGCCTTGATTCATCATAGCGACAGGGGGTCGCAATACGTTTCCATTCGCTACAGCGAGCGCTTGGCCGAAGCCGGGGTGGAGCCCTCCGTGGAAAGTAAAGGCGACAGCTATGACAACGCGCTGGCCGAGACCATCAACGGCCTTTACAAGGCGGAATTGATACATCGCCGTGCGCCTTGGAAGACGCGCGAGGCCGTCGAATTGGCGACCTTGGAATGGGTGGCTTGGTTCAATCATCATCGCTTGCTCGAACCGCTTGGCTATATACCGCCGGCCGAAGCTGAGGCAAACTACTATCGACAACTTTCCGAGCAGGCTAGGTCGCCTGACTCACACCAATCGGCCTCCTAAATTTCCGGGGTGATTCACATTCGCGACCAGGTCACATTGAGAGAAATCGCCAGGCGCTTAGGCATTTCGAGAAACACCGTCCGACGCTACCTGCGCTCGGAAACCACAGAGCCAGCCTACACTGAGCGGCGCTCCGCCCGCGCCATCGACAAATACGCGTTCCAGCTTTCAGCGCTGCTTAAAACTGAAGCGGCCAAATCACGCAAGCAGCGGCGCACGCTGAAACAGATCCATGAGGACTTAAAAGAATTGGGATTCGAGGGGTCTTACGACAGGGGGGCGGCGTTCGCGCGGGTATGGCGGGAGGGTCAAACTGAGCGGGTCAATCCTGCCAGCAAACGAACACCCGGATTTGCTGCCCATCCGACAGCTCGACTGCTATAAAATGGCGCTTTGGTGGGAAATTTCGCGCATGGGCGGCTACTCAAGACGAACTTACTTTAGCCTTGAGAGGCAGATACTCATGTTTAACTAAATAACTGAGAGAACTAGCATGAACTTCGAAACCTTAATGTACGGGTTGAAACAAAACATCTCCCAGAAGCGTTTCACTTCTGCAGTGGTGGAGTTCATCAACCTCATATACTCCGGTAAGATGAAGCCAGAAGAGCGACTGATCGGTGACGCAACTGTCCAGGATGTTATGCAGTACAAAAACTGGCACAACGACCGCGCCATCATCCAGGCAATAAGCATGACGTGTGCCGATAATGCACTGACAATCCATATGATGGATATGGAAAAGACGTGGAAAACTGACCCCCGTGTACAGGAGTATCTGGAGACCACGATGCGTCAAGCTCAGCCATTCATCCGACAACAAGCTGCAAAGCTGTGGGGCTCCGCCCCCTGCATCATCACCGACCTCCAGGTGACTGCACTTGGCAAGAAGCTTGGCTACATCGCCGCACCCCTGGCCTTCTAAGCCCTCTATAGTGATTTGAGGCGCAACGGAACGACCGGCCGGCTTAAGTTGGGGCTACAGTTCTTGGGCTGGCCCGTGTCCAGCTGAAGTACGCTTCAACTTGGCGTCAGGTGTACAATATCAAATGGCTCAGTGTAACTCCGATTTAGGAATTTCCTGACGCTCCCACGCCAGCGCCGATGACCTCAACAGGCCTCCCCCTTAACCCGGTTGGCCGTTCCGGCGGACAAAATAAACGCTGCTGCGGCGCCGGATTGTGGGAAAAGAAATAAAAATGCCCTTTACCTATGAAGCAAATCTTGCGCCGGGCCAAACCGGCATACTTGGCAAGCCGGCCTGTGGCATGTTGGTGTAGCCAAGGAAGCCTGGCGCGGGGTTCTAGAAAGCAGGATTAACTAAGCGACGGACCGTGTTTGGTTACACAAGGGCAAGAGCACGGCCGACCAGCAGCTTTCGTCCCAACAAATTCAGTGACATTGCTCAGAATCGTCGGTTTCACTGTGTAGGAATTTCCATGTGCACCACATTGATCGCCCAACATTGTGGATGAGTTGCTCTCCTTGCCGCAATGGGAGGTCTTTTTCGTCAACTCCTGCGAGGTCGATTGCCTCTGTGATCTTAGAACCAGTGGGATGTGCATCACCCACTCGCATATCATAAGCACCGGCAATCTCCGCAAATATTTGTTTCGCTTTGTCATCTCCAATTTTTTCAGCCAAAATACTTTGGAGCAATTTGTTGGAGCCGAGCTTCGACTTCTCTTGATGCGTGGATAGCTTGCGCAGTTCGCCAATGTTAAGTCTATCCGAAAATACACGAATAATATCCTTGGCTAATCTAAGTAAGGATGCCCTGTCTTTGCTAGCGAATCTTGAGATTTGCTGTCCAGCTTCGGAATCATCAATGTCATGGGTGAACAGGGATATTCCATATTTCCGCCTAAATAAGTCTTCCAAAAGCCGCATACTTCCGAAGAACTTTTCTTCAACTGCGAAAGTGGATGCCGGCTGCGTCCTAACCTGCGCGTCCAACAGCTCTCTTGAAACCTTTCCTTCAGGAGCGACATTATGCCCCGCCCAAACACGCTGCTCCCATGGAGGGAGTCGTGCGATATCGTAAGCATATACTGTGATAAGCGCCGAATTATTTATGCCGAAATGCGTTTTAAAGCCAGATGTAGAATTAATTGAGCCAGTTTCAGCTGTGTACCATTCCAACTTAAATGCTCGAAAGCTTAGAATTTCATTGGCAACGCTAGATCGAAACCATAACCAGCGGCCTATATCCTCGTGGTCAAGCTCCTCCGATCTCATCCGAGTACCATCGGTTTCCACGATGAATTGCGGGAGATTGGAATCTGTATCTCCACGAACGCGGAGGCTTTTTGATTGGTGGTCGATCCATTCCTCGCGCCAAAACTCCCCTTCCACTCTCACCCCAGTATAGCCTCCGCGATGTACGTTTGAACTTTCGTGGTTGGTGTTCGAATCGTTCTCGGGGCCCATTAGGGGAGCGTCTTCGCCCTCATCTACGTCAGTTCTCCACGCCCGAAACATGCCCCAATTCCCACCGAATATATCATCGAGCTTGCGAACACTTAAGGTGAACTTGCCGTTGTCTCTTTCCTCATTATGAGGTTGCAATTTTGAATATTCGCTATCTTCGAATGTCCGGACATTTTCTACCCTCTGCCGGTAGTATGAAAGGCGGAGCGAAAGATTTCTAGCAGCAAGATAGTCAAGTAAAAATTCTCTTTTAATTTCGATGTTGCAATACTCGCCGTCATCGTTCAATATTTCACGGGCTACAACAACGAAGTTTTCTTCCGGTCTAACCCAGTCGTTAACCTCTTTGACCAAGCGCAGGGCTATTATGAGATCAGGGTTTAATATCCATTTACTGCCGCCGATAACAGGTTGTGGGTGCACATAAACTAGATTAACGCCTATTGGCTCTTTTTCGTCGTACTGATATTGGTCGATAGACTTGTAATATCCATCTTCGTACGCATACGGTGTGGACGTGTAGCCAATACCTAAGTCACTCCATCCGAGGCGCTGTTCAACCAGCTCACGATGCTCCGGAGGGAATGCAACGGCGCCACAACCGAAATACTCACCAATATGGCCAGCCTCTTTTACGTCCGCCTTCTTACTCTCAACTGAAGCTCTTAATGGAACCCACGCCGCAGTCGAAAATAGCCTGCGGGTCTCCTTGGTCTGGAGTATCCACTCATCATTCATGATCAATTTCCTTTATTGACTGCACATTCGGAGTCCGTAGCTGACTCTTTTGGCCAAACGCGGCTGGTAAGAGCTTGACTGTACATGAGCACGCTTAATCGCGCCAGCAAGCGAGCAAATACGCCTCAGTTTCTCGCCAATCTATTTTTTTCTGTACCCCTAGACTATCCATGCTGGGAAAAATACACGCTGCTGCGGCGCCGGATTGTGGGAAACCAGGAAGTCACGCGGCAATTGTGACCTTAACTTTGACGAGGGGAACAAAAAACGAGTTAAGCTGACATATTCTAAGTGGCTGATTTTCCGAGGATTCCATGTGAGCCTAACTTTGACGATGGCCAAAACTATCGGCCGCCTATGAAAAATCGACTTGAATGGAGCGCGTATGACGAAGAACGGGTTCTGTCGCATTAGCGAACGTCGGCCTGCCGATCAGGTAGACTGCCGTGCCCGGACTCAGGACGAATCGACATGCTCAACTTCAAAGGGATGCGCTTTCCTATCGACGTGGTCTTGGTCTGTATTCGCTGGTAAGAGCCGCGCCAACAAGGCGGCAATCGATGCGATCAACGCCGGCCGCGACGTGCCAATCCTGTTGCGCCAGGTCAAATACCTCAACAACATCGTCGAGCAGGACCACCGCGCCATCAAGCGAGTGACCAGGCCGATGCTCAACTTCAAATCGTTCCGAGCAGCCGGTTCCGTGCTCGCTGGCGTCGAGCTCGTGCACATGATCCGCAAGGGCCAGTTCACGATCGACGGCGCGGATACGATGTCGTTCTCCGACCAATTTTATGCTCTCGCGGGCAATGTCCGTCCTGTTTGAGGGGCCATGTGCCATGCCGGGAAAACTCCGCCGTTTGATCAACAATGCGACAGAACCACAACGTGGCCGTCTATCTGACAACAATGGAGAAAGGATATTTACTACGACTCAACCGACATTCCCTTCGTCGCTTCGTCCAGCAGCCATTGACCAAAAGCTTGTATTGGCGCTCTGCTCAACCCTAGAGGCTCGGGGACAATAAGGCAGAAGGTTTTGGAAATGGTTTTCCCCTCTGGCCAGGGAGCGATCAGGCGTCCTGACGCAAGTTCGGTTTCGACGTAGACGCGCGGTACCAGCGCAACACCGAGGCCGGCCAATGCGGCTTCTATCAACATCCCATGGAGATCATGGTGCGCACCAATTGCAGGATTTGTCAGCGTGATTCCTGTCTCCTGGGAGTAGCGTTGCCAAGCTTCAGGGTTCTGCCGTCGGTGCAGGCGCGGCAATTCGTCCAGTGTGGCTGTTCGTTTGCGTCCTGTCAGAAGTCCAGGATGACACACCGGAACCAGCACTTCATGCAGAAGTTGGTGAGTCCGCATGCCCGTCCACGCTGGGTGCTCGAAATGGATTGCAGCGTCAAATCCGCTCCCGGCCAGGACGAAGGGGGCCATGCGATCGGCCAAATGCACAGTGATGTTCGGATGCTTTTGCTGGAATCGTGACAAGCGCGGAATGAGCCATCGCATCGCGAACGTCGGGATGGTGGCGATGTCCAGGCTCGCGCCGTCGCTCGGCTGCCCTATCAGGTACTGACTGTCCCGATCCAGGCGGTCGAGCGATTCGCGAACTTGGGCCGCGTAGCGCTCCCCGTTGGGCAGGAGCCGGACACGATTGCCGACCCGCTCGAACAGCGTGACCCCGAGGAAAGCTTCCAGCCGGCCGATCTGACGACTGATGGCGCCTTCAGTCAGAGACAGTTCCTCTGACGCGCGCGCGAAGCTGCCGTGGCGCGCAGCCGCCTCGAATGCCGTCAGTGCCGTGCTGCTAGGTATTTTCCTTCGCATGAGCGTTCTCGGTGTGGGAATAGCGATTTAGCTTAGCTTGATATTTTATCACTGAAGCATGCCAAGAAATCGTTTTATGCGTTGAGAACTAGGCTCTACCATGAGTGAACATCAACAACGAGGGCCGGATGCACAAGAAGTCCGGCAGCGAGTAGCCCATGATCTATACCGTCGAGTGCAGCTTTTCGAACCCAGCCAGCGAGGCAGAGTGGAATGATTTCTATAGCCTGAAAAAACTACCTGCGCTCATTTCAGTAAGCGGGTTTCATACCTCGCAGCGCTTCAAGGCGTTGAGCGCTGGTTGCCCCGTCTACCTTGCCTTGCACTCAATCGACGGTCTGGCTGTGCTTGAGGGTGATGAGTACCGCCAGAAGGGCGGCGGCAACTTCGCACGCTGGCAGCAGCACATCACCGATTGGCACCGCAATCTTTACGGCGGTCTTGAACGTGCGCCTTCCATCGGTGAAGGCGAGCATCTGATCGTGAGTGCAGTCGGTCCCGAGCCGCTCATCGAAATGGGGCTCACGCCTGGTCGGATGCGGTCCGTCGCATTGGAGAAATTTCCTGAAAAGAGGTGGCTGGCGAAGCTGAATGGCGCCATCAGTCTCCGTGTGGAAACCCTTCCGAAGGACGTGCACCTTTATGCGCCGATGACCGCGCAATTGACGAGTGGCGGTGGCGCATTGCCCCAGGCGCAGGGGCAGAACCGACATGCCTAACCTGACGATTTTCATCCAGGCGCAAAAGACGCCGCCCGAAGCGATTCTGGCGGAACTTACCGAACGATGCACTGCGCTTTGCACGGACGTCCTCCAGGCTGCGCTGGACAACGTACATGTCATCTACATCGCTGCTCACCGGGGGCGCGGGCATCCTGTTTACGCGGAAATCAAGTACCGCCTCGAACCGTTCAGGACGCCATCGGTCGTGGACGCCTTCATTGCGCTACTGGATGAGGCCATAAAGCGCCATACAGGGCTGACGACGCGCATCCGTTGCTTCGGCTATCCAGCCCCCGCCATCTACGCGCGGAACTGATTACACGCAAGGAGTGCCGCAATGAAAAACATGAAATTTCCAGACCAGCAGATTGGTGAGTTTTCGATCACGGCCATCAGTGACGGATACCTTTTAGCAAGTCTGGATCTGCTCTCCAATATCGATCCCATGGAGGCGTCCAAGTTACAGCAGGACGCAGGCGTGAGCGACCCATCTTCGATACACATCAACTGTTACCTGGTGCGCGGAAGGGGCCGCACGATCCTCATCGACACGGGGGCTGGCGGCTTCAAGCAGTGGGGCGGCAAGTTGAAGGCAAATCTCGCGCTCGCTGGCGTGCAGCCCGCCGACATTGACACCATTCTTCTGACCCATGCACATCCCGACCATGTTGGGGGGCTGCTTGACTCGTCAGGGGAAGCAGCCTTTCCCGATGCAGAGTTGGTGGTCCATCAGCATGAGGTCTCTTTCTGGGAGGACGATAGCAATCTCAGCCGAGCGAGTGAGCGCGCTCGCGGAAACTTTCTGTTTGCCCGGAAGGTGTTCGATCAGTATCGGAAGAAGACGCGCACGTTTGTTGATAGCGAAGTTTTCCCCGGTATCAGTGCGATGCCTCTTCCGGGACATACCGCAGGTCATTCCGGTTATCGCATCGAATCCCATGATCGTAGTCTGCTGGTTTGGGGGGATATCGTTCATTTCCCCCAGATCCAGATTGCTCGTCCAGGTGTGTCCATTGCATTCGACCAAGATCCGATTCTCTCCGCCGAAACACGAACCAAACTGTTGGATGTTGTTAGCTCGGACAAACTTCTGATCGCTGGGATGCACCTGGGCGAACTCGGATTTGCGCACATTAAGCGCAAAGGTACGGGCTACGAGATTTTCTACGAAGCTTAGCGGCCGATAGCGATGCCTGCGATTAGCCAGCAGTGTGTAATAAGATCAATGATCCCACGGTGCTTGGTGCCAGCGATTAAACAGAAAGTCGCTGACCGCCGTCAGCCGGCGCGGCACGGGCTCACGCCGTGCCCGCACAATGCTGACCGGTGCACCATTGATCGCGCTGAAAGTTGTTCCTATGCGGATCTGGAATCACCTTGTAGTGGTTTAATGTACCCGGACACTGATTTAGGCGAGAATGCTCGGCATAGAGAGGTGTTTGATGAGCAAGCAAAGACGTACATTTTCCCTTAAGTTCAAGCAGCAGGCAGCATGCTTTGTATTGGATCAGGGATACAGCCACGTGGAGGCCAGCCGGTCGATCCGCGTCGGAGAATCGCTGATGCGCCGCTGGGTTCAGCAGCTTCAATTGGAGCGGCAAGGCGTCACGCCACAGGGCAAGGCGATTACGCCGGATCAGCAGCGAATACAGGAACTCGAGGCGCGCATTGAACGTCTCGAGCGGGAGAAATCCATTTTAAAAAAGGATACCGCGCTCTTGATGTCGGAAGGGACAGAACGTACGAGGTAATCGATCAGATTTGTGGTGAGACTGCGTCGGGAACCTCAGTATGCTTCGGGATTGAATTGAATGTCGCAATGCATCAACGTTCAGTATCACGCGCAGGTCAATCATTTCGCTAAGTTGCTCGTCGGAGCAACTGGGGGTGTACTGAATTTTGTGTAAACGGTTTTTCGTTTAAGTCTGCGGTACCCGGTCTTCAAACTGGATGGCGAAGCGGTTCAGTGCCGCTTTCCAGTCCCGTATTGGCATCGTCCACTTCTTGCTGATGTTGTTGAGCGCAAGATAGAACAACTTGCTGACAGCTTCATCGGTCAGGAAGGAGCTACGGGCCTTGGTGACTTTTCACAGGCTCATATTAATCGATTCAATCGCGTTCGTGGTGTAAATCACCTTGCGAATTTCCGGTGGGTAGTCGAAGAACGGAATCACACGCGCCCAGTTTCGGCGCCATGATTGACTTATTGGTTTATATTGTTTATCCCATTTATCCTCGAATTCTGACAGCCTCAATTTAGCCTCCTCGTCGGTGCTCGCGCTGTAGATCAGTTTCAAATCGGCGGCAACTTCCTTCTGCACTTTCCAAGGCACAAAATTGAGGCTGTTACGTACCATGGCCCCGCCATAAAGCAAGGTGAAGCGCAAGATGAAGTTTGCGACGCTTCGTAGATATAATCACTTGGCCAGGAGGGCCAAGTGACCCAACAATGCCGACACTATTTGCCGGACGGCTCCACCATCACCCTGCCCTGCACACCAGCGGCTTGTCCCCCCTCGCCCTCCACTAGAACACTCAACTGACGACTCCCCTGGCCGACCGGCAAGGCCACGCGGAGCGCTCCTGGCGCATAGTCATCCTTCTTACCTAGCAGGCGCCCGTCGAGCCAGATTTCAGCCCTTCCGGTGATGCCGGTGAAGTGCAACGTGCCCGAGCCGTCTGCCAGCTGGGCGCGCGGCGTGAAGCTCGCGCGGAAGATGCGGAACGGTCCGGCGATTGCGGCCGAACCGGTGGCCTCGACCTGGCGCAGCATCGGCGGCTCACCGCTTTCCCAAGTGTTCATGTCGAAGTCGGCCAGCGTCTGGCTCGGGTCCGGACGGGTCGCGCTGGCCGGCGAGATACGCCAGTAGTTCACGACCGTGAACGGCGCGTCCGACACTTGCTGGAACGGCACCGGCGCCACCTGGCGCACCGGCAGCACCAGTCTGGCTGGCGCAAGGCCCGGCGCCGAGGCCTCGATCACCAGGTCGCCGCTGCTGTCGTCGTTCGACTGCACGATAAGCTGCGCCAGCCCGTTGAACAGGTGGCGCGTCGGCCCCTTCTCGTCCTCGTGCGAGTTAGGGTCGCCGTTGCCATGGCCGATCGACTTGCCTGCCCCCTTGACCACGAAAGTGATCTGCGAATTGTCGACCGGCACCGCGCGGCCTTGGGCGTCGAGCGCGCGCACGGTGACGGGCATGGCGTCGCGGCCGTCACCGGCCAGCGATGCACGGTCAGGCACCAGTTCCACGCGGGTGGCCGCGCCCGTGGTTTGCACCGACGTGCGCGCCACTTCCTGGCCGGCGCGGTAGGCTACCGCCCGCAGCGTTCCCGGGGCGTAAGGGACATTGAAATAGTTCATGCGGTATGGATCGACCACCTGCTCGCCGAGTGCGCGACCATTGAGCGAGAGCGTGATCTTTTCTGCATTGGACATCACCATCACCCGTACATTCTGCCCCTCCTGCCCGGCCCAGTTCTAGTGCGGCGCGATGTGCACGAGCGGCTTGTCCTTGATCCACTGCACCTGGTGAATGTAGTACGCGGTTTTGGCGAAGCCGTTCAGGTCCATGATGCCGAACACCGAGCTGACCGACGGCCAGGCGTTAGGCGTGGGCTCTCCGCGGTAATCAAAGCCTGTCCACACGAAGCCACCGGCCACGTGCGGGCGCTTGGCAATCGCTTCCCATCCATCGCGATGGCTGTTGCCCCAAGTAGCAAAATCGTCGTCGTAGCTGGCGAAGACATTCTTGCTGTTGTCGGTTTTATATACACCGCGCGTCATGAAGGCGGACGTGTCTTCCGAGCTGGTAAACGGCACGTTGGGGAACACTTCGTGGAACTTGTCGTACACGTCCACTTGGTAATTGGCGCCCACCACGTCGAGCGCCTTGCCCACACTGTACTCGCCGAAAAAGCCGCCGTTCATGGCCGCAGTGACGGGACGCGTGTCGTCAAGCGCCTTCACTGCAGCGGTCATATTGCGAGCCATCTCGTAACCGGCCTCGGTGGACTGCATCGGCTCTTCATTGAACATCGACCACATGATCACGCTCGGGTGGTGGCGATCGCGGCGCACCAGCCATTCAAGCTGGCTCATGTAATCGGGAGAGATATTGAAGTTGCGGTTCTCGTCCATGATCAAAAAGCCCATGCGGTCGGCCATGTCAAGCAGCTCTGGGCCGGTGGCGCCATGGGTGAAGCGGATCGCGTTGGCGCCCAGTTCCTTCAGGCGGCGCAGGCGGTATTCCCAGATTGCATCGGGCACCGCTACGCCCACGCCGGCGTGGTCCTGGTGGATGCTCACGCCTTGCAGCTTGACGTGCTTGCCGTTTAGGAACACGCCCTGGGCGGGATCGAAGCGCACGTCGCGCAAACCGGTGTGGAGCATAACCTCGTCGACGGCCTTGCCGCCCTGGAGAATGCGGGTGGTGACCTCATACAGCTGCGGCTTTTCCAGCGGACGGAATTTTCCAGGAAAGGAACTGGGGTGCCTTAAACTAGACAGACCTGTGCTGCCAGCGCATAAAATTGGTCGTGGAACGACATCGTATCCGCGCCGTCGATCGTGAACTGGCCCTTGCGGATCATGTGCATGAGTTCGACGCCGGCGAGCACGGAACCGGCTGCTCGAAATGATTTGAAGTTGAGCATCGGCCCGGTCCACTCGCTTGATGGCGCGGTGGTCCTGCTCGACGATGTTGTTGAGGTATTTGACCTGGCGCAACAGGATTGGCACGTCGCGGCCGGCGTTGATCGCATCGATTGCCGCCTTGTTGGCGCCGCTCTCATCCATCGCGCCCCTGTCCGGATCGCCGTTCGCTTCGATGGCTTTGTCGAAGAAGCGCTTCGCCGAGGCCATGTCGCGCTTCGCCGTCAGCAGGAAGTCGACAGTCTTGCCCTGCTTGTCGACTGCGCGGTAGAGGTATTTCCCGACGCCCTTGACCTTGATGTAGGTCTCATCCATTCGCCAGCTGCCACCGACCGGGCGCTTGTGCTTGCGCGCCATCTTCTCGATGTGCGGCAGAAATCGGACCGCCCCCAGGGGCGGACTTCTTTGTAGGAAAAAGCTAGCCCGCCACGCAAATAATGGCGGTAATAATGACTAGCTGCGAGAAGTGAAATGCGGTCTTCATGGCAGCAGCATCGCATACACGATAGGGCGCGTCAACACTCCACGCTCCGGCTGCTATTGGCTGTCAGCCGCAGGACGACATTAAACATCGCCGGGTAGTTTCGCCCCCCGTTCTCGAACCCGCATGAGAACAGGAGCTAGCTCCGGTGCGAAGCCATCCCCACCATGCCACTGGGCGGCCTAGATACAAAGCTAAGCCCTCAATTTCCTTAACCAAGTCATACGGCATCGCTTCCAATGCTCGACCATTTCCACGAATCGAATCCGCGGAGTCTCGCGCAGACGCCTGATGTGCTTGAACAAGGTCCAGCTTCGCGTCAATACGATTGATTAGGGATTCCCATCGCAGCTTGCCTCTACCGTATTCCATCCCGACGAAAGCGGGACATAATTTACCAGTGAGCATTGCGGCGTTAAGTCATTGATTTTTAAGCGTGTTCGAGTTGAACATTAGCGATATCACGCGCCCGCCAGCGTATTGGCAGACAGTGTTCAACTTGAACACTGAATTAAATCAACGAGTTAGACAACAGAACCGCCGTGATAGGAATTATTGAAAATTACGACTGCGCGTGTCCAAGTCACCCAGCAAATGCGTCAAGTCCACCAACCGCTTTGCCACCAGATGGTGTACATTATTTGCGCACTGCCACTGCCCATATACACCAAGGAGCCGCGCGCCCATGACCTCCCTCCTCTGCTGCTCCAGAAGATTGGGCCATACAATGACGTTGACGTTTCCAGTTTCATCTTCAAGTGTCAGAAAGGTGACGCCCTTCGCAGTTTCCGGGCGCTGCCTCACCGTGACCAATCCGCAGCCGCGCGCCAGGCGCCCATCGTCATACAAGTTCAGAACCTCAGCCGCCATGAAACGCAGCGCATGCAGCCGTTCGCGCAACAGTGCGAGCGGATGGCGTCCCAGCATCAATCCCATGTGACGATAATCAGCCACTAATTCCTGCCCTTCGGTGGCAGGTGCAATGGTCATCGCCTCCTCGACAATTTGAGCTTCCCGTAACAACCCGGTGTCCGGGGCGTTTCCCGCAGCGTTCCACATCGCCTGCCGTCGATTACCAGTAATTCCGGATAACGCATTGGCGCTGGCTAATAGTTGCAATTGCGATGCATCAAGCGCAGCGCGGATACCCAGATCATGTAAATCTTTGAATGGCCGTATCGCGCGTGCCTCTTCAATCCGCCATGCAGCTTCGCGCTCCATGCCACGTATTAAGTTGAGCCTAAGACGCACTGCCGGCTGCGCACTTTGCGATGGCTCCAGTTTCGCATCCCAGTCGCTGATATTGATGTCCACCCCACGGACTTCGACCCCATGGCGCACGGCATCCTGCACCAGCTGCGACGGACTGTAAAACCCCATCGGCTGGCTGTTGAGCAAGGCGGCCAGAAATGCGGCAGGCTCATGGCATTTCATCCAACTTGATGCGTACGCGAGCAATGCAAAACTGGCCGCATGGGATTCCGGAAAGCCGTATTCGGCAAAGCCGCGAATCTGGCCAATGATGCCGGTCGCGAAATCTGCGGTATATCCTCGTTCGGCCATGCCGATTTGCAGCTTATCTTCGAACTTCTCCAAGCCCCCTTTTCGCTTCCAGGCAGCCATTGCGCGCCGCAACTGGTCTGCCTCGCCGGCCGTAAAGCCTGCGGCAACCATGGCGATCTGCATCACTTGCTCCTGGAAGATCGGAATCCCCAGCGTGCGTGACAACACGGCTTCCATTTCCGGGCTGGGATACACCACGGGGTCCCTCCCCTCGCGTCGCCGCAGGTAGGGATGAATCATTCCGCCTTGGATTGGTCCAGGACGGATAATAGCTACCTCGATCACCAGGTCATAAAACACCCTGGGTTTCAGGCGAGGCAGCATCGACATCTGTGCCCGGCTCTCGATCTGGAAAACCCCAATCGTATCGGCGCGACTAATCATTTCGTACGTTGCGGCATCTTCCTTGGGAACGTCAGCAAGCTCGAACCGTTCCCCGCGCCAGGCCGACACCAGCTCCAGAGTACGACGCATGGCGCTCAACATTCCCAGCGCAAGGATGTCAATTTTTAATAACCCCACCGCATCGAGATCGTCTTTGTCCCATTGCACAATGGTGCGATCTTCCATGCTCGCATTTTCCACCGGCACCAGCCGCGACAGCTTGCTGTGCGAGATCACAAATCCGCCAGGATGTTGCGACATATGTCGCGGAAACGCCATCATGTGCTCGGCAAGGTAAGCCCACTTATGGGCGACCTCGGATTCCGGATCAAATCCACAGCGGCGCATGCGCTCCGCCAGTTCCGCACGACCACCCCAACCATGGCTGGCCTTCGCTACCTTGTCGACTATGGAAAGATCCACACCGAGCGCGGTACCCACATCGCGCAGTACGCTCTTGGGGCGGTAGCTGATCACCACTGCAGTGAACGCAGCGCGCGTGCGGCCATATTTTTGATAGATGTACTGGATCACCTCTTCGCGCCGCTGGTGCTCGAAATCGACATCAATGTCGGGGGGCTCGTTGCGCTCCTTGGAAATAAAACGTTCGAAGAGCAACGTACCCCGCGATGGATCGACCTCGGTAATGCCCAGGCAATAACACACGGCACTGTTCGCCGCCGAGCCGCGGCCCTGGCACAAAATTTTATTGGCGCGTGCAAAGCGCACGATGTCATACACTGTGAGGAAATAACTTTCGTAAAACATTTCTGCGATCAAGTCCATCTCCCGTTCTATCAGAGACTGGACGTCGGCCGGTACGCCTTGCGGATATCGCCAGTGGGCGCCGAGGTACGCCTGCTGACGCAGATACACGATCGGGGTCATCCCTTCAGAAACTATTTCGACCGGGTATTCGTAACGCAACTCATCCAGTGAGAACGAACACAAATTCGCCACTCGCACCGTTTCATCGAGCGCCGAACGTGGATAGAGATTCCCCAAACGCACTCGCGATCGCAAATGTTGTTCGGCATTCGATGCCAGCCGGTACCCGCAGCGGGCCACCGGCACACCGTGGCGTATCGCTGTCATGGTGTCCTGCAAAGGTTTAGCAGAGCGCACATGCATCACCACGTCGCCAGTCGCCACCAGCGGTAAATCGAACTGGGCGCCGACGGCCGCGACAATGTCCTTGTGTTCCTGGTCGCGTGAACGAAAATGCAGCGTCAATGCAATCCGCGCCCGGCCCGCCGCACACTGGAGCAGCCAGGCCGCCTGGCGCTCAATAACGTCGATCGCCGCACCATACTCTGGCAGCAGGATCAGCTGACAGTCCGGCATGCCACGCAACGCCGCGAGGTCAGCGGGCGGCGCCGCAATGTCGCGCGGCCGAACCAGGTATTGCCCCTTGCTGGCGCGGCGGCGGGCCAACGTGATCAGCTCACACAAATTGCCGTAGCCGTTTTTGTTCATGGCCAGTATCAGCAGCGAGAAGGGCGGTGTGCCATCTTCTGGCGTGACCACCATTTGGCATCCTATCAGTAATTTCAAGCCTGCTTCCCTGGCCGCCAGATGTGCCTTCACCACGCCGGCGACCGTGCACTCGTCAGCGATCGCCAGCGCATGGTATCCAAGTGCGGCAGCACGCTGCACCAGCTGCTCGGGAGCAGATGATCCATGCAGGAACGTAAAATGGCTCAAGCATTGCAATTCAGCGTAGGAGGGAAGGGCGGTTGCCATCACATGCGCTCAGGCATACAAGCCATGTAAAAACCAGCGGCGCTCCACGGTGCGCTCAAGGTAAATCCAGTAACAGGTCGCATCGGTCCCTTGCGCAACATAGTAGTCCCGCGCGACCGAAACAGCATCCCACCAGCCGGCCTCCAGGCGCTCAGGTCCGCGTATCAAGCGAAGCGCACTCAAATAGAACGGACGTTCGTCACGCATCAGCAGCTGGATAGGTTTGGGCAGGACAAAGCAGGGACGCTCCAGGGCCAGGTCGTGAAACTCCACGGGAGCCATCTTTGCCGTCGCAGGTGCCCAGCTGTTGCACAATTCGGGACGATGATCGGGCGACGTCACCGGCACCAGCACATTGTCGGAGCTCAACCTGGCCGACAGCAGTTCAAGCAGCCGCGTAAAATCCGCCGGCAAACCGCCAGGTTCCGGGAAAAGCTGATCCGTTGGTGGCTGCATCGCTTCCAGCTGGACCACTTCCAGGCGCAACCCAATGACGGGTGCCGTCAACTCCGTCTTGGCAAGGCGCTCCTTCAAGAGCCGCAATAAATGCGGCTCTTTCCAGGCAGCCTCGGCCAGCGTAATTTCCAGGGGTGTAGGCGGCACTGCAGCACGGCCGCGCTCGTGCTCCATCAGCAGCCTGAAAGTATTGACGGCCAGCTGCCGTACGGCCAGCCAGCCAGTGAGCTGCAAAATCAACGTCGTTGCGCCTTGCATCAGCGCTTCAGCGTGTTCGATCCTGTCAAACGTTTCAATGTGCGCCGAAAACTGTGCAGGCACCACTATCCAGCGATGCATTTCCTCGGTGTCGCCGTAGGCGCAATCCAGCGCATGCAGTAGCTGTTTGCTGGTTCGCCTTAACTAACCAGCGCGGGGCAACTTCCTCAAGTCATGCAAGATCACAGCGCCAATACCGTCAAACCAGCTGAGAAACGGTCCAGCTGCGCCCACCAGCGAACAAGGTAAGTGTTCAAGACGCCGCGCCAAGGTACCAGGGCGGAGACACCGACGATGAACAGGGCGCCGAGAATGGGGAGCGTGGGCCAGCAACCACGCACCTTCTGCTGTCGGCGCTGCGCCCAGGCTTGCTGTAAACCCAAGACAACGAACGCTGCCGAGCACCTGCCGACACAATGAAGGCGGCCCTCCGAACAAGGTCAAGCTAGCCCCCACGTCGAGCAACGCACTGAAATCCCGGGTAAAGGCCACCTCCGGGGTGAATTGCATCATGGCCATCGCGATCGCGTCGAGTGCGCGTGCCTCGCGTTCCGGATCGCGATCGAGCACCACGGTACCCGGTGCGATGGTGGCCACGCCTGCTCGCCGCATGCCAATCCGAACGCCAGCGTCGATTGCCTCGGAAGAGGCCGCCAGCACCTGCTCCCCGTCAATCACAGCATAGGAGCCCGCTTCACACCAGGACGGGCGGAGCGTCTCGAGCGGTAATAGCGGCAGGTATAAAGTTAACAGCAGGGGCGTTTTCATGGTGCACAGGGTGGCGGCCAGTTGGCATATCAGGGAGAGGAATAAACAAGGTCTTGTCGGCGACCGGGCCGCGCCGTTTTAATACCTCAACCTCCGCACCACCGAGCGCCGGTCGAATGCCCAAACGCAAAAACGCCGGAGACGCCTCGCTGGCCGCGGCCATTGGACGTATTAACCAAAACCAGATATCAGCACTCTGTGCCGCAAGATTGAGGCGCCGCAAGGATTCAGAACGGATATGGTTCTGCCAAAAAACCACCGCCCCACAGCTGCCATTTTTTAAAATCTGCTCCGTACTCCATAACGCATCGCCCGTGGACGACGGCCTGAGCCATAACAATCGGCGGGTGTCGATTCCCCACAGCTTGAAAGCCAGAGACTGCGGGATATACGGCGGCTGAACCAATGCAATTCGCTGTTTGCTCGCCAACCTCGCCAACAACGGCTTCAACAGCTGCAGCTCACCGATACCTGATTGCTGAACCAAAAGCTCAACCAGCGAAGAACGTGGTCATCCCGCACCAGGCAATTCATCGTCAAGTAAAGCGTGGCCTGACGAACTGGTCACGGCACGCGCTACTGCCAGTTCGCTTGCGCGCCAGACGTGAGAAATCGACAAGGGATCGGTCGTCTCGGTTTGTAATTCCGCAAGGGACGAGCATAGCAATGACATTTGAACACGCAATCGTTATCAAGTTGATACTGTATGGATATACAGTGTATGCGCGATGATGCAAATGTGCAAGTGCTGGTCCAACCGAACCATGCAAACACAGAGAGCAAGCCAATCAATATTCCTTCGCGCGCGGGAGTCCCCGCTTGCTTGCGCACCGACGAAACCCCCGTCGCTACGCCCGGTTAACGTTTAAAACCTTTAAATTCAACCCAGGAAAACCAACCCCGATCGCTGGAAACGCAACTGCCTGCGCAACTCCGATAGTCACAGCAAACCCATACACATCATCCATCCGCAATGCGGCCTACGTCAGACGGCAATTCTTCATCCCCGTTCTCAATATCCCTTACCCCCACCAGACGAAGTTGCAAAGAAGAAACCCCAACGGCAGGTACCTGATGTGCAGCAAACTTAACATCGGGCTGGACTGCGGCAGCCGATTGCGTAACGGCGGCGGCCAGCACTTCACGGGCCTGTTCGACGATGGCTTTGTAGGTGGCCACCGTCTGCCGCGTGACGCCGGCCAGGCGGCCGATGGCAACCTGGGTCAAGCTCTCGCCGCGTTGGCGCAGCACGCGGCATGCCGCGCGGATCCGGTCCGCCGTGCTCTTTTGTCGCTCGGTATGGGTGCGCTCTGCAGCCATGGTCTGACGCGCCGGCAGCGGCAGGTCGGGGTCGAGCTGCATGATGCCGCGGCGACAGCGGCCGCTACCGGTGTAATAAGTCCAGGTCCACCGTGCGATCGAGCGGATGGTCGCCTTCAAGGAAGATGCAGGAAGATTCTGGGTAAATCCCTGTTCCGTGTAGCGGTTTAAATCGTTGGCTTTGACGTCAAGCCAGCGCACGAAGCTGTCGTAGCTTCCTGATTCGCGCTCGCGATTGACGATGGAGTAGGCATAGTGGCGCAGGTGTTCGAAGAGCAGGCAATGCCGGGAATGGGCAATATCGTCTACCTTGACGCGCTTGGTCCAGGGCATGGCCACGGCCAGGTCGACGTAGTCGGCCAGGGCGCCGAGTTCGTACACCGAGTTATGCAATTCCTCGGTGGACCACCAGGGGTGGCCAGGTGTTTTGGCCACGGGGCCAGAGTGAAAATTCGGGTCGGCGCGCAGGGCCACCGAGAAGGCGGCGTACACGGCCTTCATGTACGCGATGGGCTTGTCGCGCGCAGCCTCCGTCGTGCACACCGGGGTGATGGCATAGTAAAGGTGGCTGTTGCCCGACGCGCGGTTACGCACGATCAGGTTGGGCGCCGGCAGGCCGGCGTCTTCCCACACCATCGCATTGGCGTGGTCGAGATCGAAGATCAACCAGCTGACGAAGCCTGGCCGGTTGATTTGCATGTAGGGATAACGCACCGCGTATTCCCGTGGACGGGTGCGGGTAGCGGTTTTGTTATCGCTGCAGCGCGGCAGATACGGCGCCTCTTGCAACACCCGGTGAAGGGAAGTGCCATGTTCGAAATAGCGGGCGTCCGCGTCGGCAACGGCATTCATGCGCCGCTCCCGAGAGGGGGCAAGTCGATGCCGGCCAGCAGCCAACGCCCGATGCAGCGCTCAAATTGTAGGGCGAGTAAATACCCGACCCGGCCATGATTATTCACGGAGGTTCCAGTTGCCAAAGTGACAGGCGTAAAAAATCCCTTGCACTGGCCGGACCACCGAACTAGAATCACGTCTGACGATGTACGTAATTGTTTTGGTGGTGGTCCTTGCCAGAGCATTGCATAGGCCCCGGTTCCCGCCGGGGCCTTTTGCTTTTTAGGGCATCCAATTGTTTTTGTTGCGGGTTAGATCACCATTGCTGTCCTTTTAGTTCCGTACTTTATTTGATTCATCGAATTATTTTTTGCTGCCATCGGCCAGCACTTGCAAGGCCTTGGTAATTTCAGTCATCGCCATTTCCGCATCCACGTCGCTCGTAAACTCGAGGCGCAACACTTTTTTGGCCTGGTGCACCTTGCAGTACGTGGCGCGCCCAGAACGCACGGTCACTGGCGCCGGCGCCACGCGCGGCGCAACCGTCGGCCGCGCCGACCTGGTTGCCATGGCCACGCCTTCGGCTTGCGACGTCGTACCGCCGACGATAGCTTCGATGGCCGCCATGACGCCGTCTGTATGTCCCTTGGTATGCAGCGCCGCCAGCTCGGCGGCCGCGCTGCGCCCTAACTTGTCCTGGTGGGCGTCGAGCAGCGCCACGGCAGCCGCCGGCAACTCGCCGAACACCATCAAATTGGCAACGGTGGAGCGCGGCACGCCGGCGTGCTTGGCAACATCGGCGATGGTCAGCGTCGGATCGTCAGCCAGGAGCTTCTTGAATCCGACGTACTTCGCATAATCCGGCAGGCTGTTGTGCAGCAGGTTGGCATAGAAGGCGTCGCGGTCTGCGTGCTCGTCATCCGATGCATCCACCACGGCCGGAATGGTTGCGCGGCCGCGATCAAGGTAGTAGTCATAACGGTTGTGTCCGGACACCAGCTCATACCAGCCGTCAGGAAGCGGGCGCAGCGTCACTGGAGTGACGAGCTTGTTGTTATCGAGGTTCGAGAACAACGCGTCCCGCTCCGCCTCGGTCAGCAGCCGCTGGCGTCCTGGCACCTTGCGGATGCGGTCCACCGGCGCATCGAACGGCTTGCCCGCATTGCCGGCGGCCGCGTCGATTTTTGCTTTCAGCACCTCCACCTCCGCCCGGCGCTCTTCTTCCACCTGCGCCAGCCGTTCACGCAGTTCGGCGGCTTGCGCATCGGAGCCGCCGTCCGCCTGCCTGGCCAGCGCTTCTTCAAGCTGCCGCTGCAAATCATCGATCTTGCCCTGGTACTTCTGGGCCTCGATGCGGAACGCCCCGAGCTGGCCGGGCATGGTCACGTTACGCTGGGTAGCGATGGGCGCCGACGGATTTTCGCTGACATTGCGCTCCAGGTTGGCCGTCTGGCCAAGTAGCCGTTGCGCCAGCTTGTTGATGCGCGGCGGGCGGTCGTTTTTGTTGCTCATGCTGCTTCCTTCATTTCGCGATGCGCCCAGCAAGTTTGCAGGGACACATCGATCTCGGCCACCACGGCATTGAATGCCTCGATCGCACGGTTGTACGTGCGCTGGCTGCCGTCGTAGCTCTCCAGGTCATAAATGGTCTTGAACTCCGCGTAGGCGTTTTTGACCAGATCCGTTTCCGGAATTTCTGCCGTGCCCAGCAACTCGGGATAGGTCTGCTTGATCCACGTCTTGACGATATCGGTCATCGACACCGCCGACTTCACCTTCGACAGAACGATCTTGATGAACTCGAATTCCTTGTCGATCTGCTTGCCTTCGCGCATCGAGTTGAACAGCTCGGAGAATTGCCGGAAGAATTGGGTGGACGAGGCGTAATCGAGCGTTTCCGGGGGCAGGGGAATGATCATGCCGTCGGACGCCATGAAGCTGGCCAGCGCCAGGTACGACAAGGTCGGCGGCGTGTCGATGATGATCACATCATATTTTTCGCGCAGCGGCTGCATGGCCTTGTTCAGAACGTCCCAGAACTGGAAGTTCGGATCGCTGGCCTGCTTGTTGGGCAGGTAGTAGTCGGCGCCGAACAGGTCCGGTGACGAAGGAATCAGATCGATGCCGTCCCAGTAGCTCGGCTGCGCCGCGTACAGCAGGTCATCCTTGTCGCCATAGACAACCGGCATCACCGTCATTTCCTCGGTGACCTCGGCATCCGGCACATAGCCCATCAGCGTGGTGGTCGATGCCTGCGGATCAAGGTCCACCAGGCAGACGCTGTGGCCCATCAGGCTCAGGCCCTGGGCGACCGCGACGGTGGTCGTAGTCTTGCCCACGCCACCTTTAAAATTGCCGCAGCAGACCACGATGCCCATCGTGCCCTCGGGGCGCCGCTTGTGCGGCCCGATTTGCTGTACGATGGCACGGGCTTCGGCCAGCGTGAACATGCGGCTGCGGCCATTGCCTTTGAGCTGGCCCGGGGGAATGACGCCCTTGCTGCACAGATGATTGAGCTTGGTGCGCTCCATATTGCACATCTGCGCCAGCCTGGTGCCTGAGATCATCGGCGACGTTTTACGGGGCCAGGGCGCCAGTAAATCGTCGCGTAACTGGAGCAGCGTGGCCTCCGCGCGATCGGCGATGCGGATCAACCCGTCGATGTTGACGATGTTTCGTGCAGGCAGAATACGTTTGGCGGTCATGCGCTTACCTCGGTCATTAGTGGTTTGTGTCGCCGTCGCCGCTTTTGCTTAAAAAACCCGAAAAGCGATGACGCGACCGGATATTAACGTTTACAAGACAAAACGTACATAAGTTTTCTTGGTTTACAAGCAAAATCTTGCACCACAGTCGATTTTGCACAAAGAATCACACTCCTTACCTTAACTTAGTTGCATTAAAAGCATCAAAAAAACAAGGCGTCTCCGGGAGGAGGCGCCTTGATCAGCCATGCTAGCCCAGTGCGTCACGCAGGATATCGACCTTCTGCAACAGGAAACGAATCACTTCGGCCGAGGTACGATCGAACGTCTGGACGTTCTTACGCACCCACACTTCGCGTTCGGCCATTTCGTCCCGTAACGCATGCCAACCCTCGGTCCCTTCACCTTCAACGGCTGTATCACCGGTCTGTTGGCTCTGCCGCCACGCCCGATCGCTGACCCATCGGACCAGGCTTTCAGGCAAACGCACAGCGTGGATGGCGCGGGTCAGTGCCACGTACAACAGGTTGATTTCCTCGGGATCGTACTGTCCTTCGGGCGGCAGCTCGATGAAATCGTCCTCGAGGAACACCTGATTGAACTCCAGGCCTTTCGCACGGTGGGCGGTGGACAGCACCACGTGCGCCTTTTCCTGCAAACTGACTTGCGAGGCCTTGACGGCTTCATAAATGCGCGGAATCTGGCGCTGATATTGCTCGACAGTTTTGACCAGTGCACCGATCTCCCGGTCGCCTGCCTCCACGCCATACTGTTGAAAATCAGCAAACGAATTAAAGCGTCCGATGCTCGGGCTCTTGATGCGCGAGCGCTCGTCGGCCCACAGGTAGTAGGCGTCCAGCACCTTGCCGAACACGTAGCTGTCGAAGCCGCCAATGAAATGCAACTTGACGTCCTCGTCCAGCAACAGCTGCGCGGCGCTGGCGAACAAGCCGGCGTTGGTGCGGCCGATGATGGTGTAGGCATGATCGCGGTCCACGTCCCAGGCATTGGTCATGTCGGCGCGCCCAACGATGGCCTTGTCCTCGTTCTTGAAATCGGCCAGCAATGCGGTAGCGATGCCGGCGATGTGCGTACTGAACCGGAACGACTGGGTCAGCGCGATCCTGGCGTCGGCCTCCACCTTTTCCATGGCGTTGACGGCGCGCCGAAAACCGTAAATGCCCTGGTGCCGGTCGCCGACCAGCACTTTCTGGCATTTCTGGCGCATCACGACGTCCAGCGTGACCGGATTGGTGTCCTGCGCCTCGTCGAGCAGGATGATGTCGAACGACAGGTTCGGGTGTTCGAGCGCCCAGATTTTCAGGTAGCCGTCGTGCGGCATTTTGATCGGCGAGCGTTTGTCCTTCATCGCGGCAAACACTTTGTTGGCTAATTGAACGATGTCGGTCGCGCCAGCGGGTTCTGCTTGCACCTCTTGGTCCAGGTGCTCATCACTTACGACAGGATCTGCGGAACAAAACCAGCTGGCCAGGGTCTGCAGGGCATCCTTGGCGCGTTTGGTGTTGCACTGAAAAATTTGCGCAATCTCCCATGCCTGCGGCGTACCGAGCTTTTCCTGATAACGCTTACCCACCCTGGAGTAGGCCAGCGAGTGCGTGGTGCGGCACTCGACGTTGTCCGGGAACCGTGCGCCGGCGTCCGACGCGACCGATTTGTTGAAGGCGATGTACAGGATCCGTTTGTCGGGCCGGCACTTCGCGTATTCCACCAGGGTGGTGGTCTTGCCGGTGCCGGCAAACGCATCGACAGCGAGCAGCAGGCTGTCGTTGAGCACCACGGATCGTTGTTCAATGGTCATTGATGTCATAGCATTCTCCTAAAGTGAAAAAAATGGCCGGGAGAACGCTGTCCCTGACGGGAAGGCGCTCTTCCCGTCAGGGCACATACGTCAGTTACGGACGCTCATATCGGCATGCGCAAGTGATCGTCTCCAGCGCACAGCGCGGGGCGTCATTGAACAGGCAGATCGAGAGAGGGGCGAGGTACCAGCGCAGCGCAGGTACAAGCCGGGCAGGCGCAGACGAACGTCTACGCGAACAAGTCGCCGGTGGTCAGGCGAAGAATAATTTGAAAAGAATCGGAAGCTGCAAGCTGATCAGAAAGCCGACCATCGTCTTGAGCACATTCATCTCACTACGAAGCTTTTCGAACTCGGCTGTCATCTTCAGTTGCGAGGTTTCGAATTTCAGCAGGGCAGCGTCGAATTTTTGCGTGAGAGAACTTTCGAGTCTTACCATATGCTCCGGAAACGCGGCGAAGCGGGCTGCCAAATCGGCCAGGCCTTTGGCATGTATGGCAGCCTGCGCCGCCGGTACACCAACCTCTTGCAGACGTTCGGAATGCGCCAGTGAATCGAATGGTACGTTCGACATAAAACCTCCTTCAGGTGAGCAAAACTCCCGAAGCGACGCCCTCAGGGCGGGCCCGAGGAGCGGTGGTGGTGAAAAAGTACCCCCAGCAAAAAGCTGTGCCAGTTTCAGGGGTTGACCGGCTTGCGCCGAACCGAAGTTCAGCGTCCATCAAAAATCAGTGTAGTCCCCATTGCTTGTCTCGTCCACCCGATAACCCGTTAAAGCAAAAGCGTCCTGTGCCTACCGAGCTTTCGGAAGACGGATGACTTTCACCGGCCCGGCGCTGTCGGCGAGTAACTGCGCCGTCAGCGCTGGAAACCGGTTAAATAGCAGCGCTTCGGCCAGATCGATACGGACTGCAGCGCGCTGCCAGTGCTTGACGCGCAGGTGCACCGGTGTCACGCCTGGTGCAGGCTCGCCAGCACGCTCGGAAACCGGCATCCACAATCCCCCTGGGTATTTCCTGCCCCCCATTTTGTGCACGCGGCCCGACGCCACCAGATACCTGGTGTACACCCGCAAGCGCTCGATGGTGATACCCAATTCCGCCGCCAGGTCAACTCCCGTGATCTGGCCGGCGCGCGCCACCAGCGCCTCTACGCGCTGAGCGACCAGCACGCAAACATACTCCTTTTCCGCCGGCAGGCCAGCACGCGCGGACGCAGCGCCACCGGCTACTTGGTAGGCGCCGGTGCCCATAAAATCTGTCGTGACAATTTTCATTTGCGACCTCCCTGTGCATGGTTGATCTGGTCAGCGCACCAGCCGCTTCGCACGGTGGAACACGGCCCAGCCAAGCTGATGTCGAATCTCCGCCGACGGTGGAGGTGGCAGCATTGAGCGCCGCCGTTCATCCATCCAGCGTCGTACCTGTTCCTTCGTCGGACGCATCGTGTCAGCGTGATGCAGTCCCAAAAAATTAGCCATTTCGTTTATCTCCTTTATGCCGATGTCCCCATATCCTGGCGTGCTGCTGCATCGTGACTTGCTGTGGCGCGCGGTATAACCCGGTGTATCCCGGAAGGGGTGACTGCCGCTTCCGGGCCTGTGCAGTTTGAATGTGCCCTCTCCGCAGCGGCCAGTGCCAATGCAAGATCTGGCGATGATCGTCATTGCGCGACGGTGCTTCTCGGGTCACCCGATTGCGAGAGCCCAGGGTGGCGACAGGGGTGCGCTGGTCCCCGGATGGGGCCAGCGGCAAAGGCTACAGCTCTGAGGGCGGCTGCTGCCCTGTTTCCAGCGTCCGGCGGCGTCCCCGCAGGCTTTCGGCTGGCGTACAGGCAAATGCTGCGGCGCCAGTCGAAAGACTGCAGAGGAAGCAAACAACAGCCGGGGCTGGAAGAAGGGAGGGGGAGTCGCAAACGACATCCCGCGCGTCGATGAGAAAGCAGCCAGTCCAGGACTGGCTGCAGGTGGGACGGTGCTCCGGCTTCCAAACCCGAAGCGCGCGATCCGTGGTCAACTTGCGGGGTTGGCCAGAGCGAATCGCTCATTGCACAGAGACTCCAGGTCCGAAGACCGCACGCGTTACAGGAGTTGACGCGTTTCAAAGGCCCAGTTTTTGGAACGTTAAAAGCTGGAAAACACGTGGTGAAACCGGTGTCGCTCTTTCCGCTGCACACGCTGTGGATCTACGCAGTGGAAAGAACCCCCTCGTGCTGAGGGGACTCCAGGTAAAAGTATCAAAGTTTGACATGCGAGAGCATGATGTAGATCGCATTCAGGCGTCGGGCCGGCCACGCAAGCCTTTACGGAACAACAGCTCGGCGCCATTGTGGCCTGGCTTGCCAGGATGCCCTGCTACTGCGCCACCGCGAGGAGGCAACTGGGCGACGCGACCGGCGGGCGCGCTTGGCGAGGGATTGCCGTGCGGCCGATGGTCATCGTCGAATTGGCCATCGCTATCGTCGACATCGCCGCCGGACTGGTCAGCCCCGTCGGCGTCCGCTGCCACATCTTCGTCAAGCTCATCACTGTAGCGGTGGTACACCACCACATCATCGATTGCAATGTGCGTGATGAGCAGCAGGCGTCCCTTGATCACGGCCGCCGGCTCCTGCTCGCCGGTTTTACGGCCCTGGTCCTTGACGTCGCGCCAATACGTATGGGCATAAATATCGCCGACGGTGAAGGCCACGAAAATTTTGCGGTTCGCCTCGCTATCCTGGATCAGCTCCGAGACCAGGTTGATCGCGTCCTCGCCGCTGACGCGCAGATCCATATAGCTGTATTGCGGATCGGCGATTTTTCCATGCAGCGCGTTGATGGCACAAGCGAGAAACTTCTCCGCTTTGCGACCACTTCCTCTGGGGGCGACCCAACGAATACGGTTCATGTAGCCGCAACCCTTGGTGTGCAAATCGAAATAGCCAGACGGTTCGGACGTTTTCTTCAATTCAGATGGACGCGACGGAGCAGAGGCTTTCGACGAAAAATTGCGGATGTTATTGGTCATCATGATGATCTCCAGTCAAATAAAAAGCGAAAGGAAGACCATCCGAACCCCAGGGGATCGAGAAGATGTCTTCCCGATCGGGGTGGTAGAAACGCTACAGGGACTCTGATCCTGCTGCAGCGAGCCAGGACGTGTGGGTTGCAAGAGTTAGGCCCACCTCATTTGCTCGGAAACGAGCAGATTCAACATCAACAATAGGACGCGCCAGCGACGGTGTCAACCGGATTTCACGCGTGCTGTCCTGCTGCCAGTTCATTGTATTTCGGACGCAATGCATCAAGTACTTCCTCGGCTACCAGGCAGTGACCTTCTGCAGGCATGGCGCCGCTATCGCCAAGATCGAGCACGTAGGATCGAATTTTCTCCGCTGCATTGGAAGCCCGGAAAATCGCCATCGCATCGTCGCGGATCACCTTGATCCAGCTGCCGACATAGGCTGCATGCTGGCCGGGATCGTGGCCCAAGGCGAGTTCGTCTCCAAGCATCATGCTGGCGATCTCGGCGCACAGTTCTTCGTACGCATATTCCTCGCTGCCAAACGGGTGCAGGAGATCGCGATTGAGCCGGGAGGTATGCCCGGTCCAGTGGGCCAACTCGTGCAGCGCGGTGGCGTAGTACTCGACGGCCGAATGGAACTGGCGGCGCGCCGGTAAATGAATTTCATCATCGACGGCCGCGTAGTACGCGCGATCGCGCTGGTCATGTTTGACGATGGCGCCAGACAGGCTCAGGATACGGTCGGCCCGCTCGATAGGATCAAAGTCGATTTGTGCCGGCTGCAATGGCTCAATGCCGCTGACCTGCTCGGCGTTGAAGACAATGGTGAAATACATTTTCGGCCGACGCCCCTTGACTTCAGACTGCGCCTGATCGGACAACTGGTGGGTGCCATCGGCTTCCGGCGCTTCGGCATCGGAAAAGATCCAGCGTTGGATCGCTGTGCCTTTCTCGTTCTTGCGCACATGGCCGCCTTTAGCGTTGGCCTGGTTGAAGGTCATCCAGCGCGGATCTTCGAATGGCTGGGTCATGAGATTCAAGGAATTGATGCCCTTGTATCGCCGCCCGGAGTCGATGTTGTACGGCGCCGTGCCCCGCGTTGAGGCTGCCCATGGCTTCTGCCAAGGGGCAGCGCCACGCTCTAGAAGCGTGATCAATTTCTTGGCGACGTCGTCGCAATAACTGGATCCTTTTTTCATGATTGAACTCCCAAAAAAATGGCCACAGAAGGTGACCGGGTTAAAGAGAGAGGGCACGCGAACGCTCACCCGACAGGATGGGCAGCAGCGTGTAAAGTAATGCGGGGACTGGAGAGCGAAGTGCTCTTGTGAAGAAGGAAAACTCCCGTGCGCTGGGCACGTGCAAGGAGGAGGGAGCAACTTGCACTTGGCGATCTTAAAAGATCCTCATCCTAAAAATATAGGCTTTGCGTCAATGAGTGTCAACCAGCTTTGAGAAAATCGTGAGACTTTTGGCTCAAGAGACGTTTAAAAAAAACTACTGAACCTCCAATGGACTGGATCGGCGGCGCCCTGACATGATACGGATGTCACCCCGCATTGGCTTAGTTCAGGACCGGCTCGTTCGGTAGCCACAGCAGTGCGCCGTCCTGCTCGGAGCCAATGATCGCGGTCCAGCTCTTGCCTGCATCGTCGACGGCGACACAACCAGGCCGCCAATGCCCGGGATTGCGCAATGTAATGCCCCAGCTCTGCACTTCGCCGTCGAGCACAACAACCACGCCCCCGCGTCCGACATAGCCGCACGTCTCTCGCCACTGCTGCGCAGCTGCGACATTTTCGACGAGTGTTGTCATGACCATCACTTTCAAAGTTGAAGATCAGGTTATAGAGAGATCTCGGGGCAACCAAGTCACCGCAATGCGAGGCACGATCCGCGTCCAATCCGCAGTTCACTGGCAGCGTCTGGTTTAAGGTGAAATGCTTCCCGCGCAAAATCCGGGCGGCGTCAGCAGGCTGGCCAGAGCGAGTGCCATTTTTGAAGAATAAGTGCCGGTCGCGAGCGAACCCATGCGCCACCCAGCCACCCTAATCGGCTTGAGAATTTCGAGAAACTTGATAAACTTAAGAATAGTTGCTAATATGAGCGTACTAAAGAATTTTGAGGTTGTCATGACTTTCTACAGTAGCCAAGTTAATTGGGCAGAGTGCCGCTTGATGGGCGACGTCATTGAAACGTTCGAGCGCTATCGCTCAGCGCTAGAAATGATGTCGTTTTTTGAGCGTTTCCGCAGCCGAAATGACATGCTGCGTGACTTGGCGGATTTGCGGAAGCGGTATCTGGCAGCACTCCGTGCCGTTGCGTCGGGTGACAAAAGCGGCATGCAGTATCAGGCTTACCAGCGCCGCTTACTTCACCTCAGAAAAACGATCGCAGGCCTTGTGCAGGTACTCTCGCGGCATGCCGTACGCAAGCTGCGTCCGTCACAGCCACCGTACAGCCTCTTTTATCGCGTGCGGCAGATTACTGCTACTCACCCTGCAATTGCGCCGCCGCAATTTGCCTGAGGATCGAGAGATGACACTGCATTCTGAATTTCGTACCGATCAGCCTTCGGACACTCGCCTGACCAAACGCGACATTGCTGTTCTGGACCAGTTTTCCCAACTCGTTGCGGAGAAGGCCCAGGCGTTGGCTCAGGGTCCGGATCGCACTCGTGTGCTTGCGTTGGTAAGACGCGCTCTATCAGAAGTTCAGCAAGCATTGGCCGAGAAGAGGGACGCCACGGACGTGCGCGCCAATCAGATCCCCAGTGCGCTGCCAGTGACCAAACTCAAGGTCTCGGAAGTCGTCGGGCAGGGATGGGTGCAGCTTTCCCAGGCATCGTTTTACCGCGCTGTGGACAACAAGCGGTTTTATTATGTCACGCCACCAGGGCGCGCGATCGGCAAGGAATTCCCGGCTTGGCAGTTTGTGCAACCGGTACCCGAACTGATCCCTCCGGTGCTTGAACTGCTGGACGACATGCCGGGTAGTGAAATCCATGCTTTCTGGGTCAGTGAAGTTGATGAACTGAATGCGATGTCGCCGGCTGAAGTACTAGCAGGGATGCCATTTTCGACACGGCAGACGATCCACTCTAGCCAATGGACCATGCTGCGCGCGCCTACCCAGGAACGCGCCCGCAGGGTGACCGATCTGGCGGAGTTCAAACTCAGAAACGTGGCCGACTTTATAGGCTGAACATGTCGTATCCCACCAATGCAGGCGTATCGCCCGATATGGCTGCAACAATGCCGCCACATGATTTACTGAGACAAGTGCTGGCGGCCAATATTATCGAGCTCTCAGGAAGCAGCAAACTAATCCGAGCAGCCTGGAACCCGGCGTCCATCTGGCCAGACCGCGTGACGAAGACCTACCGCTTTGGTCCGCATGACAGCTTGCGTACTGCATCTGGATACCCGTTCCACTGGATTTAGGCTGCCGATGAAACAATGATAGCAGTGTGGGAAGCGCAATTTTGCACTAACCCTGCGACACATCCGGGGCGCTTCATTGTGCAAGCTGGCGCAGAACGAGGCTTGATTGCCACGCTCTCCTTCCACCAACCTTTGCGGTTGTTCGACCTTTCGGGTACGGCGGTGAGCAGGCTCGGAGTTTTCGACCAGCTGCGCAGCCCGGACTACCAGTGGTGCAAACAATTCGGTAGCGTTTTGGATGCGCTTCTTGCGGAGCGGGCCGGACAGATTCACGGCTTCGCATATCCATCGCGGCGCCATCCTGGCGCGGTAGCCTATGCGCTGTCTTCCCGTGTCCGCGATGCGCTGGCGAAGAGCATGACAACCGAAGTCATGGAATTCGGGAAAACGGTGGCCTGTGCAGAATTGCTAGCCGATCCTTCACTTATCGAGCGCGGTAGGTTATAGCTCCGCTTCAGTACCGACCTCACATCCTGCCTAGCGGATATGAGGTCCTTTAATTGCGCAATCATCGAAGCGCAGGCCATGGCCGCGTTATTCGCATAGTTTCCCATGCGCTGGCAAGGCAAGCCGGGTCGGCTTCATGACAGGAATGCCAACAATACAAGGAGCAATACGACCACGCGGATCTGGGTCTTGCCAACCCATGCAGGCGCACGTATTCCCGATGCATAGCCTCGGAACGCTCCCAGCACTGTGTAGGCAACCCACAGGAACAGTACCGCTGCGAACAGCAAGCGGAATAGCTCCGCTGTCTCCGCCATGGCGTAGCCGCTGCCGGCTGCATAACCGGCGTCGGGACTGGAGAACACGGGCGCTGCGGCATACGTCGGCGACGTCGGCGCGCCTCCTGCAGGAGGCGTGGGCTGCGGCGCCGCCCCGGAAGGCGCAGTGGGATTGGCAGCCAACACGTCTGCATAGGTCGGTGCGACGGACGATATGGCAAAGCCACCGAACTGCGCGATGTACTGCGTGACTGGCACCTGATTGCTGTCCGTGGGAACATAGGTCCCCCCGCTGTTGAGGTACCGTTTGAGTTCCCCAATACCCACCAGGTGTGCACCGGCAATCAGGCCCGACAGGGTAACTGGCGTGCCGTTGACGGTTCTGCCGATATACTGGGACAAGCCAAAATAATTGATATACCCCTGCACCTTGGCGTAGTAATCGGTGATTGCCTTGACCTGCAGATCGGGATTGGACATGAAGGCGTTCAGCGACGTGACGCCATTTTTACCGGTGAAGGTGCCACGCCAGCTATTGGCCCCGGTGCCATTGGATCGGTAATAACCTGCGTCCGTCATCGCGAGAGTCCCCATTTGGAACAACCCTTTGAAACCGAGGCTATTGGACGCGCCGGGATTGAGGCTGGACTCGCGTTGGGCAATCGCTTTCAGGAAATCGGCGTAACCGGTGGCGGCCAGGGCCAGGCCGATCATGCCGAACATCAACCATGCGACCACAGCGGATCGCCAGATTGTCGCGCATAGTCCTCCATCAGCCCTTGCCGAGCTTTGCATGATCACTTCCCCCAATCGAGGTTCTGGGCACAGATCAGCGCGGATACAACCTCTTGCGGCACCATCTCCTGTGCTGCACCGGGCATGATCGGCGACCCCAGCTCGACGACATGTCTGTCCAGATACACACTGCCGCCCCATACCCCTGACTTGAGATTGACGCCGATGTAGGCACGCTCGCGGTCGCAGTTGGCACGGTCGCAACGGGTGAGGACGAGAATTTCCTCGTCGGGCGAACGGAACAGCCGCAAGGTGCTGCGCGACGGCGCTTCGTTCGCAAACCAAGGTGGCATGTCTGCCTTGCGGCGCTTGATCCCGGCGATCAGGCGCGGATCGACCGTCCCCCGCGCGGTTGCGGCGCCGGTCGGCGACTCGGCCATCGTCAGGCTGCTACCCAAGGGGCAGGCGCCGACGGCATCCATGGGCCGGGCAAAGCCGCTCACCGCGCACAGCGCCAGTTGCAGTGCCACTAGCAACCTGGCGCCAAACATCATCGTTTTCGTTTTCATTACAGCCTCCATGTCAGCGCGTCGGAGCGCCGAGTTGATCAATCATTTCCACCAGTTGCGCCGGCGGCAGCGCGCCGACAATGCGCCGTCCGTCGGCCAACACAATGGTGGGCGTGCCGGCCACCTTGAGCGATGAGGCCAGTTCGCCGATCCGGTCGAGCGCGCTGACATCACAGCCGGCGCCGGACGGCAGCTTTCGCCCCGCCATCGCGTCTTCCCAAGCCCTGGGGCGGTCTGCCTGGCACCAGATCGCGCGCACCAGCGGCCGTGCTTCGGGCGAGGCAATCGGTAGCGGGAACGTGTACACCGTTAAGTCCGGCAATTGCAGCAGAAATTTGTGCAGCACCTTGCAGGCAGGGCAGGTGGGATCTTCGAAGATGGCGAGGACTCGACTGCCCGAGTCCTGCACGCGCTTGATCGCCAGCTGCAGGGGCAGGGCACCGAAGTCAACACTGCTGAGCACATCGATTTTGCTCTGGGTCAGGTCCTCCTTGGTGGTCAGGTCCATCAATCTGCCGTCGAGAATCACGAAGCGTCCGGTGGCGTCGATATAAAAGATATCGGCGCCGGCGACCACCTCGTACAAGCCGGCAATCGGTGTCGGATCAATGCGGTCGATGGCGATGGCCATCTCGGTCTTCGGGCCGATCGCCGCCGTGATACGTGCCTGGTCCTGGGCAATCCGTTGCGCGGTTTCAGCGCCAGACGGGCCGCCCAACAAGGCAGCGCTGACAACAAGTAATGACAGGTACAAGCGCGACATGGTTCCTCCCTTGTGATGAGGCTGTGATCTGGGTCAATCGATTTCCCGGACGCCCTTTTGTACCCGGCACTGTTCCACGTGTGCGCGGATCAGATCGGCCACTTTGCCTGGCGCCGGTACTGCGTTCAGCACGACGCGCGGCGTCGAGCGGTCGGAGGTCAGCAGCACGATCTGGCCACGCCCGAACAGGCGCTGGACGACCGGCAGATGCACGGCGATATCCTTGACGCGATAGAGTTCGAGTTCGTCCACCTGCACCGCCAAGACCCCGGAGCGCTCGCGTAAGCGCTCAGTGGTCAAGGTGTAGGTATGGCAGGCGGTCTCGATCATCCGCCACGCCATCCACAGCACCGGCACCACGAGCCAGAAGCCGATCAGCGAAAAAAACATCCAATTGGCGTTGACGACTTGGCCCTCGCTCGAGGTCCAGATGGGAGCGCTTTCTGGCGGTGCCGTTGCACTGCCGGCGGCGGATGATGCGTACACATCAGGTTCGGTCTGGTCGTCCATGGTGTCTCCGTTTTGATCGAGAGCCCGGGTTTACATCGTCGGTGGAGCATGTATGCTTGAGACAGGAGGTGCTTGTGATGACATCGAAAACCATTTATCGCTTACTGCTACTGGCAGCGAGCATTGCGCTGCTGGCAATCGTTTGGACCGGCAGAATTGTGATCGAGCTGTTGGCCCTGTGTGCACATACCGACTCGTCGCCACCGCGGGATTGGCGAGAACGGCGCTTCTCACATGACCGAGAGGGGTACAGTTGGGAAGGCCGTCGCGACGACGTGAAATAGGATTCATTTTTTTAACCTGCCCGCAACGGAGCCAGCGATATCGACTCCGGTGCGGCCCGCGTTCTTCCCCGCTGTGACTGCGTCGCTGAGGATCTGCTGCACGCCCTTACCGACGTTAATACCAACCCACGCCATCATGCCGCTGAACAGAATCGGCAAGCCAATGTACATCAACATCAACGCCATATTGAGCACCATGCGCTTGTAACTGTTTTCGTCCGTGCCGTTATCGGAAAGAAATTCCATGAAGGCATTGCCGCCGGGGTACATCGATGCGATAAGGTTGTCGTCCATCCAGCGCGCGATATACCACATCACGGTCCAGAACTTCACCGAAAAAATCGCGATAGCGCCCACGAACATCACCGACAGGTTGTACCTGCTGAAAACCAGAATGATGGGCAAAAAGGTGTACATGGCCATCAGGATCAGCGGCTGTGAAATCGTCATGAAATAGATCAGCGGCTTCATCGATGCCGAAGCCTGGAACGCCTGCCACATCGTGCCGGCCGCGCCGGCGATGTTGGCAGGCATGCGCGCAATCCGTGCGAGGATGCCCTGTTCATTGCCGACCCCGTTCGTCGCCGACTCGCTGTCGATATAGGTGGGCGCGGTCTTCTGATAGGCCAGCCTGGCCTCCCAGTCCCGGTGCCGCTCTTCTACCGTCCCCGGTAACAGCGAGCGGATCTTGGCCCCCAGCCCCTGCATTCCCCCAATGGCTGCACTCATCTTGTCGCGCAGCCCGTGGGTTCCCGCTTCCCACCATTCCTTGCAACTGGGCCGGCCCAGCGCCGGGGTGCCTGCCGCCGTGTTAACATCCACATCGCGCGCCGGGTTGAACGGGAATCCCGGCACTTCACTGCGCGCATACAGATTTGCATACAACATCGGATCTTCGCGAAACGCGTGGCTGCCGATCCAGTCGGTATCGGCCTCGCCGTATTGTGCGATCTGGGCAGCGGCAGCAGCCGAAGGCGTGCCTGCCGTAAGGAACCGCGACCGGGCAGGAACAAAACATTCGCTGTAGAAGCGCTGGATCGACGAGCGCAGTTGCGGGTCCTCGACCGTGGCAATCCGGGCCAGCTCTTCCAGGTGGCGAAAGTCGCGGATACCACCCTGGATGCCGGCGCGCGTGGCGGCGTTGATGCCACCGCTGATGCCCAGGACCGTGTACCACCACGGTGGAATGGCGGCAATGCCCGGCACCGTGCTGCCGAAGACGTCGGGCCGCCCGTAGGTGCTGTTCGACGCGGAGGGCGTGGCCTGTACAGGGTTCGTTTCAAGTGCTGTCGGCGTCGGCGCGTAATACAACTTCATGCTCGACAATGTTGTCACGGACGAAGGAACCAGGCACAGCGCGAAGACGACAATGGCCGAAAACAGCTCGACCTCCATGCGCCGGATCATCCATGCCGTACCCTGGGAATCATCGTCCATCTCGTGGCCCTCGCGCCAGACCTGCACGATGGTGACCAGGAACGGAATGTAGATGATCCCGCTGGCCGACAGCACGCTCCAGATCACGCCGCTGAAGAACCACCCGTAGAGTGTGGTGTACAACTCGAGATAACTATCGACTGCCATGACATCCCCTAAGCCGGTTGGCCAACGGCCGATGCCAGCAGAATCATTTGAAGCGTGAGCAACGCAGCACACCATCGGCCTCTTCGCCTTATGAGGGCTGGCCGCGCATGCGCGGGCACCAGCCCGCGCGACACCAGCCACGCCACCACCCTGCTCCATCCGAGCCAAAGGCACACCGTCGCGGCCAGCTGTCCAGCGTAAGCAAACGCGCTAAAGCGGGCCACGACCTGGAACAGCGAGCGGGCGTCTTCGGACACGCGGAGCAGCGCCGCGCCGATTGCTGCCAGGAGCACCAGCAGCAGCACCATCAGCAGGAAACGCCCCGCGACACGCCGTACCCGGCCATGCACCGCTCTGACGGGCCGCGCTGTAAAGTCTTCCTGAGAACGAATGTCATTGGGCATGGCGGTCTCACTGCACCCGGCCGTTGTTCATGATGTTCTTGTCCGCCGGTGACTGGGTGGGAACAGGAAGAGACATGCTCCGGCGAGTCTGATACATTTGCAGAAGAGATCCGGCGGTGTCCGAGACAACCTCGCGCCGCACCCTGTTCTCGAACAGCAGGTCCTGGATATACTGCGTCAACAGGTCAACCTTCAACTTGGTGGCCTCCGCCGCCGGTGGGCTCTTCTGCACTTCGGGCAGACCCATGCCCGCGATCAGCACAGCTCGCACCGCCAGCGCCTTTTCGATGGTCCGCGCCAGTGCGATCTCCTTGGCAAGTCGCTGCGCACTGATCGCCTGCATATCGGCCGGCAGCTCGCGCATGGCACGTACCAGGTCGGTCGACATGGCAACATCGGGACCTCCGGCAGCCACCAGCGCCGCATACGTCGGGCTGCTGGTGCTGATCGCCAGCCTGACCTGGTTCAGGGCGACTGGAATCTCGGCGTCATATTTCGATTGCAGGCCAAGCGCTGTCACCGATCCTTTTTGTGCGCATGACGGTTCGTCACAGGTGGAAATCATCTGGTCACCCAATACCGTGACCGCGAAATCCGCTGCATCCTGGGGGCGCGGAAACAGTTTGCCCAGCGGCGCGGCGCCAGTGGAGTAGTCTGCCGTGTTGGAGCTGGTCACCGGCTGCATCATCGTCAAGTTGTACCCGGCCAGCACGGTATCGTTCACAGGGCGAATCGATACCTGGGCAAATCCACCTGCCGCCTTGTTGCCGATCCAGGTGACCCCACCCCTGCCATTGTCCTTCTCAACCTTGGTTTTCGCTGCAACCACGTCGGCGTTTGAGCCGGCCTCCACGGTCCACCCCTCGCCCTTGGCCAGGCCCACCCATTTGGCGTACGGATCGTTACCCTGCTTGATCTGCGCCTCCATTTGCGCGCAGCTTTCCATCGCTGCTGCCACCGAGATCTCGGCTTTCTTGGCATACGTCTGGAACAGCTCGTACAAGCCCGGCTGTGCTCGCTGCAAAATGTACAGAGGTAGTGCACCGATGCCAGCCTGCACCGCGCCGGTGATCTGCGTACCGAGACTGCTGAACCCGTTCATCAGGTTGGCCCAGCTGAGGCCCACGTCGAACTTTCCGCACGTGTAATTGGCGGTGAGCTTGGCGCCCAGCCCCATTTTGACCGCCAGTGCATTGGGGTTCGGTGAGCGCGCGGCCGGCGCGCTGCCGCCGATGCGGTAGTAAAGCTGGGACTGCGACCTGGGCACATCCTGCGTTTGCGCCTCGGCCGGCAAAGCGATAACGAGGGCGACGGCGAACGCGGACAATGTGCGATAACGAATAGCCGGTTTCATGCTCTACTCCTTTTCATAGGCGATCGATCCGATAAAGACGCCCTCGACCTTGCAACACTCGAGGCGCCGCCACAGATTCCAGCTGTATCCCTCTTCGGACGAACTTTTGCCGTCGCCCCAGGTCGTCAACGACAAGGTATCGTTGCTACCGAACACTTCGCAGGTCGGCGACGGGTCGGGATACAGCCGCTGCCACTTCGAGTTACTGGCATCGTTCGGCAGCACCGGCCCCAGGTCGAAATACCGGTAACCCCAATCGGCGGACAGCGCGGTATAAAAATGCGGCTGGCCCGACTGCGAAATGATGTGCGCCACCCGCTGCGCCAGCACCGCAGCCCCCTTCATCGGTATCTGCTGCGTTACCGAGCCAATGCGCGGGTACAGGCTGCCCCACGTGTTGATCGGAAAGTTGCCCACTTCCTGCAGTCCGGGGATGTAGCTCTGGGGATAGAGCAGCTCGACCGGCACCACGTTGCGCCAAACCAGCGCATCGAGATAGGAGTGGAAATGCACGGTGAGCCCCTGGGCGGTTGACGGACACAACATCGATCCGCTGGCTGCGGCCGGCGCCGCAAATCCTGTCGCGCGCGCCAGGCTGCTGGTTGATGCAGGCGCGGCAGGGGCCTTCGCCGCCAGTGCGCTGCGCATCTGGCCCACGACCGCGCCGCCGCTGGCATAGGTGCCGGCGCCACGCCGCAGCGCGGCGATACTGGACGAAGCGTTGCCGCTAGTTGCGTCCGCGCGGTTTTCCGCTGGCGGGCTTTGCAAATATTTGTTCAGTTCAGCCACGCCCGGCAACGCCGGTGCTGCACGGTTGGCTGCCGGCGCACGCGCGGACATGCCGGAATTGGCCAGCGACGTGGGATTGCCGATCGCATCGGCATCGCGGAACAGAATGTGGCTATCGGTCCGGTCACTGGTTTGCCTGGTGCCTGCCGAGTCGACGGCCATGCCGATCAAGCCGGAAGCTGCGCCCCCCACCAGCTTGGTGGCCGTTCGGCCGTAATCGGCCCAGGGATGGCTCGCCTCGTCGTGCCAGGTGCTGACGACGACCTCGGGCGAGAAGTGAGAAATGCGCATATTGGTAATGACGCGGCAGTTGGGCGGGTACGGCTCGCACCGGAGCCAGAAGCACGCCCCCGTGACGCGGTAGTCGCTGCATGCCGGCACGGCCGCCAGGGTATTCGTCACGATCTCGGCGGTATTGGTTTGCGCCCATGTTGCCGGCAGCGCCAGGGCCGCGAGGACGATCAGCACGATGGTTTTCACGTATATCTCCCATGTCACTGCTTGCGTTGGCGACGCTGGTAGATACCGCGCGCAGCGTCGATATCGGTGACGCCGTAAATCACGGCCTCGCCATTGACGACGACAGCCGGAACGCGGTCGAGGCCATACCTTGCCGCCTGGACGATACCTTCGGCACCCGACCTGGTGCGCTCGGCCAGCTTGGCCGTTCCCATGCCTTGCAGGCGCCGCCGTACCATGGCCTGCGCCTCGCGCTCGTTCGCCGGCAGTCCAGCAGACAGCTCACGATCGAGCACTTCCAGTGCATCGAGCAAATACACGCGCGCATCGCGAGTATTGGTGAGATAAATCGCCGAGTTCGAGAAGACCTCGACCGCGACGGCCGACTCGATGCGGTCTGCGCCCCTGGCTGTGCGTTCGACCGCGACTGTCACGGGCGTCGGGGCAGCATGGCCGGCAGACGGCGCAGTCATGGCGCAGACCACCACCAGGCGCAGCCAATCAACCGGCTGGCGGCCGCTGCGGCCGAACGCAACGACGCGGCCGGCCCAGCATTTAAACGAGATCAACTTCACGACGCACTCCTTCCATTGACAGACTGCCCAGTGCTGCTTGCGCTTCACTTCGAGCGCGCGGCCAGCTCGCGCGCGATGCGGATCGCCGCCTCCATCTCGGTGACGCCAAACTGGTCCATGATCCGCTTGCGCCGCGCCTTTTCGTGCCCCTCGGTCATGGCCAGCGCAATCGCCAGCGGAGGCGGCACGTTGCGGAACAGCGCCTTGTGCGTACTGCTCAGCACCACCCCTTCGGTGTACTTCGGCGGCTCCTTGCGGGTGGAGAGCATCAACAGCCGTTCCTCGTCGGTCAGCGCCTTGAACCGCGCCACCTGTTTCACTTCTTCTGCCTCCATCGTCAGCAGCAACCAGAATTCGCACATGTTCAATACTCGGCTCATCGATTCCGGAAAATCCTTCATGTCCTGGGTGGCAAGCCAGAACCAGATGCCGAGCTTGCGCCACATCTTGGTGGCCTTGACAATCTTCGGTCCGAGCAGCGCGTTGGTGGTGATGACGTGGCCCTCGTCGGTGAGGAAAATGTGCGGCCGGCCCTCGTGCTGGTGCGCTTCGCCGCTCGCATGCACATGGTCCAGCAGGCCGGTATAGGCGACCGCCAGCGCATCTTCGTACCCGTCCTGCACCAGCGTCCCCAGTTCGACCAGGGTAACGTCGGCATCAGGCCACTGCTGGCCGTAGCGGTTGAACAACTTGCCCTTGAGGTCCATGGTGTAGACCATCATCGCCTCGCCCATCTGGTAGGCGCGTTCGCGCCGCTCGAGCGGCATCTTGTCGTCCTGGTTCATGTTCATGAGCGCTTTGGCCACATCCTCGGTGAGCGGATGCGGCCTGCCAATAATGTGTGCTTCCATCGATGCCGTGATGATCGCGCGGCTGACCACGTACCGGTCGGCGCGCGTCATGCGTTCGATTTCCCTCTGCTCGCCACCGGTGATCATCATGATCGCTGCAATCGTCATCTCCCCGAGGTAATCGCGCTTTTCATCTTCGCGATCGACCACGTCGACGCCGGCCGCGTCCTGATCGGCGTCGCCAGTGTCCTCCGCCAGGCTTTGTTCTATTTTTTGCTCAAGTTTTTGGGCGACGGTGGCCGAGGTCCGGGCGGCGGTGTAGGCAGCGATGATCTCCGGATCCCGGGCCAGCTTGGCCCCCATGGCAAACGGTGGCAGCGAGACGTCGTTGTGTGGCGTGAGCTCGACGTAATGCGTGCTCAAGCCCATCGATTCAAAATAGTCCGAGAGCAACTGGAACGATTTGCCGGCGTCGGCGATCGTCAGGCGCGGACGGTGGATGGCCATCTGGAACAGGGACAGAAAATTCAAGGTCGCCGATTTACCGGCACCGGTCGGTCCCAGTGTCAGCAGGTGGGCATTTTTCTTGCGGTCCCTCGGGTTGAGCGGGTCGATCCATAGCGGCTCGCCGCCTCGATTCCATAACGGAAAGCCCGGGTGGCCGGTGCCACGCTGGCGGCCATACACGGGCAACATTGCCGCGATCTGGGACGCGAACAAATACCGGGTACGCTTCATGTTCTTGGCGTCGAATTGCGGATCAAAGCACATCGGCAGCGCGCGGATGAAGGCGTCAAGCGACGTCAGATCGTGCGCCGGCTCGATGAAGCGCATCCCCGAAGTGCCAAGCCGGGCGTTCACCGTGGCGATATCCTTGCGCAGCGCTTTTTCATCGGCGCCGGCGAGGTACAGCACGGTAAAGGTGGGCAACAGGCGATCGCCCGTGTGCATGTGCCGCAGGATATGCTTGCACTCGTCCGAGGTTTTTTCGGCGTCCGGGCTCTTCGCCTTGGACCGGTCGCGAATCCGCTCCACCTGGTCGCGTACCACGTCCTGCGGGGTGACGATGATCGTCATCGACAGCATGGCATTCTCGGGCATGCGGTCGAAGCGGGCGAACAAGTGTTTTGCGTGTTTGCGTTCTGCAGTCAGGTGTCCTACTTCCGGGTTCGCTGTGATCTGCTGAAGCGTCAGTGCTTTCATCAGCACGCCGTCGAATTTGAAGCCGCCCCAGGCCGGGTCCGATTCCGGCAAGCTCAGGTTGAGGAAAGTAGCGATATCGCGCCCGAAAATCGGCGTCTGGCCGGCCTCCTGCGGCGGCGTGTCGCCTGGATAGGGGAAGGTTCTCAGCAGCTCTGCCGTGTTGCCATACCTGCCACTGCGATTGAAGAACGGCAGCAGCCACTGGTACAGGTCGATGCCGCCGCAGCGGCGCATGCGCGCACCGGCCTCCTCCAGGTTGGCAACCAGGGTGTCGGCCGCGCGGTTAAGCAGGTCAGATGGCGACTCCGCATCAGGCCCGACGGTGTAACCGGTCGGGTACATCCGGTAAATGCAACACCGGACCCGCCTGATCTGGCCGCGCCAGGTATGGCCGGACACCTGCGTGTCGTCGAACAGGCCGCCATCCCGCGAGACGTTGGCAACGTGTAGCGCATATTCGTGCAGTACGGCCTGGGTCAGCCTCGAATGCTTGATGGCGTCGGCGCGCTCCGGATTGGCCGCATGTACTTCGTCAATGTAGGCCTCCAGCTCAGCGACCAGGTGTTCAATATTGCGGTCGTCATTAACGAAAAACTGGACGATCCAGTCCGGTGAGCCGGATTCCGGCAGGGTTTGCAGTGCAGCCTGCACCTTGCGACAGTATTCTTCGAGGATTGTCTCGGGCTGCGCCTCGGTCGGAATCGGCGTCACCTCGAACAATGCGCCCACGCTGACGCCGTCATTGAGAACAAACACCTGGGTCGATGGCTCGTAGTCGCGCCAGGGCAGCAGCTCGGTAAACGATGGCGACCGGCTTGCCATGTGCCTGCGCTTTGATGCCATGAGCGGCTCGTCAACGTGCTCAAGCGGGCGCTTGTCCAGCAAGACGGCCTGGTCGGCAACGTTATTTCTTTCCTTCGCTTTGAACCACTCGAGCATACATCCCCCCAGAAAGTGCGTGCATCATTCGGTTGCCGGCGGCAGCGGAGCGGGCGCCGGTGGTGGCACTTCACCCGGCAGCGCATACTGCACCGATTCGAACATCGGAAATACCGTCGTGTAGCCAGGAATCGGATACTTCCCCTTCGCCAGATGCGGATACACATACATCTCGAGGTCGGGATTGGGCAGCCTGGCAAACTGGCCGCCCGGCGCGCCGCTGCCGGAGCGCATCGCGCGCGCAGGTTCGTCATACGGGCGATGTGGCCGGTCCGCTTGCGCGGACGCCGCATAAGCGTCGGTTTCCTCGACGTGCCGCTCGTAGATGTCGATCATCTTCGGGCCGCTTTTTGGCAGCGGACTCTCGCGCGGACCGGAGACCGAGCAGCCTTGCAAGGTTCCCAGGCCCGCCATGCCGGCCAGGAATAAAACAGTGGTCCACTTCATGATCGTCTCCAGGTCAGTCCAGCAGTTGCCGCGCGCCGCCGGCGGCCGTCTCGCGGCTGCCGAAGTCGAGCTTGCGTGCATCGGGCGCCTTGTCGATCGAGATTTCCTGCTCGAAGTGCACGACAATGCGGCCGCCCGCCGGCGTGACCACGGCGTCGAAAGAGTTGTTCAGCCTGCGCATGATCCAGTTGCTAACCTCGTTGACACCGGCTCCAGCTGCCTGGCCGAGCGCGTAGGCCCCCTTGTTGCCGGTGACCGAGGTGGTCGAGCCTAGCAGGCTGTCCGATGTCGTGGTTTCCGCCAGCGCGGTCGCCTGCGCGGCAATGCTGAGCGTTTTCAATGCCACCATGTCGGTGAGGTAAGACGGGGCATTAGTCACGAATTTGCCGTCGATGCAGGGATTGCCGTATTCGTCCGAAATCCAGGCCAGCTTGTTCGATTGCGTGACCGACTGCATCGCCTGGCCACTGCCACCGCTGCCGCTACCAAGGACGGGAACGGCGCCATCCTTTTTCATCGAAACGGTCCTGATGCTGCCATCGTCGAATACGAACGTCAGAGACTGGATCAGACCTTCCGAGCAGCTGAGCGCCATGTCGCCGATCGCGATCCCTGAGAGCACAATGCCGGCCACCGCATCAGGCACGCGATGACCGTTCGCGGCCAGGTTGTCCCTGCCGATCAGCAGTTTGAACTGCATCGGGTCGTGCACCTTGCCGTCGATCGGCACCCGCCCGACGAGCGCGGTCATTAAAGTGGCGCGGGTCATGGTCGCATTCTCGGGAATGGTGTAATACGGGCGCGGGGCACGCTTCTCCTGACTGCTGGACGTGGGCCGGCCCTCGCCGGCGACCGGCCCGCCCGCAACCGGTGCCACTTCGGCCTGGCGCACTGGGCGGCCAGTCGAATCGACAATCGCCACCGAGCCGTCGCTTGCCTTGGCCTCCTTGTAGCCCACCGGCAGATGCCTGGTATAGCTGGCCGCTGCCCGCCCTGCTGCAACCGCGCCGCCATCGATGCCCACGGTATCGTCGTAACCGAGGCCGTTCGGGATGCCCTTGGGATTGTTGGAGCCGAGCGACTTCACCATGGTCGAGTAACCGCCCGTGGCCGCGTCCACGATGCCGCCCAGCGCGCCCGGGCTGGTTGGTCCGACCGGGTCGGCGTCGACAGTCTGGGCGCCGCGCTGCGCGGTGAGCCGCTGCTCGGCCAGCACCTGCTGCGTCACTTGCGCCACGATCGCCGCCTGGTTGTTTTGCAGCTTGGCGTTTTCCTGCTTGAGCAGGTCGTTGGCCTCGATAACCTTTTGCACCCGGTCGCGCAGCTCGTTGTTACTCGCAGTGACGGTTTTAAGGGTCTCGCTCGGGCTGTCGGCGTCCGCGCGGCGCGGCGGCGCCGACAACGCCCCGACACCGAACAGTCCGCTCTCCTGGACAGGCGCCTCGTCACCCGGCGCCATGGGCACCGCTGCCAGCGGATCGGCCGCCTTGAGGGGCGCCGACTGGCCGCCGCCATAGCGCGCGAACAGCACGTAGGCCACGATCAGCAGCGCGCAGATGGCGAACACCGGTGTGAGTTTGTTCTGGGTAATCGCGGGCACGGTATCACCTCATCGGCAGGAATGAAACGGCTGGCCGCAGACCAGGTACACCGTCGTGCTGTCTAGTTCCGATCCGGCAGCCTGAATTCGGTGATGCTGCAATGTCGCAGCGATCCACCGGCCCCGGACCTGCTCCAGGTCCAGCGTGACGGTGCGTTTTTCCAGATTGACGACAAGCACGGCTGTGACGTACAGGTCTCCCGAGCGCCATTGCCCCAGCGGGCGGCCCATGGTGCGCACACCCCGGAACAACCCTTCGACATTCTTGTTATCCAACGGTATGTTGTGCACACCGTCGGCGGCGGGTAGCAGACGCCGTGGCGCGTACACAGACTGCGCCGCGTAGCGCGTCAACTGCACCATGTCGAGGATCGGCGGTTCTTCTGCGGGTAAGGCCGGTTGCTGGTCCGCTCCTTGTTCGTTGTCGTAGTGGACTTCAATTTCCGGACTCAATCCATCGACCGTCTGGCCTCCCAGCAGATCGAGCGGAATGGTCTGTCCCGTGACCAGGTCTTCTGCCAGCACCCGGATCGGCGCGCTGCGGTTCGCCGCCATCGTGAAATAGGCCGTGCGCCCGATGATCTGCATGTCGATCAGCGTTTCCGCTCCGGCCGGCAGCGACATTGCGATCGGGTGCGGGAACGTCACCAGTCTTTCCGTGTCCCCCAGAACGATGCGCAGCGGATGGCGTTTGAATTCGACGCGCTCCGGCTTCGGGTTCGCCCGCGCATGAGCGGATGTCGATTGCCCGGCTGTCGCTGCAGTGCGTGGGGATGTCGCGGCATTTGCGCTGCCGGCACCGCCCTCCGCCGGCGCGCGACGCGATGCAGGCGACGTCTCCGTACCCGTACCAGTACGGTGATTCATCGGCACCGCAGTGGGCGATGGTTCGCGAGCGGCTGTTGGTTGGCCAGGCTGCTCGCTGACTTCTCCCAGTTCGAGTGTTGCCGGACTGCCCGTTGTCGCCTGGGCATGAGCGCATTGGGCGACCAGCAACTGGGAGATCGTCAGCAAGCCAATGATGGAATACAGTCGAGCGGTCATGTCGTTCACTCCTTCGCTTAGCGGGGCAAGCGCGGCAAGGTCGCCGGTGCCGGCTCGTCGGCCTTGCGCTGCGCGCCTGCGGGGTCGGCAGGTGTCGGTGACTGGGTGCCGACCGGCCGCTGCGGCAGGGGCACGCCACCGTCCGCGTAGCCGCGATCGCCATACTCGCCGGTGTTTTGTACTACGACGCCGGTGCCTTTCAAGGCCACGGCCACCGCCTGTGGATCGAGCCGCTCCGGCTTCTTTTGTGCCGTGTAGCAGTCGATCGCCAATTGCCAGGGGTTGAGTTCGCGGTCGACGTCATAGCGCACCACGTGGAGCGGGTAGCGGACGTAGGCATCCTTTACTGCCACCCCGCGCGAGGACTCGATGATCTGGGTGTCGAGCAGCACGTTCCACGAGCCGTCCGCATGCAGCATCACGCGGCCGTCTCGGTAACCGAGCCCGGGAATTTCCATGACCGAGCGCGTGCGCTGATCAAGCTCACCCTGGCCGGCGCGGGTCGTCATGTCGTTAATTAATTGTTGCTGGCACGCGGGCGTGAAATACGCCTGCAGCTTGTAGATCTGGGCGCCGTAGTCGCGCTGCCCATTCACGCTCCACCGGTTCAGTTGCTGCCAGATGTAGAACGCGAACAGATACACGTTCGAGGCCGGCACCTCCTTGCGCCCCACCTGGATTTGCGCGCCTGCCGCCAGGTCCGGCGGAATGTGCAAGGTAACGTCGCGCTCGGCAGTACGCCAGCCGAACATGGCGATCACGGCCACCGTGGTCGATGCGGCCACCACGCCCAGCAGGCATTTGATGGTCCAGTTGGCCTGGGCCAGAGCGTCGGTGTAGCGTGCCATGGCTAGACTCCTGCCTTCCTCTCACGTTGCTTTGATCGCTTGACATTCGCCGGACGACGCGGGGGCGGCAGGTCTCTGCCGGTCTCCCAGAAGCCGTCGTGGTCGATGAAGCGCGTTTTTCTCAAGCCGTTGTTTGCGAGCCAGAAATTGAAGCGGTGCTGGTAGTAATAATCGGGCTTGTTGCGCTTGACCTTTGCCAGCCATCCCGCCAGCGCCCATACCGTCAACATGGGCGCCAGCGATGCGATCAGCACCCCCAGCGCCCAGATCCTGGTCACGATCGCAACCACCAGGCCGATTGCCGTATAAATCGGCATCACGATATAAATGGCCAACTGCGCCTCGGAGGACGTCAAACCACGCAGAATGGCCGGTTCCCTGTTTGCCCTGTCGGTCAAGGGCACGTTGGTGCGGGTGGTGCCGGCTGTTGCGCTATCGGAGAGGTCGTCCATTGTCGGGTCCAAGGTTGCGTTGCAAACAGAATCACAAGATGCCGTTGGCAGTGGTCAACAGGTAGATCACCGCGACCAGCATGACGACGCCGATGAAAAAGAACCACTTCAGTTCGGTCAACTCGGCCTTGCCGTTGCGCCACTCGCCGAATTTGGTCACGGCGCCGCCGCCAACTTCGATAAAGGCGTAGGCGCCGACCATCAGCACCATGACTGCGACGCCGGACTTCCAATAGTTTTGCAGGAGCTGCATATAGTCGCCAGCCGCAGCGCCGCCGGCAGGCTGCACCGCTGCCGGCAACGCTGCCATGGCCGGCGAGGCCGCCAATGCTGCAGCGAACAGCAGCAATGCGGCCAAGCCAAAGCGGTTGTGACGGGCAGAGGACCTGACAACGGTCGCGCCCGCTCCTATGTTTTTCAGATACGACATAAAGCCTCCCTGTTGAGGACCTCAGCGCCAGGCGGTCGACCGTCCTTTGCCACTGGCCCGGATTGACATCAAACATTTCGCGGTCAACAACATCATTGGCGCCACCGCGCTTGGCGCCAATTCGATAATTTTCCTGCGGTTGCCAGCACAATCACATCAGAAAATGGACAAACACCATCACGATCATCAATACCCGCACCACGAGCCAACCGTTGCGCCTGAACTGCCTGGGGTCGCGCATGAGTTCAAGGAGCAAAGCGCGCACCGCGTTTGCGCCCCAGACAACGACGGACGCCGCCACCGCCAGCACAATCGCTGTGCCCACGACACCGGCAGTGCCACCGGATGCGGCGTTGAAAGCGGTGTGCATGGCGGCATTCACGTGATTGCTCCCGGACATGTCCTTTAATTTTTAATTCCTGTAGTCGCCGGCCAGCGGTGCCACGCGCTGCGGCTGGCGTGGCCGTTGCAGATGGTCGTCGATGCCGGCCTGCACCAATCCCACATCGCGCGCGAGCAAGTCGTACCGGAACCGCACCTGCCCGTCTGCCTGCGCCACGCCGGCGGCCTCGCCGATCATTCGTCGCAACTGGGTCAGCTCATAGCTGATACGCGCCAGATTCTCGCGCTCGGCATCAACATCGGCTTGCGACGGTGTCGTCGTGGCGGCGCTCAACGCGGCGGCAACGATCAGTACCGCTACCAGCCTGGGACGGCGCGTGATTAAAATCGATGGGCATTTCATCGCAGCTCCCTCTCACAGATATTTTTTGAACGTGCTTACATACATCGACAGGGACGCGGCCACCAGTACGGTAAAGATCAGCACCATGTATGCCGGGTTGAAACCTCCGAAGGGCCATGCCAGGTAGATCCCGAACCCGCCGGAGATCGACCATACGGTCGCCTTTTTGGCGCGGTGGTAGACAAAGCTCGACTCCCGCCCGCCGCCCCAGCGGCGCAGGTCGCGGCGCACCAGGCCATCGACGATGCCCAGCAGGCAGGCCAGCAGGAAGGCAGGCAACGCAAACACGACCACAAACAGCCGCATTGCGGTGTCCATGGCGATATACATCGCCACCATGAAGACCTTGGCCAGCTCGCGTTTGATCAGGCCAGACGTCTTCGCGAGATTGCTGGCAGAACGAGGAATCGGTTTCAAGCTGGCCTCGTAGTACTTCAAAACCCCCAGCGCGATGAAAGGATGGGCCACGACGTTGACTACCTTGTGCTCGAACGCGAGGGTGTCCTCGATCAAGACCGAGCGCGGGTACTCAGCGATGAACTGGAGATTCTCCTCGACCAGGCCCCGGGCATGGGCGACGCCCTGGTCCGCCCACAGCCACGAGACGTGCATGCCGCCATAGGCAATCAGGACACCGACCAGCCAGGCAAAAATGGTCGCCAGTGCGCCGCCAAACACGATCTCGATGGCGATGCCTATCGGTCCCCGGCTGACCGGTCTGACGGGACCGGCAGCGGACCTGACGTTTGCGGCACGCGTGTTCATCGGGAGCCGCCTTCTTCCTGGACACCTGGCCCGGCGCCGCCGGCTGGTGAGCAAGTAGCGGTCGCACCGGAGCCAAGCTCCCGCAGCGAAGCCAGCACAGGCTGGCCGCCGTCCGGTTCCTGGTTGTCTTCACCGGTTGCCATCTGGGTATCGAGTTCGGTCGGCACGTAGATCGGCGTCGCCACCGGCAGCGTCACGTCGGAATCGACCAGCCAGTCGTTTTCCTTCCACCACTGCTCCGACGTGCGATACCTGCTGCGCATGTCCTCGCAAACGGCCTTGAGCGAAGCAGGGATATGGGTGTCGTCGGCCGGATCGGCCAGCGGAATGCGCAGCTTGAAGAGGCGGTTACCCTCGAGCAGCGCGAACGCCTGACCGGTAGGCAGCTGCATGATGTCGGCCGCGTCAATCAGCGGCACCTCCTTGGTGGCAACCCGGTCCTGGTTGTTGGAGATAAAATCGATGCCGTCGCCTTCGGCCGCCTTGTCGGTAACACCGGACACCAGCGTGAGGGTGGCCACTTCCACTTTCGGCACCTGGTCGGCGATGAATTTCGCACTGTCGATGTCCTTGGTGCGCAAGGTGATCACGTGATTGAAATTGCCCAGCAACTGCTTGGCCTTGGCAGCATCTTTCAGTTTTGCCTGCAAGTCCGACACCGTCTGGGTGTAGGCCGTCACGCACATGCCGGCGCCGCCCATGCGATTGACCATGGGAATGAACTCGTCCCCGAGTATGGCTTCGACCTCGTCGAAATGGCCGCGGATATGCGGCAGCAGGATTTTGCCGTCGGCCCGGTCGGGATCGATGCCGTGCTTGTAGATCTTGCCGCCGATGGATACCAGGTCGGCCAGCATCGAGTTGCCGACGGCGCCAGCGATCACGGGATCGGACAGGGCATCGAGGCCGGCATAGACGATGCCGCCCTGGCGGATCACCTGCATCCAGTCGAAAATCGGTCGCGGATCGTCCAGGTTGAAATAATCGGGGCTGATCAACTTGCCGATGGCGCCCGTGGTGAGCTTCTCGAGGAAGGGGCCAAGCGAGGCGATGATTTTTTCAAAGAACGATTTTTCGTAGCTCACTGCCGTGGACAGTCCATCGAGAATCGGATCCTCGATCTGCGCCTGGAATTTGCGGGCCACCATGATGGTCGCCGCCAGGATAGGCTGGCGGTCCTGGAGCGCGCGCGGCACGGCTATTTTCTTCTTCGAGATCTCGGTGGCGCAGTTGGCAACCACATTCTCCCAGCCATGGAGGCGACCGGCCTTTTCGGCGCGGTCCAGCGACAGCCTGGCGTAGGCCATAAACAGCGGCTCGATGTCGGTAATGTTGCGCAGCAGGCCGTTGTAGGTGGGGACCTGGCCCAGCGCCACCTGCGCCTGCGCCACCAGGTTCGTAAAGCGCCACGAAAATTCCTTGAACGCAGCCGAATTGCCGCTCGACGGCAGGCCGTTGGTCGTGCGGGTGGCGATCTCGGTGATCCGGGCAAAGTTGCCGATGCCGTTGTAACGCGCCGAAAAATCCGGATAGCCAAGATGGAACAGGTACAGGTGGTCGAGCCGTTCGGCCCGCGACGCTTCGGCGTACACCCGCATCATCAACTCGGCATCGCCCTTGGGGTCGATGATGATGACGACATAGCGGTCATGGATGTCCTGGGTGGCCAGCAGCTCGAGCAGGCGCGTTTTGCCCACGCGCGTGGTGCCCTTGACCAGGACATGGCCGGTGCGCGCCGACTGGCGCAACACCACTGGCTTCTCGTCCGGTTCGACGCCGTGCAGCACGCGCGAGCCGCCCAGATCGATCAAAGGGCGTACCGGGTTCCAGGGCGCGTTGCTCCTGGTGAGCGTCGCGAGCTTTTGCAGCACCGATGGCGGCGCACCATGACGGCCGGTGGCAAGCACCCAGCGCTCGTACCGTCGCACGGCCTGGTCCAGCACCAGTCGCTGGCGCGACAGGTTGACGAACGGTTCCGCTTCCGGCCGGTTGGCGTCGAGTTTGCGCTGGGTGTGCTTCTGGGTCCAGAGGAAGCCTTCGCCTAGGTACAGCACCTCCTTGCTGCGCGGGATCCGGTGTAGCCGGGTGTAGGTCACCTTGTAGTGTTTCATGCCGTGCTGGTACTTGCCGATACCGCGCGCCTGCCGGAACCTGACCGCTGCAAAGCCGAGCGCAATGGCGCCGGTCGCGTAGCCCAGCCTGGACGGCAGCATCAATGCCCAGGGCGCGCACAAGGCTACGATGCCGCAGGCAGCCGAGACGGCCGCGCTCTGGTACTCGACCTTGGGCCGCAGCAAAGGCTCCAGCACGTACGAGTGATGGCTCATGGTCCGCTCCCGGCGCTTGATCCGCCTGATTCATGTGCCGCCAGGTCCTGGCGTATCTCACCGTTCTCCATCAGCAGCAACGGGTAGTGAGCAATGCCTTGCGCCCGCAAGCGCTGCACCAGCTGCGGCGCTGGATGCGGCACCAGCGGCAACGACGTGACACGTCGCATCGCCTTGAATGTCGGCACATCCTCCACCGCGATCACGATCCCCGCCGCGTCCAGCCGCAGCAGCGCCGCGTGATGATCGGAGAGCCAGCGCAGGGAAACCGGATCGCTGCCGACCAGGAAGACAGGGCGCGTGAGCCAGGGCGGTATCTCGATGGAGTGATCGTTATCCCCAAGTGCACCCGGCGACATGCCGGCTACCCGCACGGGAAACGAGACCAGCGAGGTCTCGGTGTCGCTGTCCGAACTGTCGAGTGCATGGACCAGGTATTGGACCGAGCTCACGGTACGGCCGGTATCGGCCAGCACCCGGGGACCCGCCACGGCAATACCGACACCTGCGCCGGCAAGTGCCAGCGCCGCAACAAACGGCAGCAGCATCTTCATGGCGCCCCCCGATCGGACTGGATGCGCCCCAGATGACGGTACACCGACGCGGCGTAACGGTCGCCGATGGCTGGATTGGCGTTATGGTAGCGCGCTACCGCGCGAAACCAGCTGCCGGTCTGCGCAAAATGGTGGCGCAGCAGCTGCGCACCTACCGCGATATTCGGATAGGGATCGAGCGCCCGTTCTGGACTGCGAAGCCGGTTGTGATGGTACATCCAGCAAATCTGCAGCAGTCCGCAATCGACCAGCAGGATTTTGTTACTTAAGCACTCGGCCAGTGTTGCAACTGCAGCTCGGTAGCTGTCGAAACGCTTGGGCGCGCCGCGTATATTCAACGTCCACGGGTAGGGCAGGGCGGCCTGACCGAACCGCATCTGCGACTCTTGCAGCGCGACCGCGTACAACAAATCTTCTGGAACGCCGTGCAATCTGGCCACATGCCGGTAGCCGGCCGGTACCGGCGCGGGTCTTACCATTTTTCCTTGTGCCATGGCGGTGCTGGCGTTGATGCCGGCGAGGATAGGGACCAGACCGAAGGCCAGAAAGTTGCGGCGGGAAGTCATGGCGCACCTCCGCCAGCGCGCTTGCCTGGCCGCGCGCCCTGGCGAGGCACATGAGCGGCATCGGCGGTACCAGCCGGCGTACCAGTGGCCTGCAAGCCGGAAAAATCGATCACTTTGTCGTTCGGATACAGCCGCTGCATCGCCGCCTGGTAGGCCACTGCCCAAGCCAGCACGCGTTCGGTATCATCATGCTGTGCCTTGGCGAATTTCTCCGCATACGTGCGCCGCTCGGCATCGCTGCGCGCGTGGATACCCAGCGCTTCGACCGGCGACAGGTTCGGTACCGAGAAATTTGCGCGCGGTCCCTTGAGCAGCATTTTTGCGCGTTCCAGCTCGTCGGCGCTTAAACCCCACACTTGCCGTGCAATCTGGTCCGACGTCTGTGACGCGGTCGCCTGCGACGCGCTCTGCGTGACTGTTGTAGGCTGTGGCGAACGGGTGGCAATCGCCGTGTTGGATGACGATTGCGCCACCGCATTGGTGGCCACGAACATGAGCAGGAAAAGTGTCGGCTTCATCACCGTCTCCTATTCTTCCCGGCTAAGCACGACATCGCCCCGGTCCGTCGCCAGCACCGCGCGCTGGCTTGCCACGTCGGCGCGCTTGACGGTGATCCGCCCCTGCTTTTCACCTTCGTTCAGGAATGTCACCTCGGTGCCGTCGCCACGGTTGCGGCCCACGACCACCGACGGTTTGCCACCCCACAGGTCGATCGACAGCAGTTGGGCCGAATCCGCGTCAGCGTTAGCACGTGTCGGCAGTGGCCGCGTCGGCGCGGCGTGCGCGCCAATCTTGGTCTGGCGCCTCGGCACTTGCTGAACTTGCGCCAGCTTCGCCATTTGCGCTTTCAAGTCGGCAATACCCTGCTCGACGTTGGCCAGCGCATCTGCATTGCGTTGCAGCGCGTCGAGGATTTGTTGATCGCTCCTGCTTGCGGGGGGATCCGTCTGCACGGCCGGCGGGACATCGCTTTCAGTGGCTGGCGGCGCCATGGCGGCAACGGCCGGCACCGGGGCCTCGGCTAACGGTGGCAGCGGCGATGTCGTCGCGCCAGCCTTGCCTGCGACCGGCGCAGGAAGAGTTGCCACCAGTCCGGGTATCGGCACGACCCGCGAGCTGGGAACCGGATCGGGAAGCTTTTGTGGCGCCTGGGGCCGACGCGACGAGATCATCAGGACCGCTACCACCAGCACGCCGCAGGCCGTGGCGATCCACAGCATCGCCTTCTTCGAACGCTCCTTCGTGGTCGCAGCAGACGCACCAGCGCCACCCGGCGCAACCGAGGGGGTTGTTGAGGAAGTTATCGTGTCCGGCTGTGTCATCACCTGTCCCTTCTTGTGGTCGAATGCCAGTCAATCGGCGGTTTGGCCCGGTGCTGCTGCAGCGTCAGGTTCGGTGCTTCGCCCGGCTGCTTCTGGTGCATCGGTGGCGCCGATCGCCGGCGGCACCGGCCGGAAAGAGATCCGCCGGTTGGAATGGTCCGTCGTCACTTCAAACGCCGGGCCTACCAGTATTTGAAGCATCGTATGGACCTGGAAAGGCCCCAGCGCTCGTTGAGAGTCGGGCAACCGCTTGGCGAGCAGCGCGACCACTTGTGGCTGCAGCTGGTCTTGGGCCACCAGGTCGTAGCCCGTCCTGACCAGGAGATAGCGGACGGCGTCGCCGACCGACTTGGTGTTCATCCTGGGAAAATTGACTTGGGCCACGATCCGCGTCGGATCGAGGTCGGCTGCGCTGGGCAGCAGCGAAATCGCGGTGTATCGATTCACCAGCGTTTCGCTTGCGACACCTGTTCGCGCAGCGGCCGGGATTGGTTCGCCGGCCAGCGCGTTCGCGGTCGCCAGCAACAGCACGCCGAGAACGGGAGTGACATAACCGGGCAATTGCTGCATGAACGTCTCCGGAAACAGGGCATGGTTTGACCAACGCCGACGCAATTGCTCCTTAACCTGACGGGCGCAACATCGACGCGGAACATGGCAGAGTCGCCTGGCGAAGCCGGCTATCTGACCTGCGCAGCTTAAGAAATATCGGTGCAGGCGTCCTCGACAAAACGGTCCCACGTTTTCCCGTTAAATAGTTGGCACGGTGCGCTGGATGTGATACGGCCTCGGCAGCCACCGTTCCCAGTAACGCCATGACCAGTCGAAGAAGAGCCTAAATGGAACAGCGAACGGGATACGGGCAAGGGCTCGACTGGATAAGGGCCTGACCTGAAAGGGTGCCGCACGCTGCTAAACACCCGCAGCGTGCGGCAAAGGGGCTTACTGGTACCCCGGCATACCGGTAAGCTTTGCGCCCGTGGGCGGGCGCAAAGCAAGGCGTGAAAGGAACAATCGAAGGCGTCCCCTGCCATGCTGGCCGTACCATGCTTTGGCTTGCATCACAACTCAAAAGGGAACTTTTTGCAGTCTCGTTTCACGACGCGGACGTTGTGGTTGACGTATATCGTCGGGCGGACAAGTCAATGGCATTGTTGACCGTGTTCCACCCGGAGGTGTTGTGTCAGGCTGGATAGTTGCCATCTCGATCGCCACCGTGATCTGTGCTGCCGCAGCACTCGATGTGATCGAGATCCGCTGGTCCAATTGGCGCCGGTTGCTACGGCAGTTGGCGCAGCTGCTGCGTGAGGTGTCGCAACGCCTGGAGAGCGCAGCGCCTGCCAAACCTGCCGACAGCGCCAATGGTCCATCGCCTGAGCCGCCGCCTCATGCCCACAACCCGGCAGGGACACCACCTGCCGAACGCCGGCCCATCACTTATCGCGGTTCGGAAGTCGGATGGTACAACGTGCTCAGCGCCACCGATCTCATCTGCTGCATCGAAGGCGACGAGGTGATCAGGAAGATCATTCGCGCCACGCGCGTCGCGCCGGACATTTTCGCGCGCGACCTGCAACCGGCGCTGTTCAATTTTGCCGAGTTCGTCCAGCTGCTGCCGGCATCCGAATCGCACCACCATGCCACTCCAGGCGGACTGCTGGCCCATACACTTGAAACCGTTTTACATGCGCTGACCATCCGAACCGGCTACCTGCTGCCGCTGGGCGCCGGTGCCGAGGTCATCGCCGCCGAGCGGGATTTCTGGACCTATGCCGTGTTTCTGGCGGCCCTGCTGCATGACGCCGGCAAGCCGGTCGCGGATCTGAAGATTCAATGGAAGCGCGGCAAGACCAGCGCACCGGTGTTTTGGTCGGCAACCGCAGGCTCGTTGAACGCCTGTGCCGCAACCGAATATTTCGTTGGTTTCAAAAGCAAGAGTGAACGCAATTACGATGCGCACGCCAAGCTTGGCGCCATGCTGCTGCAGCGGCTGGTACCGGGCACCACCCTTGCAGCAATGGCGCACGCGCCGGCAGGCCTGCAGGAACTGAACCAATATCTGGCTGGCGAACGTGCGGGTGCCCTTCATGAAATCGTGCAAAAAGCCGACCAGGAGTCCACCCGCCGCAACCTTGCCAGCGGGCCGCGCGCCAGATTTAGCACCGCCAGGACTGTGCCACTGATCGAGCGCCTGATGGGCGCCATGGTGGCGATGTTCCGCGAAGGAGGGCACTTGCCGCTCAACCGCGACGGCGCTGCGGGCTGGGTGTACGACAATTGCGTATGGCTGGTGGCAAAGCGCCTTGCGGACAGCGTGCGGGACTTCATCTTGCGGCAAGAGCGAGAAGACAATACCGGCTTTCCGGGCGAAGCCAAAAACGACAGATTGTTCGATGCATGGCAGGAGTATGGATGTCTTCGCACCAATCCGGCGACGGGCCAGGCGATCTGGCGTGTCCTGGTAACGGGGACAAGCGCGAGCGGCGAGGTCGCCTACCGGCATGAATTGAGCGTTCTATGTTTTCCGGTTGAGAAAATATGGAGCAATCTGTCCCAGTGTCCTGCAGCGATGTCGGGTACCGTCGAGCAGGTTGCGGCAACAATACCGGTCGAGCGCGAGCCGGGCGCTGCGGCAGCGCCTGAGCTTGTCGAGGCGATGCCAGCCGATTCCGGTGAAAGCAAAAAAATCCCGGCGCCAAAGTTCGTGTCTCAGGACAGCGTTGCCATCAAAAAACCGGCAGCGGAGGAAGCCGACGACTTCCTCGATGAGCGGGATACTGCCACGGCGGAAGCGCGCAATGTCAACCATGACAAACCTGCGCACAGGCCCAGTGGAACAGATGCGCTCAGCATCGTCGCCGACAGTCAGGCTAAGGCAGCCATTGATGGGGTGGCTCAGCGCATGCCCGAAGCGAACGCTCGGTCTCCAGCTGCCTCTTTTCACTTCCCGGTGGCATTGCCCGCCCAAATATTGCCAACGCCGGGTAACAAGCCGGCCAAGGAGCCCACCGAACTGACCGTCGCTTTCATGAAGTGGGTGCAGCGTCATCTTGCCGATGGCTCAATGAAACACAACGAAGCTGGCGCCCCGGTACACTTCATCGAATACGGGATGGTGCTGGTGTCACCACTGATTTTTCGTCTGTATGCAGCGGCAAATGATGCTCCGGCTGGACCGGTCGAAGAAAATGGCGACTTCGCAATGCAGGTGCAGCGCGAACTGCTGCGCGTGCAATGGCATGCGATCGCTCCTGGCGGCAAGAATGTCTGGACCTTGTATGTCAGTAAAAAAGGCGGGCAGACAGCCAGCCGGCTGGCGGCGATTGTCCTGAAAGAACCTCAGCGATGGGTCGTGCCCGTGCCGCCATCAAATCCATTTATCCGCACCAGCGAGTAGAAAGCCTCCTGCTTTCGATGCGGTTCACGATACTGAGGTCGGTAGTTGCGGCAGATTTTTCGCTTTATCCTGCGAAGAAGTATTACGTTAAGACGTCTTCGCTTCCAACTTGGTGGTGGACATACCGGTTGTGGCACGTGCTCCGCCCTCCGCGCGACTTGTCTTGTCCCGTCGTATTCGACGAGCTGTTGGTTTTGTTTCATTTGGGCGAGGCTAGACCCTGCGCCCGACGCTTGCGTAGGCGCAATATGGCTGCGCGTGCCCGGCGCACGATGCCTCAACGGCGCATTGGGCGCCTGGGGAGGCACAATGGAACATGTCTACAACGGTGCCGCTGCACTGCAGCGGCACAGGAAAGTGGGGGACGGCGAGTGCGTCGCACTGATCCAGAGTTATACCAAAGTCGGCTACACAGGACGCTGGCGTGCCGGCGCACCGGTGCTCAACAACCGAGAAATCCGTTCCGGTACCGCCATCGCCACATTCGTCAATGGCCGCTGGCCAGGCCTCAAGCGCGGCAACCATGCCGCATTTTTTCTGCGCCACGGCGTCAATGGCTTCTGGGTGGTCGACCAATATGCTGCCCGTCAGCTGGTCCAAAGCCGATTTATCGAGATCAAGTCGCCCCAGCCGGGTCAAGCGCGTTCCCTCAGCGACGACGCGCGCGCGTTTTACGTGATCGAGACACCGTAATGCGGCGCCTGTTTGGTCTATGCCTCATGCTGCTGGTGAGCAACGCGAGCGCTGCACCAGCGTCCATTTCCATTGACTGCCCAGCGCACTTTCCAGCTGATCAGGTTACCTTTCCCGGCAAGCCGTTCGGATGGATTCCGTTTATGCCCGCAGACCTTGAAGCACATACGGCTGACTTGATGTACGGTCCGCCGGCGCGCCAGGCCCTGGCGAAGCCGGACAGCTACCGCGTTCATGCGCACTCCACCGTGGCTACCTGGGAACTAGCCGGGTTGCCACAGGCGCAGAAATGGCTGCAATGCGGGTATGGTGCCGGCGACGAACTCACGCTGTCGCAGCAACTGCCCATGGCGGTGGACACCTGCCGCGTCACGCGCCACCTCGATGCGCAGCGCAACGTCGTCAAGGTTGAGGCTGTATGCACATTGTGTGAACGGCACCTTGAGGCTGGCTCCAAATAACGCACGACCGGGCCCTAACTACGGGTCGATACCGCACTGGTACTCTCGGGTGCCGATTCATTACAACACCTTTATGCTGGCCAACGTGATCGACGTTCGCGTCGGAGTCATTCATGAGCTACCCAATACGGGCCTCTCGTGAAATGTAACCCTCCCGGTACAGATATCGCCACAAAAAAATATCATCAACACCAGTTTTTAGAGCAACATGGTCGACAACGATCCACGGGTAGGGGCCGAACCTGGCAAGCGAGAACTGTCTCAGGGCGCTGGTCGTGTCCACCGACCAGCCATCGAGTCGCGCTTTGCTTGCGGCAATCTCCAAATGGCGTATCCGCTCTTCTTGCGAGGTTGTCCAATGCCAGCCTGGCGCCGCAACCGGTGAAAATAAACCGGGATCGATATGCCGATCGTCGCCATGGATCAGCACTGCTGGAACCGTAGTGATCGACTTTTTTGCGCCAGGTTTGTCCAGTGCCAAAAGCATCTTGGGAAACAGTAGTCCACACAGTAAATCGTAGCGCGGGTCACGCAAATACAAGGTTTCCCGTGCTTGGAGACTGCTACGAACCTCGGTTCGCCATCGCTCAATTCGCTTCTCTTGCCCTTGAGTCAATGGAGGGGGATACGCGTTGAGCGCGATGAGGTAAAGACCGTGCCACGAGCGGGAGGCATCGCCCCTGTCAGTCAACATGGTATTAATTACCTGCCAAACCGTACCATATTTATAGCCAACCGGCGAACCCGCCTCGATCGACAGTAAACGATGCAGCACGGTGTGGCCATTATCGAAGAGTCGATAATCCAATGCCTCGGGAAAGCCGAATAAATGCAACTCGTCGGCAGCCTTGAGCACGTCGTCGTATGCAACCCGGCAAGCTTCCTCCCAGTCCCACATCGCATCTCTGTCGATCACGTTCTCCAACTGCGCCAACTCTCGGACGGCGTACAAATAGCGTACTCCGCAGGCTTCCGGAGAATCACGCAATATGCGGTCGCGACGCGCAGCAGCATTTCCGGACGTACGGGGGCCGCACAATAGAACGTCGTCCAAAGGCGGTGCGATCGACAGCCGCGCTGCGTCGGGATGATGCAACCAGAGCTTAGCAGTTACTTCTTCCAGCACCAAAGAGCATAGTCGATCACGGCGGAGTATTCCTGACATGTGCGAGAAATCGATCTCGATGGTCGGCAAATTAACCTCTCGGATCCGCCCCAACCTCTCAGGTGTAATGGCATTTGTAACTGTGACCTCGACAAGCAACTCGCTGCCATCCACCATCTCTGCGATCACATCAGGAATGATGCGGCCGAGTTTTTTCTCCAGCCGTGCACCGGCAAGCATGGCCAGCGTGGTGCCGGCCGACACGGTCACCAGCAGGTTTCCGTTTCGGGCCGACGGGTCAGTTGACGAGCGCCATCCAGGAAGTAGTATGCTTTGCGCGCTGACCAGGATCGCTTTCACCGCGCGATGAAGCACGGACTCTCGCCGAAGATCAGATGAGAGCTGCTCAAGGTTGCCAGGGTCCTCTTCGTCCCAATCCAACGCTTCGAGTGCTGCCATACGAGCTTCTTGCTTGGCAGCAGCCTCCAGCTCTGGTTCGGGCCAGTACCCACACCAACTGGCATGTGCGATCGCAGGGATGAGCATGGCGCGCAGTTGTATTGGATCCATCGCCGCAAGTTGCGGGTCATCAGTCGCGATCTCAATGCGAGGCACCGTACAAGCGCCGGCTTCATCTTTAATAGACGCGACAGTACCGGTCACGGAAACCCGAAGACGTCGGCCATCCTCAAGTACCACTTCCGCCGTAGTGATATCTACAAAGGCCAGTTGATGAATTTTGACACGCCGGGGATCTATCCGTATCCAGCCATCATATGCTGTGCCGGATAGTCCAACGATATTAACGGAACGATGCAACCTCGGTAGTTCAATCCAATCGCCTTCCTGTAAACTCGCCAGTAGCGCTGCACGTGCAGCAAGGGTGTAGCACCGGCTGGTCTCCGCGCCCGCCTCATGACGAAAATGTGGGCGAACCAGGCAAACCGACTTGCCAGCGTTGACGGCTTGAAGCGGGTGTCCGCAACTGATGCAAGCGCATCCGCACGCAGCACCATTCTCGCTTGCATCAAGTTCCATGATGTACCGCAGCGTGTGGGTTGTCGTATCGCGGCCCATGCGAGCACCTGCTCCTGCTGCCTTTGTCTTACTTCGACAACGCGGCGCACGGTAACACGGGAATTGGGTTGCACCATACCGTCCCCTTTAGGATTTCGTTATTGAACGCGATGCAGCGTGTACATTGGGTTGGTCGCGGTATTACGGTCGGCGAGCACAAATCTCATTGACGAGCCTTTCATTAACCCGTCTTCGTAAGTGACCAGTACCGTTTTCCCCTCCAACCTATATTCGACGGGTTCGATCACGCCCATCATTTCTGTCTCACCTGGACGAAACGTAATGGTCAGTGGCAACGGGCCATCGGCTTTCCAAGTACCTTCCAGCGCACCTGGAGAATTGCCGCAAGCTGTGAGAAGGAAGGAAATGAACGTGATTACTACACGAAAATTTTTCATCCGCTACCTATCAATTAAGTCGTCCGCTTCATGCAATATTGTCTTTACGATGTTCATGACAAACATAGCCGGAGAGCTGAATTTCAGTTTCCAAGAATCAATAGTCATTGTAAGGTAAATTTAGTTGACAACCTTCACGAAAAATCACTCTCTTCAAAACCCACGCGTCAAAGACTTGAGCAGCCGTGCTGTCGCCTCAAGCGGCCTTCGTAGGTTGGGTGTTGCTATGGCGTAGCTCTTGAACAGCGCGTTGGACCTAAGACATCAAACGTTTGAGCAGATTTGTAGAATATGTAAAATCGTTACAAAACCATGATTGGCTCAAATCTGGCTCTGTGGTCTATCGGCAAGCCACGCCCGCAGCTATTGGCGCAACATGTGCTTAGACTGTGGAGCTCATCCTTCCGCACTGGGCCAGCTGCCGGCGCGCCGGCACCTTCCACCAGGTGTTGTACCTTTGCCGACGCGGCGCCGCGCCACGATCAGCCTGAACTGCCCTATCGCCGGCGCCAGCACCGCACGACGCCACTGGCGCAGGGTGGTGCTCAACACTCGGCACTGGACCAGCTACCGGCGCGCCGGCACCTTCCATCAGGCGTTGTACCTTTGCCGGCGCGGCGCCGCGCCATGATCAGCCTGACCTGCCCCTATCGCCGGCGCCAGTACCGCACGGCGCCACTAGCGCAGGGTAGTGCTCAACACTCGGCGCTGGTCCAGTTGCCCGCGCGCCGGCTCCTTCCACCAGGCGTGTTGCACCCTTGCCGGCACTGGGCCAATTGTTTGAATATAAATGATGCTATTAAACCGTCGAAACTCGTAATATATTTTTTAACTGAAATTATTTTTTGAATCTCGCCTTCTGGTTTGCGTCGTATCATGAGCCGGACAGATCAACACCGGCTGGCATCCTCGACTTCATGATAAATTCACTTTGCGGGGTTGGTCGGTGGAAGGCTGAATACGAAATTGCGTTAATACAAAATGTGCGTCAATCCATTTTGTTAATGAATTGTAGTTTCTACATGACCAACTCCTCATGTTCGATGAACCTGAGGAGTAATCATGCAAAACCGAAACAGAAAGACCAGTCAGCGGGCTGCCTTGCAATTATTTTTGTTTCCCGAGAATACGGTCACACGGCATTTAACCAATAAGCCGAATGTCGCAAGCCATTGCCACGATGCGCGGCGCGTGTCACTTCTGGCTTTCCCTGCGATCGTTCGGCCAGATATGCGGCGCCATGCGTCTTCGGCCACCGATGCACTAATCTCGCTCGATCGAAATTCTCCTGCTTTAAGTCCTCTGTGCATCTCGGGGAGAACCTAAGATGATCAAGCTCAATCTCAAGGATCCCGCGATTCGCGCCTTGATCATCGAATCCCTGCTGGACCAGGTGGACCACGACAGAAACACGCTGTTAAGCCACGGTGCAGGCCTGGAGTGGATCGACGCCTTGCGTACCATGTCATCGCGCGATGCCGTCCGTGCATCGCATCTTCAGCACGTCGCCATCGAAGTCACGCTGAACGAAAATCAATTATTTCACGCCTTTACGCAAGTGGCAGATGAACGTCGGGTGCGGCAGTTGCTTGAATATTTCGTCCGACACGGCGCCTCGATTCCAATGCTCTGCAAAATGTTCAAAATAAGTAGCAAAGAAGCGAAGGCGACAAAACAATTATTAATTGCCAATCAGCGCCTTGGCCGCCCGCCGATGCCTGACATGCTACATCGCGAAGAAATACACGCGCAGTGGGACAGCATTATTAAGGCAGATCGAACCGTGCCGTTACGCGAGCAAATTTATTTACTGCATCAACGCTTCCCCTCCCACACTCTGGCAACTTTATGGCTGGTTATCAACGAATTTGATTCTTATTCGGCAGGTAAACTCGCTAATCAACATCAGAATTTGTCCACCTCGTTGACCAAATGGGTCGGAGGCAGCTGCGTGCATAAGTTGGACAGCGAGTCCAGGAGTACGACTTCCTCCATCTCATGATTTACCAACCAATCAGAGGCATATCATGTCGGATCATATTGAGCACGAAGGGACAGATGAAGGTGTCGATCCATTGGAAAGGTCCGTCTCGATCGCGGATATTTACTCGACCATCCCATCCCCCTTTGCGACGGCGACCGAGGTTGTATTTGAAACCGAAGAAGGGTCGCCCTTTGCCGACGGCTACTCGCTGTCGAAAGAGCGCGCGGCGCTGCGTGATTTGCTGGACGCCGATGCGCCGAACGAGAACGATCCCCGCGTCAAGCGGTTGATGCTGTACGAGGAGCGCCTGCTGGAATTTAACGCGATGCAGGAGGACTACGATAACCGGGCCGGCGCAGAGAAGGTCGTTGCAACGCACGAAGCCGCTCACCTGCACAGCCTGGGATCGCTCGTCAACGGGGACCAGGACTCGATGCAGTTGCACACCAAGGAGGCTTTCCGGCTGTTCATGGGCCGTGCAAAGGATCCCAACGGCCAATACGCACAGATCGTCGGCGGCAAGCGGGTGGCAGCTTCCCTCAAGTGCCTGTGGCTTTTGTCCGGATCCGATAATCCCTATGCAGACTGGGCCTTGTTGCGCCATGAAGAACTGATGCAGGACATCACACGTCGACTGGCGCGCGAGGTGAACCAGTTGCAGCAAAAGCTGGACGCCCAGCGCATGCGCGGCCTTCAGTATTCAATACTGCGATCAGCCGAACCGAAAGTGCTGCTGCTAGGGTTCAAGAGCCCTTATGGATACGCCATCAGCGACCTGGTCGTGCACTTCGATTATTACATTCGCACTGTCAAGACACTGGTCCGCAAGGACCAGCTCTCCGACGACCAGGGCCGGCAAAGCATCCGCGATCTCACGCGCGCAATCCGGGCAGCGTTCATCGAGACAGCGCGCCTCGAACGATTCCTGATGCGCCCCGATCTGCGCGATTTGTGCCGCGCGGACTTTGTGCCGCAAGCAAGCCGGGAAGCGGCCCGGCGCCAGTTGGATGTGGTCCAACTCCTGGGCCCTATTCCACCCGAGGTGTACAGCGGCAAACTTCAGCCGCGCCATAGCCGCCGACGATTGAATCTGGCACCGCACGAAAAAGCCATCCTCGCGCATGTCAGCTCGGCGATGGAGCGAATGGCCAGCCATGACGGAGATGCTGCCGTCATCGACAAGTTGCTGTGACCGGGCAAGGCGCCGCCGAGATGGGGAAGGGCAGATTGTGGATTGGGACAATTTTTCAATGCAGCCGGACCAGTCGCCCAAGGAGCCGGTAGATCCGTTCGATTGCGCGTTTCCATTCGAACCTGTCCAGCTACCATCAACCGACCGATCGGTCCACGACGCGGACGCGACCAGCCCGGCCCTCGTGTCAACACCCGGCACCACCAATGCCGAGTCGCCTGGTCAACACGGTGTAGACCGAAAAGCCTTTAAGGGTAGGGGCGGACGCCGGCGCTTTGCCGCAGCCAAGGCGGCTGTTGACACCGTTCACGATGACATGCGCAAGCTCGCGGCCGCCACCAAATCCATCAAGGCCAAGCGCATCTATCTGGCCATCCACGTTCGTTCAGCGACAGGGCAAATGTCGCTGCGCTGGCGCCGCGCCGGCACGACCAATACCAGTCACATTGCCTGGCATGCACTCGATGAGATGCTGACGGCGCTCCCTCCGGATCTGGTGCAGTGGTATCGCAAGGTCAACGCGCTCGCCATTGCCCTCAATGGAGATGAAAAACATGCGCGCGCGGTGCTACGACATCTCGAAGAAGTCATGCAACAAAAGACGATTCAAACAGGATAGCTCGCTGTTGCAAGCGAGCCGCAATTGGCGACAACGCCGCGCCTTTTGTGAAACTTCGTGGCGCTAAATCAAACAGGAGGTTGAAATGCCAAATACATTTCAAGGGGTCGGCAATCTGGCTGATGCGCCGTCGATCAAAAACATTACCACCAAGAGAGGACGGCCGATCAAGGCCGCCGAAATGCGTGTGTTTTTCGATGAATTCGCCAAGAGTGCAGACGATACCTATGAACAGAGCGGCGGAATATGGCTACCGGTCACCATGTACGATCACACGGCTGAACATTGCGCCCGGCTATTGCGCAAGGGCGCCCGCGTCAAGGTCGAGGGCCGTCTGACCCAGTTCGAAGCCCATGATCGCGACGGCAATGCGGTAATGGCGTGTTCGGTGGTGGCGAACGCGGTGTTTCTGTCGCCAACGCGTGTCGATTCGGTGAAATTTGCCGAATCCAGAAACCGGAGCAGCCCGGGTCACGCAGAGGAAGGACCGCCAATGGATGACTATCCCTACTACCCTGGCGACGACGAATCGTAGCAAGACCTGTTGCCATAAACAATCGGGCCGGCCACCGCTGGTCCATTTTTGGAGCCATCATGAAAATCACGGCCGTAGTGTGCATCTTTCTGCTCGCAGCAACTATCTCGGGCTGTGAAACTTTCGATCCCACGCTCAAGGGACTGATCAAGATCGATATTAAAGAGGAAACACCTTCCAACCAGACAGCTACGCCGGCCACTTCGTCGAGCGAGGAAGTGTGCACGGTGGCCTTCCCCCATCAGGACGGACACTTTCGATAGGTATGATGTTCCTATCGGAGGTATTAAATGGCACGTGAAAGACGAGTATTTTCGGAAGAGTTTAAGCGCGAAGCAGTCAAGCTGGTAG